>Ga0335074_10000171_pt1 | contig 104133 bp, 102 predicted proteins | sample Lox_Sample_23_FD_206715 | JGI IMG/M metagenome (GOLD analysis project Ga0335074, IMG submission 206715) | Soil microbial communities from Loxahatchee National Wildlife Refuge, Florida, United States - Lox_Sample_2.3 | ecosystem: Environmental > Terrestrial > Soil > Wetlands | place: USA... | reverse complement strand
CAGGGGCGCGAGCGCGGGATTCCGGTCGGCGTGCGTGCGCCGGCCGGCCGCCATGATGAAGTCGCGGAACTCGGCTTCGGAGGGTGAGTCGGCATCGCTCTGCTCGGCGGCGATCGCGTCCGGGCTCGAGCGGTGGTGCGCGTCGGTTGCCGCGCCGAGCGCGCGATGGATCTCGAAGGCGCGGTACGGCGGCGGCCAGAACGGCGCGAGCCGCGGCGCGGCCGCACCGCTGACGCGATTGTTCGACGTCACGATGAGCGCGGTGCGCGCCGGGTCGACGTGCGCGGCACGATCGTACGGCAGGAGCGCGGGTTCGGGTCCGATCGGATCGTCTGCCCAGCGGCCTGCCGACGGCAAGAGCGGAATGCCCCCGGCAAGGTGATAGGCCACCGTACCGCGATCGTCGGCGAACAGCACGTTCAGCGCCGGTTCCGGCAATGCGCGCATCGCGGCGACGCCGTCGGCCGTCGTGCGCGCCGTGAGCAGTCGAAGAAACGGCGCCAGCGGGGAGACAGGCGCGCGGCGCATGCGCCAATCCATCACGTACGCGGCGTCACCGTCGCGCTGGATCACGACGCCGCGCGCGGTCTCGAGGAAATCTTCGTCGATGGTGTGGCCGAAGCGCACGACGATCTGCTCGTGCCGGTGCCGTGCCGTGACCCACCGACCGTTCTCGAGCAGCTGGTCGCCGCGGATGCGTTCGCGCCACACCGGGATCGCGGCGGTCTCGCCGGCGGTCACGCCCCAAGCCAGGTGCTCGTTGTGGCCGAGGGTGACGCCGGGCGTGCCGGCCAGGGCGGCCCCGGCGATGTGCATGCCGGGCGCGCTCGCTTCGACGAGATACCAGATGCCGGGGATCGCCAGGTCGAGGTGCGGGTCGTTGGCGAGGATCGCCTTGCCGTCGGTCGTGCGTTCGGCGCCGGCGGCCCACGCGTTGCTCCCGATCGGGGGGCGCTCGTCAGCCAGTGCGACGCTCGGGGCCGCGTGGGCCGTCGGCAGCGGGGGAAGCGTCGCCAGCACGCCCGGCGCCGAGCCGTCGGTCGGGACGTCGTAGTGCGGGTCCGTCAGCGGATAGAGCGCGTCGGTCCCGGTGGCGCCGAGCAGGCGGCGGATCTGGTCCCGCTCGATCACGTCCTGCGGGCGGTCGTCGAGATCGAGCAAGGTCGCGAAGCCGACCGCCAGGGCGTCCTCCGGCCGCCACGGCTCGAAGTGCGCGAACAGCGCCTTATACTCAGGGGGCACCGGCTGTTGCGTGGCGGCGGCGTTGATGCCGGCAGCGAAGGCGTCCAGGCCCGCTCGCTCCTGAGCGCTCGCGTGCGCGTAGACTTGGGCCGCCAGCTCGCGGATCGCGTACCGGCGCATGAAGCGGTCTACCTTGGTGAGCGGCGACCCGAGGATCTCGGCCAGCCGGCCGTCGACGAAGCGCCGGGTGAGGTCCATCTGGAACAGGCGGTCGCTCGCCATCGCATACCCTTCGGCGACGAACAGGTCATGGACGGTAGCGGCCCGGATGTGCGGGACACCCCGAACGTCCCGGGCGATCGTGACGGGCTGGTCGACCGGTAGGCCGCTTTGCCGGCCGGATTCGACCGCCACGGCACGCTGCGTCGCCAGGGCCAGCCACCATCCGTAGCCAAGCCGGACGGCGAAATACAGGGTCACGAGGGCGACTAAAGCAAGCGCCCCGCGAAGCAGCCAGCGACGTACCACGATCTTGAGTTTCTGCCGGGATCGTGCTATAATACCTGCCTATGCCCTTCGGCCGATAACACGGACCTAAGGAACGTCGAGCCCGGCGTCTCCTGGGTCTCTTCGCGTCTCCCGCGATCTCCCAGGCCACCCGGCCCCCGACGTCACCTCGACCGTGCTCTGCTGCCGACGCGCGAGAGCAAAGGAATCGATGAACCTCCTCGACGTCAACAATTTCGACGCGATGCGGATCGGGCTCGCCAGCCCTGAACAGATCCGCGCGTGGTCTTTCGGTGAAGTAAAGAAGCCGGAGACCATCAACTACCGGACCCTCAAGCCGGAACGCGACGGCCTCTTCTGCGAGAAGATTTTCGGCCCGACCAAAGACTGGGAATGCCACTGCGGCAAGTACAAGCGCATCCGCTTCAAGGGGATGATCTGCGACCGCTGCGGTGTCGAGATCACGCGTGCCAAGGTGCGCCGCGAGCGGATGGGCCACATCGAGTTGGCCACGCCGGTCACGCACATTTGGTATTTCAAGGGCGTGCCCTCGCGTATCGGCATCCTGCTCGACATGTCGCCGCGCCAGCTCGAAAAGGTGATCTATTTCGCCGCGTACGTCGTCACCGATCCGGGTGACACGCCGCTGGTCAAGCGCGAGATCCTCACCGAGCAGAAGTACCGCGAGTCGCGCGAGAAGTACAGCACGCGGTTCAAGGCCGGCATGGGCGCGGAAGCGATCCGCGAGCTGCTGCGCGACCTGAACCTGCGCAAGCTGCAAGAAGACCTGCGCCGCGAGTTCAAGGAGACGACCGGGCAAAAGCGGATCAAGGCGATCAAGCGGCTCGAGGTCGTCGAAGCGTTCTTGCAGAGCGGCAACAAGCCGGAGTGGATGATCCTCTCGGCCGTGCCCGTCATCGCGCCGGAGCTGCGTCCGATGGTTCAGCTCGACGGCGGCCGGTTCGCGACGTCGGACCTCAACGATCTCTATCGCCGCGTCATCAACCGCAACAACCGCCTCAAGCGGCTGCTGGAGCTGAGCGCGCCTGAGATCATCATCAAGAACGAGAAGCGCATGCTGCAAGAAGCAGTCGACGCGCTGATCGACAACGGCCGCCGCGGCCGTCCGGTGACGGGTCCCAACAACCGTCCACTCAAATCGCTCTCGGACATCCTCAAGGGCAAGCAGGGCCGGTTCCGCCAGAACCTGCTCGGCAAGCGCGTCGACTACTCGGGCCGTTCGGTCATCGTGGTCGGCCCGAACCTCAAGCTGCACCAGTGCGGGCTGCCTAAGGAGATGGCGCTCGAGCTCTTCAAGCCGTTCGTGATGAAGAAGCTCGTCGACCGGGCGCAAGCGCACAACATCAAGAGTGCGAAGCGCATGGTCGAGCGCGTGCGTCCCGAGGTCTGGGACGTGCTCGACGAGGTCATTCGCGAGCATCCGGTTCTCCTCAACCGCGCACCGACGCTGCACCGTCTGGGCATCCAGGCGTTCGAGCCGGTGCTGGTCGAGGGCAAGGCCATCCATCTGCACCCGCTCGTCTGCACGCCGTACAACGCGGACTTCGACGGCGACCAGATGGCCGTCCATCTTCCGCTGAGTGCCGGCGCGCAGGCCGAGGCCCGCATCCTGATGCTGTCCTCGAACAACATCCTCCAGCCGTCGTTCGGAAACCCGGTGTCGATCCCGACGCAGGACATGGTCCTGGGTCTGTATTGGCTCACCTTCCAGCCGGAAGAGTACAAGGGGCCGGCGCGCGCGCCGCTCTCCGACGACGCGCTCTACGCGATGCCCGTCGCCCGCAACGGCAAGGCGCGCAAGAATCCGGACGGCACCCCGGCGCTGATCGCTTTCCGCGACGGCGACGAAGCGATCACGGCCTTCAACCATCACATGATCGGTCTGCACGAGTGGATCGAGGTGCGCCTCAACGGGACGCGCATCAAGACCACGGTCGGCCGCGTCATCCTCAACCAGGCGTTCCCGCCGGAGTGGAACTACCCGTACCTCAACGGCATCGTCGACAAGACGGCGCTCAAGAAGCTGATCACCGACTGCTATCGCAAGTTCGGCAACGCCGAGACCGCGTCGTTCCTGGATGCGATCAAGTCGCTGGGCTTCCGTTATGCCACGCAGTCCGGTACGACCGTGTCGATCAGCGACATCGTCGTCCCGACCGCCAAGCACGAGCTGCTCGACAAAGCGCAGCACGAAGTCGACGAGCTCCACTCGCTCTTCGACCAGGGCTTCATCTCCGAGGACGAGCGCTACAACAAGACGATCGAGATCTGGTCGAAGGCCGGTGACGACGTCACGCTCGCGATGCAGCAGGCGCAGAACCCGCTCAACACCGTCTTCATGATGGCGACCTCGGGTGCGCGTGGTTCGATCGCACAGGTCAAGCAGCTCGGCGGTATGCGCGGGCTGATGTCCGACCCGTCGGGCCGCATCCTCGAGATCCCGGTCAAGGCCTCCCTCAAAGAAGGTCTGACCGTCCTCGAGTACTTCATCTCGACGCACGGCGCGCGCAAGGGTCTCGCCGACACCGCGCTGCGCACGGCCGACTCGGGCTACCTGACGCGCCGTCTGGTCGACGTCGCGCAGGACGTCATCATCCGCGAGGAAGACTGCGGCACGGCCAACGGTATCCTGGTCTCCGACATCACCGTCGGCAAGGAAACCATCGAGCCGCTGCTCGACCGCATCGTCGGTCGCCGCTCGGCCGAGGACGTCAAGAACCCCGAGAACTCGCGCGAGAAGATCGTCCGTCGTGACGAAGAGATCGACGAGGAGAAGGCCAAGGCGCTCATCGCGGCCGGCATCAAGCAGGTCAAGATCCGTTCGGTCCTGGTCTGCCAGGCCAAGCACGGCGTCTGCGCGATGTGCTACGGCCGCAATCTCGCGACCGGCAAGAAGGTCGACATCGGCGAGGCGGTGGGTATCATCGCCGCGCAGTCGATCGGCGAGCCGGGCACGCAGCTCACGCTGCGCACCTTCCACACCGGTGGTGTCGCTCAAGAGGACATCATCACCGGTCTGCCGCGTGTCGAGGAAATCTTCGAGGCACGCAAGCCGAAGGGCGAAGCGCCGCTGATCGAGGTCGCCGGCACGATCAAGTTCGCTGAGGAGAAGAACAAGCGCGTCGTTTACGTGACCGACGAACAGGGTGACGACCACGAGGTCGACATCACGCCGGGTCTTCACCTCACGATCGTCGACGGTCAGAAGGTCGAGGCGGGTCAGCCGGTCGCGGACGGCTCCCTCAACCCGCACGACATCCTGCGCATCAAGGGCGAGACTGCGCTGCAGAACTATCTCGTCCAGGAAGTGCAGAAGGTCTACCGCTCGCAAGGCGTCGACATCAACGACAAGCACATCGAAGTCATCGTGCGCTCGATGCTGCGTAAGGTGAAGATCGTCGACGGCGGCGACACGCGGATGCTCCCGGGGCAACTCGTCGAGTCCGCCGCGTTCGCCGAAGAGAACGAGAAGATCAAGGCCGACGGCGGCAAGTTCGCCGAGGGCAGCCCGGTGCTGCTGGGCGTGACGAAGGCGTCGCTCGCGACGGAGTCGTTCCTCTCGGCGGCGTCCTTCCAAGAGACCACGCGCGTCCTCACCGACGCCGCGATCAAGGGCAAGCACGATCCGCTGCTCGGTCTCAAGGAAAACGTCATCATCGGCAAGCTGATCCCGGCCGGCACGGGGATGTCGCGGTACCGCAACCTCCAGATCGAGCCCGAAGGGCAAGACCTGGACGAAGAGGGCCGTCCCCGCAACGTGTTCCTCGACTTCAACCCGAATCCGGAAGAGCTCTCGTCCTACGGCGACGTCGTCGCCCCCAACGGGCAGGAGCTCAATCCGAAGGTGCTCGGCCCGTACGAGCGCCAGCGGATGGCGGAGAACACGGTGCAGTACGAGGGCGACTACGACGCGGAAGCGTCGGTGAGCGCACCGACGCAGCGCACGCAGTACAAGCCGCGCGGCATCAACCCCGAAGACTTGTGAGCGAGACTTCGGCAGAACACGAGAGCCCGGCAGCGATGCCGGGCTCTTCGTTTAGGCGGGGTTCGTGCTCAGCGCTTGAGTGCGGATCTTGGCCCGGTACGCGTGGGCGTCGGCGATGCGCATCGCGTTGTCGAGCGTCAAACCGGCCAGCGGCGCGAAGCCGATCGACGCGCTGACCGCCGGGGTGCGCGTGCGCTCGCCCACGCGCACGGTCGCGATCGACGCGACGAGGTGTTCGGCCAAGCGGTCGGACTCGGCGCGTTCGGTGCCCGGGACGACGATGACGAACTCGTCGCCGCCGACGCGCGCGATCGTCGCGTCCGGGCCCGAGACCTCGCGCATCGTGGTCACCACGGCGCACAGCACTTTGTCGCCGGCGGCGTGACCGTAGCGATCGTTGACGACTTTGAAGCCGTCCAGGTCGACGAAGAACAGTGTCCCCGTCGTCGTGGCGGCGGTCGCGCGCAGCAGACCGCGGCGGTTGAGCGCGCCGGTGAGCGCGTCGTGCTCGGCGGCGTGGGTCGCCTCGTCGAGGCGATGCTCGAGGGTGACGCGCTCGTGCAGCAAGTAGCGCCAGCGCAAGATGACCGCCAGTCCGAAGACGAGCGCGTCGCAGACCGCCGAGACTTCGTAGAACCAGTGGTCGAGCAGCGGCATCCCGAGCGTCGTCGTATCGCGCACCAGCCGGTAGACGAGGTTCAGGGCCAGACAGCACAGCGCGACCAGCAGGTATCGGCCCGGCGGGAACGTGCGCGCGCGGGCCGCGGTGACGCCCAGCAGCACGACCATCCCGAAGCACAGCACGAAGGCGCGCAGCGGCTCGACATACGGATGCAGCGCCGGCACGGCGACCGACGCCAGCGCCAATGCCGTGGTCGGCGCGACGCCGAGCACCTGGAGCCAGAACAAGTCGCGTGCGTCGGTCCACAGCCGCAGGTACACGATGGCGAACGCGAGGTCGAAGACGCCGTTGAGAATGTCGAGCAGCATCACGCCGACCAGCGGCGGGATGCCCGGTCCGAGCGAGATGGCGCCGTCGCGCAACAGCTCGATCAACCCCAGCGTCGCGACGACGCCGATGTAAAGCAGGATGCTCAGGTCGCGGGTGAACGCGAACGCCGCGATCTGCAACAGAATCACCGCCAGCAAGATGCCGAGCATCACACCGCTCAGGCGCGCCCCGTCGATCGCCGCGTCGACGGTTGCATCCTCGGCGACCAAGCGAGGCGATCCCGCCGGGTCGGTCTCGACGCGAATCGGCGTCCCCGCCGCGATCGTGGCGGAAATCGGGACGGCCGGCACGACGTGGCCGAGCCGGCTCATGCCGACCGGCAGCATCGAGCCGGCTTGCACGGTCTGCCCGTCGACCGTCACCCGCATCACGCGCACGTCCGGCGGTCCGACGACGAACGACGCCTGCCCGCTGGCGTGCAGGGTGGTGGTGCCCGTCGAGGCGACGGCGGGACTCAGCGACGCGAAGGCGACGCCGGCCAAAACGGCCGCCGCCCATCCGATTCGTAACATCCGTGTAAATCGGTAATTCGCGTCCGCGGGCGCGTTACCCCGCGCTCATCTGTTTTTCATCTGTTATAAAAGCGTTCATTTTAGCCAACGATCGAACCAACCCACGATGCGCCGGCTGACGTCGCGCTGATCGGCCGGGCGATAGAACTCGTGCCCTTCGCCGGGGTAGATGACCAGCTCGGTCGGCACGTGGAACGCGCGCAGCGCCCGCCAGTACTCGTACGACTGCGTTACCGGTACCTCGGCGTCGCGGTCGCCGTGCAGCATCAGCGTCGGCGTGCGGACAGCCTTAACGAAATTGATAGGTGAGCTGCGCGCGTACACGCCCGGATCGTCGTACACCGAAGCCCCGAAGTACGGTATCATCCACGTGTCGATGTCGTTGGTGCCGTAGTAGCTCAGCCAGTCCGAGAGTCCGGCGCCGGCGACGGCGGCGTGAAAGCGGTGCGTCTGCGTCAGCGCCCACATCGTCATGTAGCCGCCGTAGCTCCAGCCGAAGATGCCGACGCGTTTCGGATCGACCGGCGCGACGTGCGCGACCGCGTCGAGACCGGCCAAGACGTCGCGCAGGTCCCCGTAGCCGAAGTCCTTGACGTTGGCACGCGTGAACGCTTCGCCTTGACCGTAGCTGCCGCGCGGGTTGGGCTCGAAGACGAGGTAGCCACGCGCGGCGAGGGTGGCTTGGAACGCCATTGGGCCGCTCGGGTAGGTCGGGTAATTCGCGAACGCCGGGCCGCCGTGGATGAGCGTGACGAGCGGATAGCGCACGCCGGCCTTCCAGCCGGGCGGATAGATCAGCCAGCCCTGGACGTGCATCCCGTCGCTCGTCCAGGTGATGCTGCGCGCCGCTCCGGTCGTGCGCGGCACCGTGTCGTTGGCGTGCGTCACGCGGCGCATCGCCGTGAGCGGACCGAGCGCGATCTCGGGAGGTGCCGTAATCGACTGGACGATCGTCGCGGCCAGCCGGCCGTCGCGCGAGAGCGAGACGCCGGCGTCTCCCGGCGCCAGCCCGGCGAAGCCGGTCGCGTAGATCGTCGCCTCGGCGCTCCAGAGCGCACGTTGTCGGCGCGCAAGCGTGTCGATCGACGCGATCACGCTGCGGCTTCCCGCCAGTTCCGTCGCCACGATGTTATCGCGCGATCCGTGCCAGGTGATCGTCGTGACGGACGCGTGCAGATTCGGCGTGACGTCCGTCGCCGCGCCGCCGCGCGCCGAGACCACCTCGACGTCGCCGCCGGTGACGGCCTCGTCGCTCATGATGCCGCCGATGTAGGCGATGCGCGTCCCATCGCCGTTCCAGCGCGGTGAGGCCAGCTGGAGCGTGGGGTGGTGGATCTCTTTGGTCGCGCCGCTGCGCGCGTCGATCGTGTAGAGGTCGGCGATCCACCAGTTCGCGTCGCCGTCTCCGTGCGCGGCGCTGACCGCGAAGCGGCGATCGTCGGGCGACCAGTCGTACTCGTACACGTTGAGATCCGCCGGCCCGAGCAGGCGAATCGCTCCGCCGCGCGCGGGCATGACCGCCAGCCGCTGCTCGTAGATTTTCGCACCGACCACGCCGGCGTCGGGTGTCGCCGGGTTGAGCGGGCTCGGCGTTTTCGGCGCACCCGGCGAGTACAGGAACGCGATGCGCGTGCCGTCGTGCGACCAACGCGGCGTGCTCAGTGGACCGCGCGCGTGCGTGAGCACGTGCGTGCGCAGCGTCGCGAGGTCGAGCAGCGCCAGCTGTCCCTGTCCCGTGGCGTCGGTGGTGACGAACGCCAGCGTGCGGCCGTCGGGCGACCAAGCCAGATCGCCCTCGTCGCAGCCGTTGCCGGCGCAGGCGCTCACGCGGCGCGTCGCGGTCGGATGCGCGACCGGCGCCAGCTCGACGTGCCCGGGGCCGCTGCCCTCGCTCTCGACCGACGCGATGTGCAGGCCGTCCGGTGAGAGCGCGACCTGCGCGTACTGGTGCACGGCAGCCAGCGCGGCCTCGATGCGCGGATAGGGTAGCGGGGCCGCTTGCGCGGTCCCGCCGAGCGCCGCGGCTGCCACGCACGCGAGAAGAAGCGCGAGTCGAGAGCGATGCGTCATGCGCGGGCGTTCACCGTCGCGGCGCGGGCACCCTCACAAGCCCGGGAAGGAGACGCGATGTGCGCGCACCCAGTCCTCGTCGACGTCGACGCCCAAGCCGGGACCCGACGGCACGATCGCCCACCCGTCCTCGACGGTGACGGTCGCGCGCGCGTACGGACTGGCGATGAACTGGCGCCCGTTGAGGTCCACCGGCGTGGTGATGCCGAAGGCCGAGAAGAGGTGCAGCGATGCGGCCAGACCGACGTCGGAGTCGGTCAAGCCCGATCCCATCAGCCGCACGCCGGAGTCTTCGGCGTACTGGCACAGGCGTCGCGAGAGCGTCAGGCCCCCGCTGCGCTGCACCTTCGCGATCGCGACGTCGACGGCACCGAGTTTGACGAAGGTCGCCAGGTCGCCGGGGTGGCGCAGCGACTCGTCGAGCGCGATCGGTACCGGCGAGCGGTCCCGCAGGCGGCGCAAGCCGTCGACGTCGTTGGCCGGCACCGGCTGCTCGAACGCTGCGACGCCGAGCGCGTCGAGCGCGCGCGCGACGCGCAACGCTTCGTCGACCGCGTAGCCTTGATTCGCGTCGACCCACAAGAACGCGTCGTCGCCGGCCGCTTCGCGCACGCGCTCGACGGTGCGCACGTCGTCGCGCTCGCCGTGCAGGCCGATCTTGACCTTGAAGGCGCGATAGCCGCGCGAACGGCCCTCGGCGACCGAGGCCGGCGCGCCGCCGGCACCCTCGGTCGACACGATCCAGCCGAGCGCGATGCGCTCGCACCGGCGCGCGCCGAGCAGCGCGGTCACCGGGACGCCGAGCGCGTGGCCCAGCAGGTCGTGCACGGCGACGTCGACCGCCGCTTTCGCCAGCGGCGCGCCGATCGAGAAGCCGCGGTTGATCGCACGATCGAAGGCGCGCGTGAGCCGGTCGAGATCCCACGCGTGTACGCCGAGCGCGACGGGCGCCAGATATCGATCGATCGTCGTCGCGATCGACTCGAGCGTCTCGTAGGTCCACGACGGGATGGGAGTGGCTTCACCCCAGCCGACGGTGCCGTCGGAGCCGGTGACTTTGACCAGCACGCGAACCGACGGGGCGCCGGCGCGCGCGACGCTGCCGCCGCTGACCGCGAAGTCGGCGAGCGTCGGCAGCGCGACGGGGAGCGTTTCGATCTGGGCGATGGTGAGGTCGTTCATCGGTCTTTCGGAGGAGCGGTGCTTTCGCGCAAGACGACGTCGGCGCGCGCGTGCCGCACGCGCAGCTCGCCGGCGGCCGGCTCGAGCGCCAGCTGCACGGCCAGCGCGCCCATCTCGACCAGCGGGATACGCACGGTCGAGATGGTCGGCGAGGCGTCGAGGGTGCCGGGGATGTCGTCGAAGCCGGCCAGCGAGAGCGTCTGCGGGACGCGGATGCCGCGTTCGCGCAGGACGCGCAGCGCACCGAGCGCCATCGCGTCGTTGAGCGCGACGATGCAGGTCGCCGCGCGCGCGCCGCCGCCGTCGAGGAGCGCGCGCATCGCAATCATCCCGCTCTCGCGCGAGAAGTCGCCGGGGACGATCGCCGCCGGGTCGAGCGCGAGCCCGTGCTCGGCGAGCCCTTCGGCGAAGCCGTCGAGCCGATCGCGCGTGGTCGTCAGCAGCGCGGGGCCGCCGATCACCGCGAAGCGGTGGTGGCCGAGCGCCACGAGAGCGCGGGCCAGCGCGCGCGCGCCGCCGACGTTGTCGGGCAGCACCGCGTCGCCGGTGACGTGATGGCGGCCGATGAACACCGGGCGTCCGCCGGTCGCGGCGAAGGCGTCGATCTGCGCGGCGAGGCGCTGGCTGTACGAGCGATCGTCGAGGCCGGACCCGGTCAGGATCAGCGCGTCGACGCGCTGCGAGCGCAACAGCCCCACGTACGCCAGCTCGCGCTCGGGATCGCGGTAGCTGTTGCAGACGGTGACCAGCCGGTCGGCGTCGGCCGCCGCGCGCTGCAGCCCGCGCACGATCTCGGAGAAGTACGGGTCGCTGACGTCGTGGAGGATCGCCCCGATCTGGGCGGTCCCGGCGCGGGCCAGCGCCTGCGCGTGGGCGTTGGGGACGTAGTGCAGCTCCTGGGCGGCCTGCAGCACGGCCTCGCGACGAGCGGGGTGGACCCCATCGGCGCGCCCGGAGATCACGCGTGAGGCGGTCGCGACGGAGACGCCGGCGCGGAGCGCGACGTCGCGGAGGCGGGCCGACATTGTCGCCGATCGTTTGAAAACGCTTTCTCTCAGACCTGCCGCCGGTGGTAGGAAATCGCGTTTTGAGCGTCGATACTGCGGCCGGTAGTGGCTGCAAACGCTTTCACGACCGTCGCCCCGGCGCGCTCCGGACTCGCCACCCGCCTGCTCGACTTGCTCGAGGCCTGGTGGCGCCCGGGGGCGTTTCTGATCGTCTGCCTGCTCGTGTGGTGGCTGGTCACCGCCAACGGCTGGATCAAGCCGTACCTGATCCCCTCGCCGGGTGCGGTCGTCGGCGAGTTCCGCACCGACACCGGCCTGCTGGCCCGGGCCACCGGGATCACGCTCTGGGAGACGGTGCTCGGCTTCGTCGTCTCGGTCGCGGTCGGGCTGGCCTTCGCGGTTGCGATCGTGTACTCGCGCGGCGTCGAGCGTACGCTCTACCCGCTGCTGCTGGCCGCCCAGGTGGTGCCGAAGATCGCGATCGCGCCGCTGTTCGTGGTCTGGCTCGGCTTCGGTCTCGCACCCAAGGTGCTGGTCGCGGTGCTGCTGGCGTTCTTCCCGGTGGTCATCTCGAGCGTCGCCGGCCTGCGCGCGGTCGATCCCGAGCTGCTCGATCTCGCCGCGACGATGGGCGCGACCCCGTGGGACTCGTTCGCGAAGATCCGCTTCCCCGCCGCGCTGCCGCACATCTTCGCCGGCCTCAAGGTCGCCGTCACCTTCGCCGTCGTCGGCGCCGTCGTGGGCGAGTTCGTCGGCGCGAACGCCGGCCTGGGCTATCTCGTGCAGAAGGCCAACGGCGATCTCGACACGCCGCTCTTGTTCGCGGGCCTCATCGCGATGTCGGTGATCGGCATCGTCCTCTTCGCCGTGCTCGAGATCCTCGAGCACCTTGCCGTGCCGTGGCGCACGGCCGTCGCCGAACGCGACCTCTCCGTCACCTCATGACCTCGGAAAGGACTGGAATGCATCGTTTCGTCCGCGCGCTCGTCGCGTCGACCCTGCTCGCCGGCGTGCTCGGCCCGGCCGCCGCCGGCGCGCAGCCCAAGCCGCTCCACAAGCTCACCTTGATGCTCAATTGGTATCCGTACGGCGAGCACGCGGCGTTCTACTACGGGCTCTCCAAGGGCTATTACGCGGACGAAGGGATCGACTTGACGATCCAACCCGGCGGCGGCTCGACGCAGACGGTGCAGGCCGTCGCGGCCGGCAAGGTCGACGTCGGCTACGCCGACACGCCCGCGCTGCTCAAGAACGTCGCGGCCGGGGCCAGCGTGAAGAGCATCGGCGTCATCCTGCAGACGACGCCGGCGGCGATCCAGTTCTTCGACACGCAGCACATCACGTCGGTCGCGCAGATGAAGGGTCACAGCGTCGCCGGCAGCCCGGGCGACGCGGCCTACGAAACGCTCAACGCGGTGCTCGAAGCGAATCACGTCTCGCCCGACGCGGTGCAGCGCATCAACGTCGATCCGTCCGGCAAGCTCGCCGCGGTCATCTCGGGCCGCGCGGACTCGCTGGTCGGCTTCTACAACGATCAGGCGCCGACGATCGAGGCCCGTACCGGCAAGAAGGTCGACCTGCTGCGCTACGTCGACAACGGGGTCAACTTTTACGCCACCGGATTGGTCGCCAACGACGACACGATCGCCAAGCAGAAGCCGCTGCTGCAGGCGTTCCTGCGCGCCACGCAACGCTCGTACGCCGAAGCGATCGCGCACCGCGCCGACGCCGTCGCGGCGGAGGAGAAGCTGGCCGAGAAGCCGCCGGCCGCCGACGTCCTGACCAAGCAGTGGGACGAGACGATTGCGCTGCTGCACACGCCGCGCACCAAGAGTCTGCCGGTCGCGGTCGACGACGAGAACGACTGGAAGACGACCATCGGCGTCGTCGCCAAGTACCTCGGCCTGACGAACCCCGGCGCGCCGAGCGCGTACTGGGACGCGTCGATCGCCCGGAAGTGACGACGGCGGTGGCGACGCGGGTCGGGACGGCGGCGGTCCGCTTCGAGGACGTCGCGGTGCGTTTCTCGACGCGCCGCAAGACGACCGACGCGGTCGGCGGCGTCTCGCTCGACGTCGCGCCGGGTGAGTTCGTCTCGATCCTGGGCCCGTCGGGCTGCGGGAAGTCGACGCTGCTCAAGGTCGCGGCCGGCCTGGTGCGCGCCTCGCACGGGCGGGTCGAGCTGCTCGGCCGCCCGGTCGCGGGACCGCAGCGCGAGATCGGCTTCGTGTTCCAGCGCGCGGCCTTGCTCGAGTGGCGCAGCACGCGCAGCAACATCCTCTTGCAGGCCGAGATCCGTAAGCTCGAGCGGCGCGAAGCCGAGCGGCGCGCCGACGAGCTCATGGAGCTGACCGGTCTGCGCGGGTTCGAGAACGCCTACCCGCACGAGCTCTCGGGCGGCATGCAGCAGCGCGTCTCGCTCTGCCGCGCGCTGCTGCACCGGCCGCCGGTGCTGCTGATGGACGAGCCGTTCGGCGCGCTCGACGCGCTCACGCGCGAGCAGATGAACGTCGAGCTGCGCCGCATCTGGACCGAGACCGCGACCAGCGTCCTGTTCGTGACCCACTCGATCCCTGAGGCCTTCTACCTCGCCAATCGCGTCGTCGTCATGACGCCGCGGCCGGGGACGATCGCGCACGTGTTCGACGTCGATCTGCCGCTCGAGCGCAACTACGCGCAGACCATGACTTCTTCGGTGCTGGCCGAGCTCGGCGAGCACGCGCGCCGGCTGCTCGGCGCGTCCGCCCACACGGAGTAAACGATGTCACGCCGCACCGTCGGGATCGCCATGAACGGCGTCACCGGCCGCATGGGGATGAACCAACATCTGGTCCGCTCGATCGTCGAGATCCGCCGCCGCGGCGGGATCCGGCTCGACGACGGCACCGTCATCTGGCCCGAGCCGGTCCTGGTCGGTCGCGACGCCGGCAAGCTCGAGCGGCTGGCCCGCGAGCACGGTATCGAGCGCTGGACGACCGACGTCGACGCCGCGATCAACGATCCGGCCTGTGAGATCTTCTTCGACAGCGCCACCACCGGCGCACGGCCCGGCCTGATCGAGAAGGCCATCGCCGCGCGCAAGCATGTCTACTGCGAGAAACCGTTGGCGCCCACGCTCGACGAGGCGCTGCGCATCGCGCGGCTGGCGCGCGAGGCCGGGATCAAGAACGGCATCGTGCACGACAAGCTGTTCTTGCCGGGGTTCCGCAAGCTCGCGCGGCTGGTGCAGAGCGGCTTCTTCGGGCGCATCTTGTCCGTGCGCGGCGAGTTCGGGTATTGGGTCTTCGAGGGCGATTGGGGCCAGCCCGCGCAGCGGCCGTCGTGGAACTACAAGCTCGACGAGGGCGGCGGCATCATCCTGGACATGTTCTGCCACTGGCGCTACGTGCTCGAGTTCCTGATCGCGCCGGTGCGCGCGGTCGCGGCGCTGGGCACGACGCACATTCCGACGCGCGTCGACGAGCGCGGGCGCGCCTACGAGGCGACGGCCGACGACGCGGCCTACGGGATCTTCGAGCTGGACGGCGGGATCGTGGCGACCATCAACTCCTCGTGGTGCGTGCGCGTCGACCGGCGCGAGCTGGTCGAGTTCCAGGTCGACGGGACGCACGGCAGCGCGGTCGTCGGCCTGCGCGAGTGCAAGCTCCAGCCGCGCGAGCTGACGCCGCGGCCGGTCTGGAACCCCGACGTCCCCAACCCGATCGACTTCGCGGCCTCGTGGAGCGATGTTCCGGAGAGCGACGAGTTCGACAACGGGTTCCTCGTGCAGTGGGAACAGTTCTTGCGGCACGTCGTGCGCGACGAGCCGTTCCCGTACGACTTCCTTTCGGGCGCGAAAGGCGTGCAGTTGGCCGAGGCCGGTCTGCAGGCATGGCGCGAGCGGCGCTTCGTCGACCTGCCCGCGCTCGCGCTCGAGCCGGTGCCGACGTGATGCCGACGACGACGGTGCTGCGGCTGCCGCGCGCCGATCGCACGCTGGTGCCGTACGTGCCCGCGTCGACGCCCCGGTGGTCGCTCGCGTCGCAACCGCCGGCGCGCACTCGCGTCGCGTACGCCGCGGCGCACGTCGTCGCCGACCCGTTGGCCGACGCCGATCCGGCGAGCGGGGGCGCGATCGACTGGGACGCGACGCTGGCGTATCGCCGGCATCTGTGGTCGTTGGGCTTCGCGGTCGCCGAGGCGATGGATACCGCACAACGCGGAATGGGTCTGGGCTTCGCGGACGCGCAAGAGCTGATTCGGCGCTCGGCCGCCGAGGCGCGCGCCGTCGGCGGCGGCATCGGCTGCGGCGCCTCGACCGACGATCTCGCGCCGGGCGTTGCGCACGACCTGACCGCGATCGAGCGCGCGTACGCCGCCCAGTGCGCGTTCGTGGAGGAGCAGGGCGGCACGGCGATCGTGATGGCCTCGCGGGCGCTGACGCGGGCCGCGCGCGCCGCCGACGACTACCTGCGCGTCTACGGGACCGTGCTCGGCGGCCTGCGGCGGCCGGCGATCTTGCATTGGCTCGGGCCGATGTTCGATCCCGAGCTGACCGGGTATTGGGGCAGCACCGATCTCGATCGCGCGACCGACACCTTCGTCGCGATCGTCACGGCGAACGCGGCCAAGATCGACGGGGTGAAGATCTCGCTGCTCGACGCGCAAGGTGAGATCGCGCTGCGCCGCCGGCTTCCGGCCGGGGTGCGCGTCTACACGGGCGACGACTTCAACTACCCCGAGCTGATCGCCGGCGAGGGCGAGCACCACAGCGATGCGCTGTTGGGCATCTTCGACGCGATCGCGCCCGCCGCGCGCGCCGCGCTGGCGGCGCTCGACGCCGGCGACCTCGAACGCTACGAGCGGATCCTCGCGCCGACGGTCACGCTTTCGCGCGAGCTGTTCCGCGCGCCGACCTCGGCCTACAAGACCGGGATCGTGTTCCTGGCGTACCTGAACGGCTGGCAGGACCACTTCCGGATGCTGGGCGGTGCCGAAGGAGTGCGCTCGGTCGTGCACCTGGCGCGCGTGCTCGAGCTGGCCGACGCGGCCGGCCTCATTTCGGACCAGGAACGTGCCGCGTCACGCGCGGCGCGCGTGTTCGCCACGGCCGGCATCGACTGATGGACCGCGCGCGGCTCTCGCTCAACCAGTACACGGTGCGGCCGTGGTCGCTGGATGCGGCGATCGACGCCTGCGTGCGGCGCGAGATCCCGTCCATCGCCGTGTGGCGCGACAAGCTCGCCGAAGCCGGCGTGGCGGGCGCCGCCGCGCGCCTGCGCGACGCCGGTCTGCGCGTGTCGAGCCTGTGTCGCGGTGGCTTCTTTCCGGCGCCGAGCGCGAACGAGCGCGCGCGCCGCGTCGACGACAACCGCCGTGCGATCGAGGAAGCCGCCGCGATCGGTGCGCCGCTGCTGGTGCTGGTCTGCGGCCCGGCCGAAGGTCAACCGTTACCGGAAGCGCGAGCGCAGGTCGCCGACGGCATCGCGCAGGTCGCGGCCGACGCGTTGGCGGCCGGGGTGCGCCTGGGCATCGAGCCGCTGCACCCGATGATGATCGCCGAACGCTCGGTGATCGCGAGCTTGCGCGAAGCCAACGATCTGGTGGAGCGGATCGGCGCGCCCGGCGTGCGCGTCGTGTGCGATCTCTACCACATCTTTTGGGACGCCCACGTCGAGAGCGAGATCGCGCGCGCCGGCGCCACCATCGCGGGCTGTCACGTCTCCGACTGGACGACGCCGCGCGGCGACGTCACCGCCGATCGCGCCATGCTCGGCGAGGGCTGCATCGACGTCGCCGGCCTGGTCGGGCACGTCGAACGCGCCGGCTACGCCGGCGACATCGAGATCGAGATCCTCAACGCGACCGCGTGGCAGGGCGATCTCGACGCCTGGCTCGACCGCGCGCTCGAGCGCTACCTCACTATAGGTCCAGCTGACGCATGCGTTCAGCTCGATCGTTGTTCGCCCAGTATCGCGAAAGATTGACCCCCACCTCGGCCGTATAACCTTGCAATCCACCGAGGAGCGTGATCTCGTCTTTCGAAAGGTCCGGGTGCCACAGGTCGACGATGAGGACGATGCGTTCCTCATGGCTGGAGTTCCAGGCCTCGTGCACGAACGAATCGTCGAAGACTAGGGTCTTCCCGCGCTCCCAGCGGCGGGTGATCCCGTCTACACGGATGCCGCAATCCAGCGGTACGGAGATGCCCAGGTGACACCGCAACCGCATGTTTGTCGGCCCGCGATGGGGAGCGATCGCCGTGCCGGGAGCCATGCGAGAGAAATACGCGAGCCCGGCGTGTGTCCGGATAACGGCGCTGGAGGAGAGGACTTCCATCGTCGTCGGCACCAGCGCACAGCGCTCCTCGTGGATACGACCACGTTCGAGCAGGAGCATCACGTTCCAGGCGCCCGTGCGGGAGATACGCTCCGTCTCGGAGTGGAAGTGCTCGCTTGCGAGAGCGGTGAGCTCACGACATATCTCCGGTGCCGCGCGTTCGAGGTCTTTCGCCACTGAGAAGCCCGACGCGTCCCACCATGCCTGGGAACGCAGATCCGGATAGAACCGCATCGAGCGCGCCGGATCGGCATCGCGAAGCTGCGCAATGTAGGTCGCGAAGCGCGGCGGTATCGATCCCGACTCCACGAACTCGTCAAGCGGTTTGCTCGGCTTGACCGCGAGTACTTCTGCCGCGGTGACTTTGGGGACCGCGCCTACTCGATCGAGCGCCGCAAAGATCGTAAACGGCTGTGCGGCATGCTCGTTGAGCGAGCGATGCACTTGGGTGGCGAGAAAGGAAAGAGCCTTGTCGTCCAGCTGCGGGAGCGTGGCTAGCAGGTTGGCCAGCGCCAACCACTGCGTGGGCGACAACCGCTTGTCCCATGCGGTGTTCCATGAGCATAGGGCTTCAACCGACGCCCGTCCGTGGCGGGCGGCCTCATCGAAGGAGTTTGCAGCCAGAGCATGGAGGCCGAGCCAGATCAGCGGCTCGGCAACGATCGACGGCCCGAGCGTCGCACCAATCAGTCCTTGGCGAGCAGCCTCGTCGTGGAACGTCGTGGACAACAGCGCCGAATACGCTTCGAGGAGCGATTCCTCGTTCTCGGCCGTGACGTGCTCCGTGCACGAAACCAAGATGGGCGGTAGCCGCGCCCCGAGCTTCCGCGCGGCCCGACCGAGAGCCGCTGCTCGATGAAGCCACGCCGTGGGTCCCTTGTTTTTGGCCTGTTGCTGCTCGGCGAGATTCGCGATATGAAGGACGAGGAGATCACTGGCATCGGACGCCGGAACGCGAATCAACCTGTTCTCGAAACGATCGTAGAGCGTCAGGACGTCCTCGCCGTCCGGCGCCCTCGTCGCCGCCGTCGTCAAGCTCCTACGATCGAGTGCGCAGAACAGGTAGGCGAGTCGCTCCGCTTCCTCACCTGCACAGAGCCGGACGAGGTCACGGTCTGAAAGCGGGATGAGCGAGCTCGCGAACGTGTCGGTCGAGTAGACACTGTGAAGTAAGCCGGCGATGCAGAGGTCGTCGCGACAATCCCACGCTTCGAGGATGCCAAAAGTCTGCGTGAGGTGAACGAAGAGTGACGCCATGCCGTGCGGCATCAAGTGAGCGTCGCGTCGCCGCAGTTCGTCGGCGACGATCGCATACTTGGCCGCTAGAGACGCAACGGTTTCCATCATGCGTCGTTGAGGTGCTTTCGCCGTGCGGAGAAGTATCGCACGTCGAACACGAGGGCGATGAGGGTGACGAGAACCGGGCCCCAAAGGCCCGGTTCGGCGCGATGCGATATCCCCCACGCGATCCAAAGCAGCACCGCGAGCGTGGTTGAGGCGATTCCGCACCAGAGATCGGTCTTCATTCGTTAGGTCATCCTTAGGCGAGTCCGCCGGCGGTAACGCCGCATCCGAAATGTTGGAGGATCGCCGCGACTCCGCCTACCGCTCCGGCAGCCGCGGCTGCCACTTGCATGCCGGGCATGAAGAGCATGACGAGTCCTGCGGCGCCGACAGCCGAACCATAGAAGTCGAGGTCTTCGCACTGTGCCTGGTTGAACGCGATTTCACCGATGTCGTCGTCATCGGCGGACGTGATCTCGCCGAGATCACCTTCATAGCCATCGCCGAAATCCCCGTCGCCGCCATCGTCACCGCCGGACGGTGGCGTAGGCGCCTTGACGATCATGGGCTTTTTGAGGCTCGCGAACGGCGAGGCAATGAGGCCTTGACTCTGCGGATACGCGCCGGCACTCCCGGTGAAATCGTCGTCGCCGCGCCAGAGGCCGACGTTGTCGACGACGGCGGCGATGCGATAGGTTCCATCCGAAGCTCGCATCGAGGCCGCGGCCCGATTTCCGAGCGAGTCGACGACGTGGCACAGGCCGTCGGTAGTGTAATACGCGAGCCGCTGAGTGCCACTAGCGTCCTCCGCCAAGGTCGCGGGGGCTCCGGATTTCATCGCGCCAATCTTGAAGCGACCGCTCGACGTGGTATACCAACCGGGCCGTTTGGGCAGCGCGGCGCTCAACACGAGGCGGCTACCATTCGACGATGTCGAGCGCGTGAATGCGGCGCCGAACGCGAAGCTCCCGAGAAAGTCTCCCGAGGTCGTATGAATCGCGAGCGCGTGCCCGCTTTGACTCGAGCTGACTTGGAACCCGCTATGGCCGAGTGCGGTCGTCCCCTGTCGCGCTGAAATGCGAAGTGACGCGGGATCGGCCGAGCCGGGGGAGCCGGAGGTCGACGGCCGGGGGATTGACCCGCCTCCCGAACAGGACGCCAAGAAGGCACCGCTTGCGGCGACGAACGAAAGGCGCGAGAGACGCATGGAATGTGATTCCACCCGAGTTCTCCTCAACATGGTTTGAAACAATGACGCGTGCGCGTGTGCAATGATCATGACTCGCGTACGCCGTCTTGCGTTTTACGACCGCGTCGAATTGCTGCCTTTTCGTTTCCTTGAAGTCGCTATCGAAAATGAGAGTAGCGCACTCGCGATGCCGTCGCGTATCAGGCTTGAAAAATTCGCGCTACGGGATCGCGCGGACGACGCCTCCGTCCACGCGTAGGGCGGAGCCGCTCGTCCCCGACGCGGCGGGCGTGCAGAGATAGACGATCAGGTTCGCCACCTCGTCGGAGGTGAGGAAGCGCTTGAGCAGCGACGTCGGGCGCGCGGTCTCGAAGAACTGGCGCTCCATCTCGGCTTCGCTCACGCCGCTGCGCTCGGCCAGTTGCTTGACGAACGTGCCGACGCCTTCGGACTTCGTCGGACCGGGCAGCACGCTGTTGACGGTCACGCCGGTACCGGCCACGCTTTCGGCGATGCCGCGCGCCAAGGCGATCTGCGCGGTCTTGGTGACGCCGTAATGGATCATCTCGACGGGGATCTGCAGGCCCGACTCGCTCGAGACGAAGATCACCCGGCCCCAGTTGCGCGCTTTCATCCCCGGTAGGTACGCGCGGGTGAGCCGCACGCCGCTCAGGACGTTGGCCTCGAAGAAGCGCAGCCAGTCCGCGTCGTCGATCTGCTCGAACGGCTTGGGCTCGAAGATGCCGAGGTTGTTGACGAGGACGTCGGCGAGCGGGTGCGCGGCGACGAGCGCCTCGCAGCCGGCCGCGGTGGCGAGATCGCCGGCGAAGCCGCTCACGTCGGCGCGCGGGACCGCGCCGCGAATGCGGGCGATCGCATCGTCGACGCGCGTTCGGGTTCGGCCGGTGACGACGACGCGCGCGCCTTGCGCGGCGAGTCCCTCGGCGGCGGCATAGCCGATGCCGGCCGTCGAGCCGGAGACGACGGCGACTTTTCCGGTGAGATCGAGATCGAGCATCGCGCCGTACGACCCGATCAGGCGGCCGGGGGCTGCGCTTTCTCGCGCGCGGCCATGCGGGCGCGCTGCGGCTCGACGGTGTACTTCGGATCGAGTGCCGATTGCTTGCCGGCCGCCAGCACGGTGAAGCGCTCGCACATCCCGGCCGCCGCGACGCACGCGGCCGCGATCGTCGAGACGGTGCGGCTGCGCCGGCCGAGCAGGCCGAGCACGGCGCCGGTCAGGGCGAGCGTGTTGGTCGCGCGCTGCAGCGCGCCGGCCCGGCCCGTGTGGTACGGCTCGGCGAGCAGCGGCCCCAGCCGTGTCTCCATGATTCCGCCGACGCCGACCATCGCGAGCGCACCGCCGATCATCAGCCGTCGTGCCGATCCGCTTTCGGCGAGCGGCGCGAACGCGACGCCCGCCGAGCCGGCGGCCGCCACCGCGCTCGAGGCGAACAGGAACGGCAGCACGTCGTGCGCTTCGTGCCACGCCGGCGTCGCGGTGTCGGCGACCAGCGCGGCCGTGTACGTCGCCAGCGCCGGGCCGACCAGGCCGGCCAGTGCCTCACCGGCGTACTGGGTGCGCCGCCAGCCCAGCAACTCGGCCAGCGTCGAGCCGCCGAGCGCGGCGCCGTACGCGCTGAAGATCCACGTCCCCACGCTCATCGGCGAGGTCGGCTTGAAGACGCGCAGCATGTTGTAGAAGCGTGCGGGCCGACCGAGGTCGACGATGAGCAGCGGTCCGGCGAGCGCGATCGCGGCCAGCGCCGCGCGCTTCTCGGCGTTCGCGAGCTTGTGCGCGCCGCGCATGCGGGCGCACGCCATCGCGACCGCGCCGGCACCGGCCAAGCCGCCGAGCCAGAAGTAGACGTCGATGTACCAGCCCCAGATGTGCGGCCGCACGATCGGCTTGCCGTAGTACGAGTCGCTCATTGCCGCTTCGTTCCGAGCGCCGCCAGCGCGGTGACGCCGACGATCGCGAGCGCGGCCAGGCCCGCGTGTTTCCAAATCGACAGCAGATCGCGTGTGGTGTCGATCGGATCCGGCGGCAAACCGTAGACCTCGGGCTTGTCGAGCAACAGGAACATCGAACCGCCGCCGCCGATCCCGTCGTTCTGGTCGCGGAGATAGAGCGACGCGTCGGTGTACATCCCGCCTTCGCGCACCTTGGCCAGTCGTGCGTCGGCCCGCGCGCGCAGCTCGTCGAGCTCGCCGAATTGGATCGACTGCGTCGGACAGGCCTTCGCGCAGGAGGGTTCCTCGTTGTCCTTGAGCCGGTCGTAGCAGAGCGTGCACTTGGCGGCGCGGCCGGTCTCTTCGGAGCGCCCGATGACGCCGAACGGGCAGGCCGGCACGCAGTAGCCGCAGCCGTTGCAAACGTCCTGCTGCACGACCACCGTGCCGTGCTCGGTGCGGAAGAGCGCACCGGTCGGGCAGACGTCCAGGCACGCCGCGTGCGTGCAGTGCTTGCAGACGTCGGACTCCATCAGCCAGCGCCCGGACTGTTCGACGAACGCGACGTGGCGCCAGGTGGTCGCGGAGAGCGCGCCGGTGTTGTCGTACGACTCGCCGCTGAAGTCGTAGCCGTCGCTGGGGATCTGGTTCCACTCCTTGCACGCGACCTCGCACGCTTTGCAGCCGATGCACAGCGTCGTGTCGGTGAAGAAGCCCACGCGCGGCTGCGCCTCGTCGCCGTAGGTGGCTTGTTCGCGCGGCGCGCCGGTCGCGTCGAAGAGCTCCATCAGTCCTCCGTCTCCAGTCCCGCGCGGGTGCGGTACTCGTTGAGCAGCTCGACCACCGCGCGTCCGCGCGGCCGCCGGCCGGGACGAATGTCGCAGGTCGTCGCCTTCGACTCGCCGATGTGCACGTTCGGGTCGGCCGTCATCGGCCACAGGTCGTTGGCCGCGTCGCCCGTCACCAGGCCTTGGAAGCCCCAATGGTACGGCAGCCCGACGACGCAGGTCGTGCGGCCCTCGACGCACTCGTCGTGCATACGCTCGGTGACCAGCACGCGCGCCTCAATCGCGCTGCGGGCGGTGATGATCGTCGCCCAGCCGCCGTTCTCGAGGTTGCGCAGGCGCGCCAGCGCGGGGCTGATCTCGCAGAACATCTCCGGCTGCAGCTCGGAGAGATGCGGCACCATGCGCGACATCCCGCCTGCGGTGTGGTGCTCGGTCAGCCGGTAGGTCGTCGTGATGAACGGGTACACGCGCGCGTGCGGATCGCCGTCGACCGGCTGCAGCTCGTTGTGGACGTGCGGCCAGTGCTCGCGGGTCGGGCTGGCGCGCTGCGTGTAGAGCGCGTTCTTGAAGGGCGACTCCTCCGGCTCGTAGTGGGTCGGCAACGGACCGTCGAGCAGCCCGTCGGGCGCGAACAGCCAGCCTTTGCCGTCGCCTTGCATGATGAACGGCGAGACGCCGTCGAGCGCCTTCTCCGCGGTCGCGCCGTCGGGCGGCACGTAGTCGGGTCGCTTCGTCTTGTCGAAGTCGGGGACGTCGGGGCCGGTCCACTCGCCCTTCGCCTCGTCGAACCACATGAGTTTCTTGCGCTCGCTCCACGGTTTGCCGGCCGGATCGGCGGAAGCGCGGTTGTAGAGGATGCGCCGATTGGCCGGCCACGCCCAGCCCCATTCGGGCGCGATCTCGCTCTGCTCGTTGCCGGGCTTCCGTCGGGCTGCCATGTTCTGGCCGTCGGCGTACACGCCGCAGTAGATCCAACAGCCCGCTCGCGTCGAGCCGTCCGCCTTCAGTTGCGTGTAGGTCGAGATCGGCTTGTCCTCGGCGTCGTAGCCGTTGATCTCTTGCAGGACCGCGTCACCGTCGGGATCGTGCTGCGATCCCGTGGTCGGGTAGTCCCAGGTGAGGTCGAGCACCGCGCGGTCCTTCGGGTCGTTCTTCGCGGCCAGCTTGGCGCGGATGCGTTTGCCCAACTCGTAGTAGAACCACAGCTCCGAGCGGCAGTCGCCCACCGGCTCTTTCGCCTGATGGCGCCATTGCAAGAGCCGCTGCGTGTTGGTGAACGAGCCTTTCTTTTCGGTGTGGTCGGCGGCGGGGAGGAAGAAGACTTCGGTCTTGATGTCCTCGGTGCGCAGCTCCCCGCGGTCGATCTCCGGCGAGGTGTGCCAGAACGCCGCACTCTCGATCTCGAACAGGTCGCGCACGACGAGCCAGTCCAGCTTCGCCATCGCGCGGCGATGGAGCGATGCGTTCGCGGAGCCGACCGCCGGGTTCTCGCCGACGACGAAGAAGCCCGGCACCTTGCCGTCGAGCATCGCCAGGATCGACGGATACGTCGAGTGGTCGCCGGTTGCCCGCGGCAGGTAGCCGAAGCAGAACTCGTTCTCCGGCGTGGCGCGATCGCCGTACCACGATTTGAGCAGGCTGACCGTGTAGGCGTCCATGTGCGCCCAGTAGCCGGCCTTCGACGAAACGGCGTCGACGAACGTCTTCAGGTCGGTGTGGTCGACCATCGGCGTCGGGATGTAGCCCGGCAGGATGTCGAACAGCGTGGGGATGTCGGTCGAGCCTTGGATTGAAGCGTGGCCGCGCAGGGCGAGGATGCCGCCGCCGGGGCGCCCGATGTTGCCGAGCAGCAGTTGCAGGATCGAGGCGGTCCGGATGTATTGCACGCCGACGGTGTGCTGCGTCCACCCGACCGCGTAGCAGATGGCGGTCGTCCGTTCGCGCCCGGAGTTCTCGGCCATCGCCTTGGCGACGTTGAGGAAGTCCGCCGCCGGCGTCCCGCAAATCTTCTCCACCATCTCCGGCGTGTAGCGCGCGAAGTGCCGTTTGAGGATCTGGAAGGCGCAGAACGGATCTTGCAGCGTCGGATCGACGTGCGGCGGTTTGCCGTGCTGCAATGTCGGGCCGCTCCCGCCCTTGCCGGAGCCCTCACCGGACTGCGCGCTCGTGCGCTGACCGGCGGCGCCGTGCATCGCAATGCCGCGGTATTGCCACGAGGTGAAGTCGTACTCCCGGGCTGCGGGATCGAAGCCGGAGAAGAGACCGTCGAGCTCCTCGGTGTCGCGGTAGCGCTCGTCGATGATCGTCGACGCGTTGGTGTAGGCCTTGACGTACTCGTCGAACCACAACCCGTTGTCGAGCACGTACTTGATGATGCCGCCCAGGAACGCGATGTCGGAGCCCGGGCGGATGCGTACGAAGTCGTGCGCGACGGCGCTGGTGCGGGTGAAGCGCGGGTCGACGTGGATGACGCGCGCACCGCGCTCGCGCGCTTCCATCACCCATTGGAACCCGACCGGATGGTTCTCCGCCATGTTCGAGCCCATGATGAGGATGCAGTCGCTGTTTTGCAGGTCCGCCGGAAACGTCGTGGCCCCGCCGCGGCCGAATGAGGTGCCTAGACCAGGCACCGTCGAGCTATGTCAAATTCGGGCTTGATTCTCGACTTGCACTATCCCCAAGCCCGTGTAGAGCTTCTTCATGAGATAGTTCTCTTCGTTGTCGAGCGTCGCGCCGCCGAGGCTGGCGATGCCGAGCGTGCGCCGCAGCGGCCGTCCCTGCGCGTCACGGTCTTCCCATGTCTTTTCGCGCGTCGCAATGACGCGGTCGGCGATCATGTCGACGGCCGTGTCGAGGTCGAGCGACTCCCAGCGCGTGCCGTGCGGGCGGCGGTACTTCACCTTGTACTCGCGCAGCGGGCTCTGCGTCATCGTGCGACTCGCGGAGCCTTTTGGACACAAGCGGCCGCGCGAGAGCGGCGAGTCCGGATCGCCCTCGATCTGCACGACCTTGTCGTCTTTGACGTAGATCCGTTGACCGCAGCCGACCGCGCAGTACGGGCACACCGACTGCACGACTTTGTCGGCGGTCGCGGTGCGCGGCGTCAGCGCCGCCGAGGCGTCGGAACGAGCGGCTTCGGCGAGGCCGAAGCGGTCGCGGCCGAGTTGCCGCAGGAACGCCAACGGGGCGCGCGGACGATCCGAAGCATCCATGGCCGAGCGTTACCCACGGAATGGGGCCTCACCCGCTGCTCCCGTCGGCCGCCTGGCTAAGGGCGCGAACGGCGCGTTCGACCGCGTCGGGCGGCGTGTCGGGTGCGAGCGGGGCGCCCAGGCGTGCGTCGATGCGCCAGCGTTCGCCGGTACGCGCGTAGGCGAAGCCGAGCGGCACGAGCGGGACCCTCGCGCCGGCGCGCTGCGCCAGGTTCGCGATCGTTCGGTAGCCGGCCGCGAACGGGAGAAACCCGTCGCCGTCGCGTGCCGGCCGCGGCGCATCGCCCGGCGTGGGATCGACGAGCGGATACCCTTCCGGAAACACCACGACGACGCGGCCGTCGCGCAACAGGTGCGCGGCGTCCCGCAGTCCGCGGCGCAGATAGCCCATCAGCTCGCTCGCCGCGAAGGCGCGCGCGTGCGGGAGCGCGGCTGGCCGCAGGACGACCGGCCAACCGGCCAGCGCGCAGGCGCGCTCCATCCAGCGGCGCTGCCGCGCGTTCGCCGTCCAGTCGAGCGCGACGACGATGTGCACCGGCCGCGGCAGCCGCGTCAACAGCACGGCGCCGTCGAGCAGATGGTGGTAGTGCCGCGCGACGATCAGTGCCGGCCCCGCGCGCGGCAGGTGCTCGAGGCCGCCGACGTCGACGGCGGCGGTCTGCGTCGCGAGCGCCCAGTGCGCGATCAGCCGCGGGCCGAGCGCGCCGAGCGGTGGGTAGCGGCTCACCGGGCGCCGGCGAGCCGCGCGCGCCGCGGCCGCGGCCGCACGGCGAGCGTCGCGGGCGCGAGGCTGAGCGCGACCCCGATCAGCGCGACCGGCCACATTCCCGCCGCCAACGCGAGCACGATCGACCAGGCGACGTTGGTCGCGTAGACGGCGTACGGCATCGCCGCCGGCGAGGCGGGAGCGGAGCGCTCGTGCCACGACCAGCGCGCGAGGCCGATGAACGCCAGGCCCGTGCCGAACCAGCCTGCCAAGTTTCGCAGCGGCATCCCGAAATACGGACCGCGCTCGAACCATTGCCAAAAGTGCAGGTACTGCAACTGCGGCGCCGCCATCGACGGATCGAGCACGAGGTCCCACGCGACCAGGAAGTAGGTGCCCAGGACGATCGACGCGAGCGTGCGGCGCGGTCGCGCGCGCACGATCGTGTCGGCCAGCACGAACGAGGCGAAGCCCATGTAGAACCACGCCAGCGGGATGGTGAACGGCACGCGGCCGAAGAGTTTCGGACCCAGGAACGCCAGGTACGCGTAGCCGCCGAACGGCCATCCGGTCTTCGTTCCAGTCAGCTCGGCGGTCGCCGAGAGCACCGTCGCGGCCACGAAGAAGAGCAGCGTGCGCCGCCAGCCGTACGCCCACCCGCCGTACGCCAGCATCGCCAGCGCGCCGAGGATCATCCCCGTGCCGCCGGCCCGTTCGAGCGCGAAGGTGTAGAACGCCGCGGCACCCGGCGAGTGCGCCCACAGCTCCGGATGCGGGATCGCGATCAGGATGCCGAACAGGCCGAACACCATCGCGACCACGTGCGCGATGACGAGCGCCCACGCGACGCGCTTCACGCCGGCTCGTCCACCAGCGTGCGCCCGCGCCAGGTGTGCCGGCGGCGCAGCGCGCTCGCGCCCAGGAGTGCGAGCGCCGGGAGATCGGCGAGCGGCGAGAGCCAGTAGGTCCACGGCGGGCGCACGTACGCGCGCCGGGTCCCCACCAGCACGCCGACACGCATCGCGACCAGCGCGGTCGCCACCGTGCGCACGAACGCCGCGCCGGTGACCACCTTGCCGGCCGCGAAGGCCAGCACGAGCAGCGGCAACGGCATCCCTTGCGCGAGGACCAGCTCGGCGAACGTCAGCCAAAAGCGCGCCGGCGTCACGTATCGATCGCGCAAGGTCAGCGAACGCGGCCAGCTCGCGGCGCAGTCGCGCCACGAGTCGTGCATCCGCACGACCGCGTCGCCTTCGTAGAAGCCGACCCGACCGCCGTCGGCCGCCAGCGTGCGCGCGATCGTGACGTCCTCGCAGCGCGACGCGCGTGCGGCGCCGATCGCGTCGCACGCCAACAGACCGTTGGTGCGCGCGACGAAGACCTGTCCGTTCGCTTGCACGCGCAGCGGGTCGCGGGTCGCCTGGTTCGGGATGCCGGCGCGGTAGACGAGCGTGGTCAGGAACGCCGGATGCAGCAGCCCGGCGCCCGCGTCGGGCAGACGTTGGCGCGTCGCGACGCTGAGCGCGACCAGGCGCGCATCGCGCAACCGCGCGACGCCGGCGGCCAGCAGGTGCGCGCCGACGCATGCGTCGGCGTCGACGGTGGCGATCCACTGCGTGCGCGTCGCGCGCAAGCCCGTCTCGAGGTTCCACGCCTTGCCGTTCCAGCCGGCCGGCGCCGGTCCGGCGGCGATCAGGCGCAGCCGCGGTTCGTTCGCGGCGAAGCGCTCCACCAGCGTCTCCGTGCCGTCGGTCGAGCCGCCGTCGACGACGAGGATCGCCGCCAGCTCGGGTCCGCACGCCGCCAGCGCCGCGAGCGCCGGGCCGAGGCGGTGCTCTTCGTTCAACACCGGGACGACGGCCGTGATGCGCTGCGTGCCGTCGGCCGGCGCGTCGGTCAGCGGCGTGCCGCCGGCGGTGCGCACCAGCCGCACGCCGACCCGCAGGCCGGCGAGCGCTGCCGCCACCGCGAGCACGACGAGCACCATCGCCGTGCCAGGTGCGCGCGTGGCGGCGGAAGTCCTGGCGTCACTCGAGCATCCACGGCTCGGGAACCGGCCGCCGGCGGCCGCCGACATAGAGGTAGCGCCCCCGGCGTGTCCGGCGCGGCGGGGCGGTGAAGGGCGCCGCGTCGCGGGTCAGCTCGCAGAGCATCTCGTCGTGCCGGCGATAGCGCAGCCGGCGGCCGTCGTCGTCGTCGATCACCTCGCGTGCGCTCGAGCGCTCCAGCTCGAGCTCCAGCAGACGAATGGCGGCGAAGCCGCCGTGCTGCTGCGGCGGGACGAGCGCCCACCCGTGGATCGAGGCCAGGCTGAAGTACGGCCGCAGGATCCCCGCGATCGCGAGCCGGCCGTCGACGGCCGGGACCAGGATCGTCAGGACGCACGGGCGTTCCGCCCATGCGCCGAGCTGCTCGACGAACGCACCGAGTCGCACCGCACACCCTCCGCGGCGACAGGAACGGTACAGGTATACCGAGCGTCGTGCCCGGCCTCCTAGCGGTCACAGTTCTTGCCCTTTGTCAAGTGATCGAACGCATACTAGACGTGGGCGCGGCGATGCGCTCACGATAGGCGTGCACCACCACGTCGATGAGAAGAGCGAGGCGCTCGGGTGAGCCGATCGGTCGTTCTCGTGCGACGGATCGCCTGGCTCGCCATGACGGCGTGCGCGGTTCTCGTGACTGCGGGCCTTGCTGCCTGTGGTCCGGGCAGCGTTGCCTCGGCGGCGCGGCCGTCGGCGACGGCCACCCCGGTCGCGTTGCCGAGCGCGTCGCCGTTCGCGCTGGTGGAACAGACCACGGTCGACCTGGTCGCGACCGGCGCGTCGCCGCCGCCGGTCCCGCTCCCCGCGGGCAACGGCTTCGCGCCGACGCTGCTGCTGCCGGCGCCGCAGACCGCGACCACGGCGACCCTGACCGCGCTGTTGACGAATCAGGCGCTCAGCGGGGTTCCGCCGCTTTGGTACCTGCGGAGCGCGCGGGCTGCACGTGCCGTCGCCGCGCTGAGCACAAGCAACGCCACCGTGCTCGTGTTCCTGCAGCTCTACTTTAGTACGCCGGTGATGCTGCCGTCGGGACCGGCGTTCACTTTCGACGTGCCGGCCGGCGACATCGTCGGCGGCGCGCAGTACTTCGTCGCGCTCTACGATCCGACCCGACCCTCGCTCGGTTGGCAACTGGGCTTCGAAGGTCCCGGCGCGGTGACCGGGACGACGATCGCGTTCGCTCCGAACGCGAGCGCGTTCACGTTCGCGGGCGAAGTCGTGTATTCGTTCGCGTTGCTCGCGCTGCCGGCGTCGCTCGGCGCACCGACGCCCGCGCCGTCCGTCTCGCCGATCGCCGTTCCGCCGCAGACGCCGCCGCCGACTCCGGCACCGACGCCGACTCCGGCGCCGACGCCGACTCCGACGCCGGTTCCGAGCGGCGGGACGATCGGCATCGTGATCCCGATCCCGACGCCGGCGCCGGTCGTGTGCGCGCCGGCGACGCTGGCGCTCGCGCCCGGTACCGTCGTCGTCGTCGCCTGCAGCGAGGCGGGCTACATCGACGGCTTCGCGGTCAGCGCGACCAGCCCGGGCGTCGTCAACGTCGCGGTGCCGACGCCGCGGCCGACGCCCGTCCCCACGGCCGCGCCGACCGGCGCGCCGACGCCGACGTCCGCGCCGACGTCGGCCCCCACGCCCAGCCCGTCGCCGACCGCCGGCGCGACCCCCGCGCCGCCCGCGCCGCCGCCCGTCTTCTCGTTCACCGTCACCGGGGTCGCGCCGGGCGCGACCACGCTGCTGGTGACGAGTCGCAACGGCGGCAGCGCCTCGATCCCCGTGACGGTGAGCTCACCGTGATGCTCGCCGCGACGCTCTCGTCTTGAAAGGACAGTGAGATGAAATCTGGTCTTCTCGCCTCGAGTCTGGCCGCCGCGCTGCTCGCAGCGTGTTCGGGCGCGCCGTCCGGGAGCAGCTCGAGCCCGTCCGCTACCGCGCCGATGGCGGCGCAGCGCGTGCAGGTCACCTTGACCATCAAAGCCCCGGCGACCACCAGCTTCGCGAAGAAGCGGCCGGCCTTCGTCGGCACCGCGACGACCGGCGGCTACGCGCGGGTCGACACGGCGGCGCCGATCGCGCTGAATTGCACCGGCAGCGCGCCGGCCGTCTGCACCGCGACGTTCGACGTGCTGACCGGCACGCACACCTTCGCCGGCGAGTTGAACGACACCAACAACAACGTGCTCTCCGAGGGTTCGACGACGGCCGACATCACCACCGGCTCGCCCAACGTTTCGTTGACGCCGCTCGGCGTCGCCAGCACGGTGAACTTCGATCAAACGATCACCGCGAGCGGCAACGGCGGCACCGGAACGATCACCGCCATCGGTGACGCCGACGGCGACGTGATCAGCGGCACCGCGTTCGACAACCCGGCGCTGACCGTCGTACAGACCGGTGGGGGCGGCGTGGTCACCATCGGGCAACCCGCGATCGACACCAGTCCCGGCGGCTCCGGTGCGTTCACCGTGACCTGCACCACGGCCGGCACGTTCACGCTCGGGGTGACGGCGGGGACGCAGAACACGCTCTTCGGCGACTGGAGCGGCGTGACGCCCAGCCTCGTCTACCCGGCGACCGCAGCGGCCTTGACCGGCGCCAACGGTACCGTGTCGAGCACCTGCGTCCAGGGCAGCGGCAGCTTCAACTGATCGCGGCGAGGGCCTCGCCGAACGGTCGTTTCGTCGCAGACGGCGAAGCGATGAGCTCCATGGCAGTCCAGGCGGCGGAGCTGCGCGAGGCCCTCGAGCGCTGGTTCGGGTTCACCTCGTTTCGACCGTCGCAAGAGGCGATCGTGCGCGACGTCCTCGACGGCCGCGACGTGTTCGCGCTGTTGCCGACCGGCGGCGGCAAGTCGCTCTGTTTCCAGTTGCCGGCGGTGCTGACCGACGGCTTGACGGTCGTCGTCTCGCCGCTGATCGCGCTGATGAAGGATCAAGTCGACGCGCTCGAGACCACCGGCGTGCCGGCGACGGCGCTCAACTCCTCGCTCGAGTGGTCCGAGCTGCGGCGCCGCCTCGACGGGCTCGAGCGCGGCGCCTACAAGCTGCTCTACGTCGCGCCCGAACGCCTGACCGTGCCCGGGTTCACCGACGACCTCGAACGCTGGGGGATCGCGCGCCTGGTCGTCGACGAGGCGCACTGCATCAGCGAGTGGGGCCACGACTTCCGGCCGGAATACCGCCGCATCGCCGGGCTGCGCCAGCGCTTTCCCGGCATACCGTGTTGCGCGTTCACCGCGACCGCGACCGCGCGCGTGCGCGACGACGTCATCGCGCAGCTCGCGCTGCAGCGGCCGGCGGTCCACATCGCCTCGTTCGATCGCCCCAACCTGACCTATCGCGTGCTGCACGCGCCGCGCAGCCTGGACGCGCTGCTGCGCTGGCTGCGCGCGCGGCCGGACGACGAGGCCGGCATCGTGTACGCCGGCAGCCGCGCCAACACCGAGAAGCTGGCCGACGCGCTGGCCGGCGCGGGGATCCCGGCCGTCGCCTACCACGCCGGGCTCGACGCCCAGACCCGCTCGCGCCGGCAAGAAGCGTTCATCCGCGACGACGTGCGCGTCGTCTGCGCGACGATCGCGTTCGGCATGGGCATCGACAAGTCCAACGTGCGGTTCGTCGTGCACTGGGACGTACCGCGCAGTCTCGAAGGCTACTATCAGGAGACGGGCCGCGCGGGACGCGACGGTTTGCCCGCCGAGTGCGCTTGGTTCTTCGCCTACGGCGACATCGCGCGCGTCGAGCGGTTCGTCGCCGAGAAGCCGGAGAGCGAGCAGCCCGCGGCGCGCGAGCAGCTCGAGCGAATCGTCCGGTTCGCGTACTCGAACGACTGCCGGCGGCGCGCGCTGCTGGCGTACTTCGGCGAGACCTATCCGGCGCCGAACTGCGAGGGCTGCGACAACTGCCTGGAACCGCGCGCCTCGTACGATGCGACGCTCGACGCGCAGAAACTGCTCTCGTGCATCTACCGCGTGCGCGAGTCGCACGGCTACGGCGTCGGCATCGCGCACGTCGTCGACGTGCTGGTCGGCGCGCGGACCGAGAAGATCGAGCGCTGGTTCCACGACCGTCTCTCGACCTACGGTATCGGGAAGGACCGCGACCGCACCGCGTGGCGTCACTTGGCCGACGAGCTGTTGCGGCTCGGCCTGATCTCGCAAGATCCGGCCCGGCACAACGTGGTCGGCTTGACCGACGCCGGGCGCCGCGCGCTGGTCGAACGAACGCCGATCGTCGTGCGCGAAGCCGTCGCGCACGTGCCCGCTCGCCGGACGCGCTCCGCGCGCGGCGCCGGCGACGACGCCGCCGAGTACGATCAGAACGTCTTCGGCGTGTTGCGCACGCTGCGCCGCCAGATCGCCGGCGAACGCGACGTCCCGCCGTACGTCGTCTTCAGCGACGCCGTGCTGCGAGCGATGGCGCGCGAGCTGCCGCGCACCGCGGCCCAGCTGCGCGCGATCAGCGGCGTGGGCGAGAAGAAGCTGGCCGACTTCGGGGCACGCTTCCTCGACGCGATCGCGAACGCGTTGCCCTGACCGCGCGCCCCGTTCCCTAGGAGTGGATCTGCAGCACGATCTTGCCCAGCACGTGACCCTGCTCGATGCGGCGGTGCGCGGCCGCGACGTCGGCCAGCGCGAAGCTCTCGACGTGCAGAGGAATCGTGCGGGTCCCGATCGCACGATTGAGCTCCTCGAACGCGGGGCGCGACATCGGACCGTCGGCGCCCAAGGCGCGATGACCGTCGGCGTGCGGTGCGGGCTCGACGCCGTTCGGGAACGCGAACGGGACGCCGTCGCGCAGGTGCGCCAAGAACGCCGCCAGCGTCTCGCCGCCGCTGGTGACGAGCGCGGCGTCGAAGCCGCTCGGCGCGACGCGCGCGATCGCCGGCACGCCGCTGCTGGGATGCGGATCGATCGCGTGCGCGGCGCCGAGGCGGCGGAGATAGTCGTGCGCGTCCGGACGCCCGGTCGCGACGACGTTCTCGCCGCGCGCGCCGGCGGCGAGCCAGACCGCGAGCGAGCCGACGCCGCCGCTCCCGCCGTACACGAGCAACGTCCGCCCCGAGCGCAGGTGCAGCGCATCCAAGCACGCCTGCGCGGTGAGCGCGACGCACGGGATCGCGCCGGCGACCTTTTGGTCGAGTTGGCGGGGAACGTGCCAGACGCGCTCGGCCGAGACGCTCGCGTACTCGGCGTAGAAGCCGCCGTGCGGGTTGTCGTAGCTGTAGGCGTAGACGCGATCGCCGACCCGCAGTCCGGTCACGTCGGCGGCGAGCGTGGCGACGGTGCCGCTGCCGTCGACACCGAGGATCTTCCCGGGGCTCACGGTGCCCCACGCGCCCGAACGCGCCTGGGCGTCCCACGTCCCGACGCTCGCGTAGTCGAGCGCGATCAGCACGTGATTGCGCGTCAAGCGCGGCACCTCGACGGTGCGCAGGTGGAACGCATCGGGCGGTCCGGCACCGTCGAGGACCGCTGCTCGCATCGTGGTCGGGATGCCCGCGCTCATGCCGTCTCCTTCGTCCCTTTATCCTACCGCCGGCGCGCCCCGACGTGAAGCATCGATGAGAGCATATGACGGCCGCTCGCCGTCTCAGAAACAACACAGCGCGCGATGCCAGGATTTCGCACGATGACTCACCGGACGGCGAGCCGTTGTCTTGCCTTCTTGCTTTCGCTCGTCGTGCCCCTCAGCTCGGCGATGCCGATTTTCGCGCAATCCGACTCCGAGGACGGCATCGTGCGCATCGTCGTCGAGGACGACGGGAAGAAGCCGCTCGGCAACGCGCGCGTCTTCCTCTTGGGCCCCAACCAGGCCAGCGCGCTGACCAATCAGACAGGAATCGTCAAGTATACCGACGTGCCGGTGGGCATCTACCGCATTCGGGTCACGCGGCCCGGCTATTTGCCGGTCATCTCGCGCTCGTTCGAAGTGCTCGGCAACAAGCAGGTCGACGTGACGGTCGATCTCGGCGTGCCCAACAATCCGACCGCGGCCGCGTCCGCCGGAACGGGCAACGCCAACACGAGCACGTCAGGCTTGCGGGTCATCGGCACGGTCCGCGCGCGGGCCGTCGTCTCGACCAGCGACGTCGACGACAGCAGTCCGGTGCGACGCATCTCCGACTCGCTTGCCGACGCGCTCAACACGCTGGCCGGCGTCGACGTGACCACGGCGTCGAACGACCCCGATGCGGCGCAGACGATCTCGCTGCACGGCCACGACGAGTCGCAGACCGCGGTGACGCTGGACGGCATCCCGCTCGGCGCGCCCGGCACGGCCGTCAACTTGCGCGGCATCGGGACCGACCTGTTCACCGGCGCCAGCGCGAGCTTCGGCGCGCGCGCCGGCGCGCTCGGCGGCGGCGTCAACTTCACCACCCTGCAGCCCACGCAGAGCTGGCAGTCGCGGCTGAGCGTGGCGGACGGCGCCTTCGACAAATACAACTGGTCGCTCGGCGAGACCGGCTCGATCGGCAAGCTCGGGATCGCGGTGATGACGACCAAACGCGGCGGCAACAACCCGCTCACCTTCCAGGATTACGAGGACGAGAGCGGCCTGACGTATCCCCACGGGGGCGAGTCGACCAGCGCCGGCGATCTGATCAAGCTGCGTTACGAGCTGACCGACACGACCAACGTCATCTATACGGCGCTCGAGAACAACACCGACGTCGCCACGCTGTGCACGCAGTTCACCGGGCCGCTCCCGTGCGGCATCGGACCGAACAACGTGAGCACCGGCAAGTACGGCTTCGATTACCTGACGGTTCAGCAGCTGGCCGGTCTGGTGGCGATCCAAGTCACCGGGTTCGAGTCCTCGCAGCACCAGCTGACCAACGACCTCGATCGCTACATCGCCGGCATCCCCTCGCCGTACTCGGCGCAAACGAGCACCTTGGCGCGCGGCATCGCCGCGCAGGCGACGGTCGCCAAGGACAACCACACCATCACCTTCAACGCGGCGACCTTCGCCGCGCAGACCTCGTTCGATCCGCTGGTCGAAACGGGGACCAGCCTGTTCCAAACCGGTTCGGTCAACGGCGTCGCCGCGTCGACGTACTCGCTGACCGATTCGATCAAGTTGAGCGACAAGATCTCGGTCGGGCCGCAGCTCTCGCTGGCGGACACCACCGGGTCGGGCAGCTCGATCCTGGGCGGCGTCGCCGGCTCGTGGCGGCCGAACGAGCGCGACACCTTCACCGGACAGATGTCGGTCGGCAGCTCGCAGCCGGCACCGGCGATCGTGCGCAGCTACAGCGATCCGAACTCCGCGCGCACGAACTGTTACGCGGGCACGGCGCAGGTCAGCGGTCCGGGCGACCAGCCCACCAAGCAGTCGGCGATCGACTACGAAGCGACCTGGTCGCATGCGTTCGCCGACGGCGCGATCCTCAACGCCGACGTGTACCGCCAGAGCCAAGCCGGTCAGCTCGTCAACGCCGCGGTGACCGCCGCCGCCGCCGGGCTTTCGCCGACCAGCCCGTACTACGGCGCGGTCGTCGGCTACTACTCGAGCGTGTGTCCGGTGCCGCCGTTCTCGGAGCCGAACATCTACGTCAGCGAGCCGGTCAACGACACGACGCGCGTCTATCAGGGCTTCGACATCAGCGGCCGCTTCGGATTGGGACGCGACTTCACGGTCATCCCGTCGTACTCGACCAACTCGTCGTTCTACGCCGCCGCCGATCCGCGCTTCACCGGCGTGGGCAGCACGCTGGTCCTCTTCGAGCAGCTCTACGGCCGGCCGTTGCACAAAGCCAACCTCACGCTGGACGCGTTCAACCCGCCCAGCGGCCTCGAGTTCCTCGCCAACGCGCAGTACGCCGGCATCGACAACAGCCAGCACCTCGCGCCGTACGTCTCGGTGAGCCTGGGCATCTCGCACCCGCTCGGGATCGGGCAGATCACGCTGTTCGAGACCAACGCGTTCAACACCGAAACCGGGTACTTCTCGACGCTCGCGTACGCCGAGCCGGAACCGCTCGTCGGGGCGCCGCCGCTGCTGGTGGCGGCCAATCCGCTGCCGCCGCGCACGCTGCAGCTCTCGTACAGCTTCAACACCGGTGCGCGACCGGGCGCGGGCGGCGCGCACATCCCGGGGATGCGCGGCGGCGGACGGCAGCTGGCGCAAGCCGCGGCGAGCCCGTCGCCCGGTCCGGGCGGGCCGCGCGGCGTGTTCGGCTTCGGCCAGCTGCACTTCGTCGAGCCGCCGGTCGGAACCGATCCGCTCGCGGTCGCGGTCACCCGGCCCGAGTGCACGGCCGACCTGCAGCCGCTGGCGCAGAAGGCGCTCGCGCAGCTGGCGGTCGCGGCGCACGCGTTCGCGGGCGGCGCGACCACGCTGCCGGCCGTCGACGGCGTCGAGGTCACGCCGCACGGCGACGCCAAGGGCGCGTGGTGGTTCGGGCTGGGGCCGCAGATCCCGCCGGGCTTGTTCCGCCGCCCGCAAAACGCGCAGGCCGGAAACGGCGGCGGCGGGCGTCGGGGCGGCTTCGGCGGTCCAGGCGGTCCGGGCGGCCCCGAGGGCCCGCCGGGCGGTTTCCAGCCGGAAGTCGCGGTCGGCCCGAACGCGCAGACCGCTCCGCGGCCGCAGTTCTCGCCCAGCCCCGAGCTGATCGCGGCGTTGCAGCCCTTCCGCGCGCTGGTCTCGTGCTCGTACGGCACCGTGCTCACCCCGGCCGAGGCGACCGCGAAGGGCCTGGACGTCGGCGCGGGCGGCCCCGAGCCGCCGCCGGCGCCCGGCGCGAGCCCCGAGCCCAGACCCTCGCCGTCGCCGGGAGCGAGCCCCCGGCCGGGAGAAGGGCGAGGCCGCGGGGGCCGCGGTGGACGCGGATTCCTGCAGTATGCTCCGAACGTCGGCATCTTCGTGGTGCGGGCGCCGGAGCTCGGCACCGGTGGAGGGAGCGTCAAACAGTAGGATGGCCAGCGTGGCACGAGTCCTGGTGATCGACGACGAGCGGCACCTGCGAGAGCTCCTCGAGCTCGGGCTGGGGGAAGACGGCTTCGAGGTCAAGAGCGCACCCGACGGCCGAACCGGCCTGCAGATCGTGCGCGACTGGCGACCGGATGCGATCGTGCTGGACGTGATGCTGCCGTTCGTCGACGGCCTCGAGCTGTTGCCGATGCTGCGGCGCGTCACCGAGGCGCCGATCCTGATGCTCAGCGCCAAAGCCGACACGGACGACAAGATCACCGGCTTGCGGCGCGGCGCCGACGACTACATCCCCAAGCCCTTCGAGATGACCGAGCTGGTCGCGCGCCTGCAGTCGGCGCTGCGCCGCCCGCGGCTCGAGCAGCCGTCGATCGTCTCGTACGCCGACCTCTCGATCGATCTGGACCGCCGCGACGTCAAGCGCGGCGACCGCCACATCGACCTCTCGGCGCGCGAGTACGCGCTGCTGCTGACGTTCGTGCGCAACCCCGAGCGCGTCTTCACCCGCGACCAGCTGCTCGATCTGGTGTGGGGGACCGATCGCGACGTCGGCCCGGGTGCGGTCGAGACCTACGTCTCGTACCTGCGCGCCAAGATCGACGCCGGCTTCGAACCGAAGCTGATCCGCACGATCCGCGGCGCCGGCTACGCCTTACGGGCACACTAGATACCGGTGATGGACCGAGCGCCGCGGCTCACGGAGCGCCGCTGAAATGTTCACGACCTTCGCGCGTAGGCTGACCTCCTGGTACGTGGTGGCGGGCGTCGCGTTGGTCGTGCTGGTGATGGGCGCGCTGGCCGTCGTCGCGCTGTACTTCTACGTCCAGCTCGTCGACGACGGCGTCGACGCCAACGCACGCGAGGCGGTCGGTTTCAGCGAGCGGGCGCTGCTGCGCCACCAAACGTTCGTCGACTCGGCGCGCGAGCTGGAGGCGCGCTTGTTGCGCAGTGGTATCCGCATCGTCGCCTATCAGTTTCCGCCGCCGCCGCGCGGTAGCGCGCCGCACCAGCACCACGAACCCACCGCGACCATCGTCATGGGCGGCCAAGTGTTCCACGGTGACGTGCGCGAGCACCGCTTGCAGGGTAGCCGCCTGGGGTTGGCGATCCAGACCGCGTTCGGCGGCCGCCGGCAAACGGTCGATTTCGTCGGCGGGTGGATGGACATCTTGCCGGATCCCGACGCGACGCAGCGCGTCGCGCTCTGGCTGCTGGGCGGCTTGGTGATCGTCGGCGGGCTCGCCGGCGCGCTGGCCTGGGCGACGGGGCGCTTCATCACCTCGCAGGCACTGCAGCCGCTGGTCGAGGTGACGCACGCTCTGCAGCGCTTCGCCGCGCGCGACTTCCGGCCGCAGTCGATCGCGGTAGCCGGCAAGAGCGAGTTCGACGCCATCGCGCTGGCGTACAACGCCGCCGCCGCGCAGGTCGCCGCAGCGTTCGCCGAACGCGCGCTGGCCGAGCAGCAGATGCGGCAATTCGTCGCCGACGCCGGTCACGAGCTGCGCACGCCGCTGACGATCGTGCTCGGCTACATCGACCTGTTGCGCCGCCGCGCCGACGAGGGCGACGAGCGCTCGCGCCGGATCTTCACCTCGATCGCGCTCGAAGGCGCGCGCATGCGCACGCTGATCGACAACCTCGTCCTGTTGGCGCGCATGGAAGGCGACGATCGCCGCGAGGTCGAGCCGTTCGAGCTGCGCCCGCTGCTCGAGCAGATCGTCGAAGGCCGCCGGCTGATCGCCCCCGGGCGCCGGCTGGACCTCGACCTGGGCGTCGACGCCACCGTGATCGGCAATCGCGACGAGATCCACGAAGCGATCGCCAACGTGGTCGACAACGCGCTCAAGTACGCGCCGGGCTCGCCGATCGAAGTGCGCGCGCGCGCGGTCGAAGGCGGCGTCGAGATTCGCGTCCGCGACTACGGCCCGGGCATCCATGGCGAGGACCGCGACGCGATCTTCGATCGCTTCTACCGCGGCCGCGAACGCGGCGAGGTCGAAGGTTCGGGGCTCGGCCTGGCGATCGCCAAGCGTGCCGTCGAACGGGCCGGCGGCACGCTGACGCTGGCCGACACCTCACCGGCCGGCACGACGTTCGCGATTCGCTTGCGTGCCGATCAGGCGACGCCCCGCGAACGCGTGCACCTCTAGCGCCGGCACCACACCGCGCGAGCGTGAAGCGGTCGCTCGGCATAGCGGAGCCCGCGCCTGGGCACGTTGAGCGGGCGATGAACGACAGCGACACCTCCGCCCAGACCGTCCGCTACGCTTCGACCGGCGCCGCGAGCGACGAAGCCGACAAGCGCGAGGAGCGCGAGCGGCACTCGCTGCAGGCCTACGTGAGCGATCTCCTGGCACTCGAACGCCACATCGAGAAGCCGCTGGGCAGTCAGCGCAACGCCGAAGCGCTCGGCGCGTACCCCACGGTCGCGGCGACCATCGAACGCGTCGCGAGCCAGAACCGCGCGCACATCGACGCGCTCGAGATCGCGCTGGCGCGCTTGGGCGGCCATCCTGCCGCGCCGCTCAAGTCGGCCTGGATGGCGCTGCTGGGCGATGCGGCCTCGGCGATCGGCGCGACGCGCAAGACGAAGGTCACCAAGTGGCTGCGCGACGACGACACCGCGCTCAACCTCGCCGCGTTCAGCTACGGCCTCTTGCACGCGACCGCGGTCGGCCTGGGCGACGAGGGCGTCGCGGCGCTGGCGCGCGCCGCGATGGCCGACTACGCGCGCTCGGTCATGGAGATCAACCAGATCGTCCCCGACGTCGTCTTGCGCGAGCTGGCACAGGAAGGGAACCTGGTCGTCGCCGGTTCCGCCGAAACGATTCGCGAGCAGACCAACGCGATCTGGCGCCGCGAGTCGGGCGTCGCGCGCTGAGGCTCAGACCTCACGTTTGGCGAGCGTGACCATCTCGCGCATGCGCGGGTGGTCGCGCTCCTGCTGGCGCATCCACTCTTCGAGATCGGGGACTTGGCCGCCGGTGCGGAAGACCCAATAGTACGTGTTGAGGTCGCCCAAATACGCGAAGCGCTTCTTGGTGTCGCGGCGCAACGCGTCGTAGCTCGGAAACGAGCGTTGATAGCTCGCGATCGAGCCGAACTCGGTGGTCAGCTCGAGCAGCGTGCGCGCGTTGCGAACGGTGCCGGCGATCTTCGGTCGCGAGTGAACGATGCCGCCGGCGCGCATCAGCCGCTCGACGTCATCCTCGCCGTACGCGGCGACTTTGTGCACGTCGAACTCGTCGAAGGCGCGGCGATAGTCGTCCCAGTGCGCGTCGACCATCGCCCAGGAAAGGCCCGCTTGAAAGACGGCCCGGCTGATGATCGCCAGGTGATCCGCGAGCGTGGGCTCACGGACGATGCGCGGAATCCGATCGACCGGGGTCGGGCGCTTGGGTACCCGGATCGGCGGCGCCGCTTTGGGTTCTTGCCTCGCTCGTGCCACGTCCGGCCGTACCTTCGCCGTTGGTTGCTCGCTCCTCTTGGCTCGCCAGGCTATCAAAAAGGCAGGGTCGACCCGATCGGGCGGCGCTCTAGTCCGGGGTGCGAGAACGGTGGGTGCTGATCGCGGCCGTCATCGGCTCCGGGATGAGTTTCATCGACCAGACCGCGGTCAACGTCGCGCTGCCGATCATGCAGCGCGACTTGCATGCCGACGCTCGCTCGCTGCAGTGGGTGATCGAGGGCTACACGCTGTTCCTCGCCTCGCTGATCCTGCTCGGCGGCGCGCTCGGCGACCGCTACGGTCGGCGGCTGATGTTCATGATCGGCCTGGCGATCTTCGCGCTGGCGTCGCTCGGGTGTGCGCTGGCCGGCAGCATCGTGGTGGTCAACGCCGCGCGCGCGGTGCAAGGCGTCGGTGCGGCGCTGGCGGTCCCCGAGTCGCTGGCGCTGATCAGCGCGAACTTCTCCGGTGCGGCACGCGGCCGCGCGATCGGGACCTGGTCCGGCTTCGCGTCGGCCACCGGCGCCATCGGTCCGGTCCTGGGCGGCTGGCTCGCCGAGCACTGGTCGTGGCGCGGCGTCTTCCTGATCAATCTTCCGCTGGCGGCGCTGGCGATCGCAATCTGCTGGCTGCGCGTCCCGGAGAGCCGCGACCCCGACGCGCCGCTGCGGCCCGACGTGGTGGGGCCGCTCCTCGCGACCGGCGGTTTGGGTGCCCTCACGTTCGGGCTGGTGCAAGCGCAGAGCGGTCCGATCGACGCCCGTCTGCTCGGCCTGTTCGCGCTGGCGCTGGTGCTGGCGATCGCCTTCGTCGTCGTCGAGCATCGTACGCGCGCGCCGATGATTCCGCTCGATCTGTTTCGTTCGCGAGCCTTCAGCGGCGCCAACATCTACACGCTGTTCCTGTACATGGCGCTCGGCGGCAGCCTGTACTTCGTCCCGTATCTGCTGATCAACGTGCAGCACTACACGCCGGTCGACGCCGGCGCGGCGCTGCTCCCGTTCGTCCTGCTCAACGCGCTGCTCTCGCGCTGGGCGGGCGGCCTGATGGGGCGCATCGGCGCGCGCGTCCCGCTCGTCGTCGGCGCGGCCCTGGTGGCGTGCGGGATGCTGGCCTACGCACGACCCGGCGTCGGTGCTACCAACTATTGGACGACGTACTTCTGGGCCGCGGTCGTGCTCGGCTTGGGCACCGCCTGCTTCGTCGCGCCGCTGACGACGACGGTCTTCGACTGCTCGCCGCCGCAGGACAGTGGCGTGGCGTCGGGCTTCAACAACGCCGTGGCGCGCAGCGCGATGCTGTTCGCGATCGCCGTGTTCGGCATCGTCCTAGTCCGCGTCGCTCCGGGCGCCGCCCGCCTGGGCGCGGGGGACCCGAGCGCCTACCTGCACGGTTTCCGCGCCGTCATGCTCGCTTCGGTGGCGTTGTGCGCGCTCGCGGCGGTGCTCGCCGTCGTCCTGATCCCGGGCCGGCCGCAGCGGCACATTGAGCCGGGCCATGGGTGAGGTCGAGCTGATCACCAACGACGACGTGCAGTTGGCGGTGGAGCGGCGGGGCGGCGGGCCGCGGCGGGTGCTCTTCGCGCATGGTTGGATCTCGGGGCGGCGGATGTGGTACGAGGTCGCGGACCGGCTCGACCCCGCCCGGTTCACCAGCTACGCGCTGGACTTCCGCGGGGCCGGACTGAGCGACCGGCCGATGGCCGGGCACGATCTGGACGGCTACGCCTCCGACCTGCGGGCGGCGCTCGCGGCCGTCGGCCCGGCGGTCGTCGTCGCCCACTCGATGGGGGCCAAAGTCGCGCAATACGTGGCGACCGAGCGGAACGTCGCGATCGAGAAGTTGATCCTGGTCGCGCCGGGAAGCGCCCGCGCCTATCGGGAGGCGCCCAAGCAGCGGGCGCTCGCCGAGGAGGTTTATGGGTCGCGCAAGCGGATCGAGCGCTTCCAACGCGGGGCGATGACCCGGCTGCCGGCGCCGGAGGTCATGGAACGGATCGTCGAGGACGCCCTGATCGCCCAGCGCGAGCACTGGTTCGGCTGGTACGAGCACGGCCGCTCGGCCGAGTTCGTGGATCGGCTCGACCGGATCGACGTCCCGACCCTCGTGGTGGCCGGTGAGAAGGACCCGCTGGCGCCCCCCAGCCGGGTCCGGCGGGACGTCGTGGACCCGATCGCTGGGGCTCTCTTCGTCAACCTGCGCAACGCCGGGCACAACCTGCCGGTTGAAACGCCTGAGGAGCTAGCCGCCATCGTCGAGCGGTTCGCCGCCGGCTGAGCCGGGGCGGACGGGGGGTCCGCTCGTTGACGCCCCCCGTGGCGCATGGTATGCTTCGAGGGTTCCGGCCCACCCGCGCGGTGTGGCCGATTTCGTGTGCGTTCGGAGAACTGAGTGCCAACCATTTCGCAGCTGGTCCGTAAGGGCCGCGAGAAACAGCAGAAAAAGGTGAAAACCCCGGCGTTCCGCGTCGTCTCGACCGGACCCAAGCCGGGTCACCCCGATCTGCCCAACCGCACCTTCGAGGTGCCGGGCAACCCGCAGCGTCGCGGCGTCTGCACTCAGGTCAAGACGATCACCCCCAAGAAGCCGAACTCGGCGCTGCGCAAAGTGGCGCGTGTTCGCCTCACCAACGGTGAGGAAGTGACGGCCTACATCCCGGGGATCGGCCACAACCTCCAGGAGCACTCGGTGGTGCTGATCCGCGGCGGCCGCGTCAAGGATCTGCCCGGCGTGCGCTACCACATCATCCGCGGGACGCTCGACACGTCGGGCGCCGCGAATCGCAAGCAAGGCCGTTCCAAGTACGGCGCCAAGCGCAACGTCAAGAAGAAGTAGAAGAAGGAAGCCTCGAGAGACATGCCGCGTAAGGGCCCGGTTCCCAAGCGTCCCATCCTTCCCGATCCGAAATTCGGGTCGAAAGTGCTCGCGCGCTTCATCAACAAGGTGATGCTGCGTGGGAAGAAGTCCGTCGCCGAGCAGATCACCTACGGTGCGCTCGAGATGATCGCGACCAAGTCGGGTCGCGATCCGATGGACGTCTTCAATCAGGCGCTGGGCAACACGATGCCGCAGGTCGAGGTCCGTCCTCGCCGCGTCGGCGGCGCGACCTATCAGGTCCCGATGGAGGTCCGTCCGGACCGCCGTCAGGCGATGGCGATGCGCTGGCTGATCGGGTACGCGCGTTCGCGTCCCGGCCGCTCGATGACCGAGAAGCTCGCCAACGAGCTGCTCGACGCGTCCAACAACCAGGGTGCCTCGATCAAGAAGCGCGAGGACACTCATAAGATGGCCGAAGCCAACAAGGCCTTCGCGCACTACCGCTGGTAAGGCGGCGCTTCGCTTTCAATCATGGCTCTCAAACGCGAATATCCCCTCGAGCGCACCCGTAACATCGGCATTGCCGCGCACATCGACGCAGGCAAGACGACGGCGACGGAGCGCATCCTTTTCTATACCGGCCGGACGCACAAGATCGGTGAAGTCCACGACGGCGCTGCCACCATGGACTGGATGGTCCAAGAGCAGGAACGCGGGATCACCATCACGTCCGCCGCGACTGCCTGCACCTGGCGCGACACGCGCATCAACATCATCGATACGCCAGGCCACGTGGACTTCACCGTCGAGGTGGAGCGCTCGCTGCGCGTCCTCGACGGCCTGGTCGCGTTGTTCGACTCGGTCGCCGCGGTGCAGCCGCAGTCCGAGACCGTCTGGCGTCAGGCGAACAAGTACGCCGTCCCCCGGGTCATCTTCGTCAACAAGATGGACCGGATGGGCGCCGACTTCTTCAATTGCGTCAAGCAGATCCGCACCCGCCTGGGCGCCCCGGCGACGCCGATCCAAGTGCCGATCGGCGCCGAGGACAAGTTCGAGGGCGTCGTCGACCTGTTCACGATGAGCAAGATCGTCTACACCGACGACCTGGGCTCGACGATGGACCACGTCCCGGTCACCGAGGTGGACGGCGAGTTGTTCACGACCGCGCAAGAGTGGCGCCAAGCGCTGATCGAGGCGATCGCGGAGCAGGACGACGAGCTGCTCGAGCTGTTCTTCGACGGCCAGGAGATCCCGGTCGAGCGTCTGCACAAGGCGCTGCGCGCCGCGACGATCGCCGGCAAGGTGCTGCCGATGCTTTGCGGTTCGGCCTTCAAGAACAAGGGCGTCCAGCCGCTGCTCGACGCGGTCGTCGACTTTCTGCCCTCGCCGCTCGACGCCAAGCCGATCACCGGCAAGGACCCGAAGGACGACGAGACGATCAGCCGTCAGCCCGGCGACGACGAGTACTTCTCGGCGCTGGCGTTCAAGATCGCGACCGATCCGTACGGCAACCTGACGTACTTCCGCGTCTACTCGGGCGTGCTCGAGAAGGGCAGCTACGTCTACAACGCGCGCAGCGGACGCAAGGAGCGCATCGGGCGCATCCTGCGGATGCACGCGAACCACCGCGAGGACATCGACGCCATCGGCGCCGGCGACATCGCCGCGGCGGTCGGTCTGACCGACACGCGCACCGGCGACACGCTGTGCGACGAGAAGCACCCGATCCTGCTCGAGAACATCACCTTCCCGGAGCCCGTCATCTCGCAGGCCATCGAGCCGAAGACGAAGGGCGACCAGGACAAGATGGGCATCGCGCTCACGCGTCTGGCGCAGGAAGATCCGACCTTCCGCATGCGCACGGACGAAGAGACCCAGCAGACGATCATCGCCGGCATGGGTGAGCTGCACCTCGAGATCATCCTCGATCGGCTCAAGCGCGAGTTCAAGGTCGAAGCGAACGTCGGCAAGCCGCAGGTCGCGTACCGCGAAGCGATCACCAAGACCGTCGAGAAGCAGGGCAAGTTCGTCCGGCAGACCGGTGGTAAGGGTCAGTACGGCGACGTGTGGGTCCGCCTCTCGCCGGGTGAAGTCGGTACCGGCTATACCTTCGAGTGGAAGATCGTCGGCGGCGTGATTCCCAAAGAATTCCAGAAGCCGGTCATGGAAGGCATCCGCGAGGCGGCCCAGTCGGGCGTGCTGGCCGGGTTCCCCGTGCTCGACTTCAAGGTCGAAGTCTTCGACGGCTCGTTCCACGACGTCGACTCGAGCGAAATGGCGTTCAAGATCGCCGGCTCGATGGCGTTCAAGGAAGCGAACCGGTCCGCCGGTCCGATCCTGCTCGAGCCGATCATGGGCGTCGAAGTCACCGCGCCGCGCGACTACATGGGCGCGGTCAACGGCGACCTCAACCGCCGTCGCGGTCAGATCCAATCGCAGGACGAAGCCGTCGGCGGCGCGGTCGTCATCAAGGCGAACGTCCCGCTTTCGGAGATGTTCGGCTACGCGACCGATCTGCGTTCGGCGACACAAGGCCGCGCGACCTACACGATGGAGTTCTCGCACTACGAGAAGGCGCCGAAGTCCGTCGAGGAAGAGATCGTCGCAAAGTCTCAGGGCAAGAAGCTCTCACCCGTTTAGCACGAAGAACCTACCAGCAATAACGAAGTAGCAAGGAATACCAGAAAAGGGCATCATGGCAAAGGCAAAGTTCGAGCGGTCGAAGCCGCACGTCAACATCGGGACGACCGGCCACGTCGACCACGGTAAGACGACGCTCACGGCAGCGATCATCAACTGCCTCGCGACGGAGAACTCGAGCATCCAGAAGCGCAACGTCGACGACATCGACAACGCGCCCGAGGAGAAGGAGCGCGGCATCACGATCGCCATCTCGCACCAGGAGTACGAGACCGCGAAGCGTCACTACGCGCACGTCGACTGCCCCGGTCACGCCGACTACATCAAGAACATGATCACCGGCGCGGCGCAGATGGACGGTGCGATCCTGGTCGTCGCGGCGACCGACGGCCCGATGCCCCAGACGCGCGAGCACGTGCTGCTCATGCGCCAGGTCGGCGTGCAGAAGATCGTCGTGTTCCTCAACAAGGTCGACCTGGTCGACGATGAGGAGCTGCTCGAGCTCGTCGAGATGGAAGTCCGCGAGCTGCTCTCGAGCTACGAGTTCCCCGGCGACGAGATCCCGATCATCCGCGGCTCGGCCACCAAGGCCCTGGCCAGCTCGGGCAAGCGCGGGGAGTCCGACGCCGACCCGATCTTCGCTCTGATGGACGCGGTCGACACCTACATCCCGACGCCGGAGCGTCCGGTCGACAAGCCGTTCCTGATGCCGGTCGAAGACGTCTTCACGATCACCGGCCGCGGTACGGTCGGCACCGGCCGCGTCGAGCGCGGCCAGGTCAAGGTCGGTGAGGAAGTCGAGATCGTCGGTCTGAAGGACGAGAGCCGCAAGACCGTCGTCACCGGTATCGAGATGTTCCGCAAGCTGCTCGACGTCGGCATCGCCGGCGACAACGTCGGCGTGCTCCTCCGCGGCGTGGAGCGCAACGACATCGAGCGCGGCCAGGTGCTGGCCAAGCCCGGTTCGATCAAGCCGCACAAGAAGTTCAAGGCCGAGGTCTACGTCCTCTCCAAGGAAGAGGGCGGCCGCCACACGCCGTTCTTCGCGAACTATCGTCCCCAGTTCTACTTCCGCACGACCGACGTGACCGGCACGATCAAGCTGCCGGAAGGCGTCGAGATGGTGATGCCCGGCGACAACGTCCAGATGGACGTCGAGCTGATCACGCCCATCGCGTGTGAGGAAGGCCTCCGCTTCGCGATCCGCGAGGGCGGCCGCACCGTCGGCGCCGGCGTCGTCACCACCGTCGCCGATTAAGTAAGGTTCACCAGAAATGTCGAAGCAGAAGATTCGCATCCGCCTCAAGGCCTACGATCACCGCGTGCTCGACCAGTCGGCCGAGCGCATCGTCGACACGGCGAAGCGCACGGGCGCGTTCGTGAGCGGTCCGGTACCTCTCCCCACGGAGATCAACCGGTTCTGCGTCAACCGTTCGCCGCACGTCGACAAGAAGTCGCGCGAGCACTTCGAGATGCGCACGCACAAGCGGTTGATCGACATCCTGCAGGCGTCGCCCAAGACGATGGATGCGCTCATGCACCTCGACTTGCCGGCCGGCGTCGACATCGAGCTCAAGGCCTGAGCACCCGACCCCGGCGAAATCGCCGGGGTCTTTTTATGCCGAAATCGATCGACGTCGTTCACGAGCGGACGTTCAGCGGAACGCCACGCCGCATCTACCAGCTGCTCTCGGACATCGGCACCTCGCAAGACGCCGTGTGGCCGTTCCCCTCGCAGCCGTTTCTGCGCAGCCCCGGGCCGCTGACCCCGGGGAAGACCGAGGAGTGGCACGGCGGCCTGCACGCGGTGCTCGAGGAGGCGGAGCCCGAGTCGTCCATCCGCTGGCGCGTCGATACGCCAGGGATCGACGGAACGCACGGGTTCACGCTCGAGCCGTCGGGGAAGCGCGTGCTCGTCAGGCACCGGGTGCTCGCAACGCTCAGCGACGACGAAGGTGTTCCGCTGTGGCGCCGGCTCGAAGGCGCGCACGAGATGACGCTCGAGGCGCTCTTCGACAAGCTGGCGCGCGTTCTGAAACGGTAAGCTTTTCGGGCGCGCCCCAGGAGCCGCCCCGTGTGCACGGGTAGACGCGTAGCGTCATGATGTCGCCGGAGCGCCGCGGTGCGCTCGCGTCGCTGGACACCGCCGCGCTCGACCTGCTGCCGGACGCCATTTGGGTGGCCGGCCCGCGCGGCGAGATCGTGCAGGCGAACGTGGCCTGGCGGCGCTTGACGCGCACCGCCGGTGATCGCCTGGCCGACGAGAGCTTCGTCGTGCTGCTGCACCCCGACGATCTGGTGCGCGTCCAGGACCGTTGGCGGGCGCACGTCGCCAGCGGCACGGAGTACGACGACGAATACCGTTTGCTCGACGAGGACGGGCGGTACCGATGGTACCGCGGGCGCGCGGCGGCGATCGGTGACGGCGGTGTGACGCTTGGCTGGATCGGCTCGATCGTCCCCTGCGAGGACGAGCATCGCGCGCGCGAGCGAGCGACCCTGCAGGCCGACGTCAACGCGCTGTTCGCCTCGGTGACCGATCCCGACGCGTTGATCGACGCGCTGCTGGCGCGCGCCGTCCCGGCCCACGCCGACTACGCCGTCATCGATCTCTTCGACGAGCGTGGCTCGTTCGAGCGCGTCGCCAGCGCCGGGCCGCCCAACGTGCGCGAGCTGTTGGGAGCGGCCCGCGAGCGCTATCGGAATGCCAGCTCGATCGTCGGCACGTCGTGGCACGTCGCGGCGACCGGCGAGGCGATGCTGCTGAACCTGCCGACGCAGCGCACCTGGTCCGACGAAGCCGAGCGCCTTTACGGCGACTTGGGCGTGCGCTCCGCGATCATCGTGCCGTTGACCGACGGCGTGCACCGGCTGGGTTCGCTGGCCTTGGGCCGGCTCGGCGAGGATGCGACGCCGTTCGGCGAGGACGATCTGCGCTTCTACGCCGATCTCGCCGCGCGCGCGGCCGCGGTGATCTCGCACGCGCGCACGACGCGCGAGCTGATCGGTTCCGAGCGCCGGTACCGCGCGCTCGCCGACGGCCTGCCGGACCTGATCGCGGTCACCGACGCCGGCGGCCGGCTGGCGTACGTCAACGAGCCCTGGGTGCGCCGCACCGGCTTGCGCGTCGACCCCGGCGGCGAGGACGGCTGGTCCGCTGTCGTGCATCCGGACGATCTGGCCGCGCTGCACGCGATGTTCGACCGGGCCCGCACCGAGCAGCGCGGCTTTGAGGCGCAGCACCGTCTGCGCGGCCGCGACCAGGCGTACCGCTGGTACTTGCACCGGGGCGAGCCGATCCACGCTCGCGACGCGCTGACCGGCTGGATCGGGACGTTGACGGACATCGACGAGCGCAAGCGTGCCGAAGACGCGCTGCGCATCGTCGTCGAAGCCAGCAGCGTCTTCGGCGTCATCGACGGGTCGGCGACGCTGCAAGGGATCGCCGACGTCGCGATCGCCCACCTCGCCGACTGGTGTACGATCTACCTCTACGACGAGGCGCAGCGGCTGCGTCCGGCCGCCGTCGCCCACCGCGATCCGCTGCGCCTGCGGGTCGCGCGCGAGTATTTGCGCCGCTTCCCGGTGCGCGACGACGACGAGCGCGCGCTGGTCGCCTCGACGGGCCGTGCCGTGCGCTTGGATCCGCTCCCGCCGGATTGGCTCGAGAGCGTCGACGACCTCGAGCAGCGCGCGGTCCTGGCGTCCTTGGATCTGGCCGGCTACCTGTTCGTCCCGCTGACGCTCGACGATCAGCGGTTGGGCGTGATGTCGCTGGGGCTCGAGGCGGCCGGCGACCAGCACTTCAACGACGAAGACGAGCAGCTGGCCGTGCTGCTGGCGCAGCGCGCCGCGATCGGCATCGCCAACGCGCGGCTCTACGAGCGCCAGCGCCAGGTCGCGCGCACGCTGCAAGCGGCGTTCTTGCCGGCCGCGCTGCCGGCGGTCAGCGGCGTCGCGTTCGACGGCGTCTACACCGCCGGCACGCAAGACCTGAGCATCGGCGGCGATTGGTACGACGCGCTGACCTACGATGAGACGACGCTGGGCTTCTCGGTCGGCGACGTCGCCGGGCACGGTCTGGAGGCCGCCGTGACGATGGGCAAGATGCGCCAGACGTTTCGCGCGCTGGCCGTCGTCGAACGCGACCCGGCGCGCGTCTTGGCCATCGCCGACAGCGTGCTGCGCCGCGAGCATCCCGACGTCTTCGTGACCGCCTTCGCCGCGACGTACGAGCTGCGCAGCCGCACGCTTCGCTACGCCAACGCCGGCCATCCCGCGCCGTTCGTGCGCGGCGCCGACGGCGCGCTCGATCGGCTCGCGACCGGCGGCATTCCGCTCGGGCTGGCGTCGTTCGACGCGCTGGGCACGCACGCGCGCATGCTCAGTCCCGGTGACCTCATCGTGACCTTCACCGACGGCCTGATCGAGACGACGCGCGACTTGGCCGCCGGCGAGGCGCTGGTCGCGCGCACGCTGGCGCACCCGGCGTTCGCCATCTGCACGACGCCCGCCGCCCTGCTGCGCGCGCTGGTCGTCCCCGACGAGCCGGGCGACGACATCGCGATCCTGACGATGCGCGTCGGCGGCGGTCCCGATTGGAGCTTCGACGCCAACGACTCGAACGCGGCGCAGGCGGCCCGCGCCGCGTTCGTCGCTCGGCTCACCGCGGCCGGCGTCGACGACGAGCTGCGGGTCGCCGGCGAGGTCGTGTTCGGCGAGATCGTCGGCAACATCGCGCGCTACACGCCGGGCACCGTCGATCTCGCGCTGCGCGGCGAACCGCGCGGCCTGGTGCTGGCGGCGCTCGACCGCGGTCCCGGCTTCCACTGGAACGCCATGCCGCCGAAGGCGATGGCGGAGAGCGGCCGGGGACTCTTCCTCATCGAGGCGCTGGCGCGCAGCGTGCGCGCCGAGTATCTGTCCGGCTTCGGCACCTACCTGGAAGTCGTGCTGGCCGCCGTCAGCTGAACGCCTTCTCGCCGGTGATCGCTTGGCCGAGAATCAGCGTGTGTACCTCGCTGGTGCCCTCGTACGTCAGGACGCTCTCGAGGTTGTTCATGTGGCGGATCACCGGGTACTCGAGGGTGATGCCGTTGGCGCCCAGGATCGTGCGCGCTTCGCGGCAGATCGCGAGCGACTCGCGCACGTTGTTGAGCTTGCCGAACGAGACGTGGCTCGGGTGCTGCAGGCCGGCGTCCTTGAGGCGCCCGACGTGCAGCGCCGTCAACATGCCCTTGTTGAGCTCGAGCATCATGTTGACCAGCTTCTCTTGGGTGAGCTGGAAGGCCGCGATCGGCTTGCCGAACTGGATGCGCGTCTTGGCGTAATCGAGCGCGGTCTCGTAACAGGTGCGGGCGGCGCCCAGCGCGCCCCACAGGATCCCGTAGCGCGCTTCGTTGAGGCACGAGAGCGGGCCGCGCATCCCGGTGACGTTGGGCAGCATCGCGTCGGAGGGAAGGCGCACGTCTTCGAGCACCAGCTCCGAGGTCACCGACGCGCGCAGCGAGAGCTTCCGATCGACGTTGCGGGTCGAGAAGCCCTTGCTGCCGGTCGGGACGACGAAGCCGCGCACCGACTTGCCGACCCCGCCGTCGTCTTCGCCCTGCAGCTTCGCCCACACGATCGCGACGTCGGCGACGCCGCCGTTGGTGATCCACATCTTCGTTCCGTTGAGCACGTAGTCGTCGCCGTCGCGGCGCGCGGTCGTGCGCATCCCGGTCGGGTCGCTACCGAAGTCGGGCTCGGTCAAGCCGAAGCAGCCGATGATTTCGCCGGCCGCCATCTGCGGCAGCCATTCGCGCTTCTGTTCCTCCGAGCCGAAGGCCCAGATCGGGAGCATCGCCAGCGATCCTTGCACCGACACGAACGAACGGAACCCGGAGTCGCCGGCTTCCAATTCCAGACAGGCCAGACCGTACGAGACGGCGTTGGTGCCGGCGCACTCGTAGCCTTGCAAGTGCATTCCGAGCAGCCCCAGCTCGCCGAGCTCGCGCGCGATCTCGGCGGGGAAGGCGCCCTCCTCGAACCACTCCGCGATGTCCGGCAGCACGCGATCGCGGACGAACTTGCGCGCGGTGTCGCGGATCAGCCGCTCCTCGTCGTTGAGCAGCGCGTCGATCCCGAGAAAGTCCGTCGGACTGGGCGCCGGCGGGGTGGCGCGGTGGACGGGCGCGATCGTACTCATGGGTGTGTCGGTTCGGTCGGGGACGTTCCCCTCCTGGCACGGAGCCGGCGCCGCCACGGCGAACGTCGGCCGCCATGTCGCGCGATGGGACGGCGGTGCTGCTCGGCCTGGACGCCGTCATCGTCTCCGTCCACGATGAGAGCCCACGCGTGCTCACGCTGGCCGGCGACGCGGCGCCCTCGCTGCCGTCGGGACCGTTCGATCCCGCGCGCGACCGCACGCTCGAGCTGGCGGCGCGGCGGCTGATCGACGAACAGACCGCGCTGCGCGTCGGCTACCTCGAACAGCTCTACACGTTCGGTGATCGCAACCGCGACCCGCGCGAGGTCGCCGGCGGCCCGCGATTGGTCAGCGTCGGCTACCTCGCGCTGGCCGGCGAACGCGCCGCCGAGGAGACGGCCGCGGTCGCTTGGCGGGACTGGTACGCCTTCTTTCCGTGGGAGGACGATCGCGCGGGGCGCGCGCCGGTGCTGGTCGAGCGGGTGCTGCCGTTCGTGGCGCGCCGCTTGGCCGGCCGGCGCGACCCGGGTCTCACCCAGCGGGCGCGGATCGCGTTCGGGCTCGAGGGCGCGGCCTGGAACACCGATGCCGTGCTCGAACGCTTCGAGCTGCTCTTCGAGCTGGGCGGCGTGGCCGAGGCACCGGACCACGCCGAGACGTTCGGCGCGCCGATGGCGGTCGATCACCGGCGCATCCTGGCGACCGCGATCGGGCGGCTGCGCGGCAAGATCAAGTACCGGCCGATCGTCTTCGAGCTGCTCGGGCCGAGCTTCACCCTGACCGAGCTGCAGGGGACGGTCGAGGCGCTGGCCGGGACGCGCCTGCACGGGCCGAACTTCCGCCGGCTCGTCGCCGACACCGGAATCGTCGAGCCGACCGGAGAGCGCCGCCCCACGACCGGGCGCCCGGCGAGCCTCTATCGGTTCCGGCCCGACGTCCTGGCCGAGCGGACCGACTCCGGGGTGGGGGTGCGCCGAAAGTAGCACGCCCTGGGGAGCCGGCTGCGTCATACTCTACGGAACACTTATACTAAAAATGAGTATAAGTAGAAGTTCCGAGGTCTTCTCAATGGTCGAAACCCTGCCTTTCACCCCCGAGATTGCCGAGCGGACGCGTCCGATCTACGACCGGGTCGCGCGCGTCATCCCCGCCGTCGAGTGGCCGGTCCACGCGCCGTACGTCGACGCGATCAACCGGCTCAAGCGCGAGCGCAACGCCGTCATCCTCGCGCACAACTACCAGACGCCGGAGATCTTCCACGGCGTGGCCGACATCGTCGGCGACTCGCTGCAGCTGGCGCGCGAGGCGCAGCGCGCGCAAGCCGACACCATCCTCGTCTGCGGCGTGCACTTCATGGGCGAGACCGCCAAGATCCTCAACCCCAGCCGCCGCGTCATCGTCCCCGACGCGCGCGCCGGCTGCTCGCTGGCGGAGTCGATCACCGCCGCCGACGTGCGCGCGCTGCGCGCGCGACACCCGGGCGTTCCGATCGTGACCTACGTGAACACCTCGGCCGAGGTCAAGGCGGAGTCCGACGTCTGCTGCACGTCCTCGAACGCGGTCCGCGTCGTCGAGGCGCTCGGCGTCCCGACCGTCATCATGATCCCCGACGAGTTCCTGGCCAACTACGTCGCCGCCAACACCAGCGTCGAGATCATCGCGTGGAAGGGCCACTGCGAGGTGCACGAGCGCTTCCGCGGCGTCGACGTCGAGTCGCTGCGCGAGACGGAAGAAGGCGTGCTCGTCATCGCGCACCCGGAGTGCCCGCCGGACGTCATCGCCGCCGCCGACTTCGCCGGCTCGACCGCCGCGATGATCGATTTCGTGCGCGACCGCGCGCCGCAGCGCGTCGTGCTGCTGACCGAGTGCTCGATGAGCGACAACGTCGCGGCGGAGTTCCCCAACGTCGCCTTCGTGCGCCCGTGCAACCTGTGCCCGCACATGCGGCGCAACACGCTGCCGAAGATCTTACGCGCGCTCGAGACGCTACAGGACGAGGTGCTGGTCGACGAATCGGTGCGGGTGCGCGCGCAGGCCTCGCTCGACCGGATGATGGCGATCGCGTGAAGACCGACGTCCTGGTGCTGGGCGCCGGCGTGGCGGGGCTCGCCGCGGCGCTGGCGGTCGAAGGACGTCGCGTGTTCGTCGCCGGCGAGACACCGCTCGGGCGCGACCTCGCCTCCGCCTGGGCGCAGGGCGGCGTCGCCGCCGCGCTCGGCGCGGCCGACTCGCCGCTCCTGCACGCGGCCGACACGCTGGCGGCGGGCGGCGGCATCGCCGAACCCGACGTCGCCGAGACGTTGGCGCGCGAAGCGCCGGCGGCGATCGACGCGCTGGTGCGGCTGGGCGTTCCGTTCGCGCGCGCGGACGACGGCGCCCTCGCGCTGGGGCTCGAGGCCGCGCACAGCCGTCGCCGCATCGTGCACGTCGCCGACGCGACCGGCGCGGCGATCCTCGACGCGCTGCTCGCGCAAGCGCGCCGCCGACCCAACGTGCAGCTGTGCGACGGTCTGCGCGCGAGCGCGCTGCTGGTGCGGCCGGGGCGCGTCGTCGGCGCGGTGCTGGTCACGCCGGCCGGCGATCAGGTCCGGGTCGAGGCCAACGCGGTCGTGCTCGCGACCGGCGGGTTCGGCGGGCTGTACGCGCGCACGACGACGCCGCTCGCCGCGCGCGGCGCCGGCATCGCGCTCGCCGCGCGCGCCGGCGCGACGCTCGCCGATCTGGAGTTCGTGCAGTTCCATCCGACCGCGCTGCGCACGACGGCCGATCCGCTGCCGCTGGTCAGCGAAGCGGTGCGCGGCGAGGGCGCGCTGCTGGTCGATGCCCACGGTACGCGCATCATGGACGGCATCGACGCGCGCGGCGAGCTCGCACCGCGCGACGTCGTCGCGCGGGCGGTCGCCGCGGTCGAAGCTGCCGGCGGCAGCGTCCTTCTCGATGCACGCGAAGCGCTCGGCGAGCGGTTCGCGGCGCGCTTTCCCGGCATCTTCGCGACCGCCCGCCGAGCGGGGATCGACCCACGCACGCAGCCGCTGCCGGTGAAGGCGGTCGCGCACTACACGATCGGCGGCGTCGCGACCGATGCGTATGGCCGCACCAACGTGCCGGGCTTGTGGGCGTGCGGCGAGGTGGCCGCGACCGGACTCCACGGCGCGAACCGGCTGGCCAGCAACTCGCTGGTCGAAGGGCTCGTCTTCGGCGCGCGGGTCGGCGAAGACGTCAGCGCGATCGGCGGCACGCAGAGCGCGAGCGGCGCGCGCAGCGCCGGCGCCCGCGAATCCGTCGCGCACGGAACGGTCGGCGCGGCTCTCCGCGAGCTGCGCGCGACGATGAGCGACGCGCTCGGGGTGGTTCGCGACGAACCCGCGATGCTGCGCGCGCTCGACGCCTTCACCGCCCTCGAGCGGACGGCCACGGACGACCGGATCGCCGACGCGGCGCTGGTCGGCACGCTCGTCGCGCGAGCGGCGCTCGCCCGCCGGGAGAGCCGCGGCGCGCATCAGCGTTCCGACTACGCGGCCAGCGATCCGCGCTGCGCCCAGCGCAGCTTCGTCGCCCCCGCTCGGCTGGCGCGCATCTCGTGATCCCGCTCTTGGTCGACGACCTCGTCCGCAGCGCGCTGCGCGAAGACCTCGGTCGCGCGGGCGACGTGACGACCGACGCGATCGTTCCGGCCGACGCCGTCGGCGAGGCGCGCCTGGTGGCGCGGGAAGAAGGGGTCGTCTCCGGCGTCGCCGTCGCCGAGCGCGTGTTCACGCTGCTCGACCCACGCGTGCGCGTCGAGATCCAGGTGCGTGACGGCGGCCACGTGCAGCGTGGCACCGTGATCGCGACGTTGCGCGGCCCGCTGCGCGCGATCCTGACCGGCGAACGCACGGCGCTCAACCTGGTCGGCCGCTTGTCGGGGATCGCCAGCGCGACGGCTCGCTTGACGGCGCTGGTCGCGGGCACCCGGGCGGCGGTGGTCGACACCCGCAAGACGACGCCCGGCCTGCGCGCGCTCGAGAAAGCGGCCGTCCGCGACGGCGGGGGCGCCAACCACCGCTTCGGCCTCGACGACGCGATCCTGATCAAAGACAACCACGTCGCGATCGCGGGTGGGATCGCGCCGGCGATTCGCGCGGCCCGCGCGCACGCGGGTCACCTGGTGAAGATCGAGGTCGAGGTCGACACCCTCGCCCAGCTCGACGAGGCGCTCGCCGAGCGCGCGGACATCGTGCTGCTCGACAACTTCACCCCCGAGGAGCTGCGCGTCGCGGTCGAGCGAACGGCGGGTCGCGCGCTGCTCGAGGCGTCGGGCAACATCAACGATGCGACGATCGGCGCGGTGGCCCGCAGCGGCGTCGACCTGATCTCGGTCGGTGCGCTCACCCACAGCGTGCGCGCGCTCGACGTCGGGCTGGACATCGACTGAACGCGCGCGGCCGCGGAGCGCGGACGCTCCGCGGCCGCCGCGGTGCCTATTTCTTGCTGGTCGACTTCGTGCGCGAGGAGTGGCCGCTGATCTCGCCCTTGGTGACGCGGCTCGTCTTCGCGAGTGCCTCGTCCTCTTCGTAGGGCTCGAGCGAGCTGACCACCGAGGGCTTCGCATCCGGTAGGTCGGGATCGTTGCCTTCCGGCTTGCCGTCGAGCTGCTCGAACTCCCAGAGTCCCTGCGAAGTCGCCAGGGTGAAGCCCTGATCGGCCTTGCCGTCGGTCGACGTGTTGACGTAGGCATGCGCCCAGCGTTCGTCCGGCTCGATGTTGCCCGGCGGGAAGTTCGGCTCGATCGCGGCCAGTGCCGTCTCGAACATCTTCTGATGCGCGACCTCGCGGGTCATGAGGAACGTGAGCGCGTCGCGCGTTCCCTCGTCCGGACAGAGCTTGATCAACCGTTCGTAGGTGATCTTCGCGCGCGCTTCCGCGGCGATGTCGGAACGCAGATCGGCCAGCGGATGCCCGATCGTGTCGATGTACGCGGCCGTCCACGGGACGCCGCACGAGTCGGTCAGCCGTGGCCCCGAGCCGCCGAGGACGGCTTGCGAGCCCATCCAGGCGATCTGCTGATACTGTTCTTGCTTGCCGTCCAGGAAATCACCGAGGTAGCCGCCTTCGACCTCGTCGATCAGCGCCGTCTTGGTGCCCTTGAGGAGGCCGACGATGATCTGACCGATCATTTCGAGATGGGAGAGCTCTTCGGTGGCGATGTCGAGCAGCATGTCGCGGCGCGGCACGTCGCTCTCCGCCCAACCTTGCGTGAAGTAGCGCATGGCCGCCGCAAGTTCTCCTTGCGGCCCGCCGAACTGCTCGAGGCACAGCTTCGCGAACGCGGGATTCGGTCCATCGACGCGGACCGTGTACTGTAGTTTCTTGTTGTGGAGTAACATGGCACCTTTCTGACGCTCGGCGCGCGTGTCCACAGCGCCGCATGTTGTTTCCGGTGGCTGTTGTGTCCCGGGATGCAGTCGTAAAACACAATCGATTGCCGAGCGCACAAGCGAACGCGAGCCGGGATTCAGCCCGCACGGCGCGCGGAAAGAAGTGGCGCGTGGGCGTCATCGCAGAGTACGTGAACGGGTCCAGCGGCCGAACGCTCGCGGCGGCGCGCGACGTCTTGGCAGGCGGCCGGCGCGGCGTCGCGGCGGCGCTCCCGTTCGTCGGTCCCGCCTTCATCGCATCGGTCGCGTACGTCGACCCGGGCAACTTCGCGACCAACATCGCCGCCGGTTCCGCCTTCGGCTATCGGCTGCTATGGGTCGTGATCGTCGCGAACGTGCTCGCGATGGTGTTCCAGGCGCTCTCCGCGAAACTCGGCGTTGTCACCGCCCGCAACCTGGCCGAGCTGTGCCGCGAACGGCTCCCGGGGCCGGTGACCTGCGGCATGTGGCTCACCAGTGAGGTCGCGGCGATGGCGACCGACCTGGCGGAGTTCCTCGGCGCGGCGCTCGCCTTCCACTTGCTGTTCGGGATCCCGATGGGAGCGGCGGCCGGCCTGACGGCGCTGGTCACGCTGGCGCTCCTCCAGCTGCAGAGCGGTGGCTTCCGGCCGCTCGAGGCCGCGATCGCCGCGCTGGTGGCGGTCATCGGCCTCGCCTACGTCCTCGAGACGCTGGTCGCGCGCCCGTCGTGGCCCGCGATCGCGGCCGGTTCGGTCGTCCCGTGGCTGCACGGCAGCGACAGCGTGCTCGTCGCGGTCGGTATCGTCGGGGCGACCGTCATGCCGCACGCCATCTATCTCCACTCCGCGCTGACCCAGGACCGCGTGCGGCCGGCGCACGAGCGCGAGGCCCGCCGCATCGTGCGGTTCTCGAACCGCGAGGTGGTGGCCGCCTTGACGCTCGCCGGGGCGATCAACCTGGCCATGGTAGTGATGGCCGCGGCGGTGTTCCACGCCCACGGACGGGCGGACGTCGCCACCATCCCAAGCGCCTATCGCACGCTGGTACCGTTGCTGGGCAGCGCCGCCGCCGCGGTCTTCCTGACCGCCCTGCTGGCCTCGGGCATCTCCAGCTCGGCGGTCGGGACGCTGGCGGGCCAGGTGGTCATGCAGGGGTTCGTCGGTTTTACGGTCCCCCTCTGGGTGCGGCGGGTGGTCACCATGGCGCCGGCCCTGGCGGTCGTCGCGGCCGGGATCGATCCGACGCAGGTCCTGGTCCTCAGCCAGGTCGTCCTGAGCCTGACCGTACCGATCCCGATCGCGGCGCTGATCGCCTTCACCGCCAGTCCGGCAGTGATGGGGAGCCTGGCCAACAGCCGCACGACGACGCTGGCGGCGACCCTGGGCGGCCTGCTCATCCTCGGCCTCAACCTCGTGCTGCTGGTGACCCTACTCCCCCACTGACCGAAAACGCCGGCCCCCGTGGACGCGCGGCCGCTCCGGCAGGGGCGGCCTTGACGTGCTGGACGCGCTCGGGTAGACTATGGCGGTTGTGGTCCGCGTCGCGGACGCCGTTTTGGCGTGCGCGACGGAAGGCGATAGTCGAAACGCCTGGGCCCGTGGATATCCTGAGAGGGATCGATCAACGTGAAGAACATCATCGGCCGCAAGGTCGGGATGACCAGCGTGTTCACGGAGGATGGCCGGAGCGTTCCGGTCACCGTGATCCAGGCTGGCCCGTGCACCGTGGTACAGAAGAAGACGAAGGACAGCGACGGCTACGAAGCCGTCGCACTCGCGTACGGCGACGTGAAGCCCTCGCGCCTGAGCAAGGCGCTGCAGGGTCACTACAAGCGCGCCAACCTGACGCCCAAGCGTCACATCCGCGAGTTCCGCACCGGCATCGACGGCGTCGAGCTGGGCGCGACGATAACCGTCGACGGGTTCGCGCAAGGCGACCGCGTCGACGTCGTCGGCATCTCGAAGGGCCACGGCTTCGCCGGCGGCATCAAGCGCTGGAACTTCAGCGGCGGCGGCGCGAGCCACGGCTCGATGATCCACCGTCAGCCGGCCTCCAACGGCGACACCAACGCGGGGCACACGCACCGCGGCAGCCGTCGCCCGGGTCACTACGGCGTGGACCGCGTCACGCACCAGAATCTGGAAGTCGTGCGCGCGGACGCCGAGCGCAATCTGCTGCTCGTTCGCGGCCCCGTCCCGGGTCCGAAGAACGGTTTGGTCATCGTGCAGCAGTCCGTCAAGACGAAGGTGAGCGCCTGATGCCGCAGGTCATCGACGCGAAGGGCAAAGTCGTCCGCGAGCAAGACGTCCCGGCCGCGTTCGCGGGCACGGTCGACGGCAAGCAGAACGCGGTCTTCCGCGCCGTGTTCCGCGAGCTGGCGAATCCGCGCGCGGGAACGGCGAAGACGAAGAAGCGCGACGAGGTTTCCGGCGGCGGCCGCAAGCCGTGGAAGCAGAAGGGAACCGGCCGCGCCCGTCAGGGTTCGACCCGTTCGCCGCAGTGGGCGCACGGCGGCGTCGTGTTCGGCCCGCAGCCGCGCTCGTACGTCAGCCGTCTGAACAAGAAGGAGCGCAAGGGTGCGCTCGTCGCCGCGCTCTCGGACAAGTTCCAGTCGGGCGGCGTCACCGTCCTCGATCCCTCGGGGCTGGGCGAAGCGAAGACCAAGGCGTTCGCGACGCTGCTGTTCGGTTCGGCCAAGGCCGCCAAGACCGGCGATCGCACCCTGGTGGTCTACGCGGGCAGCGAGCTGGCGTCGGTCGGCGCGTCGCTGGACCGCGGGCTGCGTAACCTCGAGCGCGTCACCGTGACGCACACCGGTGCCCTCGACGTCAAGGACGTCGTCGGCTTCGCGCGCCTCGTCCTCACCAGCGCGGCCCACGACGAGCTCGTCACGGCCCACGGCAAGGAGTCCAAGTAGATGGAAGCGCGTGACGTGATTGTCGCTCCGCTGATCACCGAGAAGTCGATGGCTGGGACGGTGGTCCAGCAGTATGCCTTCGAGGTGAACCCGCATGCCACGAAGACGCAGATCAAGCACGCCGTGGCCGAGATCTTCGGCGTCACGGTGCTCAAGGTCAACACCGTCAACGTCGGCGGTAAGAAGAAGAACTTCGCCCGTCGCGGCCGCCGTTCGTCCGGCACGCAGAGCGACTGGAAGAAAGCAATCGTCACCATCGCTCCCGGCGAGAAGATCCAGCTGGGCGGCGTGAACTACTTCGAGCAGTAAGATGGCCGTCAAGAAGTACAAGCCCACCTCGGCCGCGCGCCGCTTCATCACCACCGCCGACTTCTCCGAAGTCTCGAAGAAGGCGCCGGAGAAGTCGCTGCTCGAGGTTCGCAAGAAGCACTCGGGCCGCAACAACAACGGCCACATCACGACGCGGCACAAAGGCGGCGGCTACCGCAAGCAGTACCGCATCATCGACTTCAAGCGCACCAAGGACGCGATTCCGGCCAAGGTCGCTGCGATCGAGTACGATCCCAACCGCACCGCGCGCATCGCGCTGCTCCACTACCGGGACGGCGAGAAGCGCTATATTCTGGCGCCTGTCGGCCTGAAGGTCGGGGACGTGATCGAATCCGGTCCGGCCGCGGACATCAAGATCGGCAACGCGCTGCCGCTGGCGAACATCCCGCTCGGCACGGTCATCCACAACATCGAGCTGCAGCCCGGCCAGGGCGGCAAGCTGGTCCGTTCGGCCGGCGTCGCCGCGCAGCTGATGGCCAAGGAAGACGCCTACGCCCAGGTGCGCATGCCCTCCGGCGAAGTGCGCCGCATCCAGGTCGTCTGCCGCGCCACCATCGGTCAGCTCGGCAACCTCGACCACGAGAACGAAGTGATCGGCAAGGCCGGCCGCCAGCGCCACCTCGGGAAGCGCCCGTCGGTGCGCGGTATCGCGATGAATCCCGTCGACCATCCGCACGGCGGTGGTGAGGCGCGCTCGACCTCGGGCCGTCCGCCGACCACGCCGTGGGGTCAGATGACGATGGGCAAGAAGACGCGCCGCACCAAGCGGACCACGAAGATGATCGTTCGCCGCCGGAAGGGCAAGTAGTCATGGGACGTTCCCTCAAGAAAGGTCCGTTCGTCGCGGATCATCTGATCGCGAAGGTCGAGAAGCTCAACTCGACCCGCGAGAAGCGCGTCATCAAGACGTGGTCGCGCGCCTCGACGATCATCCCGGCGATGGTCGGTCACACGATCTCCGTGCACAACGGCAAGGCCCACATCCCGGTGTTCATCACCGAGAACATGGTCGGGCACAAGCTGGGCGAGTTCTCGCCGACCCGGATCTACAAGGGTCACGGCGGCGACAAGGCGGCGGTGAAGTAAGATGGCCACCGCCACCGCGCAGCGCACCGAAGCCGTCGCGCACCTGAAGTTCGCGCGCATGGGTCCGCGCAAGCTCCGCCGCGTCGCCGACGCGATCCGCGGCAAGAGCGTGCGTGAAGCCCTCGTGCTGCTTCAGTTCGCCGGCGTGTTCGCCGCCGATCCGATCGCCAAGCTCATCAAGAGCGCGGTCGCGAACGCGGAGAACAACCACGACATGAGCTCGGACGGGCTCTTCATCACGCGCATCACCGTCGACGGCGGACCCGGCGGCGGGTTCACCAAGCGCCTCGATCCCCGCGCGCAAGGCCGCGCGGCGTTCAAGCGCAAGCGGCTCTCGCACGTGACGGTCGCCGTCGGCCCGACGCCGCCCAAGCATCAGCCCAAGCAGCGTTCCGGCGCCGCGATCGCGCTCACCACGCGCGAGCAGCGTCAGGCCCGCGTGGCTTCGTCGCGCCCGTCGGCGACGACGCGCCGCAGCAAGAAGCAGACCGCCCCGGCTACGGCCCCGGCGCCCACCCCAGCGCCCGAGCCCGCGACGGAGGCGGCAGAGTAAACATGGGACAGAAGATTCATCCGGTCGGGCTGCGCATCGGCATCACCCGCACCTGGGACAGCCGCTGGTTCGAGAAAAAGCAGTACGCGAACTGGCTGCACGAGGACGTCGCGATCCGGAAGTATTTCGGTCGCATGACGCGTGCGGCCGCGATCTCGCGCGTCGAGATCGAGCGCCGTGCCAACCAGGCGCGCATCATCGTCAATACCGGCAAGCCGGGTATCATCATCGGCAAGCGCGGCGTCGGGATCGACGAGATCCGCCGCAACCTCGAGAAGCTGACCGGCAAGCAAGTCCAGGTCAACGTCGTCGAGATCAAGGTGCCCGAGCTCGACGCTCGTCTGGTCGGCCAGAACATCGTCGACCAGCTCGAGAAGCGCATCGCGTTCCGCCGCGCCATGAAGCAGGCGATCATGCGCACCATGAAGGCCGGCGCGCGCGGCGTCAAGGTGCAGGTTTCGGGTCGCCTGGGCGGCGCCGAGATCGCGCGCACCGAGCGCAACCACGACGGCAAGGTGCCGCTGCACACGCTGCGCGCCGACATCGACTACGCGCACGTCGAAGCGTTCACGACCTTCGGCCGCATCGGCGTCAAGGTGTGGATCTACAAGGGCGAAGTGCTGCCCGACCAGCCGCGCGGCGAGCGCGAGGGGGCGGGCGCCCGCGGTGGCGACCAAGCGCGCTTCCGCGACAACCGTCGCGGCACGCGCGGCGGCCGTGGCCGTGCGGGCGAGGGCGCGCCGCGTCCCGCCGGTCCGCGCCATGCGGGTCAGGAGCGCACCGCCGGCGGTCTGGACCAGACCGAGGCGATGCACGCCGCGACCGCCGACGCGCAGTCGCTCGAGTCGATCACCGACGGCGCGCCGTCGATCGCCGGCGACCGTCACGACGCGCCGCACGGCGGCCGCGCCGTTCACGGTCCCAATGCCGAGCACGGGCACGGCGTAACCAATGAGACGTCCGTCGTTCCGCCGCAGACGCAGGCGACGAACGACTCGGCCGAGCGCCCCGGCGCGCCGTCCGAGAACGAGGGAGCATAAGAGATGCTTACTCCGAAGCGAGTGAAGTGGCGCCGTCAGCACCGCGGCCGCATGCGCGGCAAGGCACTGGTCGGCAACACGCTGACGTTCGGCGAGTTCGGCCTGCAGGCGCTCGAGCCGGTGTGGATGACCAACCGGCAGATCGAAGCGGCGCGTATCGCCATGACCCGTCACATCAAGCGTGGCGGCAAGGTGTGGATCAAGGTGTTCCCCGACAAGTCGGTCACGAAGAAGCCGGCCGAAGTCCGCATGGGCTCCGGTAAGGGCAACCCGGAGTTCTGGGTGGCCGTGGTCCGTCCGGGCCGCGTGCTGTTCGAGCTGGCCGGCGTCGACGAGAAGGTGGCGCGCGAAGCGCTGCGCCTGGCGGCGCAGAAGCTGCCGATCGCGACCAAGATCGTCACCCGTGCCGAGCAGGATGCGGAGGTCGCCACCGCATGAAGCGCACCGATCTGCGCGCCTTGCGCGAACTGACCCTGGCGGAGCTCGAGAAGCGCGCCCGCGAGACCAAGGAAGAGCTCTTCAACCTGCGGTTCTCGCTGCGGACCGGACACCTGTCCGACTTCTCGCGCGTGAAGCAAGTCCGCCGTACCTACGCCCAGATTCAAACCGCGATCTCCGAGAAGCGGCTCACCGAGGCACGTCATGGAGCAGCCTGATCAGAAGGCGGCCGAGAGCCGCATCAACCGCCGCCGCGTCAAGCAGGGCCGCGTCAAGAGCGACAAGATGGACAAGACCATCGTGGTCGTGACCGAGACGCGCGTCCCGCACCCGGTCTACAAGAAGGTCGTCCAGCGGTCGACGCGCTTCAAGGCGCACGACGAGCTCAACGACGCCAAGACCGGCGACCTGGTGCGCATCCAGGAGTGCCGCCCGATGTCGCGCGACAAGCGCTGGCGTCTGGTCGAGATCCTCGAGCGAGCGAAGTAGTCATGATCCAGCAAGAGACGCGGCTCAAAGTGGCCGACAACTCCGGCGCGCGCGAGCTGCTGTGCATCCACATCAGCGGCGGTTCGCGTCATCCCTACGCGCACGTGGGCGACATCATCGTCGGCACGGTCAAGAGCGCGATCCCGGGCGCCGCGGTCAAGAAGGGCCAAGTCGTCAAGGCGGTCGTCGTTCGGGCCTCGGCCCCGATGCGCCGTCCCGACGGCTCGGTCATCAAGTTCGACGAGAACGCCTGCGTGATCATCAAGGGCGAGAAGGACAACCTCGACCCGCGCGGCACGCGCGTGTTCGGTCCCGTCTGCCGCGAGCTGCGCGACCGCGGCTTCTTGAAGATCGCCTCGCTGGCGCCGGAGGTGCTCTGAGATGGGCACGCCGGTGAACCGTCAAGCCGTCCGCAAGCCCAAGATCGTCAAGGGCGACACGGTCATGCTGCGGCGCGGTAAGGAGAAGGGCAAGCGCGGGATCGTCAAGGCGGTCTTCCCGCAGCTCGGCGCCGCCACCGTCGAAGGCCTCAACGTCGTCAAGCGGCACACCAAACCGGGGCAAGCCGGTGGTCCGCAGAGCGGCGGCATCATCGAAAAGGAAGCGCGCATCCCGCTCTCGGCACTGATGGTCGTCGATCCGAAGACCGACAAGCCGACGCGCGTGCGCCGTACCCGCCAGGCCGACGGCACGTCGGTCCGGGTCGGGATCAAGTCGGGCGAGCAGCTGCTCGTCCCCGGGAAGTCGTAGTCATGGCGAATCGTCTCAAAGAGAAGTACCAGAGCCAGGTCCGCGCCCAGCTGCAGGACCGCTTCAAGTACCGCAACCCCATGCAGGTCCCCAAGCTGGAGAAGGTCGTCATCAACATGTCCGTTGGCGACGCCATCCAGAACTCGAAGGCCCTGGATGCGGCCGTTCGCGAGCTCACGCAGATCAGCGGCCAGAAGCCGGTGATCACCAAAGCGCGCAAGTCGATCGCGGCGTTCAAGCTGCGTGAAGGCATGAACATCGGCGCCAAGGTCACCTTGCGCGGCGAGCGGATGTACGACTTCCTCGACAAGCTCTTCAACATCGTGCTGCCGCGCATCCGCGACTTCCGCGGTCTGAACCGCAAGTCGTTCGACGGGCGCGGCAACTACAATCTCGGTCTGCGCGAGCAGCTGGTGTTCCCGGAGATCGAGTTCGACAAGGTCGACAAGGCGCGCGGGATGGACATCGTCATCGTGACGACGGCCAAGAACGACGAAGAAGCGACCGAGTTCCTCACCCAGATGGGGCTGCCGCTGCAGAAGCAGCAGGCCGCCGGAGCGACGCGATAATGGCCAAGACCTCGTTGATCGAAAAATCGAAGCGGACGCCGAAGTTCAGCGTGCGCGCGCACAACCGCTGCAAAGTCTGCGGCCGGCCGCGCGCGTACTATCGCAAGTTCGGCATGTGCCGCATCTGCCTGCGCGAGAACGCCCATCGCGGCTTCATCCCGGGCATCACGAAGGCGAGCTGGTAAGATGGGCGTCGTTACCGATCCGGTCGCGGATTTGCTCACGCGCATCCGCAACGCGAACACCGCCAACCATCAGACCGTCGACATTCCGGCCTCGAAGATGAAGAAGGCCGTCGCGCAGATCCTGCTCGACGAAGGCTTCATCTCCGGCCTCGAGGAGATCAAGGAAGGCCCGCAAGGGACGCTCCGGATCACCCTCAAGTACGGCCCGGAAAAAGAGAAGGTCATCACCGGCCTGCGCCGCATCAGCCGGCCCGGGCTGCGCGTCTACACCTCGAAGACCGAGATTCCGCGGGTCCTGGGCGGCCTGGGTCTGGTCATCATGTCCACGTCCAAGGGCATCATGTCGGGCAAGCGCGCCAAGCGCGAAGGCTTCGGCGGTGAAGTCCTGGCTTACGTCTGGTAATCACCACCATGTCACGCATCGGTAAGCTTCCGGTCCTCGTCCCCAGCGGCGTCGACGTGAAGATCGACGACTCGACGGTCAGCGTCAAGGGCCCCAAGGGCTCGCTCGCGCAGCACGTCCTGCCGGTCGTCACGGTCGCCCTCGAAGACGGCAAGGTCGTCGTCACGCGCAACAACGACGAGAAGTCGGGGCGCTCGGCGCACGGTCTCACCCGCACGCTGGTCGCCAACATGATCCAGGGTGTCACCAAGGGTTTCCGCAAGTCGCTCGAGCTCCAGGGCGTCGGCTACCGCGTCAACAAGGCCGGCAACGACCTCAACTTCTCGCTCGGCTATTCGCACCCGGTGACGTACGCGGCACCGGAAGGCATCACGTTCACCGTCGAGGGCACCAACAAAGTGCACGTCGACGGGATCGACAAGCAACGCGTCGGCCAAGTCGCCGCGGAGATCCGCGGGCTGCGTCCGCCGGAGCCCTACAAGGGCAAGGGCGTGCGCTACGACGGCGAGGTCGTCCGCAAGAAGCTCGGCAAAGCGGGCAAGGCAGGGAAGAAGTAATGGCCGGTACCTCGCGCACGGCGCAGCGCATCAAGCGCCACGACCGGCTGCGCAAGAAGGTCAGCGGGACGACCGAACGTCCGCGCCTGCAGATCTTCCGCAGCCTGCACCACACCTATGCGTTCGTGATCGACGACGCCAAAGGCCACACGCTGGCCTCGGCGTCGACGCGCGAAGGCGTGGTGGCCGAGGGTCTCGGCTCGCGGACCAACATCGAAGCCGCCCAGAAGGTCGGCGCGACGATCGCCCAGCGTGCGAAGGCCGCCGGCGTCGATGCGGTCGTGTTCGACACCTCGGGGCTCAAGTATCACGGCCGCGTCGCGGCGCTCGCCCAGGCGGCGCGCGAAGCGGGACTGGAGTTCTAAGGTGACGGTCATAGAGCGAGCGCAGAACCATCGCGCCTCAACCAACATGTCTATTGCGAGCTCGGTCTGGGGGCCCCACGCAGTGGGGGGCGCGCAGTCCGGGACGGAGCGCCGTTAAATGTACAATCGAGGCGGTCGCGATCGCGACAACCAGGGCTTCGAGGAGTCCGTCGTCCGCATCAACCGCGTGGCGAAGGTCGTCAAGGGCGGTAAGCGGTTCTCGTTCTCGGCGCTGGTCGTCGTGGGCGACAAGAAGGGCCGCGTCGGCTTCGCCATCGGCAAGGCCGGCGAAGTCCCGGAGGCGATCCGCAAGGGCGTCGAGCAAGCGCGCAAGTCGCTCATCACGGTGCCGATGGTCGAGAAGACGATCCCCCATCAGGTCAACGTGCACGTCGGCTCGGGTCACGTGCTGCTCAAGCCCGCCGCGGCCGGCACCGGCGTCATCGCCGGCGGAGCCATGCGTGCGGTCCTCGAGCTGGCCGGGATTCACGACATCGTGACCAAGTCGCTCGGGACCAACAACCCGATCAACGTCGTGCTCGCGACGTTCGAGGCACTCAAGTCGCTCAAGACGGCCGAGAAGGTCGCGCAGCTGCGCGGCAAGACGGTCCAAGAGATCTTCGCGTAAGCATCATGGCCAAAGCCAAGCAACAGCAATCGAAGGCGGCGACGCTCTCGCTCGCCACCCTCAAGCCGAACCCGCACTCCCGCCCGAAGCGCACGCGCGTCGGCCGCGGGCACGGTTCCGGCATGGTCAAGACCGGCGGCGAAGGCGGTAAGGGCCAGACGGTCCGTTCGGGCGGCGGCAAGGGGCCGGCGTTCGAGGGCGGTCAGACGCCGTGGGCGCGGCGCTTGCCGCAGAAGCGCGGCTACTCGCAGAAGTCGCGAGACCTGGGCCACTTCCGCCAGACGTTCGCCGTGGTCAACGTCGGCGCGCTGGCCGGCTGGGACTCGAGCGTCGAAGTCAGCCCGCAGTCGCTCAAGGCGGCCGGGAAGCTCAAGGACCTGCGCGACGGCGTCAAGATCCTGGGCGGCAGCACCAAGACCGCGAACGCCGGCGCCCTCCCGACCGGGCTGCGCTTCCGCGACGTCGTGTTCTCCGCGTCCGCGCGTGAAGCGCTGACCGCCGTCGGCGCCGACCTCGGAGAGTAATGCTCAACACCCTTCGCAACGCGTTGACCGTGCCCGACATCCGCAAGCGGATCGGGTTCGTGTTCTTCGCGTTCGCCCTCTTCGTCTTCATGATCCACGTTCAGCTCCCGAACGTGAACCAGCAGAAGTGGTCGCAGCTCATCCAGAGCGGCGCCTTCTACCAGTTCCTCGGGTTCCTGTCCGGTGGCGCGCTGCAGAAGCTCTCGATCATCGCCATGGGGATCACGCCGTACATCAACGCGTCGATCATCATGCAGCTGATGACGGTGGTCATCCCGCAGCTCGAGGAGATGGCGAAGAAGGGCGGCGAGGAAGGCCGCAAGACGATCGGGCGCTACACGCGCTGGCTGACGATCGTGCTGGCGACGATCCAGGCGACCTCGATGGCGATCGCCATGAACCGCAGCGGCGTCTTCTACGACAGCTCCGTGCTGTTCATCATCTACGCCGTGGTCGCGTTCGTCTCGGGCACGCTGTTCCTGATGTGGCTCGGCGAGCAGATCACCGACAAGGGCATCGGCAACGGCGTCTCGCTGATCATCTTCGTCGGCATCGTGCTGCGCTTCCCGGTCCAGGTGTCCCAGACGTTCTCGCTGGCCAACAAGGGCAACGTGAACTGGCTGGGGCTGGCGCTGTGGGTCGCCATCGCGCTGATCACGATCGTCTCGATCGTGTTCATGTACCAGGGACAGCGCCGCATCCCCGTCCAGCAAGCCCGCCGCGTCGTCGGCCGCAAGCTCTACGCCGGGCGCTCGAGCTACATCCCGCTGCGCCTGAACAACGCCGGCGTCATCTCGATCATCTTCGCGATCTCGATCTTGCTGCTGCCGCAGCAGGCGCTCTCGTGGTTCGGCGGCGCCAACGCGGCCAACAGCCACAGCTGGGCGGCGAACGTGTCGTTCTTCATCCAGACGTACTTCGGGCCCAGCTCGATCCTGTACAACCTGGTCTACTTCTTGCTGGTCGTCATCTTCACGTTCTTCTACTCGGCGATCGTCGTCAACACGCGCGACATCGCCGACAACCTCAAGAAGTCCGGCTCGTTCATCCCCGGCATCCGCCCGGGCCAGCCGACGGTCGACTACATCAACAAGATCCTGGCCCGCATCACGACTGCCTCGGCGATCTACTTGGGCCTGCTGGCCGTGCTGCCCTCGATCCAGCGCAACGCCGGCGTGACCTCGCTCTACATCGGCTCGACCTCGCTGCTGATCGTCGTCGGCGTCGCCCTGGACTCCATCACCCAAATCGAAGCCCGCTTGGCCATGCGCGACTACCGCGGGTTCATAAATAGGTAATGGTCATGGACCGAGCGCTGCAGGACCGCGGCTCATCCGTCATCGCGTTGCGAGGTCGGATCGGGGGGCCCATGCTCTGCATGGGGGGCGCGGAGCCTGGGGCGGAGCTCCGTTAAAATGAACCTGATCTTTCTCGGGCCTCCCGGTGCCGGTAAGGGCACGCAGGCGAAGGTGCTCGAGGAGCGCTATGGCTACCGCCAGATCTCCACGGGCGACATCCTGCGGCGCAACGTGGCCGAAGGGACGCCGCTCGGCGTCGAGGCCAAGGGGTTCATGGATCGCGGCGACCTGGTACCCGACGATCTGATCATCCGCATGATGGAGCACGAGCTGGCCAACCCGGCCGACGTGATCCTCGACGGTTTCCCGCGCACGGTGCCGCAGGCGGAAGCGCTCGACGCGCTCCTCGACCGGCTGCACCGCAGCGCGATCGCGGTCCTGTTCGACGTCGACATGAGCGTCTTGCTCGAGCGTTTGACCGGGCGCTGGACGCACGCCCCGTCGGGCCGCACGTATCACGCCGTGCACAACCCGCCGCGGGTTCCGTTCTGCGACGACGTCACCGGCGAGCCGCTCATCCAGCGGCCCGACGACACGGAAGCGACGATCCGTAAGCGCCTCGCGGTGTACGAAGAGCAGACCGCGCCGCTGATCGCCTACTACGACGACCCCGCCGACGCGCGGCTGGTGCGCGTCGACGCGCTGGCACCGATCGCCGACGTCACCGCCCAGCTGATCGACTTGATCGAGAACGGTCAGCCGGCGGGGGCGCCATGATCACCATCAAGTCGCCGCGCGAGATCGAGATCATGCGCCGCAGCGGCAAGATCACCGCCAAGACGCTGACGACGCTCATGGCCGCCGCCAAGCCCGGGGTCACGACCCGCGAGCTGGACCGCATCGCCGACGAGTCGATCCGCTCGATGGGCGGGGTGCCCACCTTCATCGGCTACAACGGCTATCCGTCGGCGATCTGCGCCTCCGTCAACGACGAGGTCGTCCACGGGATGCCGGGCGATCGCGTGCTGTGCGAGGGCGACCTGCTCTCGATCGACATCGGGACCACGCTCGAGGGCTACGTCTCCGACTCGGCGGTCACGGTGGCCATCGGGACCCCGAGCGAAGCCGCGGCGCGGTTGATGCGGGTGACCCAAGAGTGCCTGATGCTGGGGATCGCCCAGATGCAGGTCGGCAACCACGTCGGCGACATCGGCCACGCGGTCCAGCAGCACGCCGAGTCCAACGGCTACGGCGTCGTGCGGGCCCTGGTCGGCCACGGGGTCGGCCGGAAGATGCACGAGGACCCGCAGGTCCCCAACTACGGCAAGCCGGGGGCCGGCGCCCAACTGCGAGCGGGCCTGGTGCTGGCGGTCGAGCCGATGATCACCCAGGGGACCTGGGAGGTCGAAACCCTGGAGGATGGCTGGACGGTCGTAACCCAGGATGGTAAACTAGCGGCGCACTTCGAGCATACGATCGCGGTCACGGACGATGGTCCGAAGATCCTGACGTTGCGAGAAACCGCCGAGCATCCCGACGTGGAGCGTTATCGGCCACCCCAGGAAGTGGCAGCATGACTTGTCACGTCCACAACCACGTCACCAAAGAGAACATGCCCAATGCGGCCCCCCTCGGGGAATCGCGCTTCTCCGGCTCGCTCGCCGGGGCCGCGCGCCCGGGGGCCCCACGCGTTTGCGTGGGGGGTGCGGAGCCCAGGGCGGAGCACCATTGAAATGAAAGTACGTCCGTCAGTCAAGCGCATCTGCGATGCATGTAAGGTCATTCGGCGAGAAGGCAAAGTCCGCGTGATCTGCAGCGTCAATCCGAAGCACAAGCAGGTTCAGGGATAATGGCTCGTATCTCCGGCATCGATCTGCCGCGCGACAAGCGCATCGAGATCGGTCTCACGTACATCTTCGGCATCGGTCTGCCGACGGCGCAGAAGATCCTCGCGCAGACGGGGGTCAACCCCAGCGTGCGCGTCAAGGACCTCTCGACCGAGGACGAGCAGAAGCTGCGTGAGGTCATCGAGACGCTCAAGGTCGAAGGCGACTTGCGCCGTGAGATCGCCTCGAACATCAAGCGGTTGACCGACATCGGATGCTACCGCGGCTTGCGTCATCGTCGTGGGCTGCCCGTTCGCGGCCAGCGCACGAAGACGAACGCGCGTACCCGCAAGGGTCCCAAGCGCACCGTGGCCGGCAAGAAGAAGGCCACCAAGAAGTAGCTCGCTTACTCGCTTGCATCGTGAAAGGCTCGGTCGACGACCGGGCCTTTTCGTTTGTTGCGCGTTTGTGCCGGGGCCGACAATTTTCCGTATGAGCCCCATCCGGTAAGAGGCACCGCCGCGCGCCCGCCTGGAAGGAAGGGCGCGAACCGGGTGGGTTGGAGGCGGTTTGGTCGAGGTATACCAGTCGGCGGAAATGCCCGACGCGCGGCGTGCCCTGCACGAGCTCGTCGCGTCGGCGGAACGCGCCGCAGGCGACCACGACGCGGCCGTCGATCGGACGCTCGAAGGCACCGAACGACAGCACGCGGCGATCGCCGCGTTGCGGCGCGCCACCGCGAGCTCCGCCCAAGCCGCGCGCGCGGTCGCCGAACACGCGACGCAGTTGGCCGCCGTCGCCGATCGCTTGCCGGGCGATCTGTCGGCCTCGCGCGTCAGCCTCGAAGAGCTCGGCGCCGCCGCGCGCGGGCTGGGGAGCGCGACGAGCACCGGCCGGACCGCGATCGAACGGCTCGACGGCGGTTGGTCGAGCGTCGCCGACGCGATCGAAGAGATCGCGCGCGCGGCGCGTCGCGCGCGCGTGCTGGCGGTCAACGCCTCGATCGAAGCGGCGTACGTCGAGGCGACCGGCTCCGGCTTCGGGATCGTCGCCGAACGGATGCGGGCGCTCTCGACCTCGACGCTCGACGCGGCGCGCGACGTGCGGACCATCGTCACCGACACGCGTAACGAAGCCGCCAAGGTCATCCAGTCCACGCGCATCGCCGAGAGCAGCTGCAACGCCGTCGCCGCGGCGCTCGACCAGGTCATCGCATCCTTCGACGACGGCGTCGCGCGCGGCACCGCCTTCGCCTCCGGCGTCGCGCAGCTCGCGACGATCGCCGACGAGCAGGGAGCCGCCGCTGCGCAGATCGCCGGAACGGTGGAACGTTTGGACGCCTTGGCGCGCGATGCCGGCGACGACGCGCGAGCCGCGGCGCGCGGCGTCGGCGCCAGCGTGGTGCGCGCGCGCGGGGCGTTGGCCGCCGGGAATACCGCCGACGCGGTCGCCGCGCTGACCGACGCCGCGATCGCCGCGGCGCGCGGCGAGAGCGCCTGGCGTGGCGTCGACCACGCGCTGCTCTCGCTGGCGACCGAGTTCCAGCAAGTCTCGGCGGCACTCGAGCAATCGGGCCAAGCGGCGGTCGCGCTCGGTATCGCGGCCGGCGAGATCGTCGTCGCGCTCGATCAGCTCGACGCGTCGCTGCGCGCGGCGGTCGCCGGCTTCGAGCACGCCATCGTCGACGTACGCGCCGCGGAGCAGCACGGCGATCAGGTGCGCACCGGCATCATCTCGATGCACCACGCGACCGATCAGGCCGGTACGATCGTCGAAACCGTCTCGGAGATCAGCGCCGAGTCGGGGTTGCTGGCGATCAACGCCGCGATCGAAGCGGCGCGCGCCGGCGAGCGCGGCCTCGGCTTCACCGTCATCGCCGACGAGATCGGCCGGCTCGCGCGCGGCACGCAAGAGGTGACCGGCAACGTCGGTGAGGCGATCGCCAAGCTGCGCGACCGCGGCACGCGGCTGGAGCGCGCCAGCGCGCAGAGCGCCGGCGAGATGACCGGCTTGGTCGACCGCGCGCAGCGCGGGCGCGGCGCGGTCGACGTGCTGCGCGACTCGATCGCCGCGAACCTCGAGCGCGGCCGTGCGTTGGCCCAGACCGCGCGCCAGCTCGACGCCGGCGCGCGCGCGGTCGTCGAGGAGATCGTTCACGCCCGTTCGGCACTCGGCGCGCTGGGCGCCGACGAACGCGACCGCGCGCGACTGGCGCTCAGCGACGTGCTCGGTCACGCCCAGGATTTGGGCATCGCGTTGGGGGTGCCGCTGCCGCTGGCCCGGTTCCGCACGCTGTTGGCCGGCGTCGCGACGGAGATCGAGGCCGTCTACGGTGCTGCCGTCGCGCAAGGCCGCACGACGCTCGACGGGCTGCGCGCCGCCGACTACGTCGAGCTGCGCGGCGACGAGGTCGCGCACTTGGCACGGTTCGTCGACGTGCGCACCGCGCCGCGCGGCGGCTTCAGTCCGGCGAAATTCCGGACCTCGTCCGACGCGGCGGTCGACCGCGAGGTGATGGCGATCTTCGACCGCGCCATCGCCGCCGAGCCGGCGATCAAGTCGATGGCGGACATGGACCTCAACGGGTTCCTGGTCGCGCTGCCTTCGCACGTCTCGACGACCGTCGACTGGACGCGCAACCGCGCCAAGAAGCTGCTCGAGGACGCCATCAGCATTCGGGTCGCGCGGCTGGGTCTGGGGGCCGGGGCCGAGCACAGCGGGCTGCGGCGTCCCTGGAGCGCGTTCGCGCGCGACGGGTACTCGCTGCAGCGCGTCGAACCGCGGCTCTTCGGTGCGTTCGCCTATCTTCAGGACACCGGGGCCGTCTTCGTCAACGTGGCGACGCCTCTCCACGTCGGGGACGTGCGCGTCGGAACCGTCTCGCTCATCGTGGACGCCGAGAGCGCCCTGGGCTGACCGGTGATCGCCACGTCGGCGGACACGACGTCGGCGATGGAGACGATCGGCGCGGCGGACGAGCTGGTCCGCAAGGTCGTCGAAGCCCTGCGCAGCGGCGAGGTGGCGCTGGGCAAGTTCGACAAGGCCTGGGGGACCGTGGCCGGCGCGGCCGACGGGTTCGCGCGCTCGGCGCGCCAGGCGCGCGTCTTGGCGATCAACGCCTCGATCGAAGCGGCCGCGTTCGACGGCGGCGGCGGCTTCCGCATCGTCGCCGAACGGATGCGCGCGCTCTCGGCGACGACCCAGGAGACGGCGCGCGACGTCGAGGGGATCGCGCAGCGCTCGCGCACCGCGGTCGCGACGACGCTGGCCTCGACCTCGCGCACGCGCGCGGCGCTCGAAGCGATCGACGTCACGCTGACCCGCGTGGGCGCGGATCGTGAGCTTCACGGCGCGGTGGTGGCTGAGGTGTTGGCGTCGATCGAGCAGGCTCGCGGCTACGGCGATGAGGTCGACACCGGCGCGCAGGAGATGCTCGCGGCGACCGATCAGATCGAGGCGCTGGTGAACCGGGTGGCCGACGTCGCCGCCGACGCGCAGCTGCTGGCCATCAACGCCGCGATCGAAGCGGCGCGCGCCGGCGAGCGCGGCTTGGGCTTCACCGTCATCGCCGACGGGATCGCGGCGCTGGCGCACGAGACGGGCGCCAGCAGCGAGAAGCTGGTGCAGACCGTCGTCGCGCTGCGCGACCGCACGCAGCGGTTGCGAGCGGGCAGCGCGCAGCAAGGCGCGACGATGGGCGAGATCGTCACGCTGCTGGAGCGGCTGACGACCTAGGCGGGGATCGGCAGCGGCGTGCCGCGGCCTTCCGCGACGCAGACGTCGTAGACGTAGCCGGCCGCCGCGATGTCCCACAGCCCGATGCCGAGCGACTCGAAGAGCGTGATCTGCCGCTCGTCCGTGCGAGCCGGGGCGAGGTTGGCGACGACGTCGCTGAGCAGCGTGGCGCGATCCCACGACCAGCCCTCGCGTTCGGCGGCCAGCAGGTCGCCGGACTCGACGTGCGCCTGCGCGACGTCCTCGACGGCGATCACGCCGGCGCGGCGCACGGTCTCGACGTCGACCTCTTGCGCGTGCGCGCGATTGGAGCCGGCCGCGTTGACGTGCGTGCCGGGCCGCAACCACGCGCCTTCGAGGACCGGGTGGGTGGAACTGGTCATCGTGCAGACCACGTCCGCTTGCGCGATCGCGTCCCGCGCGCTCTCGACCGCTTCGAGCGGGACGTCGATGCGCTCGCTCATCTGCTCGCAGAACGCGGCCCGGCGCGCCGGGTCGCGCCCGTAGACGAGCACGCGGCGGATCGGCCGCACGCGCACGCAGGCCTCGACTTGCGAGCGCGCCTGCCAGCCGGTGCCGATGATCGCCAGCGTCGCGGCGTCCTCGCGGGCCAGCACGCGCGTCGCGACGCCGGAGGCCGCGCCGGTGCGAATCTGTCCCAGCGCGTCGGCCTCGATCAGCGCCAGCAGCTCGCCGGCCTGGCCGAACAGCGAGACCAGGAAGCGCGCGCCGCGCGCCTTCGAGACCGTGTACGTCTTGTTGCCCAGGCGTCCGCCGTACGCGCCGACCAGCACGTGGATCATCGCGCTGTCGGTCTGCGCGCGCTGGCGCGGACGGTTCTGCGCGCGGCCCTCGGCCAGCGCGCGCGCCGCGTCCTCGATCCGGATCAGCGCCTCGCGCATCGGGAACGTCTCGACGACGTCGCCTTCGGTCAGGTAGATCGGCTGCATCACGCCCGCCCCGACGCGACGATGCCGGAGTCGTCGGCCCCGAACCCGGCTTTGAGGTAACGGTCCTGCAGCGCGGCGACCGCCGGCAAGACGTCGAGCGTCGTGCCGTGGCGCGCGGCCTCTTCGATCATCAGCCGGGCGTCCTTGCGCGCCATCGCCAGCTCGAAGCTGGGCGGCGAGAAGCGCTCCTCGGCGATGCTCTTTGCGCGGTAGCCGATGAAGCCGCCGGGGTTGAACTCGTCGAACAGCGTGCCCGCGTCGCGCGCGTCGATCCCGAGCGACCGCGCCAGCGCGAACATGTCGGCCAGGCCGCCGCTGGCGACCAGGATCACCAGGTTGCCGAACAGCTTGAACGACGCGCCGCGGGTCGGATCGTCGCCCAGCTCGATGACCTTGCCGGTCATCGGCTGCAGCAGCGGCAGCACCGCGGCGCGCACCGCCGGATCGCCCGAGAGCAGCATCAACCCGGTCGCCTCGCGCGCGTTGCGCGGCCCCATGAAGACCGGCGCGTGAACGAACGTGCGGCCGCGCTGCCTCCAGCGTGCGACCCGCTCCCCGGTCGGCGTCGGCGCGGTGGTCGTGTGATCGATGACGAGCGTGGCCGCCGGGATGGCGTCGGCCAGCCGCTCGAGCACGCCGTCGACCGCCGCGTCGTCGCTGAGCGTGAGGTGGATCCGCGCGGCGCCGCGCACGGCATCGCGCGGATCGTCGAAGGCCTTGGCGCCGTCTGCCTCGAGCGCGCGCGCCTTCGCCGGCGTGCGGTTCCACACGTGCACCGTCTCGCCGCGCTCGAGCAGCTTTTGCACGAAGCCCGTGCCGAGCAGGCCGGTTCCCAAATACGCGATCATGCCGGCTCTCTCCGCGCCACGACGCCCACGTCCTGCCCGCCGTAGCCGGCGCGCACGTATTCGTCGAAGTACGCCGCGATCGCCGGCAGCACCGCCAGCGAGGTGCCGTGCCGCTGGGCCTCTTCCATCATCAGCCGCACGTCCTTGCGTGCCATCGAGAGCTCCCACTGCGGCGTGAAGTCGCCGTTGGCCATGGCCTTGCCGCGCAGCTCGAACGTCGCGCCGGGCTTGAAGTCGTCGAACAGCCGCTGTGCTTCGCTCGCCGGGATACCGAGCGACTCCGCGAAGCGGTAACCGTCTGCCAGGCCGGTCACCACGAACACCAGCATCATGTTGCCGAACAGCTTGAACGCCGCGGCGCGGGTCGGGTCGTCGCCGAGCTCGATGACCTTCCCGGTCATCGGGACGATCAGCGGCTTGACGGTGGCGCGATCCTCCGGCGCGGCGGAGAGCAGCATGAAGCCTTGCGCGTTGCGGGCGGCGGCCGGTCCCATGAAGACCGGCGTATGGACGAAGGTGACGCCGCGCTGCTTCCAGCGCGCGACCCGTTCGCCGGTCGGTGTCGGCGCGGTCGTGGTGTGATCGAGGATGATCGTCGACGCACCGATCTCGCCGGCCAGCGGTTCGAGGACCGCGTCGACCGAGGCGTCGTCACTCAGCGTGAGCTGGATTTGATCTGCGCCGCGCACGGCCTCCGCCGCAGTCGCGCAGACGACGGCACCGTCGGCGGCCAGCGCTCGAGCCTTCTCCGGCGTGCGGTTCCAAACACGAACCGTCTCGCCGCGCTCGAGCAGCCTGCGCACGAAGCCGCTGCCGAGCAGGCCGGTCCCAAGGTATGCGATCATGCGCCGTGTTTGCCTGCGTGCGGTCCGCACCCCTCGCGGGCGTTGCGCCGGCATGCAGTAACCGCGCTTTAACCGCCATCGTCGAGGCTGGTCGTACGACGGCTACCGGCGGTGCCACCCGGCACAGCACATGGCCGATCGATTCTCTTTTGCCTGCAAAGGGACATCATGGCTATCCAGACATCTCCTCTCGCACCGACTTGCGTCGTGGTCACGCTGACGATCGGTGGCCAAGCGACGACGCTGGCGCAAGCGCCGCTGACCGGGTACAGTGGCCAGCCGCTGTACTTCCACGTTCAGAGCAACGGCCAGACGCTCTCGATCGTGATCGATGACAAACCGCGCGGCAGCTCCGTCCTCAAGCCGCCGGCAGCCGCTACCGCCGACGTGACCTTCATGCTCAACGGCGCCGTGGTCGAGCACTGGCCCGCAGTCGCAGCCAACTACACTGCCGTGAACGGCTTGAACTTCTCGGCGTCGCTCGACCCGTTGCTGCAAACGCTCGCGCTGTCCGTCGACGACAATCCCCAAGCTGCGACGCAGAACACGGGCGCGCTCGAGTACGTGCTGGTCAAGAGCGCCGCCGGACAGTGGCAGATCAAGTGGCTCGAGCTGGCGCCCGAGGTCGATCTCAACACCACCGGCCTCTCGAACGTCGACCTGATTCCCGCGCCCCCGCCGACCGGCCAGATCGGCGGCGTCTACGGACCGATGGGTTTCGCCGTATCATGAGCGCTTCGATTTATTTCGACGTTCCGTACCATCAACAGGACGCCGACAACTACTGCGGCTTGGCGGCGGCGCAAATGGTCTTGGCCTCGACGGGGGCACCGCCGCTCGATCAGAGCAGTCTGGTCAACGGCGCGCTCGTCATGCCGGGTGGAATCTCGCCGTCGACGCTGGCCGGCGTGCTGAACCATTGGGCGAGCACCATCGGCTTGGCGGCGACCTTCTCCAGCCCGGCGCCGTACGCGGACTACGACAAAGCGCTTCGCGCGGTCGTCGACAACCTCATCCGGACGGGCATCGCCGTCCCCGTGCTCGCGTTCGGCAGCGCCCGGCACTGGCTGGTCGTCAAGGGCGCGGTGCTCGACGGGCCGATCGTGGCGGGCGGAGCGTACGCCGTGCGCGGCCTCATCGTCGCGAACCCCGCGCCGGTGACGGCCGCGGTGAGCGCGACGGACGCCGTGGATCTGGCGACCATCCACGCGACGTACGGCGATCAACCGGTCCCGCACGTGGCCGGTGACGCGTGCGGGAAGGGCGACGTGACGGGCGCCAAGGACGTCTACATCACCGCGGCAGCGTGGCGCGAGTACAACTGGCCGTCGACGCCCGACGGTCAACCCTCGACGTACGTCGTCGTGGCCAACGCCCGCACGACGCCCGTCGCGCTCCCGTCGAGCGCCGTGAAGCAGTTCCGATCGTCGGACGCGGGAGCGGCATTGGCCGCAGCGGCACCCGCCACCGCCGTCATGGCGGCTGCGCAAGCCGGAGTACGCGCGCACGGGCTCGACCAGTGCCCGCCATTCGCTTCCGCGTTCGCCGGCACGCATCCGTCCCAGCCGGTGATGCAAGAAGTCGGGACGACCACCGTACGGCAGTGGCAGTACGTCCAGTTTCTCCGTCCCTCGGCGGTCGCCGGGCAGCCGGACCAGGTGACGGCGGCCGTTTTCGTCGACGCCGACGGAACGTTTCTGGGTGCGCTCGCTCCGCCCTCGCACTTCGTCGACCCGCTCGACTTCGTCGCCCTTGCGCGCCAAGCGCTGATCGCACGGCAGGCTTCGTTCGCGGATCTGCTCGGCCCCGAGCCGATCGCGCAGGACGAGATCGCCATGGTCACACCACGCTTCTGGCAGGCCAGCGCGGAGTCGCTCTCCCCGGACCGCGCGTTCATGCGCGTGCGCGTGCGCGGTCACGAGCTGATCGTCGGCGACGACGGACGCGTGTATCGCCAGCTCACCCCACCTCGTTGCAACATCGTTGCGCTGCCGTCGAACGGCAAGGCCAAGCCGGCGGCGCCGGAGGTCGAGAAAACATGAAAACCCGAGTCATGCGGCTCATCGCTCCGACGATCGCCGCACTGGGCCTCTTCGCGACCAGCGCGGCGGCCGATACGCCGGCGGTGAACCCCGTCGACGTCAGACTGCGCGTCGTCTTTTTGCCGTACGGCACGGCGAGCGATACGTCTGCGACGACCCAGGCCATTCGGACGGGCATCACCAAGCTGGTGGATTCGATCAACCAGCAGAATCCGCTCTACAACGCCTGCAACCAGGCACCGGGAGCGGCGGTCGACGGTGCCGCGTGCGACGCGACGCAGGCGAACCTGATCGTCACCACGGCGTGGCAGAGCGGTGCAGCCGGCGCGTCGATCACCCTGAGCCCGGTCGATCTTCCCGACCATCAATCGTTCGCGCCGGTCGTCCTGACCGTTACGCCCGGCACCGACGATCCCGGCGACGCGAACGCCATCGCCGCCGCGCTTCAGCTCAATGCCACGCAGATCCAAGCGCTGCTAGGCACGCCGACGATCGCCAACGGCCTGCTCTCGACGGCGGCGTACCAGCCGTACGTGCAACTCGTGCCCGACGTGGGCTCGAGCCAGGCGACCCACGTCGACCTGCTTCAGAACTTGCTCGCGCGCCGCGGCATCGCGTCGGTGGCCTCGCAGTTCAACGCCGGCACGGTGACCTCGGGAAAGGTCAGCGCGCAGACGATCTGCGGGCTGGGACAGCGTTATCTGGTGTACTCCTACGCCGAGCGTACCGAAGACCGCATCCTCTCCCTCAACACGCGCGTCGAGACGCGAATGACCGGGCACCTGTACGATTGTCCGACCCGGACGGACCTGCCGTTCGGCAACGACACGCACACCTTCGCGACCAACACCGCGCTCTCGTTCGGCCCGTTCATCAACTTGCTGGCGGTGCTGTTTCTCTCGAAGACGGGATCGTGGACGTACACCGCCGCGGCCGGCGGCCTGGCGTCCAAGATCGTCGATCAGACACCGGCCCAGATCGAAGACCATACCGTCGAGATCACGATGCAGCAATTCGTCGACCATTTCTGCGACAAGCTGCACGACTTGCCGACGCTGGCCCCCGCGACGATCGCTACGCCGGTGCCGATGGTGACGGCGACCCCGACGCCGAGCCCGACACCCACGCCGCCGCCGCCGGGATCGGCGAAATCGTACCGCGTTTTGACCTCCAATGTTCAGCCGCAAAACCAGACTACCGGAGCGGGTGCGACCACAGCGGGGAGCGGCGCTTCGACCGCAACCGCGTCGGCGGCGCAGTCGCTCGACATCGGGCAATTCACCGCGACGACGCCGCCCCCGCTCAAGTGCGGAAAGCCGATCTACGAAGATCCGCCGCCGATTCCGGCCGACGCGCCGCTGTTCACCCGCCGCGATACGCGTTCGTAAGCGGTGACGTTTCCAGCGCGACACAGCTGCCGATAGGTTCCGTTCAGCACCAGTGCTTGGACCTTCGGCAGCACGTTGTCGTGGAAGTCTTGGTTCGGGTAGTCGCTCGCGACGACCAGATACTGCACGTCGAGCGCTTGCGGGTCCTCGCCCAGAACGGTCACGTGCGGTCGGCGCGCGGCGGTCGCGGCGTACCATTCGTCGTGCGTCGCCAGCGTCGCGTCGGGCGGGACGCAGGCCAGCGCGGTGCGCGCGTCGCCGAGCGCGTGGTACGAGGGCCGCAGATAGTGGAGCGGGTGCAGCGGGCTGAAGAAGACCAGCACCAGCGCCGAGAGGACGAACGCGACGCTCGTCCAGCGCCGCGGGACGCGCAGGCTCGCGATCCCGGCGGCGAACGCGATCAGCAGCCACGGGATCCACAGCGCCGCGTAGTGCATGCCCATCCGCCATACCAGGCCGCTGTTCGCCAGCAGCACGATCGCGAAGCCGGGGAGGCACAGCGCGATCAGCCGCGAGCGCAGCGGCACCAGCGCGAGCGGAACGAACGCTTCGAGCAGATACGTCAGGCGCCCGACCGTGAAGATCGCCGCCGCGAACGCCAGCGGGTGGGTGAACGGCGCGAGCACCAGCGCGGCCGGACCGTGCGCGAACGGATACTCGTAGAAGTGCGAAGGCGGCCAGGGTCCGACGCGCGGCAGCACCGCGAAGACGTAGACCGCGTCGGAGGCCAGCGCCGCCGCCGCCGACCCGAAGCCGGCCAGCGCCCAACCACGGTCGCGCCGGACCAGGCCCGCGATGCCGACCCCGGCGCCGATCAGGGCCAGCTCGAGGCAGACGTCCTCGCGCAAGAGCACCAGCAGCGCCGCGGCCGCGGTCAGCCAACCCCACGCGCGGCGCTCGAGCGCCAGCCACCAGCCCAGCGCCAGCGGCGAGAGCAGTCCCAGGTCACGGAACTCGCCGAACCCGACCGCCACCAGCGGCGGATAGACGAGGGCGACCGCGCCGATCCGATCGGCGATCCCGCCCGCGATCCCGCGGGCCCGGGCCAGCGCCGCCAGCAGCGGCGCGCACGCGACCGTCGCCAGCGCCAAGATGGCCTGCAGCACCCAGAGCGAGTGGGTGGCCGCCAGGAACGGCCACAGCAGCGCTAGAGCCGGCGACCAGTGGAAGCGGAAGTGGGTGCCCTGCTCGATCCCGTCCCGCATCCCGCCGAACGCGTCGAGGATGATCTGCACGAAGGTCCCGGTATCGGCTCCGTAGCTCCAGTCGGCGGCCCGGACGGCGGCCAGGGCGGCCAGGACGATGAAGGCGACGACGGTCCAGGCGAGCAGGCGGCGGGAGGGCACGGCGGCGAGGGTTCTCGCCTTGCGTGGGACCTCCGCCTGTGGTAAAGTAAGCCGTTGTGTCTGCCCGCGGACATGACGCGCGTTCGCGCGCTCCACCGCTCTCGCCGTGCGGTCGGACAAGAGGTCGAACGATGGGCAGGTTGCCCGCGTGTCGGTCGAGGCGACGACACCCGGCCGTTCGCCGGGCAGGAAAAGCACCCAGAGCGAGTTTTCTTTTGGCCGCCAAGAAGCAAACCAAGACGCGCAAGAAGCGCGAGTTCAAGAACGTCGGCGCGGGCGTCGCGCACATCCACTCCTCGTTCAACAACACGATCGTCACGATCACGGACAACACCGGGTCGACGATCGCCTGGGCGAGCGCAGGCAACCTCGGGTTCAAGGGCTCGAAGAAGTCGACGCCGTTCGCCGCGCAGATGGCCGCCGAGGCCGTCGCGCGCAAGGCGATGGAGCATGGGATGAAGACCGCCGAGGTCTACGTCAAGGGACCGGGCGCCGGCCGCGAGGCCGCGATCCGTTCGCTCCAGGCTGCCGGCCTCGAAATCACGCTCATCAAAGACGTCACGCCCATCCCGCACAACGGTTGCCGCCCGCCGAAGCGGCGGCGCGTGTAGGGGAGTAGAGTAGAAAAAAATGGCCCGCTACACCCAACCCGTGTGCCGCCTGTGCCGTCGCGAGACCGCGACGTCCAAGACCGGCGAGAAGATCAAGCTCTTCCTTAAGGGCGACCGCTGCCTGTCCAAGAAGTGCGCCGTCGAGCGCCGCGGCACGGCCCCCGGTCAGAAGACGCAGAACACCAAGACCCGCGCGAAGGTCTCGGAGTACGGCCGCCAGCTGCGTGAGAAGCAGAAGATGCGCCGCTACTACGGCGTGCTCGAGACGCAGTTCCAGAACTACTTCCGCGAAGCGCAGCGCGTGAAGGGTCAGACCGGCGCGACGTTCCTGCAGCTGCTCGAGCGGCGCTTGGACAACGTCGTCTACCGTCTGAACCTGGCCCTGAGCCGCGCGCAGGCGCGCCAGCTGGTCACGCACCGCCACTTTATGGTCAACGGCCGCCGCGTCAACATCCCCTCGTACATCCTCAAGGCCGGCGACGTGATCTCGATCGCCGAGGGTTCGAAGAGCTCGGACCTGTTCGCGCAGCTGGTCGAGACCGCCAAGGCGCGCCGCCATCCCGATTGGCTCGAGTTCTCGGAGACCGACAACACCGCCAAGGTGCTGGCGCTCCCCAGCCGCGAGCAGATCGACACCCCGGTCGACGAGCAGCTGATCGTCGAATACTACTCGCGCTAACCCGCAACCACCACCGCCGCTAGACGTCCGATCGTCTCGGGGACCCGAGGCGGATAACGCAAGCGGAGAAAGACCACACCACCACCATCATGACCGTCCTCGAAGCGCCGGCCGGCGCGCAGATCGAAGTTCGCGAGCGTCGCGAGAACTACGCCAAGTTCGTCATCGAGCCGCTGGAGCGCGGCTTCGGGATCACCATGGGCAACGCGCTGCGTCGCGTCCTGCTCTCGTCGATCCCCGGAGCCGCCGTCACCTACGTCAAGATCGACGGCGTGCTGCACGAGTTCTCGACCATCAGCGGCGTCGTCGAAGACACCGTCGACCTGCTCCTGAACCTCAAGGGACTCCCGCTCAAGCTCAACACCGACGATCCGAAGGTGCTCTCGCTCAACGTGAGCGGCGCGCGTGAAGTGACGGCGGGCGACATCGCTCCCGACGCCGACGTCGAGATCCTCCAGCCGAACTACCACATCGCGACGCTGTCCAAGAAGGACGCCAAGCTCTCGATGGAGATCGGCGTGGAGAAGTCGCGCGGCTACGTCACCTCGGACCGTCAGCGCAACATCGAGCACATGATCGGGCTCATCCCGATGGACTCGATCTTCTCGCCGATCCGCAAGGTCAACTTCACCGTCGACGACACCCGCGTCGGCCAGTCGGTCGACTTCGACCGGCTGACCATCGAGATCGAGACCAACGGCTCGATCACGCCCGACGACGCGCTCTCGGAAGCGGCCGAGATCCTGACCGACCAGCTGCACCTGTTCATCGGCTTCTCGACCGAAGAGAAGCCCGTCTCGGCGGCGCCCGCCAGCGAGTGGGACGTCCCGGTCGAGACGCTCAACCTCTCGGTGCGCTCGTTCAACTGCCTCAAGCGGGCCGGCATCTCGAAGGTCTCCGAGCTGCTGGACATGACGGAAGACGAGATCATCAAGATGCGCAACTTCGGCAAGAAGTCGCTCGACGAGATCAAGCAGGTTCTCGAAGAGCGCGGCCTCTCGCTCCGCCAGGCGTGATCATCAGGAACTCTTAGAGGAAACCATGCCGCACCAAGTCGCCAACAAACGCCTCTCGCGCACCGACGGCCACCGCAAGGCGCTGCTCCGCAACCTCGCGACGTCGTTCTTCAAGCACGAGAAGATCGAGACGACCTCGACCAAGGCCAAGGAGATCTCGAAGGTCGTCGACCGCCTGATCACCCAGGCGCGCCGTGGCGATCTGCACTCGCGGCGCCTGGTCGCGTCGTACCTGACCGAAGAGCCGGTCGCGAAGAAGCTGTTCGAGCAGATCGCGCCGGCCCTCAAGGACCGGACCGGCGGCTACACGCGGATCACCAAGACCCGCGTGCGCCCCGGCGACGCGGCCGAGCTCTCGTTGTTGGAGCTGGTCAAGTAGCAGGTCGTTCGTAGCGGAGGCTCCGGTGCAACGCCGGGGCCCCGCCGAGCGGTCACACCAGCTACTACCGTATGCTTACGACCTCGGACGACCCCCTCAGTCTGACCTCCGTCACGCGATCGTTCATCGCGGACAGCATCACGCCGATCTCCGCGTACCTCGCCCTGGCCCAGCCGGGGCGTTCGTGTTTGCTGGAGTCGGTCGAGGGGACGGAGCGGATCAGCCGCTTCTCGTTCATCGGGCTCGACTATCTCGACGTCCTGAGCGTGGACCGCGACGCGGCCATGCTCGACCGCATCCGCACGATGATCGGCCGGTACCGTCTCGATCGCACCGACCTGCCGTTCCCGGGCGGCGCGGTCTGGGCGTTCACCTACGACGCCGCGCGCGTGCTCGAACCGATCGGCGAGGCGCCGCCGCCCGACGTGCGCTTCGGCGACGCGCTGGTGCTCATCCCCGGCACCTGGGTCGTCTTCGATCACTTCACGCACCGCGTCTCGCTGATCGGCCTGTGCGCCGAGGCGGACCGCGCGTCGGTCGAAGCCCGGCTCGACGCGTACGTCGCGCGGCTGCTCGACCAGCGGCCGACGATTCCCGGCGCGGTACGAGCCGACGGTCCGGTGACGGCCTCGATGGACGAGCCGACCTTTCTGGCGCGCGTCGCGCAGGCGAAGGAGTTCATCCGCGAGGGTGAGGCCTACCAGCTGCAGGTGGGAATCCGCTTCTCGTGCCCGCTGGCGGGGACGGCGTTCGACTTCTACCGGCAGATTCGCGCCCGCAACCCCTCGCCGTACATGTTCTTCATCGAGCACGACGGACGCGCGGTGTTCGGCGCCTCACCGGAATTTCTGGTCCGGCTCGACGGGCGCGACGCGCGCATCCGGCCGCTGGCCGGGACGCGGCCGCGCGGCGCCGACGAGGCGAGCGACCAGCGCATCGCCGACGAGCTGCTCGAAGACCCCAAAGAGCGGGCCGAGCACGTCATGCTGGTCGACCTGGCGCGCAACGACTTGGGTGCGGTCTGCGCGACCGGCACCGTCCACGTCGACGAGCTGATGGTCATCGAGCGCTACTCGCACGTCATGCACATCGTCTCCAACGTCGTCGGCGAGCTGCGCCGCGACAAGGACGCGCTCGACCTGTTCGCGGCCTCGTTCCCGGCCGGCACGGTCACCGGCGCGCCGAAGATTCGCGCCATGCAGCTGATCGACCAGCTCGAGCCGGTCGCGCGCGGCTTCTACGCGGGCAGCGTAGGCCACATCGACTTCGACGGCGACATGGACTCGTGCATCGTGCTGCGCTCGGTGGCGGTCGCCAACGGACGGGCCTACTGGCAGGCCTCGGCCGGGATCGTCACCGACAGCAACCCGCAGGCCGAGTACGCCGAGGTCCACCACAAGACCGGCATCGTCCGCGCCGTCTTGGGCATCGCGCCATGACCAAGATACTACTCATCGACAACTACGACTCGTTCAGCTGGAACCTGGCGCATCTGTTCGGCGGGTTGGCCGGCGTCGAGGTCGAGGTGATCCGCAACGACGATCCGCGGTTGGACGACGGCGTCACCGCGCGCTACGACGGCGTCGTGATCGGACCGGGCCCGGGGCGCCCGGCCGACGCGGGACGGACGCCGGCGATCGTGCGCGAGGCGGCGCGCGAGGCGCGTCCGCTGTTCGGCGTGTGCCTCGGACTGCAGGCGATCGGCGAAGCGTTCGGCGGACGAGTGGTGCACGCGCCGCGACAGATGCACGGCAAGGTCTCCGAGATCACCCATGACGGGCGCGGCGTGTTCGCCGGGCTGCCCTCGCCGTTCAGCGCGACGCGGTATCACTCGCTGGTCGTCGACCACGACGGCTTTCCGGCGGTCTTGCGCGCCAACGCCGTCAGCGAGGACGCCGTGATCCAGGGGCTCGAGCACCGCGAGCTGCCGATTGCGGCGGTGCAGTTCCACCCCGAATCGGTCCTGACGGTGCAGGGCCGCGCTCTAGCGGAGAACGTCGTGCGCACGATGCGCGCGCGCCAGCTCGCGTGAGCGACTATCCCGCGCTGCTGCGCCGCCTGATCGCCGGCGAAGACCTGAGCGCGGCCGAGATGGCCGAGACGGTCGGCGGCATCATGGACGAGACGATCTCGTCGGTGCGCGCCGCCGCGCTGCTGGCCGCGCTGGCCGCCAAGGGCGAGACGGTCGACGAAGTGGTCGGCGCGGCGCGCGCGATGCGCGCGCGCAGCATGCGGGTCGAGCACGGCTTGCCGTACGTGCTCGACATCGTCGGGACCGGCGGCGACGGCGCGCACACGATCAACATCTCGACCACGGCCGCCTTCGTGGTCGCCGGCTGCGGCGTTCCCGTCGCCAAGCACGGGAACCGGGCGGCGTCGAGCCTGTGCGGCAGCGCCGACGTCCTCGAAGCGTTGGGCGTGCGTCTCAACCGCAGCCCGCAGCAGACGGCACTTGCGCTGCGCGAGGACGGAATCGCGTTCTTGTTCGCGCAGCACCACCATCCGGCGATGCGCGCGGTCGCGCCGGTGCGACGCGAGTTGGGCGTGCGCACGGTCTTCAACGTGCTCGGGCCACTCACCAACCCCGCCGGCGCGCAGCGCCAGGTGGTCGGCGTCGCGCGCGCCGAGCACGTCGAGCTGATCGCCGACGCGCTGCGGGCGCTGGGCGCGCAAGCGGCCGCGGTGATCCACGGGGAGGACGGGCTCGACGAGATCTCCGGCGAGGCGCCGACGACGGTCGTCCAGTTCGACCGCAACGGCCAGCGCCGCTGGACGCTCGACCCCGGCCGCCACGGCGTCCACACCCCGCGCGCCGCGATCATCGGCGGCGACGCGCGCACCAACGCCGCCGCGCTGGTGGCGATCCTCGAGGGCGAGCGCAGCGCTCGCGCCGACCTGGTGGTCCTCAACGCCGCGCTCGCGCTCGTCGTCGCGGGCGAGGCGATCGACATCGACGACGGGATGGTGCGCGCACGCACGGCCATCGAACGAGGCCGCGCCCGCGCGGCGCTGGACGCGCTGCGCCGGGAGCGCGAGACGGAGTTGGTATGACCGACATGCTGGAGAAGCTCTACGCCGCCAAGGAGGTCGCGCGCGCGGCCGACGAGGCCCGCGAGCCGATGGGCATCCTGCGCGAGCGCGCGCAGAACCGCCTGCGCGAGCGGCGTCCGTTCCGCGCCGCCTTGGCGAGCGCGAGCGGTCCGGCCATCATCGCCGAGATCAAGCGCGCCTCGCCGTCGGTCGGGATCATCGTGCCCAAGCTGGACCCGGCGCAGATCGCGCGCACCTACGCGCAGGCCGGCGCCGACGCGATCAGCGTGCTGACCGAGGCGGACCACTTCTTGGGCGACTTGAGCTACCTCGACGTGGCCCGCGACGCGGCGCCGCTGCCGATCCTGCGCAAGGACTTTCTCTCCACCCGCTACGACGTCGCGCAGTCGGCGGCGTACGGTGCCGACGCGTTCTTGGCGATCGTGGCCGGGCTGAGCGACGAGGTGCTCCACGAGCTGTTCGACGAGGCCAAGCGCTGGGATCTCGACGTGCTGGTCGAGGTGCACACCGACGCCGAGCTGGCGCGGGCGCTGGCCGCCGGTGCGACGCTGCTCGGGATCAACAACCGCAACCTGCGCACCTTCGAGACCGACCTGGCCGTCACCGAGGAGCTGCTGCCGCTGGTGCCGCGCGGCACCGTCGTCATCAGCGAGAGCGGCGTGCGCTCGCAGAAGGACGTACGCCGTCTGGTCGAGCACGGCGCGCGCGGCGTGCTGGTCGGCGAGTCGCTGATGCGCGCCGAGGACAAAGCCGACGCCATCCGTGCCCTCAAGGGAGCGGCGGTCCCGGCCTGACGTGCGCACCCGGATCAAGATCTGCGGCTGCACCAGCGTCGCCGAAGCGCTGCTGGCGGTCGACGCCGGCGCCGACGCGGTCGGCGTGCTGCTGGCCGAAGAGTCGCCGCGGCGCGTGTCGATGCACGTGCTGCACGAGATCGCGGCCGCCATTCCCGCGTTGACCGCGCTGGTCGCGGTGTTCGTCGACCCGCCCTCGGGGCTGGTCGACGAAGCGCTCAAGGTCGGTGCGACGCCGCAGTTCCACGGCTTCGAGAGCGCCGAGACGTGCGAGGTCTTCGCCGCCGGGCCGTACCTCAAGGCCTATCACCTGCGCCCCGACCGCATCCCCAGCGGTCCCGAGTTCGCCGCGTTCGCGCGACCGTTCGCGCACGCGACGTGGCTGTTCGACACCGCCGGCGCCGACGGCCGCAGCGGTGGGACCGGTCGCGTCTTCGACTGGCGTGCGGCACGGCAGCTGGCCGGCGAGCGGCGCTTCGTGGTGAGCGGGGGCTTGACGCCGGCCAACGTCGGCGAGTGCGTGCGCTTGGTCCGGCCGTATGCGGTAGACGTGCGCAGCGGCGTCGAAACCGACGGCGCGAAGGATCCCGACAAGATCCGCGCCTTCGTCCGAGCGGTGCGCGAAGCCGACCTGAGCGAAAAAGACGTGATGAGATGACGACCAACCTGCAGCAGCTTCCCGACGTCCGCGGCTATTACGGCCGCTTCGGCGGAATCTTCGTCCCCGAAGTCCTGGTCGAGGCGCTCGCCCAGCTCGAGCGCGCGATGCGCGACGCCTTCGCCGACGCGGATTTCTGGCGGACCTACGAAGGGCTGCTGCACGACTACGTCGGCCGTCCTTCGCCGATCTACCAGGCCGAGCGGCTCGTCGACGGCCCCCACGCACCGATCGTCTTCAAGCGCGAGGACACCAACCACACCGGCGCGCACAAGATCAACAACACCGTGGGCCAAGCGCTGCTGGCGCAGCGGATGGGCAAGCGGCGCTTGATCGCCGAGACGGGCGCCGGCCAGCACGGCGTGGCCACCGCGACGATCGGCGCCAAGCTCGGGATGCAGGTCGACGTCTACATGGGTGCGGTCGACGTCGAGCGGCAGGCGCTCAACGTCTATCTCATGCGGCTGCTCGGTGCGAACGTGCACCCGGTCGAGAGCGGGACGCGCACGCTCAAGGATGCGACCAACGAGGCGTTCCGCGAGTGGGCGGCCCGGGTCGAGGACACCTTCTACGTCATCGGTTCGGTGGTCGGCGCGCACCCGTACCCGTACCTGGTGCGCGAGTTCCAAAAGGTGATCGGCGTCGAGGCGCGCGCGCAGATGCTCGAGCGCTACGGCCGGCTGCCGACCGACGTCGTCGCGTGCGTCGGCGGCGGCTCCAACGCGATGGGGATCTTTCACGCCTTCGTCGGCGACGCGCAGGTGCGTTTGTGGGGCGTCGAGGCCGCCGGGCACGGCGTGCGGTCGATCGACACCGCCGCCTCGCTCAACGCCGGCTCGGTCGGCATCCTGCACGGCTCGCGCAGCTACGTGCTGCAAGACGATGACGGTCAGGTGCGCGACACGCACTCGATCTCGGCGGGCCTGGACTATCCCGGCGTCGGTCCCGAGCACGCGTGGCTCAAGGACGCCGGCCGCGCCACCTACGTCGCGATCGACGACGCCGACGCGCTGGCGGCCTTTCACCACACCGCGCGGCGCGAGGGGATCGTCCCGGCGCTCGAGTCGGCGCACGCGATCGCCTACGCGCAGCGCCTGGCGGTCGAGCGCGGGCCGGACGGGCTGGTGCTGGTGAGCCTGAGCGGCCGCGGCGACAAGGACGTGCGCACCGTCGCCGCGCTCGAGGGCGAGGTGGCCGGGTGATCGTCAGCGAGGGGATCGAGGCCGTCTTCGCGCGCGCGCGCGCCGAGCGGCGCGCGGCACTCATCCCGTACGTCGTGGCCGGCGATCCGGACCGCGAGACGACGCTGGCGGTGCTCGAAGCGCTGACGGCCGCCGGTGCCGACCTGATCGAGCTGGGCATCCCGTACGGGGACCCGTTGGCCGACGGGCCGACGATCGCGGCCGCCGGGCAGCGCGCGCTCGACGGCGGGACGCGCATGGCCGACGTGCTCGCGCTGGCAACGCGAGCGCGTGAGCGCGGCTGCGCTCCCATCGTTTTCTTCACCTATGTGAACCCCGTCGACCGCTACGGCCCGGAGCGCTTCGCGCGCGATGCCGCCGCGACCGGCGCGGTCGGCGCGATCGTCCCGGACGTCTCGCTCGAGGAGCTCGACGCGTTCGCGCCGCCGTTGCGTGCGGCCGGCCTCGCCATCCCGCTCTTGGTCGCGCCGACGACCCCGCCGGCGCGCGCGGAACGCATCGCCGCCGCGTCGAGCGGCTTCGTCTACCTCGTCTCGCGGCTGGGCGTCACCGGCGCGCGCCGCGAACCCGACACCGGCTGGCTGGCCGGAGCGCTGGCACGCTTGCGCGGGGTGACCTCGCTTCCGTTGGCGGTCGGCTTCGGCATCTCGACGCCGGCGCACGCCGCGGCGGTCGGCGCGCTGGCCGACGGCGTCATCGTCGGCAGCGGCCTGATCGACGCGTACGCCGGAACGCGCGGCGAGGAGGCCGCGCAGCGCGCCGGCGCGTACGTCGCGGCCTTGCGCGCCGCGTTGCCGACGCGCGGGTAGCGAGAAGGAGGAAATCACCGCCGCGAGGCGCACCCTCGGCACAACTTTTGTCGGAGGTGGCTCGATGATTCTTCGTCCTACCGCGGCCCTTGGCGTGCTCGCGCTGGCAGCGACGGTGCTCGTGCCCGGTCTCTCGGCCCGGGCCGATACGGACACGATCGTGTTCGGCTCGCCGATCTCGCTGACCGGTGCCTTGACCAAGGAAGGTCACCTCACGCAAGAGGGCTACGAGTTCTGGAAGACCTACGTCAACGCGCACGGCGGCATCAAGGTCGGCAACAAGTCGTATAAGGTCGACATCAAGTACTACGACGACGAGTCGAAGAACGACACGTCGGCGCAGTTGGCGGAGCGCCTGATCGACCAGGACCACGTCAACTTCTTGCTCGGGCCGTACGGTTCGGGGACGAGCTTCACGGTGGCGGGGATCGCCGAGCGCAAGAAGATCCCGATGGTCGAAGGCAACGGCGCGGCCGAGCGGATCTTCAACCAAGGCTTCAAGTACACGTTCGGCGTGCTCTCGCCGGCGCGCCGCTACCTCGAAGGCGTGCTCGAGATGGCCGTGCACCAAAAGCCGGCCGCCAAGAGCGTCGCGATCACCTCGGCCAGCGACGCCTTCTCGCAGGAGGTCGCGCAAGGCGCGGCCACCTGGGCGCAAGCGCACGGGATGAAGGTCGTCTACGACAACAAGTATCCCGACACCGCGACGGACGTCTCGTCGGTCATCTCCGCGCTCAAGGGGACCAACCCCGACCTGATCGTCAACGCCGGTCACGTGCAGGACGCGCTGCTGGTGCAGAAGGGTCTCAAGGATCAGAACGTGATGGCCGGCGGTTACGGCTACACGGTCGGACCCGACACCCCGGACTTCGCGAACTCGCTGGGCAAGGACGCCAACGACGTCTTCGGCGCCGCGCAGTGGTCGGACGCGGTGAAGTACAAGGGCGAGCCGGGCTTCTACCGCACCGCGCAAGAGTATGCCAAGGCGTTCGAAGCGGCGTATCACCACCGCGCGGACTATCACAACGCGGAGTCGACCGCGGCGTGCCTGGCCTTCCAGTATGCGATCGAGCGCGCCGGTTCGCTGGACCCCGACAAGGTGCGTGACGCGCTGGCGAAGCTCGACGTGGTGACGTTCTACGGCATCCTCAAGTTCGACAGCCGCGGCCTGAACGTGTACAAGCCGATGGTCGTCAATCAGATTCAGAACGGCAAGCTCGTCACCGTTTGGCCGGCGGGCTTGGCCGAAGCGAAGGTCATCTGGCCGGCACCCCCTTGGGGCAAGCGCTAACACTTGGCGCAATATGTGGTGGACGGGATCCTCGCGGGTGGGGTCCTGGCCATCGTCGCCATCGGATTCTCCCTGGTGTGGGGAATCATGAACATCATCAACCTCGCGCACGGCGCGTTCGTGATGCTCGGCGCCTACGTGACCTACGAGCTCTACGCGGTCTACCACGTCGACCCGTTCCTCTCGCTGCCGGTCTCCTTCGTGGTGCTGTTCGCGATCGGCTACGCCGTGCAGCGCTGGATCATCAACTGGGTCGTGCGCGCACCGATCCTGACGACCTTCCTGCTCACCTTCGGACTCTCGCTGCTGATCGTCAACGTCGCGCTCATCATCTGGACCGGCGACCGCCGCGGCATCGAGACCGCGTATAGCGGCACCAACTTCACGCTGCTCGGCGTGACGGTGCCGTGGGTCAAGCTGTTCACGCTGGTCGCGGCGCTGGTCATCACCGGCGCGCTGCAGCTGTGGCTGACCCGCTCGAAGACCGGCCGCGCGATTCGCGCCACCGCGATGGACATCGGCGCGGCGCAGCTCAGCGGGGTGCGGGTGGCGCGTATCTACGCGATCGTGTTCGGCTTGGGCGCGGGTCTGGCCGGCGTCGCCGGCACGCTGATCGCGCTCTCCTCGTCGATCAACCCCAACATGGGCGACCCGTTCCTCATCTCGGCCTTCGCGGTCTGTGTGCTGGGCGGGCTGGGTTCGGTGCAAGGCGCGCTGATCGGCGGTCTGGTCTACGGGGTCATCCAGGCGGTAGCGACCTCGGTGCAGTTCACCGTCGGCGGTCAGCTGATCAGCGGCTCGGGGCTCTCCGACGCCGTCGCCTTCATCGTGCTGCTGCTGGTGCTGATCTTCCGCCCGACCGGTATCATGGGACGCGCGGTCGCGTGAACGCGGCGCTGCGCAGCCTGGGCCTGAGCGGCATCACCGGCAACCCGGTCGCGTTCGCGGTCGCGCTGGCGCTGATGGCGCTCTTGCTGTTCGTGCCGGCGGCGCACAACGACTACTTCAACCTGGTCTTCCGCAACATCCTGATGTACGCCGCGATGGCGTACGGCTGGAATCTGATCGGCGGCTATACCGGCTACGTCTCGTTCGGCAACGTGGCGTTCTTCGGCATCGGCTGTTACTGCTCGGGCGTGCTCTCGACCCACGGTGTCGACAGCCTGCTGGCCGACGTCGCGCTGGCGGTCGCCGTCAACGCGCTCTTCGCCAACCTGCTCGGGCGCGTCGTGCTGCGGCTGCGCGGCCCCTATTTCGGCATCGCGACGCTGGGTATCGGCGTCGCCGTCGCCGAGATCATCGCCAACCTGGACGCGCTGGGCGGTACGAGCGGCCTGGCGCTGCACCAAGTCGACGAGGCGCACTTCGGCGTCTACTACTACGCGATGTGGCTGGTCGCGCTGGCTTCGATGCTGGGCACGTTCTTCATCACGCGCTCGAAGGTGGGCTACGCGTTCGTCGCCGTGCGCGAGAACGAGGACGCGGCGGCCGCGCTGGGCATCCCGGCCACCAAGTACAAGATCCGCGCCTGGATGCTGGGCGCGATGATGGGCGCCGCAGCTGGTGCGGTCTTCGCCCCCGCCAACGGGTTCATCGACCCCTCGATCACCTTCTCGCCCGACTCCAACGTGTTCCCGATCGTGATGACGATCTTGGGCGGGATCGGCACCGTCGCCGGCCCGTTCATCGGCGCGCTGATCCTGGCCGGCGTCAACGAGCTCTTGCAACGCTACATCGTCAACGCGCACACGCTGTTCTTCGGAACGATGATCGTGCTGGTCGTGCTGCTGCTGCCGCGCGGCCTGGTCTGGCTGTTCGGCTTGCGCGGCGGCGTACGGGCCTGGCTGCGCAGCCTGACGGCGTATCGCGCATGAGCACGCCGCTGCGGATCGCGGGCGTCGGCATGCGCTTCGGCGGCTTGTGGGCGCTCAACGAGGTGAGCTTCACCGTCGAGCCGGGAACGATCGTCGGGCTGATCGGTCCCAACGGTTCCGGCAAGACGACGCTGATGAACGTGATCAGCGGCGTTTTCAAGCCGACCAAAGGTGACGTCTTCTACGGCGAGCGCCGCATCGCCGACGTGCCGACCCACGCCATCTGTCGCTTGGGGATCGCGCGCACGTTCCAGATCGTCAAGCCGTTCGCGGCGCTGACGGTGCGCGAGAACGTCGCGGTCGGCGCGATGTACGGCCGCGACGGTGCCAAACGTTCGACCCGCGCGTCGTTCGCGCGCGCCGACGAGCTGCTCGAGACCGTCGGTCTGGCGCGCGTCGCCGGCCGACCCGCCAGCGAGCTGACGATTCCGGACCGCAAACGGCTCGAGGTCGCCAAGGCCCTGGCGCTCGACCCCGAGTTGCTGCTGCTCGACGAGGTGATGGCCGGCCTGAACGCGACCGAGGTCGACGAGGCGCTCGACCTGCTGCGCCGCGTGCACGCGCGCGGCGTCACGCTGATCGTCGTCGAGCACCTGATGAAGGCGATCGTCTCGATCTCGCAGCGCGTGGTCGTGTTGGCGGAAGGGAAGAAGATCGCGGAGGGCTCGCCGTCCGAGGTGCTCAGCGCGCCCAACGTGATCGAGGCCTATCTCGGCTCGCGCTGGGCCAAGCGCCAAGCGGAGCTCCGAGCGATCGACGACGAGCGCCGGGTGGCGCTCGAGGTCGAGCCGCCGGAGGACGCATGAACGCGGAACGTGCGCCGCTCGGGCTGACGGTCGAAGCGCTGTGCGCGGGCTACGGCGACACGCAGGTGCTGTGGGACGTCTCGCTCGAGATCCGGCCCGGTGAGATCGTCGCGCTGGTCGGCTCCAACGGTGCCGGCAAGTCGACGCTGCTCGGTGCGATCAGCGGCGTCGTCTCCACGTGGAGCGGCGGCGCGCGCGTCGGCGATCGAACGCTGACCGGGATGGCGCCCGATCAGATCGTCGCCGCCGGCGTCTTGCAGGTGCCGCAAGGTCGGCGGCTCTTCGGCGGCTTGACGGTCGAGGAGAACCTGCGCATGGGCGCCTACCTGCGCCGCGACCGCGAGGTCGAGGCCGACCTCGAACGCATCCTCGGGCTCTTGCCGCGCTTGCGCGAACGCTACGGCTTCTTGGCCGGCCGGCTGTCGGGCGGCGAGCAGCAGCAAGTGGCGATCGCGCGCGCGCTGATGGCGCGCCCGCGCGTGCTGCTGATCGACGAGATGTCGCTCGGGCTCGCGCCGGTGCTGGTCGACGCGCTGCTGGGGTTGTTGGCGCAGATCAACGCCGGCGGCGTCTCCATCCTGATCGTCGAGCAGGACGTGCAGACCGCGCTCGAGGTCAGCACCCGCGCCTACGTGCTGGAGACCGGGCGCATCGTGCTCAGCGGGCCGTCGGCGCAGCTGCTCGACGACCCGGCGATCCGCAAGGCGTATCTCGGCGTCTGACGGAACCGTCGGCCGCATGAACCAGATCGTCGAGCTGCTCCGCCTCCCCTCGCCGACCCCGACGCCGCAGGCGTTGGCGTTCGACGGCGCGCGCCTGTGGGTCGGCTCGCGCGACACGCACCGCATCCTCTCGATCGATCCGGCCGAGTGGACCGCGCGCGACGAAGGCGAAGCGCCCAACGTCCCGTGGGGCATGACCGCGGTCGCCGAGGAGTTCCGCGTCATCGCCGGCGACGCCGACGGCGACCGTTTCGTGCACCGTTTCGTCCCCGGCCACGGCTTTGCGACCGAGGGGACGTTCCGGGCGCCCGACGGCACCGGCTCGCAGTTGAGCTGGGACGGTGACGTGCTCTACATCAGTCAGTGGTACAAGCAGCAGTTCGTCGGCGTCGACGCCGACGGCGACGTGCTGGGCGTCACCAAAGCACCGCATCAGATCTGCGGCCAGACCATCGTCGACGGCTGCTTCTACGCGGTGACGACCGACGACGAAGAGTCGGGCGTCTATTGGCTCACGCGCGTCGACGCGCGCGGCGCCGAGCCGGTGGCGAGCGACTTGGCGATCATCCCGTTCCCGGCGCGCGCGCTGGCGTTCGACGGCGAACGCTTCTGGACCAACCACCGCGCCGCCGACCAGATCGTCGCTTTCGAACGACCCGACTAAGGAGCGCTCACGCGAGCGGTTCGAGGCCGGCGGCGAAGGCGTCCCACTCGGCGCGGTAGCGCGCCAGCTCGCCGGCGGACAAGAACGACGCCTCGAGCGTCGCCCGGTTGAGCGCCCACAGCTCGTCCCACGAGAAGCCCTGGCGCGCCAGCAGCGCGTACTCGTTGCACAGATCGGTGCCGAACATCGCCGGGTCGTCCGAGTTGAGCGTGCAGCGCAAGCCGGCCGCGAGCATGCGGCGAATCGGGTGCGGTTCGCCGGGCGCGACGATGCCGAGCGCGTAGTTCGAGGTCGGCGAGACCTCGAACGGGAGCGCGCGCGCGGCCAGCCGCGCGGTCAGCGCGTCGTCCTCGAGCGTGCGCACGCCGTGGCCGATGCGCTGCGCGCCGAGCAGCTCGACCGCGTCGCGCACGCTGTCCGGGCCGGCGGTCTCGCCGGCGTGCGCGACGACGCGCAGCCCGGCGGCGCGTGCGCGCGCGAACGACGCGACGAACAGGGCCGGCGGAAAGCCCTGCTCCGGGCCTCCGATTCCCAGGCCGATGACGGCGCCGCGCGCGGCGCCGGCGATGACCAGGTCCGTCACCGCGGCTTGCGTGTGCGGCAGCTCGCGCGAGATGTCGGGGATGAAGGCGGCGCGCACGCCGGTGGCCGCCTCCCCGCGTTCCGCGCCGCGCGCGATCGCTTCGAGCAGCCCCTCGGCGCCGACGGTGGCGAGCGCGAGCGAACCGCTCAGAAAGGCCTCGCAGTAGCGCACGTTCTGCCGCGCCTGGTGCGCGTAGAAGTGCTCGATCATCAGCGCGTAGTCCTCGACCGTGCGCAGCGCGCTGGCGGCCGCGACGTAGACCTCGAGGAAATGCCCGAAGTCGCGGAAGGCGAAGAACGCGCGCCACGCCTCGAGCGAATCGGCCGGCAGCGCGATCCCGTTGCGCTGTGCGATCGTCCAGCTCGTCTCGGGGTCGAGCGTGCCCTCGACGTGCACGTGCAGCTCGGCCTTCGGCATCGCGCGCAGCCGGGCCGCGAGGCGCGGATCGAGCGTCTCGTGCGTTGCGTTGGTCGTCATCCTGTCCTCTACGCGGTGGGTTTTGGCGCGGTCGGGAGCTCGTCGTGCTCCCATTCCATCCATGAGCCGTCGTAGACGGCGACGTCCTGGAAGCCGGCCGCGCGCAGCGCGAGCCAGGCGCCCGACGCCGAGACGCCGCTGCCGCAGCTGACCACGGTGCGTTCGGCCGGATCGAGGCCGGCGACCAGCCCGCGCAGCGCGTCCGCCTCGGCGACGCGGCCGCCGCGCGCGTCCTCGAGCAGCAGGTTGCCGCTCAGGCGCCGCGCGCCGCGGATGTCGCGGTCGCGCTGCGCGTAGGTCTGATCGCGCTGCGTCTCGAGCAGCTGCGCCCGCTCGCGGCCTTCGACGATCGCCAGCACCTCCTCGCGCGACGCGCGCAGCGCCGCTTGCGGCCGCGGCGTGAACGTCGCCGGCGCATGCGGTGCCGGCGCGCCGGTCGCGAGCGCGCGGCCGGCGCCGGTCCAGACGCCGATCCCGCCGGCCAGCACGGCAGCCCGTGCGTGACCGTAGTAGCGCAGCATCCACACCATGCGCGCGGCGAACGGGATCGTGCCGGCATCGTAGGCGACCACGATCGCCTCGTCGTCGATGCCGTGTGCGCCCATCACCGCGGCAAAGCGCTCGGCCGGCGCCACGCGGGTCGCGTACGGCGTCGCCGGATCGCTCAGATCGTCGCCGTAGTCCAAGTGCACCGCGCCCGGGATATGGCCCGCCGCGAACTGCTCGCGCCCGGATGGCATCGCCACCGTCCCGCCGTGCGGCACCGAACGCGCGTCGACGATCCGCAGACGCGGATCGTCCAGCATCGCGATCAGCCGATCGACCTCGATGAAATCGTGCATGCGCGTCAGACCGCCAGCGCTTTGCCCAAACCGAAGCGTGACTCGGCGTCGTCGGCGATGTGCTTGCCGATCGCGAGCGACGACGTCGCGGCGGGAGAGGGCGCGTTGCGCACGTGGACGACGCCGCCCGAGCCCTCGAACACGAAGTCGTCGACCAGCGAGCCGTCGGCGGCCATCGCCTGCGCGCGCACACCCGAGGGGCCGGGCAGACAGTCCTCGGGCTGCAGCTCGGGGATGTAGCGCTGCAGCGCGCCGACGTACGCCGAGCGCACCAGATCGCGGTACATCTCTTCGGCGCCGGTCTTCCAATATTTCGTCGCCAGCTTGAAGAAACCGGGGTACGTCAGCGCGTCCCACAGCTCGGGCGGGTTGATGGTGAAGAACGAGTAGCCTTCGCGCGCGAACGCCAGCACCGCGTTGGGACCCAGCCAGATCGAGCCGTCCATGCGCGGCGTGAAGTGGACGCCCAGGAACGGAAATTCGGGGTCGGGCACGGGGTAGATGTTGCCGCGCACCAGGTCCGACTTCTCGGGCCGCAAGATCAGGTAGTCGCCGCGGAACGGAACGATCTTCGGATCGCGCGCGCCGCCGGTCATCTTCGCCAGCACGTCGCTCTGCAGGCCGCCGCAGGTGATGACGGCCTTGGCTTGGATCTCGCCTTTGGGCGTGCGCAGCACGGTGACGCCGCCGCGCCGCGCGATGCCGGTGACGGTGTGCTCGAGGAACATGTCGGCGCCGGCTTCGCGCGCGTCCTCGCCGTAGCTGCGCGCCACGCTGCCCCAGTCGACGATGCCGGTCACCGGTGAGAAGATCGCCTTGATCCCGCGGCAGTGCGGTTCGCGGGCCGCGATCTGCGCCGCGTCGAGGTACTCGAGGTTCTCGATTCCGTTCTGCACGCCGCGCGCCATCAGGTCGTCGAGCCGTCCCAGCTCCGACTCCTCGGTGGCGACGATCAGCTTGCCGACCTGTTTGTACTCGATGCCCTTGGCCTCGCAGTACGCCCAGGCCAGCTTGCGGCCCTCGACGCACAGCTTGGCTTTGAGCGAGCCGGGCTTGTAGTAGATGCCGGAGTGGATGACGCCGCTGTTGTGGCCGGTCTGGTGCTTGCTCCAGACCGCTTCCTTCTCGACGTTCGCGACGCGCAGCTTGGGATGACGCAGCAGCAGCTCGCGCGTGGTCGCGAGCCCGACGATGCCTCCGCCGACGACGGCGATGTCGTACACCATGATCGTCGCGTATTCTCGCCGATCCGGAAGCGGCCCGCTACGACGTTCCACGACCGAGCGCGCGCGTCGAGGAGGTCCCGCCAGCGGCAGGCGCATAGGCTCGCGGTGAGATGACCACGACCGCCGCACCCCGCACCCTGCCGCCGTTCCGCAACGAGCCGATTCGCGACTTCTCCGATCCCGCCGACCGCGCGTCGCTGGAGGCCGCGCTGGCGCGCGCGCACGACGAGCTTGGCCGCCGCTGGCCGCTGGTGATCGACGGCCGGCGCGTCCACGGTGAGCGAACGATCGCCTCGCGCAACCCGGCTCGGCCCAGCCAAGTGATCGGCGAGGTCGACGAGGCGACGCCGGCGCAGGTCTCCGAGGCACTCGACGTCGCGACCGCCCGCTTCGAGAGCTGGAAGCGCACGACGTTCGCCGAGCGGGCCGAGTTCTTGCTGCGCGCCGCGGCCCACATCCGCGGCGCCAAGGACGACTGGAACGCCCTGCTGGTGCTCGAGGTCGGCAAGCCGTGGATCGAGGCCGACGCCGACACCGCCGAGGCGATCGACTTCCTGGAGTTCTACGCGCGCGAGGCGATCCGGCTGGCGACCCCGCCGCCGCTCACGCCGATCGCCGGCGAGCGCAACCGGCTGGTCTACCTGCCGCTGGGGGTCGGGGTCGTGCTGCCGCCCTGGAACTTCGCCTTCGCGATCATGGCCGGCATGAGCGCCGCGGCCGTCGTCGCCGGCAACACCGTGGTCCTCAAGCCCTCGCCGGACGCGGCGGTCATCGCGGCCCGCTTCGTCGATCTCATGCACGAGCTGGGCTTGCCGCCGGGCGTGCTCAACTTCGTCCCCGGCGACGGGCCGACGGTCGGCGAGGCGCTGGTCACCGACCCGCGCACGCGTTTCGTCTCGTTCACCGGCTCGAAAGCGGTCGGGCTGCGGATCAACGAGCTGGCGGCCAAGACGCCGCCCGGCCAGCGCTGGATCAAGCGCGTGGTCGCCGAGCTGGGCGGCAAGGACGCGATCGTCGTCGCCGACGACGCGGACCTCGACGCCGCGGTGGCGGGCGTGGTCGCCGCTGCCTACGGGTTCTCGGGCCAGAAGTGCTCGGCGTGCTCGCGGGCGATCGTCGACGCCGCCGTCTACGACGCGTTCCTCGAGAAGCTGGTCCCGGCGGTCAAGGGGCTGACGATCGGCGACCCGGCGCAGCCCGGCACCGTCGTCGGGCCGGTCATCAACGAGAAGGCGGTCCAGAAGATCGCCGACTACATGCAGCTGGGCCAGGCCGAGGGCCGGCTGCTGACCGGCGGCAAGCGTGCCGCCGGCGAGGGCTACTTCCTCGAGCCGACCGTGATCGCCGACGTCGACCCCCGCGCCCGCATCGCCCAAGAGGAGATCTTCGGGCCGGTGCTGGCCGTCATCAAAGCCCGGGACTACGACGACGCGCTGCGGATCGCCAACGACACCGAGTTCGGCCTGACCGGCGCGGTCTACACCCGGTCGGCCGAGCGCCTGGAGCGGGCCGAAGCCGATTTCTTCGTCGGCAACCTGTACCTCAACCGCAAGTGCACCGGCGCCTTGGTCGGCGGGCAACCGTTCGGCGGCTTCAAGCTCAGCGGTACCGACTCCAAGGCCGGCGGCCACGACTACCTCTTGCTGTTCACCCAGGGCAAGTCGATCTCGGAGAAGGTCGGCGCGCGGGACGGGGGCGAGCGGGCAGCCGGATTGGCCTGATGTCGGGCAGGCAGGCGTGTGCTCTGGCCCACCTGCTGTGGACAAGCCCGTGGATAAGTCCCCCGTCGAGCCGTTGACATGCTGGACGCGGAGTGGTAGTCTATCCGTCGTTGACTCTGACGCCTCGCTCCTACGGTGCGGTCAGTGATCCGGTCCGAAATGGGCCTGGCGGCAGCGTCCGTTCCTTGAAAACTGAACAGTGCAGTAGCGCATAAGTCTGTGGGTCTCCGCCCCGGCGATGATGCGCGGCTCCGAAAGGACCGCGTTTTTGTTTGCCCGGGAACGAGATTTTAAGATTCGGACCGCGGCTCTTCCGGCTCCACCGGATGTCCGCACCAGGTTCGGATCTCGTACAAGATTAGTGCTGAACCGCCGCGCGCTGAGCGCGACGGTGTGGCCCGGATTCGCAATCCGGGCCCAGTGGGTTCGCCCTTGGGCGAACCCAATCAGTCAGCGGTTTTGAAGAGCCTCAAAGGCTCCGAAAGAAATTTTTCGGAGAGTTTGATCCTGGCTCAGGATTAACGCTGGCGGCGTGCCTAACACATGCAAGTCGAACGAGGTAGCAATACCTAGTGGCAGACGGGTGAGTAACGCGTGGTCAACCTACCGTTGTGTGGGGGATAACTAGCCGAAAGGTTAGCTAATACCGCATACGTCTCCGAGGGGCATCCCTTGGCGATAAAAGGAGCAATCCGCACGACGACGGGACCGCGTCCCATTAGCTAGATGGTGGGGTAATGGCCTACCATGGCACCGATGGGTAGCTGGTTTGAGAGAGCGACCAGCCACACTGGGACTGAGAGACGGCCCAGACTCCTACGGGAGGCAGCAGTGAGGAATTTTCCGCAATGGGCGAAAGCCTGACGGAGCGACGCCGCGTGTGGGAAGAAGGCCCTCGGGTCGTAAACCACTGTCGAAGGGGACGATAATGACGGTACCCTTGGAGGAAGCCCCGGCTAACTACGTGCCAGCAGCCGCGGTAAGACGTAGGGGGCAAGCGTTATTCGGAATTATTGGGCGTAAAGCGCTCGCAGGCGGACTGGAAAGTCGGTGAAGAAAGACCCGGGCTCAACTCGGGGAACGGCACCGATACTTCCAGTCTTGAGGCAATCAGAGGGTGATGGAATTCCCGGTGTAGCGGTGAAATGCGTAGATATCGGGAGGAACACCAGTGGCGAAGGCGATCACCTGGGGTTGTTCTGACGCTAATGAGCGAAAGCTAGGGGAGCAAACGGGATTA
>Ga0335074_10000169_pt1 | contig 105575 bp, 89 predicted proteins | sample Lox_Sample_23_FD_206715 | JGI IMG/M metagenome (GOLD analysis project Ga0335074, IMG submission 206715) | Soil microbial communities from Loxahatchee National Wildlife Refuge, Florida, United States - Lox_Sample_2.3 | ecosystem: Environmental > Terrestrial > Soil > Wetlands | place: USA... | reverse complement strand
CCTAGTGTGAGTGCCAACATTATGGCGTGATCGGGCGATGAGGCACGACCTCGCGGCGGGAAGGGACCGCCGCCGGGGGGTGCCGTCCGTCGCGGGCGTCGGCTCGATCCGCACGTACGCCACGAAGGACTGGAGCCTATGGCAGCGAAGATGATCGCGTTCGACGAGGAAGCCCGGCGCGGCCTCGAACGCGGTATGAACCAGCTCGCCGACGCCGTGAAGGTAACCCTCGGCCCGAAGGGCCGCAACGTGGTTCTCGAGAAGAAGTGGGGCGCCCCCACGATCACCAACGATGGCGTGTCCATCGCCAAGGAGATCGAGCTCGAGGACCCGTGGGAGAAGATCGGTGCCGAGCTTGTCAAGGAAGTAGCGAAGAAGACCGACGACGTGGCCGGCGACGGCACGACGACGGCGACCGTGCTGGCTCAGGCGCTGGTCCGCGAGGGCCTGCGCAACGTCGCGGCCGGCGCCAACCCGATGGCCCTGAAGAAGGGCATCGAGGCGGCGGTCGAGCGGGTCAGCGAGGAGCTGTCCAAGCTGGCCAAGGACGTGGAGACCAAGGCGCAGATTGCCTCCACCGCGTCGATCTCGGCCGGCGACACGGCCATCGGCGAGATGATCGCCGAGGCCATGGACAAGGTCGGCAAGGAAGGCGTCATCACCGTCGAGGAGTCCAACACCTTCGGCCTGGAGCTCGAGCTCACCGAGGGCATGCGGTTCGACAAGGGATACATCGCGCCGTACTTCGTCACCGACCCCGAGCGGCTCGAGGCCGTCCTGGAGGACCCGTACATCCTGGTCGTCAACTCCAAGATCTCGGCCAACAAGGACCTGCTGCCGCTGCTGGACAAGGTGGTGCAGTCCGGCAAGCCGCTGGTCATCATCGCCGAGGACGTCGAGGGCGAGGCCCTGGCCACCCTGGTGGTGAACAAGATGCGCGGCCTGTTCAAGTCGGTGGCGGTCAAGGCCCCCGGCTTCGGCGACCGGCGCAAGGCCATGCTCGGCGACATCGCCATCCTGACCGGCGGCCAGGTGATCAGCGAGGAAGTCGGGCTGAAGCTGGACAGCGTGGACCTGGACGTGCTCGGCCGGGCCCGCAAGGTCGTGGTGACCAAGGACGAGACCACGATCGTGGACGGCGCGGGTGACGCGGACCAGATCTCCGGGCGGGTCAACCAGATCAAGACCGAGATCGAGAACACCGACTCGGACTACGACCGGGAGAAGCTCCAGGAGCGGCTGGCCAAGCTGGCCGGCGGCGTCGCGGTCATCAAGGCCGGGGCGGCCACCGAGGTCGAGCTGAAGGAGCGCAAGCACCGCATCGAAGACGCGGTGCGCAACGCCAAGGCCGCGGTCGAGGAAGGCGTCGTGGCCGGCGGCGGCGTCGCGCTGCTTCAGGCGGGCAGGAACGCCTTCGACAAGCTGGACCTGTCGGGCGACGAGGCGACCGGCGCGCAGATCGTGCGCCGTGCGCTGGACGAGCCGCTCAGGCAGATCGCGGTGAACGCCGGCCTCGAGGGCGGCGTGGTGGTCGAGAAGGTCAAGACCCTATCGGCGGGCCACGGCCTGAACGCCGATGACGGCGAGTACGTCGACATGTTCAAGGCCGGGATCATCGACCCCGCCAAGGTCACCAGGTCGGCGCTGCAGAACGCGGCCTCGATCGCGGGCCTGTTCCTCACCACCGAGGCAGTGATCGCGGAGAAGCCGGAGAAGGAGAAGGTCCCTGCCGCGCCAGGCGGCGGCGACATGGACTTCTGATTCAGGAAGTCACGGCCACACTGAACGGCCCGGGGGTTTCCCCCGGGCCGTTTGGCGTTAGCCGACGATAACGAGGCTGCGGCCATGCGTCTTTGACCGATAGCCTTAGAAATGCCCGTAGCATCCTGTCGGTCACCTGATCGCTGGTTGTTCTCAGTTCTCTTTCGACGTGAGGTCTGCACGTGCCTACCGGCAAGGTCAAGTGGTACGACTCCGACAAGGGGTATGGCTTCCTCGCCCGCGACGACGGCGGCGAGGTCTTCGTGCATTCATCGGCGCTGCCTTCGGGGACGACCGTGCTGCGACAGGGGCAGCGGGTGGAGTTCGGGGTAGCCGAGGGGCGCCGGGGGGCCCAGGCGCTCCAGGTACGGATCCTCGAGCCGCCGCCGACCGTCGCGGCCGTCAAGCAGGCCCGCAAGAAGCCAGACGAGATGATCGTGATCGTCGAGGACCTGATCAAGATGCTCGATGAGGTGTCGACCACCTACCGCCGCGGCAAGACTCCCGACGCCCGCGACGCGAAGAAGTACGCTGCCGTCCTGCGCGCCCTCGCCGACGACATCGAGCCCTGAGGCCTAGCGCCTGCTGCGAGGCTGGGTCACCGGGTCAGGCCGGGCGGCAGCGGTCCTTCGCCGGCCCAGGACGCGCCGCCGGCGCCGTCCGACCATCGTCACCAGCGCGATGGTCAGGCCCGCTGCCGGGATGGCCAGGGCCACCTGGCCGTTGTTGAGCATGGAAACCAGGACGCCGACCAGGCTGCCCGCGACGTTCGACACCTGGTTCAGCGTCTCGGACACGGCGAACGTCGACGAGCGGATCTCCTCGCCGATCTCGTGCTGCACCGTGGAGTCGAGCGCGAGCTTGGCCAGCCCGGCGGCCAGCGCGGCGGTGAACGCGACCGTGATGGCCGCCACCAGGCTGAAGAAGTAGGCGCACGTGGCCGTCACGATCGGCGCCAGGGCGAGCATGGCGAACAAGATGAGCTGCGGCGCCCTGGCGCTTATCAGGGAGCCGATCGCCATCGCGGCCAGGCCGCCGGCCGCGGCCGCGCCGACCAGGGCACCGAGCGCGAAGTTGTGCGAGACGCTGAAGTGCTGGGTGCGCAGCAGGAACGCCAGGAGGAAGACCATGTACCCGGAGAACGCGCGCAGCGCCGCGTTGGCGCGCATCGCCTCGCCGACCACGGGTCCGACGTTGCTCAGGGTCCGCCACCGGGAAGGGCCTGCGGGCGCCCGGGCCCGCGGGGGTCCGGATGCGGATGCGTCCGCTGCCTCCTCGCCGGGTTCTGCGGTCCAGAAGGAGTCCGCCGGCGTGGCACTCGCTCCGGGCGGCAGCGGCCGTGGTTCGTCGTGGCCCGGGCGCGGATAGGGGACGGTGCGACCCGGCCGCCCCGGTTCGGCGGCCCTGGGTCCGGCTCCGGCCGGACGGGCGTAGCGCCCGTCCGGCGGGACATCGCGCTGCGCGGCGGGGCCGGCGCCCGGCGGGGTCTCGGCCGGGGCGGTCGCCGGGGAGTCGACCTGGTCGGGGAGCCGCAGGGCGAGGAACATGGCCGCGAGGTAGATCACCGTCCCGGCGCGCAGCACCCAGGCGGCCCCGACCGTCGCCTCGATACCCGCCGCGACCCCCCCGCCCAGCATCGAGGCGACCAGCGCCATGAGCTGGGACCGCGCGTTGGCGGCGACCAGGGTGATTTCCGCGGGCAGCAGCCGCGGGGTGACCGACGCGCGCGCCACGCCGTACGCCTTCTGCAGCACCAGGATGCCGAACGCAGCGGGAAGCAGCGTCACCGGGCTGTTGATGGCGGCCGACATGCCCCAGCACAGCAGGCCGCGGGCGAGCAGCGTCCCGCCGAGCAGGTAACGCCGGCCCTGCTGCATCCGGTCGAGGAAGGGCCCGATGAACGGCGCGAGGACCGCGAACGGCGCCATCGTCACGAGCAGGAAGAGCACCACCCGGCCGCGCGCCTGATCCACGGACGTGCTGAAGAAGATCGTCCCCGCGAGCGACACCGCGACGAAGGCGTCCCCCGCGCCACCCGCGGCGGTCAGTTCGATCAGCGTCGACAGCCCGGTGCGGCCCGCTCCTGACGCGCCGGTCACGCGGTGCACGAAGCCCCCCGTCTTGCGGGTGGCGGTGGCTCCGGCGCGAGCGCCGGTCCGCACCGCGTGGCCCGTGGCGCGTGCGGCGCCGCCAGTTCGCCGCATCGCCTCGGACATCCGCATGTACCCAGTATTCTTGGTAGCCGCCACTAGGGCGACCCGCCCCGTCGCAAGATTGACGGGTAATCCCACCCGCCGCACGCGTGATGAGCGAGGATAAGTGATCGTGAGTCCCGTCCGCACCGTCCGCACCAGGGAACCAGACCAGGCCTGCGCCGAGGCCGCGGACCTTGCGCGCGCCGCCGTCGCGGACGTGGCCGGCGCGGCCAGCGTGGGCGAGCTTCTCGAGGTGCAAGCCGAGGGCGAACGGGTCGTCACGCACGTGTTCGCGTGCCAGGACCCGGCCTACACGGGCTGGAGATGGGCGGTCACGGTCGTCCGGGCGCCGAGGGCCAAGGTGGTTACGGTCAGCGAGACCGTGCTCCTGCCGGGCCCCGATGCCCTGCTCGCCCCGGAATGGGTGCCGTGGCAGGACCGGTTGCGGCCGGGAGATCTCGGCGTGGGCGACCTGCTGCCCGCCCCGCCCGACGACGAGCGCCTCGTCCCGCTGGTGCTGCTGGAAGGCGACGACGCGGTCCTGGACTGGTACCCGGAGGACGAGGACATAGATCCGGCGGACTCGGCCGGGTGGTGGCCCGGGCGGTCACGGGTGCTTTCCGGCGCCGGGCGCGACGGCGCATCCTCCCGGTGGTACGTAGCCAACGGCCCGCGGACGCCGCTGGCGCACGCGGCCCCGGCGAAGTGCGTAAGCTGCGGCTTCCTGGTGCCGCTGAGCGGTGAGCTCGGCAGGCTCTTCGGCGCCTGCGCGAACGCGTACGCGCCAGACGACGGCCGGGTGGTCTCGGCCGACCACGGCTGCGGGGCGCACTCCGAATCCGTGGTGTGGCAGGCGGCAGGCCGCCCACTGGCGCCGGTGATCGACGAGCTCGGTTACGATCTCGTCGACTTGCCCGGCGTCTCCGTCGAAGAGACGGTATTCGAGCCGTTGTCCCGCGGGGCCGATTGATCCGCCGCCCGCAGCGCCGCCTTCGCCCTGGCGCGCTTGAGCCGCGGCACGTACCACAGCCCGAACAACCCGAAAGCCGTCCCGGCGACACACGTCCAGATCCACCACCGCGCGTCCGCGGGCAGGCTGTCGCGGACGATCAGCAGGACGACAAGCGCGATGGCCCACCCGGCGGTGACGACGCCCATGACCAGCTGGTCGTTCGCCTCAAGCGGCGGCGGCGGCGCCGGGCGCTCGGCTCGCTCGCTGGATTGCTTCACCCGTTCAGGCTACGAGGTGGCCCGGCACCGTCAGGCGCGGGTGCGGCGACCGGCCGGCGTGGCTGCAGTAGGCCCGTGAGCGTGATGTACTTACCTCGAAGCCCGCTCTGGCCGACGAAGGTTCAAGATGACGACAGTGACGCGGACCACGACTGATGCCGGGCTGGCCACCGCCCTGCGGATCTCGGTGAGCAGGCTGGCGAGGCGCCTGCGGGCCCAGCGAGCCGCCTCGGGGATGACCGAGGCCGTGCTGTCGGAGACTCAGCTCGCCGCGTTGTCGGCGCTGGAGGTCCACCAGGCGATGACCCCGGGGGAGCTGGCCGAGCACGAGAAGGTGCAGCCGCCCTCCATGACCCGCGTCATCGCGGTGCTCATGGAGCGTCAGCTCGTCCTGCGCTCGCCCCACCCGACCGACCGGCGCCAGGTGATCCTCACCGTTACCGAGGAGGGGCGGGCGGTGGTTCAGCGCGTGCGGCGCAGGAAGGACGCCTGGCTGGCCCGGCGGCTGGCCGAGCTGACCGCCGAGGAGCGGACCGCGCTCCGGGCGGCGGTGCCCATCCTGGAGAAGCTCAGCCAGTCCCAGGCGTAGCGGCGTCAGGCGGCCGGACCCTCGCCCGGTCCGGGGGCCGCATCCTCGCCCGGTCCGGGGGCGCGCAGCGCCCAGCTGGCCAGCGACAAGTACCGTGGCTGCTCGGTCGCGCCCAGGCGGCTGCGGACCAGGTGCACGCGATCCGCGGTCCAGGGCTGGCCCTGGAAGCCGGCCAGCGCCGCGACGAGCTCGGTGACATCGGCCGGCATGCGACAGCGCGCGAGGGTCAGGTGCGGCTGGAAGCGCCGGCCCTTGTCGGGCGGGGGGGCGCCCGCGCGGCTCGCGCCCGCCGTGACCGACTCAGCCAGGCGGGCGAGGGCTCCGCGGTCACCCGACAGGCCGCTCCACAGCACGTTCGCGCGATGCGCGGAAGGGAAGGCGCCGGCGCCGCAGAACGCGAGCCGGAAGCGGTGATGACGCCGGGCGGCGCGCTCCAGGCGCGGCAGCAGCCTGGCCACCGCGGCCTGATCGACCTGGCCGAGGAAGGCCAGGGTGACGTGCCAGGCCTCGATGCTGGTCCAGCGCAGATCTGGCCGGTGAGCCCGGAGGGGCCCGGCCAGGGCGTCGAGCTCGTCGAGCACGGCCGCGGGCGGGGCGATAGCCACGAACAACCGCACCAGGTCGCCAGGGTTCGCGCGGGGCCCCCCGGACCGGCCGACCTCCGGTTGCGCCCGGTGGGCTAAACCGGCCCGTGCCGGGTGAGTATGCCCGCCGAGCAGGCCTGCCCGGTCAGCGTTGTCGTGCATGACCCACCTCGGATCTTCCTCGCGCGCGGGTTTGTAGGCTGTCATCGTGAACCGGGTGCCCCGATGGCTGCTTCCCGCCGTGCTCGTGCTCCTCGTGCTCATCGTCGTGATCGGGTCGGTCATCCGCTAGCCACCGCATGCTCGACCACGTAATCAACGCAGGCGGTGAAGGCTTCCACGTCCGCCGGATCGATAGCGGGGAACATGCCGATGCGCAGCTGATTGCGCCCCAGCTTCCGGTAGGACTCCGTATCGACCACCCCGTTCGCCCGCAGCGACGCCGCGATGTCGTCAGCGGACAGCACGTCGCTGATGTCAATGGTGCCGACGACCTGCGAACGTTGCGCGGGATCGGTGACGAACGGGTGCGCGTAAGCCGCCTGCTCGGCCCAGGCATACAGTATGGCAGCCGACTGCGCCGTCCGGGCCGCGGCCCACGCCAGGCCGCCCTGGCCGAGCATCCACTCGATCTGGTCGGCGAGCAGGAACAAGGTCGCCACCGCGGGGGTGTTGTACGTCTGGTCCCTGGCCGCGTTCTCTACCGCTACCCGCAGCGAGAGGAAGTCGGGGATATACCGGCCGGTCGCGGCGATCTGGTTAACGCGCTCGACGGCCGCCGGGGACATCAGGGCGATCCAGAGCCCGCCATCGGAGCCGAACCCCTTCTGCGGGGCGAAGTAGTAGACGTCGAAGTCCTCGGCGCGCACCGGAAGGCCGCCCGCGCCGCTGGTCGCGTCGACGACGACCAGCGCCCCGGGATCGGCACCCGGCACCCGGGCCACCGGCATGGCCACGCCCGTCGAGGTCTCGTTATGCGTCAGCGCGTACGTATCGGTCCCGGGCTCGGGCCAGGGGGCCGGGTGCGTCCCGGGAGCCGAGGCCACCACCGTCGGGTCGGCCAGCCACGGCGCGCGGGCGGCGATCGCGCCGAACCTGGCGGAGAACTCGCCGAACGACAGGTGCTGTGAGTGCGCGCTGATCAGCCCGAACACGGCCGCGTCCCAGAACGCGCTGGTCCCTCCGTTGCCGAGCACGACCGTGTAGCCGGCCGGCAGGCCGAACAAGTCGGCCAGGCCGGCGCGGATCCTGTGCACCAGGGAGCGGACCGGCGGCTGGCGGTGCGAGGTGCCGAGGTAGGCCGAGCCCGAGTTCGCCAGGGCGGCCAGCTGCTCCGGGCGGATCTTGGCCGGACCGCTGCCGAACCTGCCGTCCTTCGGCCTGAGCTCAGCCGGGATGGCGACCGTCCTCATTGCCGCAGCTTACCGGCGATCGGGCCGGCTCAGACGTCCCGGTCGAGGACCTCGTCGGCACCGGGCACGTCGCGGACGGACCGGCTGGGCGGACCTGTGTACCGCGCGGTCGGCCTGACGAGCCGGCCCGTGCGCTTCTGCTCCAGGATGTGGGCCGCCCAGCCCGCGGTCCGCGCGCAGGTGAACATCGAGGTGAACATGTGCGCCGGAACGCCCGCGAAGTCCAGCACGAGGGCGGCCCAGAACTCCACGTTGGTCTCGAGCACCCGGTCCGGGCGCCGCGCCCGCAACTCCGCCAGGGCGGCGCTCTCCAGGGCCAGCGCGACCTCGTAGCGCGGCGCGCCCAGCGCCTTGGCCGTGCGGCGGAGCACCCGGGCGCGGGGGTCTTCGGCCCGGTACACCCGGTGCCCGAAGCCCATCAGCCGCTCGCCGCGGTCGAGCACGGATCTCACGTACCGATCGGCATCCCCGGTCCGTTCGACCTCCTCGATCATGTGCAGGACCCGGGCAGGCGCGCCGCCGTGCAGCGGGCCTGACATCGCTCCCACGGCCCCGGACAGGGCAGCGGCCACGTCGGCCCCCGTCGAGGCGATGACCCGGGCGGTGAACGTGGAGGCGTTCATGCCGTGCTCGGCCGCCGACGTCCAGTACGCGTCGACCGCCTTGACGTGCCGCGGGTCAGGGTCGCCGCGCCAGCGGATCATGAACCGCTCGGTGATCGTCGCCGCCTGGTCCACTCTGCGCTGCGGCACCATCGGCAGCCCGATCCCGCGGGCCGCCTGGGCCACGAAGGACAAGGCCATGACCGAGGCCCGGGCGAGGTCGTCGCGGGCTTGCTCGTCGCCGATGTCGAGCAGGGGACGCAGGCCCCAGGCCGGGGCGAGCATGGCCAGGGCGCTCTGCACGTCGACCCGGATGTCGCCGGAATGCACCGGGATGGGGTAGGGCTCGGCCGGCGGCAGGCCGGGCGCGAAGGAGTTGTCGACCAGCAGTCCCCATACGTGCGCGTAGGAGACGTGCCCGACGAGGTCTTCGATGTCGACCCCGCGGTAGCGGAGCGCGCCGCCTTCCCGGTCAGGCTCGCCGATTTCGGTCTCGAAGGCGATGACGCCTTCAAGGCCGGGCTTGAAGTCCGACATCGGCTTCCTCTCTTCTTCCTCGGTGGGAGCGCAGGTGTGAGGATCATTACCCGCGGACACGACGCCCTCGGGGCATCGCTCTCCGGCATAGCATCATAAGCAGGAGGGATGAGGAGTTGACCGCCCAGGGGCTCATTGACACCACCGAGATGTACCTGCGCACCATCTTCGAACTCGAGGAGGAGGGAGTCATCCCGCTGCGGGCCCGCATCGCGGAACGGCTGGCGCAGAGCGGCCCGACCGTCAGCCAGACGGTGGCCAGGATGGAGCGGGACGGGCTGGTCCATGTGGCGGGGGACAGGCAGCTTTCGCTGAGCGACACCGGGCGGGCGCTGGCCACCCGGGTGATGCGCAAGCACCGGCTGGCCGAGTGCCTGCTCGTCGGGGTGATCAAGCTCCCGTGGGAGGAAGTCCACATCGAGGCCTGCCGGTGGGAGCACGTGATCTCCGAAAGCGTCGAGCGCCGCCTGCTCGAACTGCTCGGCTACCCGGTCCGGTGCCCGCACGGCAACATCATCCCCGGGCTGGCCGAACTCGGGCTGCCGGGCGAGGCGCAGGAACAGGTGCGCGCGGCCATGAGCGAGACGGGTGAGGCGATGACAAAGGTCGCATCGCCGGACGTCGCGCGGGCCGTCGTCCGGCGAATTGGCGAGCAAATTCAGAGCGATCTTCCCCTGATGCTTAAACTGCGGCGCGTCGGGATACAACCCGGACGCGAGGTGATACTCATGGCGGGCGGCGACGGTGTGCGCGTGACGGCCGGAGACTCGGCGCAAGCCATCTCAACCGAACTCCCCGGCCCCATCGCGGCGCATATATTCGTATCCGTAACCAGCCCGTATCAGTCAACGCCCGGAGCGTGATCATGTCATTCGGCAACGCTGCCGTGTTCGGGGGGAGCGGGGCATGACAAGCTGGGGTGAGGGCGCGTTCGACGCGTACCTCCCGGCGGATATGGTCCTCGGCCAGGCCGACATCGGAGTCGTCGTCGCCGACCGGCTGAGCAATCTGCTGTACCTCAATGAATACGCGGCGCGGCTTTTCCGCGTTTCCGGCGATATGTCTCGGCTGGCGGGTTGCCCGCTCCTTTCCCTGGGCCTGTTCGCCGACGATGACCTGCGCCGGATGGACGATCTCGCCGGGCAGGTCCTGCGCGGCCGGTGGTGGGAGGGAACGTTCTCAAGCACCCGCGGGGACGGGTCGCACGCGCTCATGCGCGGGTTCGCCGTGCCGCTGCGCCACGCGGGCGGTGACATCGACGGGATGATGATCTGCGTCCGCGAGGCCAGCAAGCGTGACGGCCAGGGGCGGCAGGACATGATTGCCCTGCTGGAGCGCGTGGGCGAGCGGCTGGCCGGCTCGCTCGAGATCGGCACCACCCTGCGGCACGTGGCCGAGATGCTCGTGCCGCAGTTCGCCGACCACTGCTTCATCGACCTGTTCCAGGGTGACCAGTTGTTCCGCCGCGTGCAGCGGCACGCGAACGACTGGGTGCCGCCGCCGGGAACCTGGGCTCAGACCGGCCAGCAGATCCACTACCCGGAGGGCCACTTCTCCCAGCAGGCGATGGCGCGCCTGGAAACGATCGCGGTCACCGACCTGGAGACCGAGCACTACCCGGCCCCGAGCGCGGAGAGCATGGCGGCGGCGCACGAGGCCGGCCTGACCTCCGTGGTGGCGGCGCCGCTGTACGCCCGGGGCGAACTGCTCGGCGTGATGAGCCTGGCCTTGTCCCGGCTCACCGAGCGTGATGAGCGCAATTACGACACTCCTGACCGCGATCTCGTCGGCGCCATCGCCAGCCGGGTGGCCATCGCGATCGACAACGCGATGCTGTTCGAGGCCGAACGGCAGACCGCCCTGGCCTTCCAGAAGAGCCTGCTGCCGCAGGCCATACCCGAGCTGGACGGGCTCGAGGTCGCCTGCCGGTACGTCCCGGCGAAGCCGCTGGAAACGCAGGGGCAGGGCATCCAGACTCAGGTCGGCGGCGACTGGTATGACATCATCCCGCTGGCGGCCGGGCGGGTCGGGATCGTCATCGGCGACGTGGAGGGCAGGGGCGCGCGGGCCGCGGCGATCATGGGCCAGCTGCGCGCCGCGCTGCGGGCGTTCGCGCAGGACGAGAAGGCACCCGCCGACATCATGCGGAAACTTGACGACTGGTGCAGGTCGCTCGCGCCCGCCGGCGACGACGGGGCACCGCAGGGCGGCGATCCGCCGACGGCCAGCTGCATCTACATGATCTACGACGCGTGGTCGAGGGAACTGACCTTCGCCAACGCGGGCCACGACGCCCCGCTGATGGTCAGCGGCGGCCAGTCGAGCCAGCTTGAGTTCCTGCACAAGGGCGTACTGCTCGGGGTGCGCGGCCGGGGGATCCGCGGGCTGCCCACGTACAAGGAGCAGACGATCCGCGTGCCCCCGGGCGCGATCCTGGTGTTCTACACCGACGGCCTGACCGACCGGAGGATGCGATCCGACGGTTCCGGGCAATATACGGAGACCGAGGCGGTGGAGATCCTGGAGCAGGCGGTCCGTGCGGCGGCGGCCAGCGGGGACGCCGACGCGGTCGCCACCGCGGCTGAGTTCGCGGTGCCGGGCGACATCGACGACGACATGGCCATCCTGGTGGTCAAGTCCTCGCCGACCGAGCTCGCCTCGACCGAGCAGGTGTTCCCCGCCGAGCCGATCATGGTCTCCGAGGCCAGGCGGCTGACCGCCCAGACCTTCCGGTCCTGGGGCATGGACTCCGAGCAGGTCGAGCTCGGCTGCCTGCTGGTCTCCGAGGTGGTCACCAACGCGGTGCTGCACGCCTCGGTCACCCCGAGCCCGGGCCGTGAGCTTGATTTCGACATGGACCCGCTGGTCATGCCCGCCCCGGTCAGCGCCGCCCACGCACGGGAGCCCGCCTCCTATGCCGTGCCGGCCCAGCCGGGCCGCGGGCCCGGGTGGGACACCTCCCTGCCGGAGGCCGCCGCGCCGTGGTCCCCGCGAAGCCAGCGGCCGGCCAGGGAGTTCGCGCTGCGCCTGCGGCGGGGCGCCAACTCGGTGTGGGTCGAGGTTTTCGACGCCGACCTGAGGCTGCCCCGCATCCGGACCGCGGGGGAGACCGATGAGGGCGGCCGGGGACTCTACCTGGTCGAGCAGCTGGCGACCCGGTGGGGGTCCAGGCCGACTCCGGAGGGCAAGGCCGTCTGGTTCGAGATGCCGCGCCGGCCGTTACCCGGCCGGTCGGTCCTCAGTGGCCCTGGTGCTTGGAGAAGAGCATGAGCACGACGAGGGCGACGATGAAGATCGGCCCTATCCAGCTCTTGCCCGAGATGGGCAGCTTCATCTTGCCGCGCAGGCGCACCCAGCCGAACGCGACGAGGGCGCCGATGAGCAGTAGCAGGATGAGTCCGGTCACAGCCGCCTCCTCCAATCCGCCGTCGTGCGGATGCATTCCGTAGATTACGGTATTCGGTCCTCCGGCGCGATACGAGGTACCGTGAGGACACGATTTGTCCCGGGCATTTGGAGGCCGTCATGGCGGATGCGTTCATAGTCGGCGCGGTGCGCACCCCGATCGGCAAGCGGAACGGCGGCCTGGCCGGGGTCCACCCGGTGGACATGGCGGCCCACGCTCTGCAGGCCCTGGTCGACCGCACGGGGGTTGACCCCGGCGCGGTGGACGACGTGATCATGGGCTGCGTCTCGCAGATCGGCCCGCAGACCCTCGACATCGCCAGGAACGCCTGGCTGTCCGCCGGGCTGCCCGAGAGCGTCCCGGGCGTCACCGTAGACAGGCAATGCGGATCCTCACAGCAAGCCGTCCACTTCGCCGCCCAGGGCGTGATGTCCGGCACCCAGGACCTCGTCGTGGCGGCCGGGGTCGAGAGCATGAGCGTGGTCACCATGGGCTCGAGCGTTGCGCTGCCGAGGCAGGCCGGCATGCCAACCCCGTGGGGCGATGGCTGGCAGAAGCGCTACGGCGAGCAGGAGATCTCGCAGTTCCGCGGCGCGCAGATGATCTGCGAGCAGTGGGGGTTCAAGCGCGGCCAGCTGGAGGAGTTCGCGCTGGAGAGCCACCGGCGGGCGGTGCGCGCCATCGACGAGGGCCGGTTCGAGGCCCAGATCGCGCCCCTGGCCGGGGTCAGCCAGGACGAGGGCCCGCGCCGGGACACCTCGCCCGAGAAGATGGCGAGCCTGTCCCCGCTCCGCGAAGGCTGGGAGATCACCGCCGCGGTCTCCTCGCAGATCTCGGACGGCGCGGCCGCGCTGCTTATCGCCTCGCAGGCGGCCATCGACCGGTACGGCCTGGTCCCGCGGGCGCGGGTGCACGCGCTCGCCGTCACGGGCGCCGACCCGGTCATCATGCTGACCGGCCCGATCGGCGCGACGAGAGCGGTGCTCGCGAGGGCCGGGATGCAGGTCGGCGACATCGACGTGTTCGAGGTCAACGAGGCCTTCGCGCCGGTCCTGCTGGCCTGGTCGAAGGAGACCGGGGCGTCGCTCGAGCTGGCCAACCCCAACGGCGGGGCCATCGCGCTCGGGCACCCGCTCGGGGCCACCGGGGCCATCCTGATGACCAAGCTGGTTCACGAGCTCGAGCGGACAGGCGGCCGGTTCGGCCTGCAGACGATGTGCGAGGGCGGCGGCCAGGCCAACGCGACCGTCATCGAGCGCGTCTGACCGGACCGGCCCGGGAGACCCCACCCCGGCCCGGCCCGATCTCCGTCCCTCCGACCTCACCAGCCCCATTGGTCCCAGCTCCGTACTCGATGGTTGCGGCAACCAACCAGAAGATTCGGCAGGTTGCCGCAACCATGGGTTGAGGACGAGCCCTGGCGGGCCGACCGGGGTCGGCCCGCCAGTCTCACCGGTCTCACCACTCTTGCTAACCTCACCAGTGGTGGCCCGCGACGGCTCCGGTCCTACCGCCGACGGCCATCGTGGTCAGCGGGGTGAACAGGACCAGCTGGGCGTGCAGCGTCTGGTCCGAGCGCATCCCGACCACGACCGCCAGGTCGCCGCGCGCGACCGAGTCCGTGGCCTGCCACGCGCTCTGGGTGAAGTCGGTCTCATCCGCGGTCGGCGTCCCGGTCGACGGCGTGGTCGCGGTCTGCGATACCTCCGCCGTACCGTGGGTCACGGTGACGGTCACGGTGAGATCGGTGTTGGCCACCTGCACCGATACCGTCTGCGGGACGGTGGCCGGCGTCAGCAGCGCGGCGGCGGTGACCGGGCTCCCGGCCAGCAGGGTGGTCGCCGGGATCATGTTGCCCGAGGCCATCGCCTGCTGCGTGGCGCTGGAACTGGCGGTCAGCGCCATCGTGCCGGCCGTCGTGCCGGCGACATCCTGGAACTGCGTGCCGTCCGACAGCAGCCACAGGTGCAGTGACCCGTTGGCCGACTGCAGGATGAGGTACTCGCTCGTCGCCAGGACCACGATGCCGCGCTGGATGTCGAGCGTCTGGCCCTGATGCCTGGTCTGGCTGTAGCCCGGCGCCTGGGTCAGGCTGGCCAGCTCGGAGTACGCGGCCTGCCTGGAGTTGCCCCAGCTGCTCAGGGCCGAGCTGAGCACGGCTCCCTCGCTGCCGGACCGCGCCGTATAGGCCGCCGGGCTCACCGCCGTCCCGGCTGCGCCGCCGCTGCCCGTCGCCGCCACCGCGGCGATTGTCCCCGCGGCGATCGCGCCGCACGCCAGGACCGCGGTCGCGAGGACGGGGCGGGATTTAAGTGCGGAACGGCGGCCTGTTCTGTAACGCCGATCGCGGGCCATCATGGATGCCTCCCTTGGTGGACGGCGCGCCCGCTTCGCGCGTCCAGGTGTGACTGGGCTATGCATCCGAGAGTGCCGTGCGCGCCCGGGCCGCGCCGGGATTCGCGGTGTACGTAAGCAGTACGTTCGATAGTCCGCCCGCGCGCCCGCGCCAGAGGGGCCCGATCGCCCCGCCCGGGGGCCGGCGTTCAGCGCTCGGTTACATCTGCTCGGGGACCGGCACCCCGAGCAGCCCCAGGCCCGTGGTGAGCACGCGCAGCGTGAGGGCGCACAGCGCGAGCCTGCTGGCCCGCAGCGACTCCGGCTCGGCCTTCAGCACCGGGCACTGCTCGTAGAACGTGGTGAACAGGCTGGCCACCTCGAACAGGTACGCGGCGAGCCGGTGCGGCTCGGCGGTCGCGCCGGTCTGGGTGACGACGGCGCCGAAATCGAGCAGCCGCAGCGCCAGGGCCCGCTCCGGCGCGGCGGTGACGGCCACCCGCGGCCCGCGGAGGCCGGGGTCGGCGCCGGAGATGGGCACCGCGCCTGCGCGGCGGAAGATCGACCTGATCCGGGCGGCCGCGTACTGCAGGTACGGGCCGGTGTTGCCGCGGAACGAGATCATCCGGTCCCAGTCGAACACGTAGGCGCTGTCGCGCGCGGTCGACAGGTCGGCGTACTTCACCGCCCCGACGCCGACCGCCTCGGCCACCTCGTCCAACTCGGCGGGGCCGAGCCTGGCCGAGGCGTCGACTTCGTCCAGGATGCTCCTCGCGCGCTCCACCGCTTCGATGAGCAGGTCACTGAGCTGGACGTTATCGCCGGACCTGGTACGCAGCCTGTTCCCGTCGGGGCCGAGCACCAGACCGATCTGGGCGTGCTCGAAGACCGCGCCCTCCGGTATCCAGCCCGCCTGCCCGGCCACCGCGAAGACCATCCGGAAGTGCAGCGCCTGGTCCGAGCCGACCACGTAGATGGCGCGGTCGACGTGCAGCACATCGACCCGGTACCGGATGGTCGCCAGGTCGGTGGTGGCGTAGTTGTAGCCGCCGTCGCGCTTGCGGATGATCAGGGCCAGCGGCGTGCCCTCGCGGCCGGTGAACCCCGGCGGGTACGCGCACAGGGCGCCGTCGCTGTATACCGCGATGCCGAGAGCTTCCAGCCTGGCCACGGTATCGGCCAGCATGTCGTTGTAGAAGCTCTCGCCCCTGATGTCCGCGTCGGTGAGCGTGACGCCCAGCCGGCCGTAGACGCGGTGCAGGTAGTCCAGGGAGAGATCGACGATCTCATGCCAGAGCTCCAGCGTGCCCTGGTCGCCGCCCTGCAGGTCCACGACCCGTTTCCGGGCGCGGTCGGCGAACTCGGGGTCCGAGTCGAACTTCCGCCGGGCCGCCTGGTAAAACGCGTTCGGGTCGGTGCGCAGCAGGCCCGCCTCCGGGGAATCCTCGCCGACATCGAGGAGGTACTCGATTTCCATGCCGAACTGGGTGCCCCAGTCGCCGACGTGGTTATCCCTGATCACGTGGTGGCCGGCGAACTCGAGCACGCGCGCGATGGCGTCCCCGACGATGGTCGTGCGGAGGTGCCCGACGTGCATCTCCTTGGCGATGTTGGGGGAGGAGTACTCCACCACGACCGTCTGCGGGCTGGCGGCGGGCTCGAGGCCTAGCCGGGGATCGCCGAGATTCTGCGAGGCCTGGGCCGCGATCCAGTCGTCGCGCAGGCGCAGGTTGATGAAGCCAGGCCCGCTGACCTCGGGCGCGGCGCCCATGTCGGCTACGTCGAGCCGGGCGGCCAGTTCCGCGGCCACCTCGCGCGGCGCGCGGCCGAGCCGCTTGCCCAGCGGGAGCGCCACGTTGGACTGGAAGTCGGCGAACGATGACGGCCGGATGAGCGGGTCGGCGTCGCCGTAATCCGGGCCGAACGACGCGACGATGGCGTCGCGTACCCGCGCGGCGAGAACCTGCTGTGGATCGGCCATGCCTCAAGGGTATCGGCGGTAAGGAGCGGCGGAGGAAATGCCCGCCGCGTGCGGTGCCCCGGCCCGGGCCCAGGCGCTGCGTTATCTTCTCCGTGATCTCGCCGCGGGCCAGGTCGGCCGCGAGCCGGCAGGCGGAGGTGATGGCGCGGGCCGTGCTCGCGCCGTGGGCGATGACCACGGTGCCGCCGAGGCCGAGCAGGACCGCGCCGCCGTAGCTCTCCGCGTCCAGCCGGGCGGCAAGGTCACGCAGCCCGCGGCGCTGGAGGAACGCGCCGAGACGCGCCGCCCGGGTCCCGGTCAGCGCCGTCCGCAGCTCGGCCGAGGCGAACCTGATCGAGCCTTCGAGCGTCTTGAGCGCCACGTTTCCTGTGAAGCCGTCGGTCACGATCACGTCGAGCTCGCCGGCCAGCAGGTGACCGCCCTCGACGTTGCCCGCGAAGGTCAGCGGGAGGGCGCCGTTCGGCGGCTCGGCGGCCAGCAGTTCGTGTGCGCGCCTGGTGAACTTGTTGCCCTTGCCCGGCTCGGTCCCGATGGTGAGCAGGCCGACCCTCGGCACCGCTACGCCCAGCGCGAGCTGGGCGTAGGCCGCTCCGAGCTGGCCGAACTGGACGAGCATCTCCGGCTTGGGGTCCGCGGTGGCACCCGCGTCGATGAGCACGGTCCGGCCCGGGCGGGTCGGCAGGACCACGGCGAGCCCGGGGCGCAGCATGCCGGGCAGCGCGCGCAGCCGCAGCCGCGCGGTCGCCACCACGCCGCCGGTGGACCCGGCCGACACCACCGCGGCCGCGTCACCGCGCCGGACCAGCTGGCAGGCCACGGCGACGCTGGACCGCGGACGGCGCAGGCTGGCCAGCGCGCCCTCGTCCATGGCGAGGGTGTCCTCGGCCGGCACGATGCCGAGCTCGCCGGCCGCGCCCAGCCCGGCCAGCGCCTGCCGCAGGCGCCCGGCGGGGCCGGTCAGCAGGATCCGGATGCCGTGCTCGCGGTGGGCCGCCAGCGCGCCCGCGACGATCTCGTCCGGCGCGTAATCGCCGCCCATCGCGTCGACGGCCAGCACGGGCCTGGATGGGTCACGGCGAGGGCGGAGAACGCCGGTTCCGGGAGCCGGGTACCCGCCCGCGGACCCGGGTGTGCCCTGTCCGTCGCGGTAGGCTGACGACCGCTCCGGGCTGTCCGGTGACGCGCTCAGCGGGTCACCCGGGGGTGCGGCCGGGGATGACGCCTCATCTAGGTGTCCTTCGGCGAAGAGGGCCTACCTGGTGCGCCCCATTATGACCCGGCCGGGCCCGGGGCGGGCGCGGGCCCCTGGGAACCAGGCCGCCGGGGACCGGGGATTGTACGGCCGAAAAGGCCGCCGAATGGAGTGAATTTCAAGGCAGGCGGTTAGAAGTTCCTGTGATTCCGTCGAATACTTCCTGCGAATCATGGTACTTGTCCCGGCGGAAAGGATGCGGTCGGAGAATAGGAACCAGCGAGGCTGCCGGAGCGTCAAATAAATGTGGTGGCAGTTCTGGTCCGCGTGTACCGGGGAACGAGGCCAGGCCGGGGGGAACCGCTGGGGAGCGGGTGTCATCAGGCTTTTTTGCATACGGAGGGATAAAGCTCATGATAGATGCCCAGCCGGTGCTCCCGCCGGCGCGGTCAGCAGGCCGCGGTTTTCGTGCCTACTCGGCGAGACACCTGGAAATGCTCACCCAGCGAGCGGGCCTGTCGCCCGCGCAGCGACTGGCCGTGCAGGCGGTAGCGGCGGTACTTCCGTTCCGGGTGAATTCCTACGTCACCGAGAACCTCATCGACTGGGACGCCGCCCCGGACGACCCGATGTACCGGCTCGTCTTTCCTCAGCCGGACATGCTTCCCGCGGCCGACGTACGGCGGCTGGCGGACCTGATCAGCGGCGGGGCGCCGGAAGCCGTCGTGCGCTCGGCCGCGCACGAGATCCGGATGCGGCTCAACCCGCACCCGGCCGGGCAACTGCTCCTGAACGCGCCGAGCCTGCACGGCAGGCCGCTGCCTGGGCTGCAGCACAAGTACCCGGAGACCGTGCTGTTCTTCCCCAGGCAGGGGCAGACCTGCCACGCCTACTGCACGTACTGCTTCAGGTGGGCCCAGTTCGTGGACGAGCCCGACCTGAAGATGCAGAGCGACGATATCGGCACGCTCGTCGCCTACCTCGGCGAGCACCCGGAGGTGACCAGTGTCCTGATCACCGGCGGCGATCCCATGATCATGGGCGAGGCGGTCCTGCGGCGCTACCTCGAGCCGCTGCTTGACCCGCGCCTTGAGCACCTGGAGTCGATCAGGATCGGGACCAAGTCGCTGTCTTACTGGCCCCAGCGTTACGTCACCGACCCGGACGCCGACGCGACGCTCCGGCTCTTCGGTGAGGTGACCGCCTCGGGCCGGGCGCTCGCGCTGATGGCGCACTTCTCGCACCCGCGCGAACTGGAGCCGGCGCTGCTGGCCGAGGCGGTGCGCCGGATCCGCGCTACCGGAGCGGTAATCCGTACGCAGGCCCCGCTGATCAGGTCCATCAACGACGACTCGGCGGCGTGGCGCGCCATGTGGCGGACGCAGGTGCGGATGGGCATGGTCCCCTACTACATGTTCGTGGAGCGGGACACCGGTCCGCAGGACTACTTCGCCGTGCCGCTGGCCCGCGGATACGAGATCTTCCGCGACGCCTACCAGGGCGTTTCCGGCCTCTGCCGGACGGTCCGCGGCCCATCGATGTCGGCCACCCCCGGCAAGGTATGCATCGACGGGGTGACCGAGGCGGCCGGGATCAAGGTCTTCGTGCTGCGCATGATCCAGGCGCGTGACCCGAGCCTGGTCGGGACGCCGTTCTTCGCCAGGTTCGACCCGGCCGCGACCTGGCTCACCGACCTTGAGCCCGTGTTCGCGGACAGGTTTCCCTGGGAGCTCGCCTCCTACGAGCCGGTCCCCGACGAGCTGCCCGGATTCTCGCCGGACGAGCCGGGCGAGCTGATGGTGCCCGCCATCTGACCGGGTTCCTCGCTCGGGACCGCGGCGCGGGCCGGGCCGACGTCTTTCTTGATGGCCAGGCAGCTCGCCGCGGCCACGCCGACCACGGCGATGGGCAGCACCATGGTCCAGCGCATCGCGAGCACGTAGCCGTGAGAGAACACTTCGGCGCCAAGCCGCTGGAGCTCGGCGGCGAGGGCGCCCGGGATGCCGCGCTGGGCGCCGGGGCTGGCGGGCGTGCCGCTGAGCAGGCCGCTCGATGCGGCCTGGCGGAACCCGGCGACGAAGGCGGTGCGGACCTGCGGCGGCAGTCCGGCCGACCGGGTGGCGGCCTGGCTGGTCAGCGAGGTCACCAGCCTGTTCTCCAGCAGGGCGCCCACCGACGCGGTGCCGATGACCGAGCCGACCTGCCGGGCGGTGTTGATCATGCCGGACGCCGCGCCGGCCAGCCGGGGCTCGACGTTGCGCATGGCGGTCGTCGTCATCGGCGCGAACGTGGCGCCCATGCCGATGCCCGCGACGATCAGGGCCGGCAGGAAGTCCTGCCACGAGGAGCTCGGGCCGGCGATCAGGACCACCCAGCCCATGCCCACCCCGAACAGGGTCAGGCCGCTCATCAGGATGTACTTGCCGCCGATCTTGTCGGTGAGCCGGCCGAGGAAGGGAGCGATGAAGATCATGACGAGCGAGGACGGCGCCATGGTCAGGCCGGCCTTCAGCGCCGAGAAGCCGAGCGCGTCCTGCAGGTAGATGGTGAACGGCAGGAAGATGCCGAGCATGCCGATGGACAGCGTGCCCGACACCCAGTTCATCAGCGTGAAGTTCCTGTTCCTGAACAGCGCGAACGGGATGAGCGGCTCACCGGCCTGACCGAGCTTCTGCACCAGCAGGAACACGGCGAGCAGCACGATGCCGGCCCCGATGACCAGCGGGATGGACACGAACGAGGCGATCGTGCCCCAGTCGTAGCGCTGGCCCTCGACCAGCCCGTAGCAGATGCCGAGCAGGCCGAGGCTAGCCAGGACCACGCCGGGGATGTCCAGCCGGTGCTTCCGGCCCGGGCGCAGGTCAGGAATGATGACGAAGGTCACGGCGAGGACCGCGATCCCGATCGGCAGGTTGACGAAGAAGATCCACCGCCAGTCGAAGGCGGTGACGAGCAGGCCGCCCAGGGTCGGCCCGGCGATGGTCGCCAGCCCCGCCACCGCCCCCCAGATGCCGAACGCCGCCCCGCGCCGCTCCGGCGGGAACACCATCGTGACGATCGCCAGCGTCTGCGGCATCAGCATGGCCGCGCCGAGCCCCTGGACCGCGCGGAAGCCGATGAGCCAGCCGGGCCCGGGCGCGAACCCGCAGGCGGCCGACGCGCCGGTGAACACGACGATGCCCGCTGCGAACATGGTGCGCACGCCGAGCAGGTCGCCCAGCCGGCCGGCCGTGATCACCAGGACCGCCAGCACGATCGCGTAAGCATTGAGGACCCACAGCACGTCGTCGAGGGTGGCGTGGAGCTTGTCGATCATGTTGGGGATGGCGATGTTCACGATCGTCAGGTCGAGCAGCGTCATGAAGAACCCCAGCGACACCACGACCAGGACCGCCCACGGGTTTCCGCGCAGCTTCGTCATGCCTTCGACCATAGCTCTGCACGTATCCTCCGGGCACGTATCCTCCGGGCACGTATCCTCTGGCCATGGACGTGGACGGGGCCGCATGGGCGGACTGACCGGCTGCCTGGCGCTGGCAGACGGCACAGGACCCGACACCGAGTGGGCGGGTCGCGCCGTCATGCGCATCGCTCATCGCGGACCTGACAGCGACGGCTTCTTCGCCGACCCCGATCTGGCGCTGGCCTTCAGGCGGCTGGCGATCATCGACCAGTCGGCCGCCGGGCGCCAGCCGATGCATTCGGCCGACGGCCGCTACGTGATGGTCTTCGACGGCGAGATCTACAACTATCCCGAGCTCACCCAGCGGCTGGCGGCTCGCGGAGTCAAGCTGCGCGGCAGGTCGTCCGCCGAGGTCCTGATCGAGATGTACGCGTGGCTCGGCAAGGATGTCGTCCGCCAGCTCAGGGGCATGTATGCCTTCGCCATCTGGGACCGGCGCACGCGTGAGCTCTTCTGCGCGCGTGACCCGTTCGGCATCAAGCCGTTCTTCTACGCGGTCACCGGTTCCAGATCCGGGCCTCAGCTCAGGTTCGCCTCCGAGCGCAAGGCGCTGGCCGACTCCGGCGACGTGACCGCGATCGACCCGGGTGCGCTGCGCAGGTACCTGTCCTTCCAGTACGTGCCGGCGCCGGCCACCATGGTGCCGCCGGCCCGGTCACTGCCGCCGGGTCACGTCCTGATCGCGCGGCCGGGCGGCCGGGTCGACGTGTTCAGGTACTGGCGTCCCGAGCTCCGGCCGGCCAGGTCGCCCTCCTCGAGCAACCCGGAGAAGATCCTGGCGGCGCTGCGCGATTCGATCCGGGTTCACCTGCGCGGTGACGCACCGGTGGGGGCATTCCTTTCCGGCGGCGTGGACTCGGCCACCATCTGCGCGATCGCCGCCGAATCATGCCCGGGCATGCCGGTCTTCACCGTCGGGTTCGAGCACGAGGGATTCAGCGAAATCGAGCTGGCGAGCCAGACCGCGACGGCGCTCGGGCTGAAGCACGCGTCGTACGTGATCACCCCGGAGGAATTCCTCGCCTGCCTGCCCCGGATCGTCTGGCACCTCGACGATCCGATGGCGGACGCGGCCGCGGTCCCGCTGTGGTTCGCGGCCCGCGAGGCGCGCAAGCAGGTCAGCGTGGTGCTGTCCGGCGAGGGGGCCGACGAGCTGTTCGGCGGGTACGGCGTCTACTACCAGCCGGGCGTGGTCCGCGTGGGCAGGGTGCTGCCCGGGTGGGGCCGCGCGACGATCAACCGGGTCGCCTCGGAGCTGCCGCCCGGCGCCGCGGGGAAGGGCCTGCTCAACCGGACCTCGACGCCGCTGCGCCGGCGCTACATCGGCAACGCGTACGTGTTCCGCGCCGGTATGGCGGAGATGCTGGTCAGGCACGCGGACGGCAGCGAGTTCGACGTGACCGACCCGGTCTACCGGCAGGCGGCCGACGCCGGCCTCGATGACGTCGCCACCATGCAGCTGGTCGACGTCAACACCTGGCTGCCCGGCGACATCCTGGTCAAGGCGGACCGGATGGCCATGGCGCACGGCCTGGAGCTTCGCACCCCGTTCCTGGACCGCGAGGTTCTCGCGGTGGCCGCGCGGCTGGCCAGGGTGGAGAAGACCGCCGCGGGCACGACCAAGTTCGCGCTCAGGGAGGCCATCGGCGACCTGCTGCCGCAGGCCGCCGCCGAACGGGCCAAGCTCGGCTTTCCCGTGCCGCTGGGGCACTGGCTGAGCGGCGGCATGTACGGCTTCGCCGAGCAGGTCGTCCGCACCGCGCAGACTGGCCAGTGGCTGGACAAGGGGGTCGCGGCCGACCTCCTGCGCCGCTTCCGGGCGGGGGATCCGGAGGTGACCTGGCGGCAGGTATGGCTGCTCGTCGTGTTCTCGCTGTGGCACCAGATCTACGTGGAGAGCGTCTACGATCCGGTCGCGCTCGGGTGGGAAGCCCCGCAGGCGGCGCAGAACGCTAAGGACGCGGCGCCCGGCCCCCGGTGATCAGGCGCCAGGCGACTCGGCGCGGGCGGCGCCGAGCCCGGCGGCCAGCAGCTGCTCGCGGATCTTCCTGCGCCCGCGGTGCAGACGCGACATCACCGTGCCCACCGGCGTCCCCATGATCTCGGCGATCTCGCGGTAGGGGTAGCCCTCGATATCGGCCAGGTACACTGCGGTGCGGAACTCTCCCGGCAGGTCACGCAGGGCGCGCAGCAGGTCGGAGTCGGTGGTCCGGTCCAGCGCCTCCGCCTCGGCGGAGGGCACCGGCGGCGCCAGCCGGTCCGCGGACATCTGCCACTCGGCCAGGTCGCCGCCCAGCGCCTGCTGCGGCTCCCGGCGCCGCTTGCGGTACACGTTGATGAAGGTGGTGGTCAGGATCCTGTTCAGCCAGGCCCGCAGGTTGGTGCCCGGCGTGAACTGGCCGAACGCCGCGTACGCCTTAGCCGACGTCTCCTGGACCAGATCCTCGGCGTCGGTGGGATTCCTCGTCATCCGGAGCGCTGCCGGGTACAACTGGCCAAGCTGCGGGATGACCTCGCGCTCGAAGCGCGCCCGGTCCTCGCTAGAGTGTTCGGCTCGGCTCATCGTGCACCCCGTTAGTTGTCGTCCCACTGTATATAGACGCAAAACCTGCCCGGAAACGTCCCCCTGCTTACGGAAATATTTTTCGCTGACGGCCCCGGACTACTGACCCCGCACGAACCATGATGCCACCCGGCAGCACGCAGCCAGCTGGATGAAAGCTGAGAGCTAGCTGAAGGCGGGGCTGAGGGCAGGGTCCGGCCTCAGATCCAGCCCTTTCCTATCCGGTACCACATATGGCCCAGCCAGTCCGGATACGGGATGACCTGGGCGGCCATGATCGAGTAGAAGTACCAGAACATCAGCAGCACGCACAGCACGTAGGCGCCCACGATGCCCGCGCCGACCGAGCGGCGCAGCACGCTCGCCGTGGCCGGCCCGAGGATCAACCCCAGGCACAGCACGATCGACAGGATCAGGAACGGCTCGAATTCCAGGGCGTAGTAGTAGAACTTGGTCCGGGTCACGAGCGGGAACCAGGGCCCCCAGCCCGCCAGGACGCCGAGCAGCACCGCCCCGGCGCGCCAGTCCCTGTGCAGCAGCCACCAGCCCAGGCAGAACACCAGGGCGAGCATGGAACCCCACCAGATGGCCGGGGTCCCGATGGCCAGCACTTCCTGGGACCACTCCGGGCCGTTGTAGGGCGTCGGGCAGTAGTGCGACGCCCCCGCCACCGGGCCGGTGTAGCACTCGTAGAAGAACGCGACCGGCCTGGTGATCAGCAGCCAGTCCCACGGCTGTGACTGGTACGGGTGCGGCGTGCGCAGCCCGATGCCGAAGCTGATCGCCTGCAGGTGGTACTCGTACAGCGAGTACAGGGCCGAGATCACCGGGAAGTTGACGCCGTGCGCCTGGGCGTACTTCCTGTCGAAGCCGGTGCTGGTGAGGAACCAGTTAGTCCACGTGGCCAGGTAGACGACAAACGGGACCACGATGAACGTCAGCGGCAGCCAGACGGCGTCGCGGAACGCGCCGCGTGCGTACGACGGCAGGCCCGCGGCCCGGCGGGCGCCGATGTCCCAGGCGATGACGAGCGCGCCGAACGCGAGGATGTACCAGACCGCGATCCACTTGGTCCCCACCGCCAGGCCGAGGAGTATCCCGGCGGCGAGCAGCCATTTCCTGAAGCCGAGCCGCGGCCCCGCGTCGCCGCCCCCGCCGCGTGCGACGGCGGCGGCGAGCCTGGCCCGGGAGATGTCCCTGTCGATGACGACGCAGCCGAACGCGGCCAGGACGAAGAACATCAGGAAGATGTCCAGGATGCCGGTCCTGGACAGCACCAGCTGCAGGCCGTCGAGGGCCATCAGCAGCCCGGCGACGCAGCCGAGCAGGGTGGACCTGGTCATCCGGCGGGCGATGCGGCACATCAGCAGGATGGCTAGCGTGCCGAATACCGCGCTTGAGAACCTCCAGCCGAACGAGTCAAGCCCGAACATCGCTTCGCCGACCGCGATGAGCAGCTTGCCCACCTCGGGCTGCACCACGTATTCGCCGCAGCCCGTCCCGGTGCAGGGGGTGAACAGGCTGGCTCCGTGGTCGCCCTGCAGGATAAGCGCGTTGGCGTTGCTGACGTAGTTCCACTCGACCCCGTGCTGCAGGATGCTCCAGGCGTCCTTGGCGTAGTAGGTCTCGTCGAAGACCACGGCCCGCGGCACGCCCAGGCGGTAGAAGCGCAGGAAGCCGCCGAACGCGGTCACGAGCAGCGGGCCGATCCACCCCCACAGCCGGTCGTCAGGCATCGGCGTGGACAGCCGGGCCCGCAGTGCCGCCAGCCGGCTGGCCTCCTCGCCGGCCGGCGGCGCGACAGCGCCAGTCTCGGTACCCATCATCGGGCACATCCTACTGGCGGCTGGCCGGTCCGGCCAGCCGGACCGGCGAGCCGGGGTCATGGTGAAGAATGCTCCCCATGGCGGGGCGCGAAGAGGTCCAGACCGGGGTGCTGACGCTGGCCGCGGTCCCGATCGGCCGGGCGGACGACGCGTCGCCCCGGCTCGCCGCGGAACTGGCCGGCGCCGCCGTCATCGCGGCCGAGGACACCCGGCGCGTGCGCTGGCTGGCGGCCAGCCTGAACATCGCGCTCCAGGCGCGCGTGATCTCCTACTACGACGCGGTGGAGACGCGCCGCATCCCCGGTCTCCTCGCCGACTTGCAGGCGGGCCAGGACGTCCTGCTGGTCACCGACGCCGGAATGCCCGGGATCAGCGATCCCGGGTACCGCCTGGTGGCGGCCGCCGCCGCGGCCGGGATCAGGGTCACCGCGCTGCCGGGTCCGTCCGCGGTGACCACCGCGCTGGCCGTCTCCGGGCTGCCCACCGACAGGTTCTGCTTCGAGGGCTTTCCGCCGCGGCGCCCGGGCGACCGGAGCAGGCGCTTCGCCGAGCTGGCCGGCGAGCGCCGGACCCAGGTCTACTTCGAGTCCGGCCGCAGGCTGGCGAGCACGCTGGCCGAGCTGGCCGCCTCCCACGGCGAAGACCGCCAGGCCGTGGTGTGCCGTGAGCTCACCAAGACCCACGAGCAGATCGTCCGCGGTACCCTCGCCGAGCTCGCCGCCTGGGCGGCGCCGCCGGATCAGAAGGACAGGGGCTCAGGCGCCGTCCGCGGCGAGATCACGCTCGTCGTCGCCGGAGTCGACCGCAGAAGCCGGCGGCGCGTCCGCGACCCCGGAGGCACCCTCGGACCGCCCGGACCGCCCCAGGCTCCCCGTTAGCTGCTCCAGCACGTCGTGGCCCGCGGTGCCGCGGCTGAAGGCCATGACCGCGGCCAGGCAGGCGAACGGGACGGCCGGCAGCACGTACCGGTAATCGAACTCGGCGGTCGCCGCCGGGATGAGGATCATCGCGAAGGAGATGGTCCAGGGCAGCAGCGCCTCGCCGCCCACCCGCCGCCAGGCCATCACGATGCCGCCCAGCCCGGCCAGCAGGATGAGGCAGTAGATCGTGCCGGGCAGCCAGACGTACTCCTGGTACACCCTGATGATCGTCGCGTAGGGGTTGACGACGTCGGTCCGCGGGTTGCCCTGCACGTAGAAGGACGCGTAGTTCTGGTACTTCCCGAGGTTGACGCGATCCCAGGACGGGATGGGCAGCCCGTGCGTGCCGAACAGGTACTCGTCGTAGGTCGCCGCCTGCGGGAACACGATCCGCTTCCAGCCGAACGCCATCAGGGTGTCGTGGGCGACCGCCTCGGCGTAGCCCAGCGGCTGGGCCAGGATGGCCCGGATCGCGAATTCCTCGCCGAGCTGGTTGGGCACCGGGGAGAACTTCACCGGCGGGAAATAGTCCATGGGGGTCTGGTCGGTCCAGATGTACGCCTGCGCGATCGGCCGCTGGGCCGGCGGGGTGGTGACGCACAGCTCGCGCAGATCGGCAGGCAGGGGACCCATCTTCGAGCACTCGGCGAAGGTCATCACCCGCGAGTAGAGGAACACGCCGGTGGCGTCGCTCATCGCGAACTGGCCGTTTTCGATGTCGAACAACCCCGCGTACGCGAAGACAGGGACGAGGCACACCGCGATGGTGGCCGCGATCTTCCGCCAGCTGAACCGCCTGATGATCATGTACACGCCGAACACCGCCAGCAGCGGCAGCCCGATCGAGCGCAGCACCGCCCCGAGCCCGAGCAGCAGGCCGATGAGGGCGCACATGCGCGCGGACGGGCCCGCCGGGTTCCACAGCAGCAGCGTGGTGGCCAGCATGATGACGAACAGGAACGGCACGTCGGACAGGATCAGGTGCTCGAGCTGGATCTCGAACCCGTCGTAGAGCACCGGGACGGCGGCCAGCGCGGCGATCCAGGGCCTGACCCCGAAGCGGTGCCTGGCCAGGGCGTAGACCATGACGCCGACGGCTAGCCCCATCAGATGTTGCAGAATCGTTATGAGAGCGTAGCTGTGGAACGGCTCCAGGATCTTAAGCCAGACCGAGTATCCCGAGACGCGGGTCGGGTCCAGGTTGAAGCTGATCGCGTGCGCCAGGTATTCGAACGAGTCGTTGAACCAGGACTGCCACCGGTACCCCAGCTCGGCGTCCACGCGGAGCAGCACGGCAGGCGCCAGGACGAGGATGAACAGCCGGTGCCCGGCCCAGGTTCTGGCGGCCACCGACTGGACGCGGGCCAGCGCGGCCGGCCGGCCGGACCCGGCCCGCCTCGGCGATGGCGCGCGCGACGTGGCCTCAGGCATTACCCTCAAGCCGTACCCTCCTGTGCTGGGCTGACAACCCGGACAACGAACAAACGGCCGACTGCGCGCTTTCGTCCCCGCCTACGGTAATACGATGCGCGACCAGGGGCGGCCGATGAGGCGGGATCTGCGGTTAAGACACGGTGAAGGAGACGAAGACGTGGAGCTGACCGTGGTCATGCCCTGCCTCAACGAGGCAGAGACCGTGGCGACGTGCGTCCGCAAGGCTATGGGATTCCTGGCGGGAAGCGGAATCAGCGGCGAGGTGGTCGTCGCCGACAACGGGAGCACCGACGGCAGCCAGCTGCTGGCCGAGCAGGCGGGCGCGCGGGTGGTGCCGGTCAGCGAGAAGGGCTACGGCAACGCGCTGATGGGCGGCATCCTGGCCGCCCACGGCACCTACGTCATCATGGGCGACGCCGACGACAGCTACGACTTCACTCACCTGATGCCGTTCGTCGAGCAGCTCCGTAACGGCGCCGACCTGGTCATGGGCAACCGGTTCGCAGGCGGCATCGCGCCCGGCGCGATGCCGCCGCTGCACAGGTACCTCGGCAACCCGGTGCTCAGCTTCGTCGGCCGGCTGTTCTTCCGCAGCAAGATCGGCGACTTCCACTGCGGGCTGCGGGGGTTCAGCCGGGAGAGCGTGCTCGCCTTGAACCTGCAGGCGAGCGGGATGGAATTCGCCAGCGAGATGGTGGTGAAGGCGGCCCTGGCCGGGCAGCGGGTGGCAGAGGTGCCGACCACGCTGGCCAAGGACGGCCGGAGCAGGCCGCCGCACCTGCACACCTGGCGGGACGGCTGGCGGCACCTGCGGTTCCTGCTGCTGTTCAGCCCGCGCTGGCTGTTCTTCCTGCCCGGCCTGGTCCTGCTGGTCGCGGGCCTGGCCATCGGCGCCATCGTGGTGCCGCACCCGATCAGGGTCGGCGCGGTGACCTTCGACGTCGACACCCTGGTCGCGGCCTCGGCGATGGTCGTGATCGGGTTCCAGTCCGTGCTGTTCTGGCTGTTCACCCAGGTCTACGCCGGCTCGGAGGGCTTCCTGCCCGAGGAGCCGAAGGTGCAGCGGGTCCTGGAGAAGCTGAGCCTGGAGCGCGGGCTGCTCCTCGGGGCGGCGATCGGCGCCGCGGGCCTGGTCGGGCTCATCTTCTCCCTGGAGTACTGGCACGGCCAGAAGTTCGGCCAGCTCGACTACGAGCACGCGCTGCGGCTCATGATCCCGTCGGTCACCGCGCTGATCGTGAGCTCCCAGGTGATCCTCGGCACGTTCTTCCTCTCGATCCTGGGCATCAAGCACACGCGGCATCCTGTGACGCTGCCACCACCGTCCGTTCGGGGTAATGCGGTTAATCACCGTGAGCAGCCGGCCGCTGCCCCTAGGCTTTAACCCATGCGCACCATCTTGTCCGCTCCGGCCTGGCCGTACGCGAACGGCCCCCGGCACATCGGGCACGTCTCCGGCTTCGCGCTGCCGTGCGACATGTTCAGCCGGTACCAGCGGATGGCGGGCAACCGGGTGCTCATGGTGAGCGGGACCGACGAGCACGGCACGCCGATCCAGGTGCAGGCCGACGCGGAGGGCGTGTCGGCGCGGGCGCTGGCCGACCGCTACAACCGGGTGATCGTCGAGGACCTGACCAGCCTGGGGATGACGTACGACCTGTTCACCCGGACCACGACGCGCAACCACTACGCGGTGACCCAGGAGATGTTCACCGGGCTGGCCAAGAACGGCTACATCTTCCCGAAGGTCACCCTCGGGGCGATCTCGCCGTCCACGGGGCGCACGCTGCCCGACCGGTACATCGAGGGCACCTGCCCCATCTGCGGGTACCCGAGCGCGCGCGGCGACCAGTGCGACAACTGCGGCAACCAGCTCGACCCGGCCGACCTCATCGACCCCAGGTCCAAGATCAACGGCGAGACGCCGGCCTTCATCGAGACCGAGCACTACTTCCTCGACCTGCCCGCGTTCGCCGAGGTGCTCGGCAGCTGGCTGCAGGCGAAGGCGGGCCAGTGGCGCCCGAACGTGCTCAAGTTCTCCCTCAACCTCCTCGACGACCTCCAGCCCCGGGCGATCACCAGGGACCTGGACTGGGGCGTGCCGGTCCCGCTCGACGGCTGGCGCGACCGCCCGGACAAGAAGATCTACGTCTGGTTCGACGCGGTGATCGGCTACCTGTCGGCGTCGGTCGAGTGGGCCCGCCGCAGCGGCGACCCGGACGCCTGGCGCGCCTGGTGGAACGACCCCGACGCCGAGTCGTACTACTTCATGGGCAAGGACAACATCGTCTTCCACGCCGAGATCTGGCCGGCCATGCTGCTCGGCTACAGCGGGCTCGGGGCCCGCGGCGGCACTCCGGGCCCGCTCGGCACGCTGAACCTGCCGTCCGAGGTCGTGTCGAGCGAGTACCTGACGATGGAGGGCAAGAAGTTCTCCTCCTCGCGCGCCGTGGTGATCTACGTCCGCGACTTCCTGGCCCGCTACGACGTCGACGCGCTGCGCTACTACGTGGCCATCGCCGGCCCGGAGAACCAGGACACCGACTTCACCTGGCGGGAATTCGTCCGCAGGAACAACGACGAGCTGGTCGCGACCTGGGGGAACCTGGTGAACCGGGCGGTCTCCTTCGCGGCCAGAAACATCGGCTCGATCCCCGAGGCGGGCGCGCTGACCGCCCTCGACCGTGACGTGCTGGCCGGCTCCCGGCAGGCCTTCGGCACGGTGGGCGGGCACCTGGGCGCCTCGCGGTTCAAGTTCGCGATCACCGAGGCGATGCGGACGGTGGCCGAGGCCAACAAGTACTTCTCCGAGCAGGCGCCGTGGAAGCTACGCGAATCGGACCCCGAAAGGATGCGCACCGTCCTGCACGTGGCCCTCCAGCTCGTCGACGACGCGAAGACCCTGCTCACCCCGTTCCTGCCCCGGTCGTCCCAGCTGGTGCACGAGATGCTCGGCGGGACCGGGACCTGGTCGGACATGCCGCGCGTCGACGAGGTCGACGAGGACGGCGGGGCGCCCTACCCGGTCATCACCGGCCGGTACGACGGCGCCGCCCGCTGGTCCTCCGCGCCGCTGCGCGCCGGCACCCCGCTGGCCACGCCGGTGCCGCTGTTCACCAAGCTGGACACCGCCGTGGTGGACTCCGAACTTGCCCGGCTCGGGGCCTCGTGACCGGTCTTTTCTGGCCGAACGAACAGTGGTGACACCTCCTGCAGCGCCCGCGCCGCTGCCCAGGGCCGCGCTGGACGCCCACACCCACCTGGACATGATCGACGCGCCCGTTCCGGACGTGCTCGCCTCGGCGCGGGCCGCGGGCATCGCGCGCGTGGTCACGGTCGGCACCGACGTGGGCTCCTCCCGCTGGTCGGCGGAGCGCGCCGACGACTACGACGGGGTCTGGGCGGCGGTCGCGATCCACCCGAACGAGGTGGCGGCGGTGCCCGCCTCGGCGCTCGCCGAGATCGAGGCGCTGGCCCGCCGGCCGCGGGTCGTCGCCGTGGGCGAGACCGGGCTCGACTACTACCGCGACCACGCGCCGCCGCAGATGCAGCGCTGGTGGTTCCGCCAGCACATCGCGATCGCCAAGCGCACCGGCAAGGCGCTGATGATCCACGACCGGGAGGCGCACGCCGACGTGCTGCGCATCCTGGAGGAGGAGGGGCCGCCGCCCCGCGTGGTGTTCCACTGCTTTTCCGGCGACGCCGCGATGGTCAAGACCTGCGCCGGCGCCGGCTACGTGATGTCGTTCGCGGGCAACGTGACGTTCACCAACGCCCAGCCGCTGCGCGAGGCCGCGGCGGCCGCGCCGGCGGACCTGCTCCTGGTCGAGACCGACGCGCCGTTCCTGACCCCGGTGCCGAACCGCGGCCGGCCCAACTCGCCCGCGATGGCGGCCTACACCCTGCGCTTCCTGGCCGAGCTGAAGGGCATGGCGGTCGCCGACCTGTGCGACGCCGTGACCGCGACCGCCGCGCGCACGTTCGGCCCGTGGTAGCCGTACGGCTGCTGACCCCTAGCGACGTCAGGGAGATCGCCGCGCGGCTTTCCGTGCGGCCGTCGAAGCGGCTGGGCCAGAACTTCGTCATCGAGCCGGGCACCGTGCGCAGGATCGCCGCACTGGCGGGCCTGCGGTCAGACGACGTGGTGCTCGAGGTGGGGCCGGGAATCGGCTCGCTCACGCTCGCGCTGCTCGGGGCGGGCCCGGCCCGGGTCGTCGCCGTCGAGATCGACCGCGCGCTGGCGGCCGGGCTGCCGGATACGATCGCGGCCCGGGCGCCGCGGCTGGCCGAGCGGGTGACGGTGATCCACGCCGACGCGCTGAAGGTCGGCGAGCCCGGCCTGGCCGGGCCGGACGTGCGGCCGCCGGACGTCCTGGTCGCGAATCTCCCCTACAACGTCGCCGTGCCGGTGCTGCTGCACGTGCTGGCCGCGCTCCCGACGGTGCAGCGCGGGCTTGTCATGGTCCAGGCCGAGGTGGCCGACCGGATCTGCGCGGCACCCGGGTCCAGGGTGTACGGCGCGCCCTCGGTGAAGGTGGCCTGGTTCGCGACCGCGCGGCCGGCCGGGACGGTCCCGCGCACCGCGTTCTGGCCGGTGCCGAACGTGGACTCGCGGCTCGTCGCGTTCACCCGGCACGACCCGCCGGACGCCGCGGCCGGCGCCGCGGCGGTGTTCGAGGTCGTCGACGCGGCGTTCGCGCAGCGGCGCAAGACGCTGCGCGCCGCGCTGTCGGGCTGGGCCGGATCGGCGCCGGAGGCCGAGCGGCTGCTCCGGGCGGCCGGGATCGACCCGGGCGCGCGCGGGGAATCGCTCGGCGTGGCGGACTTCGCGCGTCTCGCCGCGGCCCGGGCCGCCCGGCGGCGTACGCTTTGATCATCGTGACCGGTGTGACCGCGCGGGTGCCCGCCAAACTCAACCTCCAGCTCGCGGTGGGTCCGCCGCGAGCCGACGGCTATCACGACCTGGTGACCGTGTTCCACGCCGTCTCGCTGTTCGACGAGGTCACGGTGGAACCGGCCGGGCGCGACGCGGTGACGGTCGCGGGCGAGGGCGCGGGCCAGGTTCCGCACGACGGGGACAACCTGGCGCTGCGGGCGGTGAAGGCGCTCCGCGCGAAGATACGCGGCGGCGGCCGCACCGCGGGCGTGCGCGTGACGATCTCCAAGCGGATCCCGGTCGCGGCCGGGCTGGCCGGGGGGAGCGCCGACGCGGCGGCCGCGCTGGTGGCCTGCAATGAGCTCTGGGCGGCCGGCCTGACCCCGCAGCAGCTCAGCGAGATCGCGGCCACGATCGGCAGCGACGTGGCCTTCGCGCTCCTCGGCGGGACCGCGGTCGGCCGGGGCCGCGGCGAGCGGCTCACGCCGGCCCTGGCCCCGGCCACCCAGTATCACTGGGTCCTGGCCTTCGCCGAGAGCCAGCTCTCCACCCCGAAGGTCTACGCCGCCCTGGACCGGCTCCGTGCGTCCCCGGCTGGCCGCCACCAAGCTGACCTGGACGCCACGCTGATGTCGGCGCTGCGCTCCGGGGATGCCGTGCGCCTCGGCCGGGCGCTGAGCAACGACCTGCAGCCGGCCGCGCTGTCGCTGCTACCCTCGCTGCGCAAGACCCTGGCCGCGGGCCTGGAACTCGGCGCGCTCGGCGCGCTCGTCGCCGGCTCCGGGCCGACGTGCGTCTTCCTCGCGCCGAACGCGGAGCGGGCCCTGGAACTGGCCGTGTCCCTCTCCGGCGCCGGGGTGTGCCGGTCGGTGGCCCGGGTCACCGGGCCGGTGCCGGGGGCCGCCGTCGTGGTTTCCGCGGGCTGACCGGGCGCAGTGAACCTCATCAGCCTGGACAAGGTTCTCAAGGCGTACGCGCAGCGGACGTTGCTCGACGGCGTCTCGCTGGGGGTGTCGGCCGGAGACCGGATCGGGGTGGTGGGCCGCAACGGCGCGGGGAAGTCCACCCTGCTGGCGCTGCTCGCCGGGACGCTCGAGCCCGATGCGGGCCGGGTGGCCAGGACCTCGGGCCTGCGCGTCGGCTACCTGCCGCAGGCGGGCCAGCTGTCCGGGACGGTCGAGCAGATCGTATTCGGGGAGGCCGGACGACGGGGGGAGCAGGCCCCGGTTCAGGCCGACCCCCGGGTCCGGGCGGTGGTGGCCGAGCTGCTCGGCGGGATCAGCGTGAAAGCCCCGGCGGGGCAGCTGTCCGGCGGTGAGCAGCGCCGGGTCGCCCTGGCCGCGCTGCTGGTCGTCGAGCGTGACGTGCTGCTGTTCGACGAGCCCACCAACCACCTCGACATCGAGGCGATCGACTGGCTCGGGATCCACCTGCGTGAGAGGGCCGAGAACGGGCGCTGCGCGGTCGTCATCGTCAGCCACGACCGATGGCTGCTCGATACCGTCTGCGAGCGGACCTGGGAGGTCGACCGCGGCCAGGTGCACGCCGCCGAGGGCGGCTATTCGGCCTACGTGCTGGCGCAGGCCGAACGGGAACGCGGCGCGGAGGCCGCCGAGCGGCGGCGCCGCAACCTGGCCCGCAAGGAGCTCGCCTGGCTCCAGCGCGGCGCGCAGGCCCGGACGACCAAGGCCAGGTTCCGGGTGGAGGCGGCCAACGCGCTCATCGCGGCGGAGCCTCCGCCGCGCGACAGCGTCGAGCTGACCAGGCTGGCCACGGCGCGGCTGGGCAAGACCGTCATCGACCTGGAGGACGTCAGCGTCTTGGTGCCGGACGGCGGCCGGGAGCGTCCGCTGCTCGAGCACGTGACGTGGCTGCTCGGCCCCGGTGACCGGGTCGGGGTGGTGGGCGCCAACGGCAGCGGCAAGACCTCGCTGCTCCGCCTGCTGGCCGGTACGCTCCCGGTCGTGCCCGGGTCAGCTGAGCCCGCGGACCCCGCTGCCGACGCCTCAGGGCTGCACGCGGAGGGGACCATCGTGCGGGGTAAGACCGTGCGGCTGGCCTACCTGTCCCAGGAGCTCGCCGAGCTCGACCCCGACCAGCGGGTCCGCGAGGCCGTAGAGGAGATACGGCTCCGGATCCGGGTCGGTGACCGGGAGCTCTCCGTCGGCCAGCTTCTCGAGCGGCTCGGCTTCACCGCGGAAAGGCAGCGGACCCGGATCGGGGACCTGTCCGGCGGTGAGCGGCGCCGGGTGCAGCTGCTCCGCCTGCTCATGGACGAGCCCAACGTGCTGCTGCTTGACGAGCCCACCAACGACCTGGACATCGAGACGCTGACCGAGCTCGAGGACCTGCTCGACGGCTGGCCGGGGACGCTGGTGGCGGTCAGCCACGACAGGTACTTTCTCGAGCGGGTGACCGAGCACGTGGTGGCGCTGGCCGGCGACGGCCGGGTCTCCTTCCTCGGCGGCGGGATCGACGAGTACCTGGACCGCATCCGCGCGGCTCAGGCCCGGCCCGCGCCGCCTGCGGCGGCGAGGCCGTCCCCGGCGGCACCCGCCGGGCGGCTCCCGGCGGCGCAGGAGCGGACCGCGCGCAAGGAGCTCCAGCGGCTGGAACGCCAGCTGGACCGGCTGGCGGCCCGGGAGTCTGAGCTGACCGCGCTGCTGGCCGCCAACGCTACCGACTACGAGAAACTCGTGTCGCTGGGCGCCGACCTGCGTGCCGCCCGGGCGGAGAAGGCCGACGTCGAGGAGCGCTGGCTGGCCGTCGCGGCCTCGCTTGAGGCGTGAGCCCTACTCCGCTGCGTCGAACGGGGCGAGCAGGATCCGCATCAGGTCGGCCAGGTGCTGCCGTTCCTCGTGATCCAGGGCCGCCAGCAGCGCTTGCTCGCGCCGCAGCAGGTCTTCCAGGGCCGCATCCACCCTCGCCCGGCCCCGGCCGGTGAGCGTGACCAGGACCCCCCGCTTGTCCCTCGGATCGGGCTCCCGGCGGACCAGACCGGAGGCGGCGAGCCGGTCGATCCGGTTGGTCATGGTGCCCGAGGTCACGAGGGTGGCGCGGAGCAGCCCGCCGGGGGTGAGCTGGAACGGCGGGCCCTGCCTGCGCAGCGCCGACAGCACGTCGAACTCCCATGACTCCAGTTCGTGGTCGGCGAACGCCGCGCGCCGGGCGATGTCCAGGTGCCGGGCGAGCCGGGAAATGCGGCTGAGCACCTGGAGCGGCTCAACGTCCAGGTCCGGCCGCTGGGCGCGCCAGGCCACGACGAGGGCGTCGACCTCGTCGCGCAGCTCGGCTACCCGGCAGATCCCGTCTTCGGAACCGGCGTCGGTGCCGGGACCGGCGGGAACGCCCATTACTAGAGGGTATCTCTTGACGTCAAGATGACAGGTCCTGTACAAGGGAAATTAGTGGGCGTGTGTCCTCAGGATCAGAGAAGGATTAGCCACTATGTGGGACGCAAGCCTCTATCTGAGGTTTGGCGGCGAGCGGGCGCGGCCGTTCTTCGACCTGCTCGCCAGGGTCGGGGCAGAACTGCCCGAATACGTGGTCGACCTTGGGTGCGGCCCGGGAAACCTGACGGCGCTGCTCGCCGAGCGGTGGCCGTCCGCCGCGGTGTGCGGTGTTGACAGCTCACCGCAGATGATCGAGGCGGCGCGCAAGCTGCTGCCCGCAGCTGCCCAGCGGGCCGCTGGTTCGGGCCCGGTGCTGACCAGCCACGCGCCCGGACTGTCGTTCGTGCTCGACGATATCAGGCACTGGGAACCGCAGAGCCTTCCTGACGTGATCGTCTCCAACGCGGTGCTGCAGTGGGTGCCCGGCCATCGCGAGCTGCTGGTCCGCTGGGCGGACTGGCTGGCGGACGGCGGCTGGCTGGCCTTCCAGGTGCCGGGTAACTTCGACCAGCCAGCGCACGCGATCCTGCGCGAGCTGGTGGTCTCGGCCCGGTGGCGCCCCCTGCTGGCGGACGTGGAGCTGAACCGGCAGTCGGCCGACCCGGCTGACTACGCGGAGCTGCTAGCCGGCGCCGGCTGCGAGGCCGACGCCTGGGAGACGACGTATGTGCACATCCTTCAGGGCGACAACCCGGTGCTCGAGTGGTACAAGGGCACGGGGTTGCGTCCTGTCCTGGATGCGCTCGACGCGGACCAGGCCGCCGGCTTCCTCGCCGAGTACGGCGAGCGCGTGCGCGCGGCGTATCCGCCGAGTTCGTTCGGCACGTTCCTCCCGTTCCGCAGGGTGTTCACCGTCGCCCGCAAGATCTTATTATCTAGTTTTCCCATTGAGTTAATAGGAAAACTCTGGCAGGATCACGGCATGCGCCGTGGCTTGCCCCTTCCCTCGGTGCCCCGCCGTCAGTGCGTTCCGGTCGGCCGCTGTCCGCTGGTGTGTCGCGTCCAGCGGTGTCCGATCAGACCGCTCTGACCGGGCGGGCCCGTCTGGCTACCAGTCGGTCGTGGTGTCCAGCCGCCCCGGTCCCAGCCCGCCTGGTCACTTTGTTCACTCAGTTCCCACTGGCTATGCCCACAGCCAGTTTCAGACGTGAAGGAGAGAAGCGATATGAGCACGACGATCCGGCCAGCCTCACCCGCCAGCGTGCAGCCCGGCCGGCTACTCGGCGCACGGCAGCTAGCGGACCTGGTGCGACGTCTGGCCTCGACCCCGGCGGAATGGCTCACCCGGGTCAGGCTGAATCCGGCGGGCCGCTGGTACGAGCGGATCCACCTGGACGAGAGCCACGAGGTATGGGTCATCAGCTGGCTGCCTGGGCAGGAGACGGGTTTCCACGACCACGGCGAGGCGTCCGGCGCGTTCACGGTGGTCTGGGGCACCCTGATGGAGCGCAGGGTCGTGGGGGGCGTGGCGACGGGCCGGGTACTGGCCAAGCCGGTCGGGGCCGGCGGCTCCCGCGCGTTCGGACCCCGCTACATCCACGACGTGCGCAACGCCGCCGCCTCGACCGTGGCGGTCAGCGTGCACGCCTACTCGCCGCCGCTGACCCTGATGACCCGCTACGACCTGACGCCCGGCGGACTGGTGAAGCTGGGCACCGAGGGCGCCGCCGCGTGGTGACGGGGAGGCCGCCGGGATCTCACACGATCGACGAGATCCTGGCGGCCGCCCGTGCGCGCCTGGTGCGGGTTGCGCCGGACCAGGCGTTCCGCGAGGCGGCCGGCGGTGCGATCCTCATCGACATCAGGCCCGCCGCGCTGCGTGCCCGCGACGGAGAGATTCCGGGATCGCTCGTCGTGGAGCGCAACCACCTGGAGTGGCGCCTCGATCCCTGCTGCGAGGCCCGGCTGCCGTGGGTGACCGGCTACGACCACCGGATCATCATCTTCTGCCAGGAGGGCTACACCTCAAGCCTGGCCGCGGTGGCCCTGCTTGACATGGGCTTGTCCCGCGCCACCGACATGACCGGCGGGTTCAGCGCCTGGATCGCGGCGGGCCTGCCGTCCGCGCCCGGCGGCGCGGGCACGGTCACGCTGGCCCCCGGGGCCGGCCCGGCTCTAGTGCCCGGCCGCGTCCCGGCCGTCGGCGTCTAGGTGGGAGAGGCCGTTCCAGGCCAGGTCGATCAGGTTGGCGGCGACCTCTTCGAGCTTGGGTTTGCGCGCGTCGAGCCACCACTGCCCGGTGAACGCGACCATGCCGACGAGCATCTGCGAGTACATCGGGGCGAGCTTCGGGTCGTGGCCGCGCGAGGCCAGGAAGTCGGCCATGATGTACTCCACCTGGCCGGCGATGTCGCTCAGCAGCGTGCCGTAGGTCCCCGTGCTCGAGCCGGGATTGGAGTCCCGGACCAGGATCCGGAACCCGTCGGCGTTGTCGTCGATGTAGCGGAGCAGGCCGATCGACGCGGCCTCGAACTTGTCCCTGGTGTGCTCGCCGCCCAGGAGCGTCGTCGCCATGGTCAGCAGGCGGTCCACTTCCCGGTCGACCACGACGGCATAGAGCCCCTCCTTGCCGCCGAAGTGCTCGTACACCACGGGCTTGGACACGCCGGCCTGGGCGGCGATCTCCTCGATCGAGGTTCCCTCGAACCCGCGCTCGGCGAACAGGCGGCGCCCGATATCCAGAAGCTGCTGCCGCCGTTCCTTGCCTGACATCCGCTGGCGGCCCGATCTTTGGCCGGGGGCACTCACTTGCTCATCATGGCCGGTTCGCGGACACCGCGGCCACGAATCCGGTCGGCGCGCCCGGTCATCGAGCCGAGTTTCCTCGTCGCGGTGGCGGGCCGCTTGGCCGACAGCCGGTCCTCGTCGGGCCAGCGCACGTCGTAGGCCCAGCCCAGCTTCTCCAGCGCCCAGATCACGCGGGCGCTGGGGTCCAGCTGGCCCTTCAGCGCCCCGTGCCGCGCGCACGTCGGGTCGGCGTGGTGCAGGTTGTGCCAGGACTCGCCGAACGACGCGATGGCCAGCCACGAGACGTTGCGGGACTTGTCCCGCACCTCGAACTCCTCGCTGCCGAAGGTGTGGCAGATGGAGTTGATCGACCAGGTGACGTGGTGCAGCAGCGCGACGCGGACCAGGCTGGCCCAGAAGAAGGCGGTCAGCGCGCCCTGCCAGGACATCCCCCACAGCCCGCCGATCAGGGCGGGGAGCAGGAGCGAGACGGCGACGATCCCGGGGAACCACCGGTCGACCCGGCGGATCCGGGCGTCGGCGAGCAGGTCGGGAGAGAACTTCTGCTGCGAGGTCTTGTTGGGGTCGAAGAGCCAGCAGATGTGCGCGTACACCAGGCCCTTCGACAGCGCCTTCCAGTCGTCCCCGTACCGCCAGGGCGAGTGCGGGTCGCCTTCCTTGTCGCTGTACTTGTGGTGCCGGCGGTGGTCGGACACCCAGGTGATGACCGGCCCTTCGATGGCCAGGCTGCCCGCGATGGCCAGCGCGACCCGCAGCCCCGTCTTCGCCTTGAACGATCCGTGGGTGAAGTACCTGTGATAGCCGACGGTGACGCCGAGCCCGGACACCCAGTAGAAGATCAGGGCCAGGATGACGTCGTGCCAGTCCAGGCCCCAGCCCCACATCAGCGGTATGGCGGCCACCAGGGCCGCCATGGGGACGGCGACGAACAGGCCGACCATGAACCGCTGGAACGGCGTATTCGGGTCGTCCTCGAAGTCCGGCCTGGCCGCGCGCGGCGTGGTTCTCGCGGTTCCCCCGATGGTCTGCCCGGGTGCCGGCGCCCGGTCCGTTGTCATGTCGGCCGGCCGGGACGCCGCGGTCGCGGCTCCGGCCACGTTGACGGTGTCGGGAGAAGTGGTCATCGTGCTCCTCTGGTGCTGGACATATCGGGCAGGAGCGCTTGTACGCTTACGTAACCGTAGCCTACGAAACCGTAGGTTAGGCAACGCTTGCTGGGTGAATTTCTGCAAATGGGCGCATGAATTTCGTATGTAGGCGGCGTTGACGTCTCAGCATGCGAGACAAATAGCGGTCGGTGTCGCTCTCGTCACGTCGTGCCGACGATGCGGCCCGCCTACCCGGTTGCCGCGACGCCATGCGCGTGCCTGTGGTGGAATAAATCGGACAAGTCAGGATAGTTCCGGCGCCTGGACTCGAACCAGGACAAACCCAGCTCCAAAGGCTGGTGCGCTGCCAATTACGCTACGCCGGAGCACGGATAAATTCTGTTGCAGAACGTTCTAAGTGCCGCACGCGTGTCTTCACGATACCGGCGGGGGCCGGTGGGGCGGTATTGCCAGGTTCCTCAGGTATCGACTGCTCCTCCGGACCTGCTCGTCGAGCCGGTACGGCTCGGGTGGGGGGCATGATCGGGCAGGGGTTAGCCGGCCGTTCGGGGACCGGGTTTATAATTAATTAGTTGATGCTAAGCAAATTATCTGCTGATCCTGATCGTGAAACCACGCACCCTTGGGGGCTTACCGGCTATGACGGCCAATTCCGACGTCACGGGCGCGCCGGCGGGCGACACCCGCGGTGTGGCGGTAGGGCCGCACTACAAGTGGATCGCACTGTCCAACACCACGCTGGGCGTGCTGATGGTCACCATCAACCAGTCCATCGTGCTGATCGCGCTGCCCGACATCTTCCGGGGCATCAGGCTCAACCCGCTGAGCTCGAGCAACACCAGCTACCTGCTCTGGATGTTCATGGGATTCCTCCTGGTGTCCGCGGTCCTGGTGGTGTCGTTCGGCCGGCTGGGTGACATGTTCGGCCGGGTGCGGATGTACAACATGGGGTTCGCGATCTTCAGCGTGGCCTCGATCCTGCTCACCGTCACCTGGATGTACGGCACCGCCGGTGCCCTGTGGCTGATCATCTGGCGGGTCGTCCAGGGCATCGGCGGCGCATTCCTGTTCGCCAACTCCACCGCGATCCTCACCGACGCCTTCCCGGCCAACCAGCGCGGCACCGCGCTGGGCATGAACTCGATCGCGGCCATCGGCGGCTCGTTCGTCGGGCTGCTGCTCGGCGGGGTGCTCGGCCCGCTCAACTGGCACTACGTGTTCCTGGTCTCCGCGCCGATCGGGGCGTTCGGCACCGTGTGGGCGTACTTCATGCTGAAGGACATCGGGGTGCGCCGCCGGGCCCGGATCGACTGGTGGGGCAACATCTTGTTCGCCGCCGGGCTGATCGCGATCCTGGTCGGCATCACCTACGGCCTGCTGCCCTACGGCGGGCACCCGATGGGCTGGACCAACCCGTGGGTACTCGGCGCCATGTTCGGCGGGGTGGCGGCGCTGATCGTCTTCGGCTTCGTGGAGACCAAGGTCGCCGAGCCGTTGTTCCGGCTGTCGCTGTTCAAGATCCGGGCTTTCGCCGCGGGCAACTTCGCGAACCTGATGATGGCGCTCGGCCGCGGCGGCATGCAGTTCATGCTCATCATCTGGCTGCAGGGCATCTGGCTGCCGCTGCACGGGTACAGCTTCAGCCAGACCCCGCTGTGGGCGGGCATCTACCTCGTACCGCTGACGGCCGGCTTCCTGATCTCCGCGCCGCTGTCCGGCGTGCTGTCTGACCGGTGGGGCGCCAAGGCGTTCACGTCGGGCGGCGCGCTGCTGACCGCGCTGAGCTTCCTGCTGCTGCTGTTCCTCCCGGTGAACTTCCCCTACTGGGTGTTCGCGCTGATCATCGCGCTCAACGGCTTCGGGTCCGGCGTGTTCGCCGCGCCGAACCGGGCCGAGATGATGAACTCCGTCCCCGCGAACCAGCGCGGCGCGGCCGCCGGGATGATCGCGACCTTCATGAACACCGCGTTCGTCCTGTCGATCGGGATCTTCTTCTCGCTGATGGTGGCCGGGCTGTCCAGCTCGCTGCCGTCCGCCATGTCGAGCGGCCTGATCGCGCAGGGCATCCCGGCGACGGCCGCGCACACCCTCAGCCACCTGCCGCCGATCGGCGTCCTGTTCGCGGCGTTCCTCGGCTACAACCCGATCAAGCAGCTGCTCGGCCCGCTGATCGCCCACCTGCCCGCCGCGCACGCCGCCTACGTCACCGGCCGCCAGTTCTTCCCGCACCTGATCACCAGCCCGTTCCATCACGGCCTCGGGGTGGCGTTCGCGTTCGCCATCACGGTCAACGTCCTCGCCTCTATTGCCTCGCTGCTCACCGGCCCGCGCCCGGTGGCCGAGGTCGTCCTGTCGGGCGGCGCCGGCCAGCCGGCCGCGACGGCGGCGGACAACGGCGCCAAGCCGAGCGAGGTGGCGGTTCCCGGCGGGGTGGCCGATGGCGCTCCGGACGGGGGAGCGCGGGCCAACGGGCAGTCGGCGCCGGCCACCGAGCCGGGCGGGAAGAAACCCGGCTGACCCGGCGGAGCGCCGCCCGGGGCCCTAGGCTAGGACGCGGAACTCAGGGGCCCGGTCTTCGCTGAACCGATCAGCCGATCATGGCGACCGGACGGTATCCTGCGAGTGAGGGATGGGTAAACAGATTCGCCGTCGCATCCCCGAACTTGAGTGTGGGCGATGTCCCTGACGGCCCGGAATCGCAGATGTCACCGATACCCGAGGAGATCTGCCGCGTGAGCGAACCTCGCCCGGTCGCAGTCGTGGTCCTCGCCGCGGGCGAGGGCACCCGGATGAAATCGCGGATCCCGAAGGTCCTGCACGCCCTGGCCGGCCGCAGCCTGCTCGGGCACGCGCTCGCGGTGGCCGGGGAGCTCGGTCCGCAGCGCCTGGTGGTCGTCGCCGGGCACGGCAAGGAGCAGGTCAGCGCCGAGGCCGCGCGGCACGCCCCGGGCGTCTGCGTGGTGGTGCAGGACCGGCTCGCGGGCACCGGCCACGCGGTGCGCATGGTGACCGAGGAACTCGGCGCCATGCCGGGCATCGTGGTCGTGACCTACGCCGACATGCCGCTGCTCCGGGCGCAGACCCTGGCCGGGCTCGTCCGCGAGCACGCGGCCGCCGGAAACGCCGTGACGGTGCTCACCGCGCGGGTCGGCGACCCGGCCGGGTACGGCCGGGTCGTCAGGGACGACGGCGGCTCGCTGGCCGAGATCGTGGAGGACGCCGACGCGACCCCCGCGCAGCGCGCGATCGACGAGATCAATTCCGGCTGCTACGCCTTTGACGGCGTGCTGCTGGCCGACGCGGTCAAGCGCGTCGCGACCGGCAACGCCCAGGGCCAGGAGTACCTCACCGACGTGGTCGCGATCATGCGCGGCGACGGCCACCGGGCGGGCACGGTCCTGGCCGCCGACCCGGCCGAGATCCAGGGCGTCAACGACCGGGTGCAGCTCGCGGCCGCGCGCCGGGCCTACAACGACCGGCTGCTCGAGCACTGGATGCGGGCCGGGGTGACGATCGTGGACCCGGCCACCACCTGGATCGACGCGGACGTGCAGATCGGCCAGGACACCGAGATCCGGCCGGGCACGCAGCTCGAGGGCCGCACCGTCGTCGGCGAGGGCGCGAAGCTCGGCCCCGGCTGCCAGCTCCGCGACACGACGGTCGCCGACGGGGCGCTGGTGTGGCACGCGGTATGCGTGCAGTCCGAGATCGGGCCCGACGCCACCGTGGGACCCTACGCCTACCTGCGGCCGGGCACCCGGATCGGCGCGGGCGCGCACATCGGCTGCCACGTCGAGCTGAAGAACTCCGTGGTCGGGGCGGGGGCCAAGGTCCCGCACCTGTCCTACGTGGGGGACGCCGAAATCGGCGAGCACGCCAACATCGGCGCGGCCACGATCTTCGCCAACTACGACGGCGTGGCCAAGCACCGCACCAGGGTCGGCGCGCACGCGTTCACCGGCAGCGACACCACCCTGGTGGCCCCGGTGACCGTCGGGGACGGCGCGTACACCGCGGCCGGGTCCGTGATCACCGAGGACATTCCCCCGGGGGCGCTCGGCATCGCCCGCGGCAGGCAGCACAACTCCGAAGGGTGGGTGGAGCGGCAGCGCCCGGGATCGGCGTCCGCCGCGCGCGCCCGCCGGGCCGCTGGCTCCCCGCGCGATCAGGACAAGCGCGATGAGGACAAGGGAGCACTGGGCACATGAACGACAGCATGGTGGCAGGCGCGAAGAAGCTGATGATCGTCTCCGGCCGGGCCTTCCCCGAGCTGGCCGACGAGGTGGCCGCGTGCCTCGGCGTCGAGCCGACGCCGTCCCAGCTTTTCGACTTCGCCAACGGCGAGATCTTCGTCCGCTTCCTCGAGTCGGTCCGCGGCTGCGACGTGTTCGCGCTGCAGAGCCACACCTCGCCCATTAACCAATGGATCATGGAGCAGCTGATCATGGTCGACGCCCTCAAGCGGGCCTCGGCCAGGACCATCACCGTGGTGGCACCGTTCTTCGGCTACGCGCGGCAGGACAAGAAGAACCGGGGCCGCGAGCCGATCTCGGCCCGGCTCATGGCCGACCTGTTCGAGACGGCCGGGGCCGACCGGCTGATGGCGGTTGACCTGCACACCGCCCAGATCCAGGGATTCTTCGACGGGCCCGTCGATCACCTGTTCGCGCTGTCGATCCTGGCCAGCTACATCGAGAAGAAGCTTGACGTGGGCCAGGCGACCGTGGTCGCCCCTGACGCGGGGCGGGTCAGGGTCTGCGAGCGGTGGACGGACAGGCTCGGCTGCCCGCTGGCGATCATCCACAAGCGGCGCGACCCGGACGTAGCCAACCAGGTCCGGATGTTCGAGGTGGTCGGGCAGGTGGAGGGCCGCACCTGCATCCTGGTGGACGACATGATCGACACCGGGGCGACGATCGCCAAGGCCTCGGAGGCCCTGTTCGAGCAGGGCGCCTCCCAGGTCATCGCGACCGCCACGCACGGGGTACTTTCCGGGGTGGCGGTGGACGTGCTGAAGAACTCGAGGATCAGCGAGGTCATCATCACGAACACGCTGCCTGTCCCGCAGGAGAAGCGCTTCGACAAGCTGACCGTGCTGTCCATCGCGCCGCTGCTCGCCCGGGCGATCAGCGAGGTGTTCAGCGACGGGTCAGTGACGAGTCTGTTCGACGGCCAGACCTGATCGCCGGGAAACGGCCACACTTGGGGCTACGCGTGCCGCGGTGACCGTCGTCCCCGCCCCCGCCAGAGGCGCGGGGACGACGGCCATGCCAGCGGGCGCGGGCGGTCCTGGCCCGTACGGCCGGTCCCCTCCCCTCCCCAGCCAGGGCCAGGACCGCTTCCCGCCGCCCACCCCGCTAGGCGAGCGGGCGCTCGTGGCGCTCGTCGGGCGGCGCCCCCGTGGCCGTCCGGCGTCGCTTGCTTCGCCTGATGACCTCGCCGCCGAGGCGATAGGGTCATGCTCTGGCCGGCCGCTTATGTCCCGGTTGAGCCATGATTAAGTGCAGCCCTGTCGGTCTAGCCGGAGGCGAGTGATCCAGGGTAATGATGAGGTTCCGGCTGCTCGGGCCCCTTGAGATCCGGGCTGAGGAGGACTGGACGGGGATCGGAGCCCCGAAGTGGCGCTCCGTCCTGGCCGTCCTGCTCATCAAGGCCGGCGAGGTCGTTCCGGTCGACCTGCTCATCAGCGAGGTATGGCGGGACGCCCCGCCCGCCAGGGCGGTCAACCTCGTCAGCATCTACGTGCTCAAGCTCCGCCGTCTCATGGACGACGCCGACGGCAGCATCCTGCGGACCCGCGCGCCCGGCTACCAGCTCCGCCTGGGCGCGGCAGACACCGACGCTCAGGTGTTCCAGACCCTGGTCCAGGACGGCCGGCGCGCGCTTGCGGCCGGAGACGCCGCCGGCGCGGCCGGGGCGCTGGCCGAGGCCCTCGCGCTCTGGCGGGGCAGCCCGCTGGCCGACGTCCCGGCGACGCCGCTCGTCGAGGCGGAGGCCGAACGCCTGGCCGATCTCCGCCTCGACGCCGCCGAGCTACGGATCACCGCGGAGCTGGCCTGCGGCGGGACGGCCCAGGTCATCCCCGAGCTGCGCCGGCTCCTGGCCGACCATCCGCTCAGGGAGAACCTGTGGGTCCTGCTGATGCGGGCCCTGGACGGCGCGGGCCGTCACGCGGAAGCGCTTGACGCGTACGGGCAGGCGCGGAACGCCATCGCCGACGAACTCGGCGTCGACCCGGGCGCCGAGCTGCGCCACCTCTACGCTGGAATGCTCGCCCAGGACGACCTGCTCGCCAAACAGGGCGCTGAGGCGCCGGGCAGCATATCGGCCGGGACGGTCAGCGCCAGCCCGGGGCCCGCCGAGCCCGCCCCCGCTGCCGCAGAGGCCAGGATCCCGCGATCGGTCCCGGTCCCGGCCCAGCTGCCTGCGGATATCGCCGACTACACCGGCCGCGAGAACCAGGTGAGGCACCTGCGCGAACTGCTGTCTGGCGCGGAGGCACACGGCGAGGGCGGAGCGGTCCGCGTGGCGGTGGTCGCGGGCTCGGGCGGGCTGGGCAAGACGTCGCTGGCCGTGCACGCGGCGCACCGGGTGCGCGGCGGCTTTCCCGACGGCCAGCTGTACGTCGACCTGCTGGGCGCCACCCCGCACCCGCTCGGGGTCGGGGACGTGCTGGCGCGGTTCCTCCGCGATCTCGGCGTCGACGGCCGGGACATACCCGTCGATGCGGCCGAGCTCGCGGCCAGGTACCGGACCGTGCTGGCCGGGCGCCGGGTGCTCATCGTGCTCGACAACGCGCGTGACGCCGCCCAGGTCAGGCCGCTGCTGCCCGGCACCGCGTCCTGCGCGGTGCTGGTCACGACGCGCAGCCGGATGCCCGACCTCGCCAGCACGAAGCTGGTCGACCTCAACGTGCTCGACGACGAGGAGGCGCTGACGCTGTTCAGCAGGGTCGTCGGCGACGAGCGCGCGGCCGCCGAACCCGAGGCGACCGCCGAGGTGCTGCTGGCCTGCGCGGGCCTGCCGCTGGCCATCAGGATCTGCGCGGCCCGGCTGGCCACGCGGAGCGGCTGGACCATCGCGACGATGGCCAACCGCCTCCGGCATGAGCACCGGCGGCTCGACGAGCTGAGCGTGGGCGACCTGGCCGTCCGCGCCAGCTTCCAGGTCAGCTTCGCCACCCTGCCCGCCAGCGCCCAGCCGGACGGCATCGCCCCGGCCGACGCATTCCGCCTGCTCGGCCTGTGGCCCGGGCCCTCGATCTCCTCCGCGGCCGCCGCCGCTTTGTTCGGCAGCCCCGAGGATCGGGCCGGCGACGCGCTTGAGACCCTGGTCGACGCGCGCCTGCTGGAATCCACCTCCTCGGACAGGTACAAGTTCCACGATCTGCTCCGCGTTTATGCTGCCGAACGAGCGGTGGCTGACCTGTCCGAGCCGGCTCGCGGCGCAGCGATCGACCGCCTCCTCCGCTGGTATATGCGCACGTCAGACGCGGCCGCCACCGCGGTGGCGCCGGACCGTTACCACGTAACGCTCGAGCCATCCGGCGCCGATCCCGCACCGCTGCGCTTCACCACGGCCGGTGACGCCCTGTCCTGGTACGACAGCGAGCGCGTCAACCTCGCAGCCGCGACTCGTCAGGCGTCGGAGAGCGGCCGGCACGAGGTGGCCTGGCGGCTGCCTGCCTCGCTGTGGATCTTCTTCCAGAGCCGGAACAACTGGGTCGACTGCATCAGCACGCACCGCATCGCGCTGGACGGCGCCCGCCGGCTCGGCAACCGCCAGGCCGAGGCGTGGGTCCTGAACAACCTGGGTTATGCGCTCGGGATAACCGGAGACGGCGACGGCATCGGTTACCTGGAGCAGGCGCTAGCGATCCGGCGCGAGATCGGCGACCGGATAGGCCAGGCACACGCGGCGAACAACCTGGCCGACGCGTACCGCGCGCTGGGCAGGAAACAGGATGCGCTGGAGGCGCTGCGCCGCGCCCTCGAGCTGAACCGCGAGGTGGGCTACCGGCTCGGCGAAGGCGTGGTCCTGGTCAACCTGGGGGATGTGCTGCTCGCCCTGGACCGCACCGACGAGGCGGTCGATTACCTGCAGCAGGCCCGGGCCGCCTTCGCCGAGATCGACTACGCCGACGGGACCGGCTACGCGCTGCACTGGCTCGGGGCGTGCTACGCGTCCCTGCGCCGCGACGCGGAGGCGCTTGACTGCCTCCGGCAGGCGCTGGCCAGTCACCAGGCCGCGGGCAACCGGTACAGGCAGGCGGTCACGCTGAAACTACTCGGCCAGCTCCAGGATCGCAGCGGCCTGGCCGCCGATGCGAGGCAATCCTGGGCTCGGTCAGCGGCGATCTTCGACGACCTTGGCGACAGCGCTCAGGCGGCGGAGATACGGGCCAACATGTGACATCCGGCATTTCATGAGTCACCCGCAGCGCGGGCGCCGCGCCCGATACGATGCTGCGCGTCTACCCCGCGCTTTTCTTTATCCATCTGGCTCCGGGGGCCAGGTAAGCGAGAGGACCATCATGCCAAACGTAGCCGTCGCCGAGGAGCTGGCCAGCTTCGATGAGCTCGAGGAGCTGCTAGAGCTCACCGCGAGCGAGATCGACGACGAGGACGAGGACGACGAGGACGAAGACGACGAAGACGACGACGAGGACGAGGACGACGACGAAGACGACGAGCCGGAGGACATGCCGAGCCCGTGAGGCGAGGCACGATCAGGACTCTCGTTCTACGACGGTAAGACGTTGCCGCACGGCCGACTCGGTTACCGCAGTTCCCGAGTCGGCCGTCCGCATGTTCCGGTTCCGTCGGCTACACTTCGAACTCGCGTTGCACGAAAGGTGAGGAGAAAGTACCGTGCCCGAGGTCCACATCGCCGCCGAGACTCGTGACGAGTTCGGCAAGGGCGCGGCCCGCCGCGCCCGCCGCGCGGGCCGGGTGCCCGCCGTGCTCTACGGCCACGGCACGGAAACCCGCCACCTCACCCTGCCCGCGCATGACCTGATGCTGGCGCTGAAGACCCCGAACGCGCTGCTGCGCCTCGAGGGCCTCAAGCACGGCAGCGAGATCGCCCTGCCGAAGGCTGTGCAGCGCAACGCGATCAAGGGCCTGATCGAGCACGTTGACCTCATCCTGGTCAGGCGGGGCGAGAAGGTCACCGTGGAGGTGCAGATCCGGGTGACCGGGAACATCGCTCCCGACGGGATGCTCGAACAGCAGCTCGTGCAGATCCCGGTGGAAGCCGAGGCGACCAATATCCCGCAGGCCATCGACGTCGACGTCGAGGGCATGGAGGTCGGCTCCGCCGTACACGCCGGCGACCTGACGCTGCCCCGCGGCGTCAGCCTGGAGGCCGACCCCGAGTTGCTGGTCCTGCACGTGGTCGCGCAGCAGGCCGCCGAGGTGGCTGAGCCCGAGGCGCCAGAGGTGCCCGAGGCCGTGGATGCGACCCGCCGCGAAGGGGAGCAGGACGGCTGACCGGGGAACGCTGGCTCATCGCCGGCCTCGGAAACCCGGGACCGGAGTACGCGGGCAACAGGCACAACGTCGGCCGCATGGTGACCGCCCTGCTGGCCGAGCGAGCCGCCGGACCCGGGGTGCGCTTCAAGGCGCACAGGTCGGGCAACGACATCGCGGAGGGCACGCTCGCCGGGGTTCCGGTCACCGTGGCCTGGCCCCGGTCCTACGTCAACCTGTCCGGCAGGCCCGTCGCGGCGCTGGCCGCCTTCTATAAGCTGCCGGCCGGGCGGCTCGTGGTCGTCTACGACGAGCTGGACCTTCCGTTCGGCGTGGTCCGGCTGAAGTTCGGCGGCGGCGAGAACGGCCACAACGGCCTGCGGTCCATCACGCAGGCGCTCGGGACGCGCGACTACTACCGGGTCAGGTTCGGCATAGGCAGGCCGCCAGGCCGGATGGATCCGGCCGTCTTCGTGTTGCGCGACTTCACCGCGGCCGAGCACAAGGAGCTTCCCTTCCTCCTCGACCGCTGCGCCGATGCCGCGGAAACCCTGCTCACCAAGGGCCTGACCGAAGCCCAGAACGTCTACCACGCCGACCAGGGGCAGGATCCGTGACCGCCGACGGCGAACTGGCCCGCGAACTGGCCGGCGAGGCGGGCCGGCGGCTGCTTGAGCGGCGCGCACGCGGCGGCGAGCCGGACTTGCTGCGCAGGGCCGGCGACCGGCTTTCGCATGAGTTCCTGGTCGCGGCGCTGGCGGCCCGCCGTCCCGCGGATGTGGTCCTGTCCGAAGAGGGCGCCGACGACCCGGCCCGGCTGGTGGCGAGGCGGGTGTGGATCGTCGACCCGCTCGACGGCACCACGGAGTTCGGCGAGCCGGGCCGGACGGACTGGGCCGTGCACGTAGCCCTCTGGGAAAGGAACGGCACCGGCGAGGACGGCGAGCTCGCCGCGGGCGCGGTCGCGCTCCCGGCCCAGGGCAGGATCCTGTCCACGTCCGCCCCTGCCCCGGGGCCGGCCGGCGGCGAGGGGAACGGCCCGGTGCGGATCGTGGTGAGCCGGAGCCGCGCACCGGGGCTCGTTCACGGTATTTCCAATCTTATTGGTGCGGAATTGATCCCCTGGGGCTCAGCCGGAGCTAAGGTGGCTGCTGTGGTCTACGGCGAGGCTGACGCGTACGTCCACGCCGGGGGATTTTACGAATGGGACACGGCCGCGCCCGTCGCGGTGGCTCGGGCGGCCGGATTCCACGCCTCCCGCATTGACGGATCCTCCCTCGTCTACAACCAGGCCGATCTGCTGATGCCGGATATCCTGGTCTGCCGGCCCGCACTCGCGGGCGTGCTGCTGCAAGCGATCCGGGAAATCAAGGAAATCTAGAATGCGCCCTCTTTACCAGTTGTCCCAGCTCGATGTGCTCGAGGCCGAGGCCATCCACGTGATGCGCGAGGTGGCCGCCGAGTTCGAGCGGCCGGCGCTGCTGTTCTCCGGCGGCAAGGACTCGATCGTGATGCTGGCGCTCGCGGCGAAGGCCTTCTGGCCCGCGCGCATCCCGTTCCCCGTCATGCACGTCGACACCGGGCACAACTTCCCCGAGGTGCTCGCGTACCGTGACCGCCGGGTGGAGGAGCTCGGCGTGCGGCTGGTGGTGGCGTCGGTGCAGGAATCCATCGACGCGGGCCGGGTGACCGAGGAGACCGGCCGGCACGCGAGCCGGAACCGGCTGCAGACGGTGACCCTGCTGGACGCCATCGAGGAGCACAGGTTCGACGCGCTGTTCGGCGGTGCGCGGCGGGACGAGGAAAAGGCCAGGGCGAAGGAGCGGGTCTTCTCGTTCCGTGACGAGTTCGGCCAGTGGGACCCGAAGAACCAGCGGCCGGAACTGTGGAACGTGTACAACACGCGGCTGCGGCGCGGCGAGCACATCCGCGTGTTCCCCCTGTCCAACTGGACCGAGCTCGACATCTGGGCCTACGTGGAGCGCGAGGGCCTGGACTTGCCGCCTATCTACTTCGCGCACGAGCGGCAGGTGTTCGAACGGGACGGCCTGTTGCTGGCCGACAGCCCGTACGTGGCCAGGGGCGAGGATGAGCCGCTCTTCGCCGCCACCGTCCGGTACCGCACGGTGGGGGACATGACCTGCACCGGGGCTGTCGCGTCCGGCGCCGCGACGGTCGCGGAGGTGATCGCGGAGGTGGCGGCGACCCGGATCACCGAGCGCGGCCAGACCAGAGCTGATGACAGGGCCAGCGAGGCGGCGATGGAAGACCGCAAGCGCGAGGGTTACTTCTGATGGACATTCTGCGGTTCGCCACCGCCGGGTCGGTCGACGACGGCAAGTCGACGCTGATCGGGCGACTGCTCTACGACACCAAGTCGATCTTCGCCGACCAGCTGGAAGCGGTCGAGCGGACCAGCAGGGACCGGGGCGAGGACTACACCAACCTGGCGCTGCTCACCGACGGACTGCGGGCCGAGCGTGAGCAGGGCATCACGATCGACGTCGCCTACCGGTACTTCGCCACGCCCCGCAGGAAGTTCATCATCGCGGACACGCCCGGCCACATCCAGTACACGCGCAACATGGTGACGGGGGCGTCGACCGCCGACCTCGCGGTGGTGCTGGTCGACGCGCGCAACGGCCTCACCGAGCAGTCACGCCGGCACGCCTTCCTGACCACCCTGCTGCGGGTGCCGCACATGGTGCTCGCGGTGAACAAGATGGACCTCGTCGACTACGACGCCGGGGTCTTCGAGCGCATCTGCGCGGAGTTCTCGGCGTTCGCGGCGCGGCTTGACATCGGTGACCTGACCTTCGTGCCGGTCTCGGCGCTGCACGGAGACAACGTCGTGGACCGGTCCGCCAACATGAGCTGGTACGACGGCCCGTCGCTGCTGCACCATCTTGAGCACGTGCACATCGCGTCGGACCGCAACCTGATCGATGTCCGGTTCCCTGTGCAGTACGTGATCAGGCCGCAGGCCGCTACCGACGCCGTGCTGCACGACTACCGCGGCTACGCCGGGCAGGTCGCGGGCGGCGTGCTCAAGCCGGGCGACGAGGTGCTGCACCTGCCGTCCGGCTTCACCACCCGGGTCCGCGGCATCGAGGCCGCCGGGAGCAGCGTGGCCGAGGCGTTCCCGCCCATGTCGGTGACGCTGCTGCTCGACGACGACGTGGACATATCCCGCGGCGATATGATCTGCCGGCCGAACAACAGGCCCCACGTCGCCCAGGACGTCGAGGCCATGCTCTGCTGGATGTCCTCCGATACCGTCCTCGCCCCGCGCAGCAGGCTGATCGTCAAGCACGCCTCCCGTACGGTGAAGGCCATCGTCACCGACCTGCACTACCGGATCGACGTGAACACCCTGCACCGTGACGAGTCCGCCGCTCAGCTGAGCCTGAACGAGATAGGCCGGGTCCGGCTCCGCCTCACCCAGCCCATTTTCTGCGACCCCTACGCCAGGAACCGCACCACGGGCGGCCTGATCCTCATCGATGAGGGTACGAACGCCACGGTGGGCGCGGCCATGATTACCGACGCCAGCTGATGGCTGACAGCTGACGGCCAGGAGTCGCGGGCGCGCGGCCGGGGTATGGTCTGGCCCGAACGCCTGCCAGGAGGCCCGGAGGAGGCTCTGTGAGCGCTGAAAACCCTGCCGAGGACGGCCGGACCGCGAGCTCGTTCCATGACCTGAAAGAGTTCGTGGCGATACCGCGGGCAGGAGGGCTGCGGCTGTCGCCGGACGGGACCTGGCTGGCCGCGGCGGTGCAGACGCTGAGCGCCGACGGGAAGAAGTACCTGACCAGCATCTGGCGGATCGACCCGCAAGGCGGTCCGGCCCGGCGGCTGACCCGGTCCGCCGAAGGCGAGGCCAGCCCGCGCTTCCTGCCCGACGGGTCACTGATCTTCACGTCGAGGCGGCCGGACCCCGCTGCGGACAAGACGCGGCCGGGCGCGGCGCCCGGCGAGGTGTCCGCGCTGTGGCTGCTCCCCCCGGGCGGCGGCGAGGCCAGGATCGTGGCCGCCTTGCCGGGCGGCGTGGCCGCCGCGGAGGCAGCCAGGACCGCCGGGACCATCGTGGTGTCGTCACCGGTGCTGCCGGCCGCCGGCCAGAACGGCGCCGGGGACGGGCCGGCCGCGGCCGGGGCGGATGATGCGCGGCTGCGCAAGGAGCGCACTGAGGCCGGCGTGACGGCCATCCTGCACGAGTCGGCACCGGTCAGGTTCTGGGATCACGACCTGGGACCCGACCAGCTCAGGCTCTTCGTCATCGACCCGGCGCAGGTCCAGGAGGCCGGGCAGGCGGACGGGAAGGGACAGGAGTTCTTCGGGCTGCGTGACCTGACCCCGGAGCCGGGACGGGCGCTGGACGAGCAGCGGTTCGAGTTGTCGCCCGACGGAGCGTCGGTGGTCACCGGCTGGTGGCACTGGGATCCCGCCGGGCAGTCGTACGCCGAGCTGGTCATGATCGACGTGGCCACCGGGAAGCGCCGCGTGCTGCTCAGCGCGCCCGAGTACAACTTCGACGGCCCGCGGATCTCGCCGGACGGGCGGCACGTGGTCTGCCAGCGCGAGAAGCACATGACGGCGACCGAACCCATCGACGTCACGCTGGTCACGCTCGAGTACGACGGACCTGGAGAGTCCGGTGAGTCCGGCCGCGACCTGCTGCCCGGCCTGGACCGGTGGCCGGCCGAGCCCGCCTGGTCGCCGGATTCCCGCACGGTGTACTTCGCGGCCGACGACGGCGGCAGGCGGCCGGTCTTCCGCGTCGACGTGGCGACCGGCGATGTCAGCCGGGTGACTCACGACGCCGCGGCCTATACCGACCTCAATCCCGCACCGGACGGCCGGTACCTGTACGCGATGCGCTCGGCGGTGGACTCGCCGCCGGCCCCGGTCCGCATCGATCTGAGTCCCGAGGCCGGCGAGGCCGGTCCGGTCGCCCTGCCCTGCCCGGGGACGCCCCTGGTCCTGCCCGGCCGCCTCGAGGAGGTCGAGGCGGCCGCCGATGACGGCCATCCCATCCGGTCCTGGCTCGTGCTGCCGGAGACGGTGCCGGCTCACCAGGCGGCCCCGCTCCTGCTGTGGGTGCACGGCGGCCCGATGGGCAGCTGGAATGCCTGGTCCTGGCGGTGGAACCCGTGGCTCATGGCGGCCCGCGGCTACGCCGTGCTGCTGCCGGACCCGGCGCTGTCCACCGGTTACGGCCAGGCGTTCATGGTCCGCGCTCACCGCGACTGGGGCGCCAGGCCGTTCGCCGACATCATGGCCGCGACCGAAGCCGTGCTGGCCCGCCCGGACATCGACGCGGACCGCGTGGCCATGATGGGCGGGTCCTACGGCGGCTACATGGCGAACTGGATAGCGGGTCACACCGACCGCTTCAACGCGATCGTGAGCCACGCCGGGCTATGGGCCCTCGACCAGATGTTCGGCACCACCGACGAGCCGATGTTCTGGCGGCCGCAGTTCGGGGATCCGCTGACGGAGCCCGGGATGTACGAGGCGAACTCGCCGAACCGGCACATCGCGCGGATCCGCACGCCGATGCTGGTCATCCACGGGGACAAGGACTACCGGGTGCCGGTCGGCGAGGCGCTGCGGCTGTGGTGGGATCTGTCCAGGTACGGCGTCGAGGCCAAGTTCTTGTACTTCCCCGACGAGAACCACTGGATCCTGACGCCCGGCAACGCGCGGATCTGGTACGAGACGGTCTTCGCCTTCCTCGCTCAGCACGTGCTCGGCGAGCCCTGGGAGCGCCCTGCGCTGCTCTAGGCCCGTAGGGTAGGGGCATGGCCCGCGCCGACCTCGACAAGCGACCCGGCGAGGTGGCGGCGATGTTCGACGCCATCGCGGGACGCTATGACCTGCTCAACGACATCCTGTCCGCAGGCCAGGTCAGGGGCTGGCGGCGCGCCGTGGCGCGGATCACCGGCGCACGCCGGGGCGACCGCGTGCTCGACCTGGCCGCGGGCACCGGCACTTCCTCGCTGACCTTCACCGCCACCGGAGCCGACTGCGTGGCCTGCGACTTCTCCCTGGGCATGCTCCGTGCGGGTCACCTCAAGCACGGGAGCGCCAGCGGCAAGCGGGAAGGCAGCGGGCGCCTGAGCTACGTGGGCGGCGACGCGCTGCGGCTGCCCTTCCGCGACGGCTCGTTCGACGCGGTGACCATATCGTTCGGGCTGCGGAACGTGGCCAGCCCGGTCGCGGCCCTGGCCGAGATGCGCCGGGTCACCCGGCCCGGCGGGCGGCTGGTGGTGTGCGAGTTCAGCGCGATCACGATTGCCCCGCTCGATATGCTTTACCGGCGTTACCTGCTCCATGTCCTGCCCGCGATCGCCCGGCGGGCGGCCCGCAGCCCCGAGGCCTACGAGTACCTGGCCGAGTCCATCGCGGACTGGCCGGCCCAGCGCGAGCTGGCCGGCCTCATCGAGGCGGCAGGCTGGTCGGCGGTACGGTGGCGCGACCTGAGCCTCGGCGTGGTCGCGATACACGTCGCCCGCCGCCACTGACCCGACGGAAGGGCTCGTCCGTGCGGGGCTAAAATAAAGGTAAAGAATTTGTGAAGCGATTCACAAGACACTGGGATCTAGCCACGTGACCGAGCACACTGCCCCGGCAACCCGCGCCAGCAACGGGCGCGGTGCTGTCCCGCGCCCCGCCGAGGAGGCGGACGTGGTCGTCGTCGGCGCGGGCCCGGCCGGGTCGACGACCGCGTGCTACCTGGCCCAGGCCGGGCTCGACGTGCTGCTCCTCGAGAAGTCCAGGTTCCCGAGGGAGAAGGTCTGCGGCGACGGGCTGACGCCGCGCGGGGTCAAGGCGCTCGTCGGCCTGGGCATCAGCGTCGGTGAGAAGGACGGCTGGGTCCGGAACAAGGGCCTGCGCGTCATCGGCGCGGGCAAGCGGCTCGAACTCCCCTGGCCCGAGCTGTCCAGCTACCCCGGCTTCGGCCTGGTCCGCCCCCGCACCGACCTGGACGAGATGCTGGCCCGCCGCGCCCGGCAGGCAGGCGCGCGGCTCCTGGAAGGCGTCACCGTGACCGGTCCGGTCCTCGACGACCGCACCGGCCGCATCGCGGGTGTGACCGGCAGACCCGTGGGCGCGGAAGAGGAGCGGACTTACGCGGGCCGCATCATCGTGGCGGCGGACGGCAACTCCTCGCGGCTGTCGGTAGCCATGGGGCTGCGCAAGCGCGACGACCGGCCGCTGGGCGTCGCGGTCCGCACGTACTACACGTCGCCGCGGCACGACGACGACTACCTGGAGTCCTGGCTGGACCTGTGGGACGGCGACCGGCTGCTCCCCGGGTACGGCTGGATCTTCGGCATGGGCGACGGCACGTCCAACGTGGGCCTGGGCCTGCTGAACACCAGCGCCGCGTTCGGTCACACCGACTACCACGCCATGCTGCGGAAGTGGCTGCAGGCGATGCCCGCCGAGTGGGGCTTCACCGAGGAGAACCGCACCCAGCCCATCCGGGGCGCGGCGCTGCCGATGGGCTTCAACCGGACCCCGCATTACTTCAACGGGCTGCTGCTCGCCGGCGACGCCGGCGGCATGGTGAACCCGTTCAACGGCGAGGGAATCGCGTACGCGATGGAGTCGGGGGAGATCCTGGCCCGGACCGTCGTTCAGGCGCTCGCGCGGGCGCGGCGGACCGAGACCGAGCGGGTGCTCGCCGGGTACCCGAAGGCGCTCGCGGACGCCTACGGCGGCTACTACGCCCTGGGCCGCGTGTTCGTCAAGGCGATCGGCCGGCCGGAACTCATGCGCTTCGCGACCAAGCACGGCATGTCGCGGCCGGCCCTGATGCGCTTCGTGCTCAAGCTGCTCGCCAACCTGACCGATCCGGGGGGAGACGCGACAGACCGGCTGGTCAACGGCCTGTCCAGGCTCGCCCCTAACCCTAAGTGAGTGGTCATGCAGGCTATCCCTAGGATAAGGGGTTGGCATCCGGCCCCTGAAGGGAGGAACGATCGATGAGGCTGTACGTTCCGATCCTCGTACTGGCCGTGCTCGCCCTGGGCTTCGCCGTCTTCTCGGTCACCTTTGGCGCCTTCGCCGGGCCGAAACGCTGGAACCGGGCCAAGCTGGAGAGCTATGAGTGCGGCATCGAGCCGACACCGCACCCGCCGGGCGGGGGCAGGATCCCGGTCAAGTACTACCTGACCGCGATGTTGTTCATCGTGTTCGACATCGAGATCATCTTCCTGTACCCCTGGGCCGTCACCTTCAACAAGCTGGGTGCCTTCGGCCTGGTCGAGATGGTGACCTTCGTCATCACCGTGCTCGTCGCGTACGCCTACATCTGGCGCCGCGGCGGCCTGGAGTGGGATTAGCCATGGGCATTGAAGAGAAGCTGCCGAGCGGCGTGCTCCTGACGTCGGTGGAGAAGGTGGCGGGCTGGGCCCGGGCCCGGTCGGTGTGGCCGGCCACCTTCGGCCTGGCCTGCTGCGCCATGGAGCTGATGATGACCGGCGGGCCGAAACACGACCTGGCCAGGTTCGGCATGGAACGCGCGTCCAACACCCCGCGGCAGGCGGACCTGATGATCGTGGCGGGCCGGGTCAGCCAGAAGATGGCGCCGGTGCTCAGGCAGATCTACGACCAGATGTCGGACCCCAAGTGGGTCATCTCGATGGGCGTATGCGCCTCAAGCGGCGGCATGTTCAACAACTACGCCATCGTGCAGGGGGTCGACCACATCGTGCCGGTGGACATCTACCTGCCGGGCTGCCCGCCGCGACCCGAGATGCTGCTCGACTCGATCCTCAAGCTGCACGACAAGATCCTGAACACGAAGCTCGGCGCCGACCGCGACCGGCAGATCACCGAGCTGGAAGAGGCGCGGCTGAGCATGTCCCCGCTGCATCGCGTGCCGCCCGAGGGGCCGGAACTGTGAGCGAGCCCGAGGAGACACCGAAGGCAGGCTCGGAGGAGACCCACGGATCGCAGGCGCCGCAGGGTCCCAAGCCGCCATCGGCTGAGGTCGCTAAGGCCGAGGCAGACGGCGACCTGCCCGCGCGGCTCGGCGAGGCGCGGCTGGACGCGCCGGTCGTCCGCATGGGCATGTTCGGCGTCCAGGACACCCCGGACACCTCCGGTTACGGGCTGCTCAGGGTGCACCGGGCGCCCCCGGTCCATAGCTCCCGTCCGTACGGCTCCTATTTCGACGAGGTCGCCGATGCGCTCGCCGCGGCGCTGGAGGCCGACGGGCTCGGCTTCTCCGACGCCGTCGAGCGCGTGGTCGCCGACCGCGGTGAGCTGACCTTCTACGTCCGCAGGGAGCGGCTGCCCGCCGTGGCGGCAAAGCTGCGCGACGACCCGGATCTCCGCTTCGAGATGTGCGCCGGGGTGTCCGGCGTGCACTACCTCGATGACACGGGCCGCGAGCTGCACGCGGTTTACCACCTGCTTTCCATCACGCACAACCGCCGGCTCCGGCTGGAGGTCACCGCGCCCGACGCCGACCCGCACATCCCGTCGCTGGTCGATGTGTACCCGACGAACAACTGGCACGAGCGTGAGACCTGGGATTTCTTCGGGATCGTCTTCGACGGGCACCCTGCGCTCACCAGGATCCAGATGCCGGACGACTGGAAGGGCCACCCGCAGCGCAAGGACTACCCGCTCGGCGGCATCCCGGTCGAATACCGCGGGGCGAAGATCCCGGCTCCCGACGAGCGGAGGCACTACGCATGACCGCAGGTCACACGCCGGGTGCGCCGGCCGGCGCGAGCGAGGCCGACGAGGACGCCACGGAGGGCCGGGTCTACACGGTCTCGGGCGAAGACTGGGATGAGATCGTCGCCGCCGCGAACGAGGCCAGGGATTTCGAGGGGAGCGAGCAGCTCGTCATCAACATGGGCCCGCAGCACCCTTCCACCCACGGCGTGCTCAGGCTGATCCTGACCCTGGAGGGCGAGACCGTCACCGAGGTGCGGGCTTCCATCGGGTACCTGCACACCGGCATCGAGAAGAACATGGAGTACCGCACCTGGACGCAGGGCGTCACGTTCTGCACCAGGATGGACTACCTCATGCCGTTCTTCAACGAGACCGCCTACTGCCTGGCGACCGAGCGGCTGCTCGGCATCGAGGACAAGGTGCCGGAGCGTGCCCAGATCATCAGGGTCATGCTGATGGAGTTCAACCGCATCTCCTCGCACCTGCAGGGGATCGGCCCGATGGGGATGGAACTCGGCGCGACGACGATCTTCCTGCAGGGCCTGCGCCTGCGGGAACGGATCCTGGACCTGTACGAGCTGATCACCGGCCTGCGGATGAACCACGCCTACATCCGGCCGGGCGGGCTCGCGCAGGACCTGCCGGTCGGCGCGCTCGAGGCGATCCAGGCCTTCCTGGCCAGCGCGCCGAAGCTCGTGCACGACCTGCGCACGCTGATCGACGCCAACCCGGTCTTCATCGGCCGCACCAGGGACGTCGCCTACCTGGACCTGGCCGGCTGCATGGCCCTGGGCGTGACCGGCCCGATGCTGCGGTCCACCGGGCTGCCCTGGGACCTGCGCAAATCCCAGCCGTACTGCGGCTACGAGAGCTACGACTTCGACGTGCCCGTGACCGACACCTGCGACGCCTACGGCAGGTACGTGGTCAGGGTGGACGAGATCGAGCAGTCGATGAAGATCATCGCGCAATGCGCCGACCGGCTGGCGGAGCGCGGTCCGGGCGGCCCGGCCGACCCGGTGATGATCAAGGACGCGAAGATCGGCTGGCCGGCCCGGCTCTCCCTCGGTCCCGACGGCCTGGGGCCCTCGCCCGAGCACATCGCGCACATCATGGGCCAGTCCATGGAGGCGCTGATCCACCACTTCAAGCTGATCACCGAGGGATTCCGGGTTCCCGCGGGCCAGGCGTACGCGGCGGTCGAATCGGCCCGCGGCGAACTGGGCGCGCACGTCGTCAGCGACGGCGGGACCAGGCCCTACCGGGTGCACTTCCGCGATCCCTCGTTCACCAACCTGCAGTCGGTCGCCGCGCTGTGCGAGGGCGGCATGGTCGCCGACGTGATCCCCGCGATCGCCAGCATCGATCCCGTGATGGGAGGCGTGGACCGGTAATGCCGTTCAGCGACCAGGTGCGCGCTCGCCTCGACGCGGACGCGGCGCAGATCATCGCCAAGTACCCGGGCTCGAGGTCGGCGCTGCTGCCGCTGCTCCATCTCGTCCAGGCCGAGGAAGGTTTCGTCTCCGCCGACGGCATCGAGTACTGCGCGGACAAGCTCGGGCTGACCGAGACCGACGTCACCGGGGTGGTCACCTTCTACACCATGTACAAGCGCCGCCCGGTCGGCCAGTACCACGTCGGCGTGTGCACCAACGCGGTGTGCGCGGTCCTGGGCGGTAACCAGATACTCGCCGAACTCCGTGAGCACCTCGGCGTGCCGGACGATGAGCCCACGCCCGACGGCCAGGTCAGCCTCGAGCACCTCGAGTGCAACGCCGCCTGCGTGTACGCGCCGGTCATGATGGTGAACTGGGAGTTCTTCGACAACATGACGCCGGCCTCGGCCCGCAAGCTGGCCGACGACCTGCGCGCGGGGACCAACGTGACGCCGAGCCGTGGCCCCGGCCGGCTGGCCACCTGGCGCGAGGCGGCCCGGATCCTGGCCGGCTTCAACGACGACCAGGCCACCGACGGCCCGCCCGCGGGGCCGGCCGACCTGGTCGGCCTCAGGATCGCCAGGCAGCACGGCTGGACCGCGCCGGAGCCGGGCCCGGCGGGCGACCAAGCGAAGGAGCCGCGGTGACCGACACCCTGACCCCGGTGCTGACCGCGCACTGGGACCAGCCCGACATCTTCACCATCGACGGGTACCGGCGGTCGGGCGGCTGGCAGGCGCTGCCGAAGGCGCTCGGCATGGCGCCCGACGAGGTGATCGCGATCGTGAAGAGCTCCGGGCTGCGCGGCCGCGGCGGCGCCGGCTTCCCGACCGGCGTGAAGTGGGGCTTCCTGCCGCGGGGCGACAACAAGCCGCACTACCTGGTCGTCAACGCGGACGAATCCGAGCCGGGCGCCTGCAAGGACGTCCCGCTCATGATGGCCACCCCGCACACGCTTATCGAGGGCGCGGCCATCGCCTCGTACGCGATCGGGGCCAGCCACGCGTTCATCTACGTCCGGGGCGAGGTGCTGCACGTCGTCCGGCGGCTGCGGCACGCGGTGCAGGAAGCCTACGACGCAGGCTTCCTCGGCCGGAACATCCTCGGCTCCGGGTTCGACCTGGACGTCATCGTCCACGCCGGGGCCGGGGCCTACATCTGCGGCGAGGAGACCGCGCTGCTTGACTCGCTGGAGGGCAAGCGCGGGCTGCCGCGTTACAAGCCGCCGTTCCCGGCCGTGGCCGGCGTGTACGCCCTCCCGACGAACGTGAACAACGTGGAGTCGATCGCCAGCGTGCCGTCGATCGTGCTGAACGGGGGCGACTGGTTCGCCAGCATGGGGACCGAGAAGTCCAAGGGGTGCGGGATCTTCAACCTGTCCGGCCACGTCGCGGCGCCGGGCACGTTCGAGGCCCCGCTCGGTACCACGCTGCGTGAGCTGCTCGACCTGTCCGGCGGGATGCGCGGCGGCCACCGCCTGAAGTTCTGGACGGCCGGCGGCTCGTCGGCCGGGATACTGACCGACCAGCACCTGGACGTGCCGCTGGACTTCGAGTCGGTCGCCGCCGCCGGGTCCGCGCTCGGCACCAGGTCCGTGCAGATCTTCGACGAGACGACGTGCGTCGTCGGCGTGGTGCTCCGCTGGACCGAGTTCTACCAGCACGAGTCGTGCGGCAAGTGCACGCCGTGCCGTGAGGGCACGTTCTGGCTGGTCCGCCTGCTTGAGCAGCTGGAACACGGCCAGGGCAGCGAGGAAGACCTCGACAAGCTCCTGGACGTCTGCGACAACATCACCGGCCGTGCGTTCTGCGCGCTCGGCGACAGCGCCACGCCCCCGGTGACCTCAGCCGTCCGCTACTTCAGGGACGAGTTCCTGCAGCACCAGAAGGAAGGCGGCTGTCCCTTCGACCCGGCGGCTTCGACGGCCTGGAGCACGACATGACCGTGCAGACCACGCAGGCCACGCAGGCCACGCAGGACATGGTCACCGTCACCATCGACGGGTTCGAGATCGCGGTGCCGAAGGGCATGCTGATCATCCGGGCCGCCGAGCTGCTCGGCATCGCCATCCCGCGGTTCTGCGACCATCCGCTGCTCGACCCGATCGCCGCCTGCCGGCAGTGCCTGGTCGAGGTGGAGGGCCAGAGCAAGCCGCCGGCGGCGTGCATCACCCCGTGCTCGGACGGCATGGTGGTGCGGACCCAGCTCACCTCCGCGGTCGCGGAGAAGGCGCAGCGCGGCGTGATGGAGTTCCTCCTGATCAACCACCCGCTGGACTGCCCGATGTGCGACAAGGGCGGCGAGTGCCCGCTGCAGAACCAGGCCATGTCCAACGGCCAGGGCGAGACCCGCTTCACGTACGACAAGCGGACCTTCGACAAGCCGGTCGCCATCTCCACCGAGGTGCTGCTTGACCGTGAGCGGTGCATCTCGTGCACCCGGTGCACGAGGACCTCCGAGGAGATCGCCGGCGACCCGTTCATCGATTTCCTCGGGCGCGGCCCGGCGCAGATGATCGGGACCGCCGAGGGCAAGCCGTTCAACTCCTACTTCTCCGGCAACACCGTGCAGGTCTGCCCCGTGGGCGCGCTGACCGGCGCCGCGTACCGGTTCCGGTCCAGGCCGTTCGACCTGATGTCGGTGCCGAGCGTGTGCGAGCACTGCGCCGCCGGGTGCAGGCAGCGGACCGACATCAGGCGCGGCCGGGTGATGCGGCGCCTGGCGGGCGAGGAGCCTGCCGTCAACGAGGAGTGGAACTGCGACAAGGGCCGCTGGGCGTTCACCTACGCGACCCAGCCCGACCGGCTGAACACCCCGCTGGTCAGGGACGAGCGCGGAGTTCTCGTCCCGACGTCCTGGCCGCACGCGCTGGGTGTGGCCGCCGCCGGGCTCGCCGCCGCCCGCGACGGCGCCGCCGGGGGACCGCAGGGCGTGGGCGTGCTGGTGGGCGGGCGGCTGACCCTCGAGGACTCCTACGCGTACGCGAAGTTCGCCCGGGTGGCGCTGGACACCAACGACGTGGACATGCGCGCGCGCCCGCACTCGGCCGAGGAGGAGCAGTTCCTCGCGGCCTGCGTGGCCGGGCGCGGCATCGACGTCACCTACGCCGACCTGGAGCAGGCACCGGCGGTGCTGCTGGCCGGGTTCGAGCCGGAAGACGAGTCGCCCATCATCTTCCTCCGGCTGCGCAAGGCGGTCAGGCGTCACCACCTGCCGGTGTTCTCGGTCGCCGCCCTGGCCTCCCCCGGCCTGGCCAAGCTGTCCGGCGAGCTGCTTGCCACCGTTCCCGGCGAGGAGGCCAGCGCGCTGACCAGGCTGGCGGCCGGCGGCCCGGCGCGCGGCGCGGACGGCGACGACACGTGGGACCGGGCCGGCCGGGTCCTCGGCGCGCCCGGAGCGGTGATCCTGGCCGGCGAGCGGCTCGCCGAGGTGCCCGGGGCGCTCGCGGCCACCGCCAGGCTCGCCACGGCGTCGGGCGCGCGGCTCGCGTGGGTGCCGCGGCGGGCGGGCGAGCGCGGTGCCGTCGAGGCCGGGGCCCTGCCCAGCCTGCTGCCCGTCGGCAGGCCCGTGACGGACCCGGCCGCTCGCGCCGAAGTGGCGAGGACGTGGGGCAAGGGCAGCCTGCCCGCGATCCCGGGGCGCGACACCGCGGCCATGCTCGCCGCGGCGGCGCACGGCGAGCTTGGCGGCCTGGTGATCGCCGGGGTCGACCCCGCGGACCTGCCCGATCCGCGCGCCGCGCTCGGCGCCATCGAGGCGGCCCCGTTCGTCGTCAGCCTCGAACTGCGGGCGAGCGCCGTCACCGACCGCGCCGACGTGGTCTTCCCCGTCGCCGCGGTCGCCGAGAAGGCCGGGACGTTCGTGAACTGGGAAGGGCGCGGCGGCTCGTTCCGCGAGGCGCTGAGCGTCCCCGAGGTCCGCACCGACCTGTACGTGCTCGGCGCGATCGCCGACGAGATGGACGTCCACCTCGGCCTGCCGGACGCGGCGGCGGCGCGCGCGGAACTCGCCGCGCTCGGCACCTGGCACGGCGAGCGCCCAGAGCCACCCTCAGGGGACTTCGGGGGGATCCTCTCCGGGACCGGCATCATCAGGCTTGCCACCTGGCACCAGCTGCTGGACAGCGGGCGCATGCAGGACGGAGAGCCGGCCCTGGCCGGCACGGCCAGGCCGGTGGTGGCCAGGATGTCCGCGGCGACCGCCGCGCAGGCCGGGACGGCCGGCGGCGATAAGGTAACCCTGGCTACCGAGCGGGGTGCTGTGACCGTCCCCGTCGAGGTCGTGCCGATGGCCGACCACGTGGTCTGGCTTCCGTCGGCCGGGCTGCCCCAGGGGGCCAGGACGGAACGCCCCGGCTCGACCATCCGCGCTGAACTCGGTGCCGGGCACGGCGCCACGGTCACGCTGAGGAGGCCGGAATGACGGACCACGCGGCGCTGCAGCACCTGCTCGCGGCTCCCGCGACGAACCCGAACCCCACGCTCAGCGACTTCAACCAGCTCATCTGGTGGATGGTGCTGCTCAAGGTCGGCATCGTCTTCGCCTTCCTGATCCTGACCACCATGTTCATGATCTGGGCGGAGCGCCGCGTCCTCGGCCGGATGCAGAACCGGCCGGGCCCGAACCGCGCCGGGCCCTTCGGCCTGCTGCAGCCGATCGCCGACGCGCTCAAGCTGCCGCTCAAGGAGGACATCGTCCCCCGCAGCTCGGACAAGCTGGTGTTCGTCGTCGCGCCCGTCCTGTCAGCCGCGCCGGCCTTCGTCAGCTTCGCGATCATCCCGTGGGGCCCGGAAGTCTCGATCTTCCACCACCAGACCCCGCTGCAGGTCGCCGACCTGCCGGTGGCGGTCCTGCTGGTGCTGGCGATGAGCTCGATCGGCGTCTACGGGATCGTGCTGGCCGGCTGGGCCTCGGGGTCGCCCTACTCGCTGCTCGGCGCGCTGCGCTCGGCCGCGCAGGTGATCAGCTACGAGATCGCGATGGGGCTCGCCTTCGTGGCCGTCTTCCTGTACGCGGGGTCGCTGTCCACCAGCGCGATCGTCGCCGCGCAGCAGCACGAGTGGTACGCCTGGCTGCTGCCGGTCTCCTTCGTCATCTACCTGTTCACCATGGTCGGCGAGACCAACCGGCTGCCGTTCGACCTGCCGGAAGGCGAGGGCGAGCTCGTCGCCGGCTATCACACCGAGTACTCGTCGATGAAGTTCGCGATGTTCTACCTCGCCGAGTACATCAACATGACGACGGTCTCGGCGCTGGCCACCACGCTGTTCCTCGGCGGCTGGCGGGCGCCGTGGCCGCTGTCGCTCTGGGACAGCGCGAACCGCGGCTGGTGGCCCGTGCTGTGGTTCCTGATCAAGGTCTTCATCTTGCTGTTCTGCTACATCTGGCTGCGCGGGACCCTGCCCCGGGTGCGGTACGACCAGCTGATGGCGATCGGCTGGAAGGTCCTCATCCCGGTGTCCATCGTCTGGATCCTGCTGATCGCGACCGTGCGCGCGTGGCGGCTCGACACCCACGACAAGGCCCCGTACGTGGTATTCGGCTTCGTCATCGTGATCATCATGGTGCTGGCCTGGATGTGGGACAACGCCGCCCAGCAGCGGGCCCTGCGGTACGCGGCGGGAGCCGAGCCCGGGGAGCCGTTGCCGCCCGGGTCCCGCCGGGCCACGGGGTCCGCCTTCCCGGTGCCTCCGCTCGACCTGCCGCATTACCACGGCGTCGGCGTCGACCTGGAGGCCCCGGACAGGAGCGAGGCGGAGCTCACCAACACGGGCACCTCCCCCAAGGAGGTCACAGGTGCTTGATTTCCTCAATCCGATCAAGGGGTTCGGGGTCACCTTCCACGAGATGTTCCGGAAGGTCGAGACCATCGAGTACCCCGAGGTCAAGAAGCCGACCGCGCCGCGGTTCCACGGCCACCACCAGCTCAACCGGTGGCCGGACGGGCTGGAGAAGTGCATCGGCTGCGAGCTGTGCGCCTGGGCCTGCCCGGCGGACGCCATCTACGTCGAAGGCCGGGACAACACGCCGGAAGCCAGGTTCTCACCTGGCGAGCGGTACGGGCACGTCTACCAGATCAACTACCTGCGCTGCATCCTGTGCGGCATGTGCATCGAGGCCTGCCCGACGCGCGCGCTGACCATGACCAACGAGTACGAGATCGCCGACGACAGCCGCGAGAACCTGATCTGGACCAAGGAACAGCTCCTCGTGCCGCTGGAGCCGGACATGGAGGCGCCGCCGCACCCGATGCGGCTCGGCGAGCGCGAGAAGGACTACTACCGCCTTGGCGTGGCCGGCCTGACGGACGGATTCCGTGCGCCCGGGATGGCCGGGCCCGGCGGGCCGTCGGGCCCGGCGGTGTTCGCCGATGCCCCGGACGAGTCGCTGTCGTGGGCCCCGCCAGAGGTCCGCGAAGCGGACCTGCCGGGCTGGGAGGAGGGCTGATGACTCACGTCCTCGCCGCGGGCACCGACACCGACGCCATCGCGCGGGAAACCGTCTTCTGGATCCTCGCCATCGCCTCGGTGGGCGCCGCGCTGGCCATGATCCTGGTCAGGCGGGCGGTGCACTGCGCCCTGATGCTGGCCGTCGTGATGCTCTGCCTGGCCACGATGTACGCGATGCAGGGCGCGCCGTTCCTGGCGTTCGTCCAGATCATCGTGTACACCGGCGCGGTCCTGATGCTGTTCCTGTTCGTCCTGATGCTCATCGGCATCAGCTCGTCGGACTCGATCGTGGAAACGATCAAGGGCCAGCGGCTGGCCGCGGGCCTGATCGCGATCGGCCTGCTCGTCCTGCTGACCCTCGGCATCGGGCACGCCGCCATCGGGCCCGCGGTCCCGCAAGGCGCGGCGAACGGGACGGGCAACCTGACCGGGATCGCCACCCTGATCTTCACCACCTACGTGTTCCCGTTCGAGGCGACCGGCGCCCTGCTGATCACCGCGGCCGTGGGGGCCATGGTGCTCGCCCACCGCGAGCGCGCGGTACCACGGCCCACGCAGCGGGAACTCGCCGCCAGGCGGCTGGCCAGCGGGCAGCTCGCGCCCGACCCGCCGCCGGGGGTCTACGCGCTGCACGACGCGGCCGACCGGCCCGCCCTCCTTCCCGACGGCACGACGTCCGACCTGTCGGTCAGCACGGTACTGTCCCCGCGTGACGTGACCCGGGCACCACAGTTCGTTCCGGCTGAACAGACGGCGGCGATTACGGCGGAAGAATTCCAGCGGGAGCTCGCGCAGTCAGGGGAGGCCGACTCATGAGCCCGGTGCACTACGTGTCGCTGGCGGTGATCCTGTTCGTGATCGGCGGGGTCGGCGTGCTCGTGCGGCGCAACGCCATCGTCGTGTTCATGTGCGTGGAGCTCATGCTGAACGCCTGCAACCTGGCGTTCGTGGCGTTCGCCAGCGTGCACGGCAACCTGGACGGCCAGGTCATCGCGTTCTTCGTCATGGTGGTGGCGGCCGCCGAGGTCGTCGTCGGCCTGGCGATCCTGATGGCGATCTACCGGGCCCGCAGGTCCGCGTCGGTGGACGACGCCAACCTGCTGAAGTACTGAGGGGATGACGACGTTGACCACCATTGCGGCGACGGGCGCGCTGCGGGCCTCGTGGCTGCTGCTCGCCTTCCCGATCTTCGGTGCGGTGGTTCTGCTGATCGGCGGGCGGCGCACCGACAAGTGGGGGCACCTGCTCGGGGTCGCGATGCCGGTCGCGTCGTTCGTGTACGCCGTGGTCGCCTTCTTCGCCCTGCTCGGGGACCGCGACCGCAGCCAGGACCTGCACCTGTTCTCCTATATCCCGGTGGGCGGCTTCCAGGTCAGCATGGGGATCCTGCTGGACCCGCTGTCGGCCAGCTTCATGCTGCTGATCACCGGGGTCGGCTCGCTGATCATCATCTACTCGGTCGGCTACATGGCGCACGACAGCGACCGGCGGCGGTTCTTCGGGTACCTGAACCTGTTCATCGCCGCCATGCTCCTGCTCGTGCTGGCCGACAACTACCTGGTGCTGTACGTCGGGTGGGAAGGCGTCGGCCTGGCGTCGTACCTGCTGATCGGGTTCTGGCAGTACAAGAACTCGGCCGCGGTCGCGGCCAAGAAGGCGTTCGTCGTCAACCGCGTCGGCGACGCCGGCCTGACCCTGGCCATCTTCCTGATGTTCGCCGAGTTCGGCACGGTGTCGTTCACCGGCGTGTTCGGCTCGGTGCGCTCCGGCGGGAGCGGGGTGGCCACCGCGCTCGGGCTGCTCCTGCTGCTCGGCGCCTGCGGGAAGTCCGCGCAGGTGCCGCTGCAGTCCTGGCTGCTCGACGCGATGGAGGGCCCGACCCCGGTGTCGGCCCTGATCCACGCCGCGACCATGGTCACCGCCGGGGTCTACCTGCTGGTCCGGTCCAACCCGATCCTGGCCCTGACCCCCGACGCCCGGCTGGCCATCGCCATCGTGGGCGCGGTGACGCTGCTGTGGGGCGCGATCATCGGCTGCGCGAAGGACGACATCAAGAAGTCGCTGGCCGGGTCGACCATGAGCCAGATCGGCTACATGACGCTCGGTGCCGGGCTCGGCCCGGCCGGGTACGTGTTCGCGATCGCGCACCTGCTCGCGCACGGGTTCTTCAAGGCCGGGCTGTTCCTCGGCTCCGGGTCCGTGATCCACGCGATGGACGACGAGCAGGACATGCGGCGGTACGGCGGGCTCGCGCGTTTCCTGCCGGTGACCTTCGTCACGTTCATCCTGGCGTACCTGGCGATCATCGGGATCCCGCCGTTCTCCGGGTTCTTCACCAAGGACGGCATCATCGAGGCGGCCTGGGACCGGGGCGGCACGGCCGGGCCGATCTTCGCGGCCTGCGCGATCCTCGGCGCGGGCATCACCGCGTTCTACATGACCCGCATGGTGCTGATGACGTTCTTCGGCAGGCCTCGCTGGGCAGGGGGGTCTGGGGGGATGCAATCCCCCCAGGAGCGGGGGGATCTCGGGGGGTCGCCCCCCGAGGCCGGCACCGCCCCGCACCCGCACGAATCGCCCGCGGTCATGCTCTGGCCGATGATCGTGCTGGCGGTGGGTTCGGTCGGCGCCGGGGCATTCCTGATCATCGGGCGGCGCTTCGAGAAGTTCCTCGCCCCGGTCACCGGGGTGCCGCCCACCGCGCACGGCATCTTCACCGTGCCGGGCATCATCGCCCTGGTGCTCGCCCTGGCCGGCGCGGGGCTGGCCTGGGTCATGTACGGCCGGGTCCCGGTGCCCGAGACCGCGCCGCACGGCAACCCCCTGGTCGTGGCCGGCCGGAAGGACCTGTACGGCGACGCGTTCAACGAGTCGGTCCTGATGCGACCCGGGCAGTGGCTGGCCAGGCTGTCGGTGTACTTCGACAACCGCGGCGTGGACGGCCTGGTCAATACGCTGGCCGCGCTGGTAGGCGGGACATCGGGCCGGATGCGCAGGTGGCAGACGGGTTTCGTGCGCTCCTACGCGCTTTCCATGTTCTTCGGCGCCGCTGTGCTGGTCGCCTTGCTCCTGGCGGTGAGGCTCTAGATGAACGGCTTTCCCTGGCTGACCGTGGCGGGAGCGGTCCCGCTGCTCGGCGCGATCGTGATCCTGTGCGTCCCGGGCCTGCCGAAGGACAGCGCCGAGGGGGACCGGCAGGCCCGCAACGCCATCGCCAAGTGGCTCGCGCTGGCGTTCTCGCTGCTGACGCTGGTCGTGGTGATCATCATTGCGGTCCGGTTCCAGGTCGGCGGGCCGAACTACCAGTTCACCGAGATCTACTCGTGGATCCCGGCGTTCGGCGTGCACTACGCCCTGGGCGTGGACGGCATCGCGCTGGTGCTGATCGCCATGTCCGCGGTGCTGATGCCGGTGGTGATCCTCGCCTCCTGGAACGACGCCGAATCGGGACGGCACAGCGTGAAGACGTACTTCGCGCTGATGATGGTGCTCGAGACGATGATGATCGGGGTCTTCGCGGCCACCGACGTCTTCCTGTTCTACGTCTTCTTCGAGGCCATGCTGGTCCCGATGTACTTCATGATCGGCAGCTACGGCGTCGGCAAGCGGCAGTACGCGGCGGTCAAGTTCCTGCTGTACAGCCTGCTCGGCGGGCTGCTCATGCTGGTCGCGATCATCGCGCTCTACGTGTACGCGTCGCGCAGCGGCGCGACCGGGCACCACGGGACGTTCATGTTCAGCGAGCTGATCAACGTGTCGCTGAGCCCGACCGTGCAGAAGTGGCTGTTCCTCGGGTTCTTCATCGCGTTCGCCATCAAGGCCCCGCTGTGGCCGTTCCACACCTGGCTGCCCGACGCCGCCGCATCGGCGCAGCCCGGAGCGGCCGTGCTGCTGGTCGGCGTGCTGGACAAGGTCGGCACGTTCGGGATGCTGCGGTACTGCTTCGAGCTGTTCCCGGCCGGCGCCAGGTACTTCACCCCGCTGGTCATCACGCTGGCCGTGATCGGGATCGTGTACGGCGCCATCGTCGCGATCGGCCAGCAGGACATGAAGCGGCTGATCGCGTATACGTCGGTCTCGCACTTCGGGTTCATCGCGCTCGGCATCTTCGCGATGACCAGCCAGGGCGTCACGGGCGCGACGCTATACATGGTCAACCACGGGTTCGCCACCGGCGCGCTGTTCATCCTGGCCGGGTTCCTGATCACCCGGCGCGGGTCGGACCGGATCGCCGACTTCGGCGGCGTCCAGAAGGTCGCGCCGCTGCTGGCCGGGCTGTTCCTGGTCTCCGGCCTGGCCGGGCTCTCGCTGCCGGGTCTTTCCACCTTCGTCAGCGAGTTCCTCGTCCTGCTCGGCACCTTCTCCCGGTACAAGCTGCCCGCCATCATCGCCACCTCGGGGATCATCCTGGCCGCGATCTACATCCTCTGGATGTACCAGCGCGTGGCGGGCGGCCCGGTCCGTGAGCAGGTATCCGGGATGAAGGACCTCAGGCCCCGCGAACTGCTGGCCGTCGCGCCGCTGATCGTGCTGATCATCGGGGTCGGCGTCTACCCCAAGCCGGTGCTCGACATCATCAACCCCGCCGTCCGGGCGACGATGTCGCAGATACACGAGACCGACCCCGTGCCCGCGCACCCTTATCCCGGGTTCAGTACGACCGCAGCGCAGAAGGGAAGCCTGCCGTGACCGGTGTCCTGGCCGTCTCGGCGGCCCCAGGCGCTAGTGCGCTCCACGCGGCCGTGGTCACCGCCACGATCAGCCCGCCCAGCATCGAGTACAGCCAGCTCGCGCCGATGCTGATCGTCTTCGGCGCGGCGGTGGTCGGGGTGCTCGTCGAGGCGTTCGCGCCGCGCTTCATGCGGCGCAGCCTGCACCTGGTCCTCACCCTGGGCTCGCTGCTCGCCGCGTTCGTGCTGACCATCGTCGTCGCCGCGTCCAGCAAGATCTTCGCGCGCGGCGGCGCGGGCCACATCGCCGCGATGGGCGCGGTTGCGGTGGACCGCCCCACCCTGTTCATCCAGGGCACCATCCTGGTGCTGGCCTTCGCCAGCGTGCTGCTCATCGCCGACAACAGCAACAGCCCGTTCGCCGCGCAGGCGGCGGCGCCGCCCGGCAGCCCGGAGGAACGCGAGGGCCTGGTCGCCGGGGTCACGCATACCGAGATCTTCCCGCTGACGCTGTTCGCGATTGGCGGGATGCTGCTGTTCCCCGCCGCCAATGACCTGCTCACCATGTTCATCGCGCTGGAGATCCTGTCACTGCCGCTGTACCTGCTGTGCGGGCTGGCCCGGCGACGCCGGCTGCTCTCCCACGAGGCGGCCATGAAGTACTTCCTGCTCGGCGCCTTCTCCTCGGCCTTCTTCCTGTTCGGCATCGCGATGCTGTACGGGTTCTCCGGGTCGGTCTCGCTGGCGGCCATCGCGTCCGCGGCGGCCACCAACACCTCCAACGCGACGCTGCTGTACGCGGGGATCGCGCTGGTCGGCCTGGGGCTGCTGTTCAAGATCGGCGCGGTGCCGTTCCACGGGTGGAAGCCCGACGTGTACCAGGGCGCGCCGACGCCGGTGACCGCGCTGATGGCGTCCTGCACGGTGGTGTCGGGGTTCGGCGCGCTGCTGCGCGTCTTCTACGTCGCCTTCGGCAACCTGACCTGGGACTGGCGCCCGGCGCTGTGGGTGATCGCGATCGCGACCATGGTCGCGGGCGCGGTCATCGCCATCACCCAGACCGATGTCAAGCGGCTGCTCGCCTACTCCTCGATCGCGCACGCCGGGTTCGTGCTGACCGCGGTCATCGCGGTCAGCACCGCCGGGCTGTCCAGCAGCCTGTTTTACCTGGCCTCGTACGGGCTGACCACGATCGGCGCGTTCGCGGTGATCACCCTGGTGCGCGACGCGGGCGGCGAGGCCGGGCACCTGTCCCGGTGGGCGGGCCTGGGCCGGACGTCGCCGGTGGTCGCAGGAATCTTCGCGCTGTTCCTGCTCGCATTCGCGGGCATCCCGCTGACCAGCGGGTTCACCGGGAAGTTCGCCGTCTTCCAGGCCGCGATCGCGTCCGGCGAGACACCGCTCGTGATCGTCGGCGTGCTGTCCAGCGCGATCGCGGCGTTCTTCTACGTCCGCGTGATCGTCCTGATGTTCTTCAGCGACCCGGTTCCCGACGGGCCGGAAGTCGTCGTGCCGAGCGTCTTCACCGGCACCGCGGTCGGGCTCGGCGTCGCGGCCACGCTGGTGCTCGGCATCGTGCCGGAGCCGGTGCTGAGCCTGGCCAGTCACGCCGCGAATCAGCTGTTCGTAAGCTGAATCAGGCCCGCCCGGCGGGGCCGGCGTGGTTCCGCCCGCCTGGAACGGGCATACTCGGAAATTCGAGGCGTTCGCGCGTGCCGATGACCTGGAGAGCATGTGATCAGCGCAGTTCCGGTCGATTTCCCGGATTCCGCCCTGGCGGCGGAGGTTCTTGACGACCTGGCCCGGGTCGAGGCGTCGCTGACGGAAACGGCGCATCCCGCTGACTCGCTGTTCACCGAGGCGTCACAGCACAGCATCGCGGCGGGCGGCAAGCGGTTCCGGGCCATGCTCGTGCTGCTGGCCGCGCAGTTCGGCGAGCCGAAGGACCCGCGGGTCATCCAGGCGGCCGTGGCGATCGAGCTCACCCACCTAGCCACGCTGTTCCACGACGACGTCATGGACGAGGCCGACGTGCGCCGCGGCCGTCCCTCGGTCAACTCCCGGTGGAGCAATTCGGTCGCCATCTTGACCGGTGACTTCCTCTTCGCCCAGGCCTCCCGCATCCTGGCCGACCTCGGGCCTGAGGCGGTCCGGATCCAGGCGGAGACGTTCAACCGGCTGGTGGCCGGGCAGATGGCGGAGACCCTCGGCCCGCGTCCCGGCCAGGACCCGCTCGACCACTACCGCTACGTGATCACGGAGAAGACCGGGTCCCTGATCGCCACGTCGGGGCAGTTCGGCGCCATGTTCTCCGGCGCCCCGGGACGGATCGCGGCGCGGATCGGGGCGGCCTGCGAGCAGATCGGGGTGGCCTGGCAGCTTTCCGATGACGTGATCGACATCGCCAGCGATCAGGCGCAGTCGGGCAAGACGCCCGGCACCGACCTGCGCCAGGGCGTGCGGACCCTCCCCGTCCTGTTCGCGATGCGCTCGGCCGCCCAGTCCGATGCGGACCGCCGGCTGCAATGGCTGCTCGGCGAGGCTGACCTGACCGACGAGGCGCTGCTGGCCGAGGCGCTCAGGCTGCTGCGCGGCCATTCCGCCCTCGCCGAGTCCCGCGCGGACGTGCTGAACTGGGCGCAGGGAGCCAGGAACGAGATCATGGCGCTGCCCGACGTGCCCGCGCGGGCGGCCTTCCTGGCCCTGTGCGACTTCGTGGAGAAGCGGACCGGCTGACGGCCTGCGGGCCGTAAGCGGTCCCGGGCGGCGGCGGTTGAAGGTCCCGGAGGTGGACGTGATGGGGCCACGGAACCGGCGCAGCCTGCCGGTCGGCCTGACGCGCGCCGGTTGTTGTCACAAATTTGTAATACAATGACGGCATGACGACTGCGGGCGCACATGCCGTGGGCCTGCGGGACGAGGAGCGCTGGTGAGCCTGTACTACGCAGACACCTCGGCGGTTATCAAGCTGCTGGCCGAGGAAACCCACTCCCGCGCCTTTGCCGACTTCTATGATGCACATGCCGACGCCGAGTGGGTCAGCTCTCGCCCCAGACCTTGATGCGATCGTCAGTTACGACGACCGCCTGATCAAGGCAGCGCAGGATGCCGGCCTGGCAACGGTGTCTCCGCGGGACTGAGCGCGAGCTCAGGGCGCCAGGTCGAGTGCGGCCCTCGTGCTCGTGGACGATCTGCCAGGTCCCTTCTTCGTTCTTGCGCAAGCCTCAAGCGAGGCAGCGCCGGCTGGTACGGGGCACCACGGTTCGTTCGGCAGAATTGACCTGGCGCAGGACCCTGGCTGGCTCAGCTGACTTCCCAGGTGTCGCTGCCGGCCAGCAGGGCGGCGAGGTCGCCGGGGCCGCTGTGGCTGCGCGCGGCGGTGATCTGGTCGGCCATGAGCTGGTCGTAGCTGGGCTGCTCGACCTGCCGGAAGACCCCCATCGGGGTGTGCCGGAAGTCCGCCGCGTCCAGCCGGGACAAGGCGAACGCGTAGGACGGGTCGGCCCGGTGCGCGTCGTGGGTGATCAGCGTGTCGGGGTCGGCCCCGGCCACGTCGACGGCCTCGAGCTCGCCGTGGCGGCCGAACCGCAGGCCCTGCGTCCCGCCGGCGAACCGGACCGGCTCGCCGTGCTCGAGGTTGATCAGCCGCTCGCCGGCCGCGGCGGTCTCCTTCAGCGGCGCGAATGCGTCGTCGTTGAAGATGGGGCAGTTCTGGTAGATCTCGATGAACGCGGCGCCCTGGTGGTCCGCGGCGGCGGTCAGGACCGAGGTCAGGTGCCTGCGGTCGGAGTCGATGGTCCGGGCGACGAAGCTGGCGTCGGCGCCGAGCGCGAGGGAGATCGGGTTGAACGGGTGGTCCAGCGACCCGAACGGGGTGGACTTGGTGACCTTGCCCTGCTCGGAGGTCGGGGAGTACTGGCCCTTGGTCAGCCCGTAGATCCTGTTGTTGAACAGCAGGATCTTGATGTTGACGTTGCGGCGCAGCGCGTGGATCAGGTGGTTGCCGCCGATGGACAGCGCGTCGCCGTCGCCGGTGATGACCCAGACCGACAGGTCGGGCCGCGACGCAGCGAGCCCGGTGGCGATCGCGGGAGCGCGGCCGTGGATGGAGTGCAGCCCGTAGCTGTTGACGTAGTAGGGCAGCCGGGAGGAGCAGCCGATCCCGGAGATGACGACGACGTTTTCCCGCGGCACCTCAAGGGAGGGCAGGAACGCCTGGAAGGCGGCCAGGATGGCGTAGTCGCCGCAGCCGGGGCACCAGCGCACCTCCTGGTCGGACTTGAAATCCTTGGCTGCCGAACGGGCGGTGGCTCGCGGGACCAGGGTCAGCGATGCCAGCCGATGGCCAGGAGACCCGCGCATTGCCTCGCCGTCTTCTGGGGCACCGTGCCCGTTGGTCTCAGACATGGCTGATCACATCCTCGATGACCCCGGCGAGTTCGGCCGCCTGGAACGGCAGGCCCCGCACCTGGTTGTAGGAGATCACGTCGACCAGGAACCGACCGCGCAGCAGCAGGGCGAGCTGCCCGAGGTTGATCTCGGGGACGAGCACCTTGTCGTAGCGGGCCAGCACCTCGCCCAGGTTCGGCGGGAACGGGTTGAGGTGCCGCAGGTGAACCTGCGCCACCGGGTGCCCGGCGTTCCTGACGAGCCGGACGGCCGCGCCGATCGAGCCGAAGGTGGACCCCCAGCCCAGGACCAGCACCCGCGCGCTGCCGTCCGGGTCGTCGGCCTCCAGCGGCTCGATGCCGGCCGCGATGCCGTCGATCTTGGCCTGCCGCAGCCGGACCATGCGGTCGTGGTTGTCGGGGTCGTAGGAGATGTCCCCGCTGACGTCGGCCTTCTCGATGCCGCCGATCCGGTGCTCGAGCCCCGGGGTGCCCGGGATGGCCCAGGGCCGGGCCAGCGTGACCGGGTCCCGCCGGAACGGCTCGAACTCGCTGCTGCCGTCACCGGGCGGCGCGAACGCGAACTGGCTGGCCAGGTCGGGGAGGCTGGCGACCTCGGGGATCCGCCACGGCTCTGAGCCGTTGGCGAGGTAGCCGTCGGAGAGCAGGAACACCGGCGTGCGGTACGTGACCGCGATCCTGGCCGCCTCGATCGCCGCGTGGAAGCAGTCGGCCGGGCTGGCCGGGGCGACGATCGGGACCGGCGACTCGCCGTTGCGGCCGAACATCGCCTGGAGCAGGTCGGCCTGCTCGGTCTTGGTCGGCATCCCGGTGGACGGCCCGGCGCGCTGGATGTCGCAGATGATCAGCGGAAGCTCGACCGACACGGCCAGGCCCACCGTCTCGGCCTTGAGCAGCATCCCAGGCCCGGAAGTGCTGGTGACGCCCAGCGAGCCGCCGAACGCCGCGCCGAGCGCCGCGCCGACCGCGGCGATCTCGTCTTCGGCCTGGAACGTGCGCACCCCGAAGCGCTTGTGCCTGGCGAGCTCGTGCAGGATGTCCGACGCGGGCGTGATCGGGTAGGAGCCGAGGAACAACGGCAGCCCGGCCAGCTGGGAGGCGGCGATCAGGCCGTAGGCCAGCGCGGTGTTGCCGCTGATGTTGCGGTAGGTACCGGGGGCCAGCGCCGCCGGGCTGACCTCGTACCGGACCGAGAACGCCTCGGTGGTCTCGCCGAAGTTCCAGCCGGCGCCGAAGGCGGCCACGTTCGCCGCCATGATCTCGGGCTTGCCCGCGAACTTGGCCTTGAGGAAGCTGAGCGTTCCCTCGGCGGGCCGGTCGTACAGCCAGGACAGCATCCCCAGCGCGAACATGTTCTTGGCCCGCTCGGCGTCCTTCCTGGTGATATCGAAGGACCCCAGGGCCTTGATCGTCATCGAGGTGATCGGCACGGCGTGCACCGTGTACGGCTCCAGCGAGCCGTCCTCCAGCGGGCTGGCCTCGTAGCCGACCTTGGTCAGGTTGCGCTTGGTGAACTCGTCGGTGTTCACGATCAGCGTCCCGCCCCGCGGCAGGTCCTTCAGGTTGGCCTTGAGCGCGGCGGGGTTCATCGCGATAAGCACGTCAGGCGCGTCGCCGGGCGTGAGGATATCGTGATCGGCGAAATGCAGCTGGAAACTCGACACGCCGGGCAGGGTGCCGGCCGGCGCCCGGATTTCGGCGGGGAAATTGGGCAGCGTGGACAGATCATTGCCGAAGACCGCCGTCTCGGCGGTGAACCTGTCCCCGGCAAGCTGCATGCCGTCGCCCGAGTCGCCAGCGAACCTGATGATGACGTGATCGAGCTTCTGGACCTGCTTGGTCACAGCTGGAAGACCTCCTCCGCATGCCGCGGCCGAACGCTACGCAGCACCACCCCATGGCCGGGGGCATGAGTTAGGACGGGGTAAATCTTACGCCTAAGTTAGGCATGCGAACGTTCATCTGCCGGGTGATATTCCCAGGCAGGTGCCGATCTGGCGCGGCCAATGTAGGTTGCGACAGATTCCGGTAAGAAGTGGCAGCCAGGCATGTACAAAACGTTCCCGGCTGGCCGGCTGAGAGGTATGTCACACCGCCGAGGGAACGTGTCAGCACGGCACGGCCGGCCGGTGATCGCGGCCGGCGGCTGCCGGCTCACCGGTAGTTGACGAACTGGATGGCGAAGTCGAATTCCTTGCCCTTGAGCAGGGCGATGACCGCCTGCAGGTCGTCCTTCTTCTTCGCCGAGACCCGGAGCTCGTCTCCCTGGACCTGGGCACGCACGGCCTTCGGCCCCTCGTCCCTGATGATCTTCGAGATCTTCTTGGCGTTGTCCTGGCTGATGCCCTCCTTGAGGGCCACGCCCATCCGGTATTCCTTGCCGGAAAGCCTGGGCTCGCCCGGATCCAGCGTCTTGAGCGATACGCCGCGCCTGACCAGTTTCTCCTTGAACACGTCCAGGACCGCCTCGGCGCGCTCTTCGCTGTTGGCCCGGATCTCTACGGCGTCATCGCCGGACCAGGCGATGGACGCGCCGACGCCGCGGAAGTCGAACCGGGTGCCGATCTCCTTCGCCGCCTGGTTGAGCGCGTTGTCGACTTCCTGCCGGTCGAGCTTGGACACGATGTCAAAAGAGGAGTCTTGTGCTGCCACGGTTCCCAGGCTAGACGGCGCGGCCGCGGGCCGTCACAGAGTCCCCGGCTTGGGCTGCGTTCGGCTTACCGTCACGCGGTGTCTTGGGCTATTCTTCACTGTGCCGCCCGCACGGCGGCACACGGCAGGTTGCCCGAGTGGCCAAAGGGAGCGGTCTGTAAAACCGTCGGCTCAGCCTACGTTGGTTCGAACCCAACACCTGCCACCACCAGCGAAAATGCCCCGTTAGCTGCGAATTCTCGTGCTAGCGGGGCGTTTCTTCTCTGTCTTGTCATGTGTCACCTTGTCGCGCTGTAGACCGTCATGTTGCGCTGTCCACGGACGTATAGCGGACGGGCGTCCGCGTGGTTAGGACGGTCGGTGTGCACAGTTAGGACGGTCGGTGCACACCGTCGGCTGTTTCACGGACGGCCACGGACGGGGCGCGCCAGCGGAGTGTTTCGGCTGGACGTCCACCGTTGAGTCGGTTTCAACGGGTGCCTCGGCGAGCGCGTTCATGACGTGTCGGCCTCGGCCGCCGTGTGCCGATGCCGGGAGACGCCGGGCCAGATGTTTATCGTAGCGGCGGGTGACCTGACGACACGATGGCCGCCGGGCTCAGGCGCGCGATCCGTCCGATGCCGATCAGGGCAGGCTGGCTGGCCCTGGCCCGGAATGCCGGGTGACGGCTGGTTGCGTCCCGCAGCTCCGCTGAGGAGACTGCGTGCCCGGCAGCTTCGAGTGCTGCCGCAAGGTCATCGAGGGGCAGCGGGCGCCGCACGCGCGCCAGGTGGCGGGCGGCGAGTTCTTCTACTGTCGGCGTACCGTAGGGCTCGATCACCCGCAGGGCCTGGCGTGCCTTGCCGTAGGCGTCGGTGGCGTGGCCGAAGGCTTCGATGCCCGTCGCGGCCACCCTATGGATTTCCTGGCCCGCCGCCCGTAGCCGGTCGCGCCTGAGGTAGCCAGCCTGGTAGGCGGCTAGGGCGATGGCCGCGCCGATCCCGAGTGCGGCCAGCGGGTGGCGGCGGGCTGCGCCGACGACCGCGCTGACCGGCACGGCGACCAGCCGGGCGGCCAGTTCGAGGGCGTACGCCGCCTCGGTGAGGGTCGCCTCGTAGCCGGCTGCCTGCAGCAGCCGGTGGGCCAGGGGCAGCCAGGTATCGGCCACGGAGTTGGCCAGCCCGAACCGGGTGAAGACGCTGTCCGCGCTGATGATGACCGCGGGCGCCAGGAACTCCGCGAGCGCCGCGGTACCCAGGTCATCGGGATCGCCACGCAGCCGCACGGGCAGAGCCGGGTCGGCCCGCCTGACTGCCTGGATACGCGGGTGGAGGTAGTCGCCTACCGCTAGGTCGACCACCGGCACCAGCGGCATGATGTCGTCCCACAAGACCCGTTCGGCTTCGCGAAGATCCAGGCCGGGATGGCCTTCGGCCACGTCGGCTAGGTGGCGGACGAGTTCTCCCGGGACGTGCGCGCTGATGTAGGTGTTGGAGCGGCCGGTGACGGCGAGCCCGGTGAACAAGTTTTCAGCCACTGAGTTGAGCGCCGCGTTGCAGGCCCTTGACGCCAGCGCGTTGGTGTCGGTAATGCCGACCAGCGCGGGCACGGGCAGCGCCATCGGGTGCCTCGTGCCGATCCGAGGCCGGTACTTCACAGGGAGGGGCTGCTCGCTCACGGTTTCAAGATAGGGCCGTGGCCTGACATTCCCTGCATGAATTTGCCCGCCGGGGATGGTCCGGGTCTGGCGACGCCGCGAACACGGCACCACAAGGTACTCGATGAGCTGCGAGTCCTATCTGGCGACGTGAAGATTGCCCGCTGGTCCGGGAAACGGCGGTCAGGGTCAAAGACTGCGTGCCGGGCGGGCGGCGGTGGTCCTGCTTTTCTGCCAGGGAAGGATCTCGCCGCACGCGGTTGAGACCCGGACCGTCGTCCAGGTGAGTCGGCACGTCTACGGCGGGAGCGTCGTGGTTTTATCCTTGCCCGGTGACCGTCACGAACCGCAAGTGGCCGCTTCCGGGAGACCCCGACGCCAGCGTGGGTGCGCGTCACCACCGCGTGCCGAGGTTCTACCTGGAACGGTTCGCCAACGAGCGGTTGCAGATCGCGACTGTGGACCGGCGCACCGGTGAGCGCAGGACGGCGGCGATCAGGGAAACAGCGGCGGAGAAGGACTTCTACACGGCGATCAACACCGACGGGGACAAGGACGGCCTGAGCGAGCACCTGCTGTCGCACATCGAGGGCAACGCCGCCCGCGCGATCCGCAACATCCTGGTTCCCGCCTTCCGCCTCTTCCCGCCTCAGCCGCAAGACCGCGCTGACCTGTGCCTGTTCCTCGCCTTCCAGAAAGTACGGGGCAAGCAGACCCGCAAGAGGATCGAGATGCTCGGCGACCTGTGGGCACGCGCGCAGTTCCCGGCCAACATGTCAGATGAGCAGGCGGCTGAGTGGCTCAAGGCCAACGGGCAGGAAGCTACGCCTGAGTCGGTCGCGGAGATGGTGGACTTCAGCGGGCACATGGACGAGTTCGAGTTCGTCCCCGACCCGAACGAGCACCTTCGAGTCATGGGCGACATGGCGCTGCGCATCTCCGAGCTGCTCTTGCCCCGCCCGTGGTACGTCGCGGACTACGGCACCCCCGCGCTTGTGACCAGCGACGAGCCGGTTGCCCTGCACTTCCGGGATGCGAGCCGCCCTCCCGGCCACGACCGGGGCATTGCATACGCAGACGAGATCTGGTTCCCTCTCGATCCGCGCAGGCTGCTCATCCTGGGCCGGCCCGACGACCCGTGGCCAGAGCAGTACCTGAACCCGCCAATCGAAACCGCGGCAACGGCAAACCTGACAATCGCGGCCGGCGCCTACGAGCACATCTACATGCATCCTGACCAGGACCACCTCAAGGGCGTACAGCTACCTGAAGTCGGCCCGATCCTCCAGGTCAGCGCAGAGCTGCCATTTGACCTGAGCCGCTACAACCAGCCGGTCACCGACACCCGTACCCAAAGGCGTAAGTAAGTGACGGTCTGCTTACGTGACAGCTGACTGGTCCTGGGCACCTTGCGCGGAGACCAGAATCGCTTACGTAACGTGCGGTTCCGAGCACAATAAGGAGACCGCCATGGGTAGGCGCTTGTGGTATCAGGACAGATACGGGTACTGGCACCGTGACCGGCAGGCCGAGAGAGGCTCCCGCGGCTCGCCGCCTATGCGGACGGTCTGGATCTTGTTGCTCGTGCTCGCCGCCATAGTGGTGCTCGCATCGCTGCATCCCTGACGCGACCCGGCGGCCGGGGCGGAGCGTCTGGCCCGCGGTGGCTGTTTCCCGGTTGCCGGGCGGGTGGCTGACGCCGATGATGGGCCGGTGGGAGATCACACCGGGCAGCTGGCTGCCTTCTGCGTCGTGGCGAACGTCGCGGAGGAGACCGCCTGGGGTGAGGGCGGCCTTCAGGTGCGGGCGGGGGTGCGGCATTTCGGTCCGGGCGCGAAGGTCTGGGTGCTGCCGCCGCAGTGGGGAGACGGGGGTGATCAGGTGATCGTGGCGGGTTATCACCGGGGTACGCGCGGCCGCCAGGGACTGGCCCGGATGGTGATGCCGCGCCGGCACCTGACGGGGTTCCGTGTGCAGGGCGTGTACAGCCCGGCCGTGATCCGCGCGCTGACCAGGCCGCTGACGGAGCTGGGCCTGGATCATGTCCCGCGGCTGTGGGCCACCCGGCAAGAGGCCGAGGACATCGCCGGGGTCTGGCGCGCGCTGCCGCTGGCGGCGCATGCCGAGGACTGGTCCTTCAGCACTGTCGTCACAGATCCGCCGCCGATGCAGATCACCCGCGAGGGCCGCATGTACTACCTGGCGCACTTTAATGCGCACCGCGCGGTCTACTCGCCCCATCCCCCGCCGGCTGAACCGCCCCCACCGGGCTAGACCCGGCGACCGCCCGGGCTTGGGCCGCGCGGCCGGGCGGGCTCAGGCGAAGCGGCTGCTGGGTACCGGGCCGGCGTCGGGGATGTACTCGCGTATGCCGCCGAGCCAGCAGCCATCGCGTTCGCGGGTGCCGGCGGCCGTGACTGCTTCGGCGAAGCGTCGCAGCCTGTCGCCGGGGTCCGGGGGAGTGCTGCCGTCGCCCTCGTCCTGCAAGGGTGTGGCGTGGGCGATGTCGGCGGCGATGGTTTCGATCGGGCGGTCATCTGCCGGGCCCTGGCCGGCGGTGCCGTCGTCGAGGAGGCGTATCTGCGCGGTCCACGGCGGGATGACGGTCTGGCCGAGCAGGCCGCTGACGTCGGCGGTGACGCGGGGCGGATCGGTCCAGCGCGTCGCTCGTTCGAACAGGATCTGGCCAGGGGTGCGGTCGCGCAACGCTGCGACGGCACCTGGGTCGGTTTTGGTCAGGTCATAGGCCACGACCAGGCTGTGTGCGGCGGGCTTGCCGGGGTCGAAGTCCGTGGCTGGCAGGCCGAGCGTCGCGGCGGCCGCAGCGCCGAGGATCCGGCTGGACCGGTCGGGCAGCAGCGCCACTGATTCCAGGGCGGTGCCGGCGGTCTCCACGATCAGCGTGAGCCGTTGCAATATGGCTGCGCAGCCGGCTATGGAGTCGCTGAGATAGGCCCAGCGGCCGGTCATGGCGTCGAACCCGTACGGTGACAGGCTGGCGAGGACACCGCCGGTCAGGACGTAGTGCCAGCCGCGCAGGTCCTGGTGATCCAGCGAGGTCACAGCACCCGCGACGCCGCCGCGGGCGAGCATCCGCCGCACCTTCTCGCGCGCCGGCCTCCACGCGGCGTCTTCCGGCTCGGGCAGCCGTCCGAAGCCTTCGGCCGCCTTGTCCAGGTCACCGGCCATGAGCGCGTTGTAGACGTACTGGAAACGGTTCAGCCATCCCATCACCGGCTCGTGCTCCTCGAGGACGGCGACGGCGCGGGCATGCTGCCCGTCGTGTTCCAGGGCCGCGACGAGTTCGCTGAGCACCAGCACGGTGCCCGGCGCCAGTTCCAGCGCGCATGCGAGCGGCCGGACTGCCAGGTAGCCGGCCCCGCGCTCGATGCACGCAAAGCCGAAGTCATACAGCACCCGCGCGTCCTGGGTGCCGGGGCCGTCCCGGGCCATCACCGCGGCGGCCTGCGCCAGGTCATCGAACCCGGCCAGCTGCGCGGCTCCCGCCACCAGCCGCGCCACCTCACCCAGCGGCAGCGCGTCGCCGTGCACGCGCAGATACCGCAGCAGGCCCGGGACGTCGCCGGATGCCAGCAGACCCTCGGCCTGCTCAAGCTCCTCAGCCACGCCCACACGGTAGCGAATAGCCCCGGCCCCCGCGAGCGGTAATCCGGCCCGGGTAACCGGCCCTGCCGGGCCTGCAGGCGGACCGGGAGGATCAGCCCTGGTAGCCGGCCGCCCGGCGGCCCATCCGATGACTCGGGTGCGTCGTCGTCCACCCTGTGCCTGCGCTCCGGCTCCCACGAAGCGGCAAAGAAAACCGCCCGCAGGCCCGGTGCCGGTTCCGCGGCGACTGGTGTCGCCCGGACCCGCCGCCAGGGCCCGAGGGGAGGGCCCGTGCGGTACCGTGCCGCTAGCTGCCTGTAGCCGCCCGGTACCGGGCAAGGACGTCGGCTGAGACCCGGCCGCGCTCTTTGACCTCGAGCCCGTGTGCTTTGGCCCAGGTGCGTATCTCGGTGTTGCTGATGCTGCTCGCAGGGGTCTTGCGGCCGTTGTGGCCGGGCCTCCGAGCGGTGTCGGCGACCTTCCGGCCGGCGTCGGTATAGCGGGCCAGGGTTGCCCGCAGTTCCTTGGCGTGGGCTGCGCTCAGGTCAATCTCGTATTGCGTGCCGTCCAGTCCGAAAAGGACCGTGCCTTCCGCGTCGCTGGCATCGAGGTCGTCGATGAGCAAGGTCTGTATTTTCTGGGCCATGCCTGTCTCCGTTCGTCCTGCTTCCCGGTATCCGATAGTACGGCATTTGTGATTAGCATGCAGAATTCGATAGGTGCGAGGGGATGGGTGCTCTGAAATTCTCCCTGTCCCCATGCGTATTCCGGGATCCGGCCGATGCGGACTTGTAAAACGCCGCTGAGTGGCGGAACTATTTGGTCCCCGGGTAGCCAGGCCGTGTGATTTCCGCGCGGACGCCGGGTGCGGTGAAGGAGCAGTAGCCGATGATCCAGGAAAAGCCGGCAACCCGGGCCAGCGCCTCGGCGAGCGAGAAGCCGGGTACGCGCCGGGCCCGGCATCGCATGCGCGATCGGGCCCGCCGGACGTCATAGGGGAAGCGGATGGGCGGCGAGGAAAACCCCGCGCGGGATCCGGCCGGCCTTGCCGGAGCCCGGCCAGCCGCAGCGGCAGGACACTGGGATGACCCGTCCGCGGGCGGGGCCGGGCTGCGGATTCCGCCGTTCATCACGCGGCAGGGCCGCGGCCTGAACGACCGGTGGCCACTTCAGGACTTCCTCGAACTCGGTGCCCTCCTCAGCGCAGTTCCCTGCGCCCGGCTGCACGCCAGGCACGTGCTGCGGGAATGGGGAATCGGGCACCTCGGCGATAGCACCGAACTCGTGGTCACCGAGCTGGCCACGAATGCTGTCATCGCTTCCCGTCAACTGGCACAGGCGGCGGTGCGGCTATGGCTGCTGTCCGACGCGGCGCAGATCCTGATTCTCGTATGGGATGCCAGCCCGCAGCCACCGGTATTGCTGGGCGTAACCAGGGAGGCTGAGCACGGTCGCGGCCTGATGCTCGTGGAAACCGTCAGCGAGGAGTGGGGCTGGTCCGCCCGCGCGGACGGCGACGGGAAATTCGTCTGGGCGATCGTGAGATTACCCTTAACGCCAGGCAAGCCGGGTGGAATGGGGATCGGCGATCTCAGCCGCAGCACCGAACTCCCGGGTTACCTATTGGCGGCGGCGCCCTCTCGCACACGTTCAAGATGAGAATAGCCTGCCGGAATGGCCCGGGCGGCATCACTTGCAAGACCGCGTCCGCGGACTCGCTCCCTGCCGCCCGGGCCAAACCGGATAGCGTCCCGTCCGCCCATTCAGAAGAGTCCAGGACTCTATTGCACGAGCTCGGCCGATTCGTAGCTACGAAACGTTCGCCGTGCGCGGCAGGTGGGAAAGGATGTCGTTGCGGACGTGGTAGCCGAGTCCGGGAACCCGGTATACCAGCCCGGCATCCTGAAGGACACGCAGCGCATGAGCTGCAGTCTGACGGGCCACGCCGTGGTCTGCGCAGAGGCGGGTGATCGAGGGTGCCGGCTGGCCGGGTGCCAGGTCTCCCGCGGTGATGCGCTCACGCAGCATCACGGCGATGCGCATGTATGCCCTCGGGTCCGCCCCGGTACCAGTAACGGCGGATGCCGCGGCTGATTGCTCACGGTGGACTGATGTCATTACTTGAGCATACTCGACTACGGTCATGACGGTGTGGGCGCTCGTTAGGCCAGACGCTAGCGAACCTTTGATCTGGTCGGCGGTGTGCGGGCAGCGGACCGTCGGGGCTTGACGGAATCAGTCGTAAAGCATCACCCTCGGATGTAGTGCAAGCAGCAGCAAGTACGAGCCCTGGAGGACCGACGTGGCGCTACGCTTCCTCGCAATCGACCCGGACACGAACGGCGAGAACTGTCCCGCGCTGTTCCTCGAAGAGGAGACCGGAGACCTGCTCTTCCAGGGCTGGACGGTTACCGACCCGCATGTGCTGGCCGATTCGGGCACGCACAGCCCGCTGGCGGACAATGAGAGCCTTGTCCGGCTCCCCGCCCGTATGCGGGACATCATTCTGGAGGCGCTACATGGCCATGGTGCCGCCGTTCAGCGAGCTGATCGCGGCGACGACGACCTCAGCCGTGCACCTGGAGATGCGGGACGCCTACACGCCTGACGACCCGGCTTTCCTCGACTGGAAGGCGGGCAGGCCCGTCGCTGCCCCGGCTGGAGCGGCCTGGTACGACCTCGTGCGCGAGCACACCGCCAGGGGCGTCAGCTTCCGCCGTGCGCGGATCATCTCCGAACCGCTGGCCGATTACGCCCGCTTCGAGTTCCAGGCGACGGAGTTCAACATCTCTGCCGGGGAACTGGTCCGCTGGCTTCCCCGGCATACTGCCCCCGGCCTGCTCGTTCCGCTGACCGACTACTGGGTCTTCGATGACAAGCTCGTGCGCTTCGGGTTCTTCGCAGGTGACGGGGCGTTCCTCCGGCATGAGCTGGCCGGCGATCCCGACGTAGCCAGGGCATGCGCAGAGGCATTTGAGCGGGTCTGGGAACGTGCCACGCCGCATGGCGACTACCGCCCCGAGCCGTAACGTATCCGGCAGTGGCAATCTCGCCGTCGTCCAGTGTCCAGCGCGCCCGAGAGCGGCTAGCCGAACGGCTTCGCGACATCAGGCTCGACGCCGGGCTGACAGCCCGTGCCCTTTCGGCGGAGGCGGCCTGGCATGAGGCCAAGACGAGCCGCATCGAGTCGGCCAAGCAGGCCCCCAGCGAGGACGACATCCGTACCTGGTGCCGGGTCTGCGGTGCCGAGCGGGCGGTGCCGGACCTCATCGCCGCGTCCCGGTCGGCCGACTCGATGTATACCGAGTGGCGTCGTCTCCAGCCAGCGGGAATGCGCCGTGACCAGGAGAACCGGGTTCCGCTGTGGGAGCGGACGAAAGTTCTGAAGGCCTACGTCAGCACGGTCGTGCCCGGCTTCCTCCAGACTCCCGAGTACGCCACGGCACTCCTGTCGGCCATCAGGGTCTTCCACGGCACACCAGATGACGTCGCTGACGCCGTGGCCGTCCGGATGCAGCGGAAACGGCTCATGCAGTCGGGCAATCAGCGTTACCTCGCCATCATCGAAGAAGCAGTCATACGGCAGGTGGTCGGGGACGCGGAGATCATGTCCAGGCAGCTCGGCTACCTCCTGGAGGCCACGGCGCTTCCCGCCGTGTCACTGGGCGTGATCCCTTTCTCCGCCGCCGGGCGTCCGGTATGGCCCCTTGAGGCGTTCACGGTCTTCGACGACGAGCAGGTAACCGTCGAACTCCTTTCAGCCCAGGTCACCGTCACCACCCCGAGTGAGATCGTCCTGTACGCGCGGGCCTTCGACAGGCTTTCCAGCATCGCCGTCTATGGGGACAAGGCACGGGCGCGGATCATCGACGCTATCGCCGCACTCTAAATAACTCGCAAGTCCCCGCAAGTCCGTAGACCTGCTCCAGTGCGATCAGGCAGCCTCGTATTACTACGTCACTAAGGGGCTGCCGATGACTGCTGAACCTGTCGCGGAGCCGAAGCATCCGCTTCCCGCCATGACCACATACGAGCTTCGGGATTACCGGCGCGAGCTTGAGAGCGCCATCGCGTTCTTCGACCGGCAAGACCCGGTCCCGCCGGCCCGGACCCAGCTACAAGCCAGCCTTGACGCCGTTCTGCTTGAGCAGGACGAGCGGGCGAGGATCGCTCATGCCAGGTGACCGACCGCACGACGTAGCCGGGATGACCTGTGCCCAGCTTGATCGGGCACGCCGCGACCTCCAGGTCAGCCTCGCGCTGGCATTCCCCGGCTCCCCCGTCCGGGCGCCGATCCTGGCCCACCTCAGCGTCATCGACGCGGCGCTGGCCGAGCGCCAGCGCACGGAGGGCCCCTGATCGCGTACTTGTGCTCGTGCGGGTTCGCCGCCGATGATTCCTTTACTGCTGAACAGTGAACGAATGCAGCAGGTCACGCGCGATCATCAGAGCTGCGTACGCGTCAGGCTTGCGCGTCTCAGCCGTCTCCGGATGCGCACCGACGTCGGCCATGAACTTAGCTGCCTGGCGGACGAGCTCTCTTCTCGGCTGGTAACCCAGCCGGCCCTGGGTTTTGCGCGCGGCGCTTATCGCAAGGCCGGATTAGTGAATTAACGGTCGGCGCGGGCGTCTGGTCCGGTGGCCGTAAGGCTTCTGTAAGCACGTTCCGTGACATTCCAGCTGCAATGGGTGCAGATTAGGTGGGAGCGCGGGAGCCTTGCGCAGATCGTCCCCGCCGGGTAGCCGGCCAGCCGCGAGTGCATGTCATGGGAGAGCCGATGGGACGCAAACGGCGAGTCCTGACCCCGGAGCGGTCAGCGGTGCACCGGTGGGGCTCGGAACTGCGCGCGCGCCGGGACGAGCGCGGGCTGTCCCTGGCCGGGCTGGGCCGGCTGGCCCGGTATGACGCCAGTTACCTGGGGCGCCTGGAGCGCGGTGACCAGTTCGCGACGCTCGCGGTCGCGCAGGCCTGCGACCGGGTCCTCGGTGCCGGGGGCGAGCTGGTCAGGTCCTGGCAGGCGGCTGACCGTGAACGCCGCGACGCCGGCAGCCCGGCGGCGGCTGGCGGCGGTCCTGCCGGCGAGGTGGATCTGCGGCTGGTCACGGTGATGCCGCTGCACGCGGTCACGGCCATGTACGGGGAGCAGGGGCTGCGGGCCCGGTTCGCCGCGGAGATCGGCCGGTTCCCGGACCCGGCCGGCCGGGAGCAGGCCGCTCGGGCGCTGCAGCTGGCAGGGGAGCTGCATGCCGCCGACCGGCGGCAGCGGGAGCCGTACGTCAATCACCTGCTGCGGGTGGCGCTGCGGATCATGAGCCATTACGGCGTCGACGACACCGACGTCGTCTGCGCGGCCCTGCTCCACGACGCGGTCGAAGACCATGCCGATGACCTGGCCGCGGGCGGCCGGGCCGGCGCGGTCGCCGCCCTGGCTGCCGGTTTCGGCCCGCGGGTCGCCGGGCTGGTCGACGCGGTCACCAACCCCGAGCGGGTGCCCGGCATCGACCGGCACGAGCAGTACCGGGCGCACGTCGCGGACAGCCTGGCCGCCAGCCCGTGGGCGCGGGTGATCAAGGCGTCGGACTTCACCGACAACGGGGTCGGCCTGATCCACACCAGCGGGCCCAAGACGGTCCGGCTCGCCCGCAAGTACGCGCCGCTGGTCCCGGTGCTGGCTGATCTCATCACCCGCCCGGACACGCCCCTGCCGTCCCCGGTCAAGGCCCGGATCCTCGGCCAGTTCCTCGCCGCCCAGGAACGATTCGCCGTCATCGCCTCCGCAGCGGCCAGCGGCACAGGCGACCCCGCCGCCCCGTAAGGCTGGCATCCAGGGCTGGCCGCAGCGCGCAGGCCCCGCATTTGGCCATATCCAGGCCTTAACTGCCTGCCCGCCGTACTTGCGGCCGGGACTGGAATCTGCTACGGCAGCCGCTTGGCAGGCTAGCCGTCCCGGGAACCGGGCGGCCCGCGGCCAGCGGGTCCGGGACCGGCGCCACGACCAGAGCGTCCCAGGCAGCCGGTACCGCGCCGCCGGTGACTGCCGCGCAGGCTCCCGCTCCCGGCCGGCGCCGCGCAGGCCCCCGTGCGGGCGGGACGCACCCGGCGGCTGGGCGCCGGGCTGCGCGGCCATGCTGCCGCCTTCCTCCCGGGCCGCCTATATGGCCAGCTCAGGTGGCCATATCCGCTCCATTGTGCGCGCCTGACGGCATCCCGATCCTGGGTGGTAACCAGCCCGCCCGGATATCGCAAAGAGGTCATGCCGATGCTCACCGTGACAGTCGCACCAGGACACCTGGCGCTGGCATCGGCTGCCAGCCGGCATGCCTCCGGCCACGCGGCACTGTGGCTGGCCGTGATCGCGCTCGGGGCGGCCTGGTTCGCGGTGTACCGGGTGTCGCTGTGGCTGCACCCGTTCACCATGTGCCGCCGCTGCGGCGGCAGCGGCATCACCCGTGGCTTCCTTCCCTGGTCACGGGCGTTCTGCCGCAAATGCGACGGCCGCGGGCTGGTCCCCCGGCTCGGCACGATGACGGCTGACCTGTGGGGACGGTACCCGCGGTGACGGCCGGCTCCGGGGCGCCGGCCGACCGCATCGCCTGCCCCGCCCCCGGCGAGGGGCATCCGCCAGCTGCCGGGCGGAAGCGGGTACCCGGGCCGGCCCAGGCTCACCAGCCAGCCCCTCGCGGGGGCAGGTGCTGCCTGGTGAGCCGGCCGCCCGGCCACAGCGCCACCGGCCCGGCGGCAGCCGCCGCGCCGCGGGCCGCCGGGCTGGCTGCCGGCGCCGTCGGATGACGATGGGCCATGCCCGGTCCCGCCGCGCGGGCGGGCGCAGGGTGCGGCCGGTGGCGGGCGTCCTGCTGGTAGTGGCGGTGTGCGCGCTGGTGCTGGCCGAGGGGCGGATGCTGACCGGGGGACGGGCGGGCAGCCGGGAGCCTGTCCTGGCGCTGGCCCGGCCGGTGGCGGCCGGGCAGGTGATCACGGCCGCTGACTTGCGGGTCGTGGACGTCACCGCGGCCGGCCCGGTGTCGCTGGTCCCGGCCGGGCGGCAGGCCCAGGTGGCGGGCCGCACGGCGACGACCGGCCTGCCGGCCGGCAGCCTGCTGGCCGCCGGCGACGTCGGCGCGCCGTCCCCGGGCCGGGGCCAGGCGTGGCTGGGCGTGACGCTGCTGCCGGGCCGCTACCCGCCAGGCCTGGCAGCCGGGCAGCACGTCGGCGTGCTCACGGCCCCCGCTCCCGGCGGCCGCGCCCCCGCGCGGGTGGCCGGGTACGGGGTGGTGCTGTCGGTCACCGCCCTGGTGCCGGGCGCAGCCGGGGAGCTGGTAGTCGGGCTTGACCTGCCGCGGGACGTGGCGGGCCAGGTCGCCGCCGCCGCCGCGGCCGGGCGGGTCAGCCTCGCGGTGATCGCGGCGGGCCGGTGAGGGCGATGCCGCGCCCGCGCGCCGCCCGGCCGGGTCAGCACCGGGCCGCGAGCGCTGCGGCGCCGGGCCGGCGGCTGCGGGCGGTCACCGACATCACCGGGGCAGCGGTCCTCCTGGCGGGCCTGCCCTGGGGGCTCGCCCGGCTGGCCGGCCCGCCGCTGCCCGGGCACTGGCCCGGCTGGCAGCAGGCGCGGCAGCTCGCCGCCAGCCCGCTCAGCAACGGCACCACCGTCACGGTGCTGGCCGGCGCGGCCTGGCTGCTGTGGGCCGTCTTCGCCGTCGCCGTGATCGCCGAGGTCACCGCCGCGGCCTGCGGCCGGCCTGTCCCGCGGCTGCCCGCGATCGCCCCGGTCCAGGCCCTGGCCGCCACCCTGGCCGGGGCCATCGTCATCGCCGCGCTGCACCTGCCCCGGACCGCGGCACGGGCCGCCCACCCCGCGCACGCGGTGCTGACCGCCGCCGTCACGACCACCGCCCCTCTCGTGCCCGGGCCTCACCATGCCGGCGGCCTGCCGGGCAGCGCCGGGGACCGGCTCGCGATCGCCGGGCTGGACGCGGCCCGCGCCGCCGGGACATCCGGACCGGCGGGGCCGGGGGACCGCGTGCACATCGTCGTGGCCGGCGACAGCCTGTGGGACCTGGCCCGCACCTACCTGGGCAGCGGGGACCGCTGGCCGGAGATCTACGACCTCAACCGCGGCAGGCCGCAGCCCGGCGGCGCAACCCTGACCAACCCTGGCCGGATCTACCCCGGATGGGACCTGCTGATCCCCGCCGCCAGGCCGCACCCCGCGCACCGTCATCAGAACCCGCCCGGCGCCGGCCGCCCGGCCCGGCACCGCCGCCCGCCCGCCGTCGCCTCACCCGGCCCGGGCCGCAGCCCGCACCCGGCGCGCAGCACCCCCGCTGCCGGGCCGGGCACCCGCCAGCACGTCCCCCCGCCCGGCGTACGGCTGCCATCCGGGGCACTGATCGGACTGGGTACCGCCGCCGCGGTCAGCACCGCCGTCGCCCTGGCCCGCCTGCACCGCCGTCGCCGCTACCGGCCCGGCACGGTCCTGACCTCCAGCCTCCAGCCCGCCGCGCCGCCGGCCCCGGTCATCTCCGCCCTGGACCGTGCCGCCCGCACCCCCGCTGCTGGCGCACCCCCGGCAGAAGACACCGGCCCGGACCTCGACCTGGACCTGTACGGGCCCGACGAGCCGCCCCTCCCCAGCCTCGCCGGGGCCGGAGCCGCCGCCCCGGCCCGGCTCCCATCCAGTCACCCTGCCGGCCAGCAGGACACCGGCCCGGTCCTGCCCGGCCCGGTCCCGATCGGCATCCGCGACGGCCAGGAGATCACCGCCGACCCGGCCGCCCTCGGCGGCCTCGGCCTGACCGGCCCCGGCGCCACCGGCGCCGCCCGGGCCATCCTGGCCGGCCTGCTGACCCGGCCGCCCCGCGTCCCCGGCGGGCCGCCAGCCCAGATCATCCTCCCCGCCGCCGACGCCGCCCGGCTCCTGACCGGCCCCGCCAGCCAGCCGGCCACTCACGGCGTCCTGGTACCACCCGCACTGGACGCCGTCCTCGATGAGGCCGAAGCCATAATCGTCCGCCGGGCCCGCACCGCCGACGGCGGCGGCCCGCAGCCCGTCACGGTGGTGATGGCCGCCGCTCCCGGCCCCGCCGCCGCGCAGCGGCTGGCCGGAATCGCCGAGGCCGGCCGCGACCTCGCGGTCGCCGTCATCGTGCTGGGCAGCTGGCCACACGGCACCACCTGCTACATCACCGCCAGCAGCCTGATCACCAGCGTCACCCCGCCGCATCCGGACCTGGCCGGGACCGAGGTCTACCACCTGGCCGCCGCCGACCTGGCCGCCATCATCACCCAGCTGGACCAGGCCCGCGAGACCGCCGACGACGGCCTGGCCGCACCCGGCCCGCAGGAACCAGAACAGCCGCACCCTCCCGCGGCAGATGCCCGGCCCGCCCAGATGCAGGCGCCACGCCACCCGGCGCAGCCACCACCGGCCGATACAGGGCACCGCGCCGGCTCCGCGCCGACGGCCACGCCGGTCCGGATCAGCGTGCTCGGCCCCCTGCAGATCACCGCCGGCGGCCGGGAGATCGGCACCGGGCCCCGCAAAGCCCGCGAGCTGCTCGCCTTCCTGGCCATCCACCCGGACGGGGCTACCGGCGAGGCCATCAGCGAAGCGCTGTGGCCCGGGACGCCACCCGGGGACGGCACCCGGCAGCGCAACATCGCGCTGCGCAAGGCCCGCGACCTGCTCCGCGGCGCCGCCGGCCTGACTGCCCCGATGTGGATCACCCTGACCGCCGGCCGGTACCGGCTGGACCCGGCCCTGGCCGGCACCGACCTGCAGCAGTTCCAGGCCACCCTGGAAGCCGCCCGGACCGCCCGCGACGACCAGGCCCGCCTGGCCGCGCTGCGCCAGGCCGTGGCCTGCTACCGGGGGCCGCTCGCCGACGGCGCCGGCTACGACTGGGCCGAGCCCTACGCCGAGACCGCCCGCCGCCGCGCCCTGGACGCCTGGGCCCGCATCGCGCAGATCCTCCAGCGGTCCGACCCCGACCAGGCCCTAGCCGCGCTGGAGGCCGCCCTGACCCACGACCCGTACAACGAGTACACCTACCAGCAGATCATGCAACTGCAGGCCGCAGCCGGCCGCCTCGACGCCGTCCGCCGCACCCTGGCCCTGCTGGAAACCCGGCTCGCCGACCTCGGCCTCATCCCGGGTGCCAGCACCCGCAAACTTGCCGCCGCCTTGCTGGGCACCGCGCCACCGCCCGGCCGCGCAGAAGCACCGGGCCAGACCTGGGCCGGGATCTAGCCTGAGGTTTTGAGATGCTTTCCAACGGGGGAACGTGACAATTCCGGCCACGCTGCGCTCGCGAGAAGTTCCTGTACTTGCCAAAGGCTCGCGTCGAGGTCACCGCAGAGCAAGTTCATGACCAGTGATGCGTTCTGGTCCTGCAGCGCATCAAGTGTTCGCGGCCACTGGGCTGCGGCATCAGGCGGTATGGGATAGAGGATGCCATCTCTGACCTGGAATTTCAGTCCCTGCAGCTCTGTGAGGGCGCTTTCCACTTTGCTCAAGGTGGCGGGCGATTCTTCGATCAAGGCCAGCTGGCGGCCCAGAAGACTGCCGACTGACTCGACCCTTCTTCGGCCAGCCGCTGGACCGGCTTCAGGCGTGGCTGCGACCTGTACCGCCCCGGGTACCGTTGACCCGAACCTGCCCATGCGAACGACCTCGGCGGCAACGGCGCGGGCCCTGGGAGTCCCTGCGAATGCCATCTTCAGGGCGCCCCTGATATGCATCAGGTTGTTGTTGCCCGCGGCAGCGGAGGTCAGGCCCCGCGCGACGCCAAGCAGATCACGGGGAACAGGGCCTGTGAGCGAGCGCAGCGCCACGTCGATCAGCCGACGCTGCCACTTCGGGGTGGTGACGGCCAGTCCGTCATCGAGGAGGTCAGCCGCGAGTTCGGGGCTGACCGGGCACAGCCAGGCAGGCCATCCCGGCTCGGCGTCGGCCGATTCGACAGCCTTCACGACGAGGTCGCGGCGGTGGTCGGGTCCTTCAGCGAACAGGCGGCCGGCGGCGAATACCCATGTGTTGCGCCAGTGAGGACTCGGCGCGGTCGTGCGCAGCCGCCGGGAGATCGCCTCGTCAGGCGCGTCGGTGAGTGCCCTTGCAGCCATGAGCTCCTGCAGGCTGCGAACCTCGAATGTCACCGATTCGTCCTCGCCAGCGACAAGGAGCACAAGGCGGTGTGTCGCCGCGACGACGATCTTGTCGGCCAGGCTGGCGGCGTCCGGTCCCACCTCGTGCCCCAGGTCCTGCAGGCGCGCCATCACCAGGCGGTGAAGATCGGGCAGCGGAAGCAGGGCACGGGAATCGCCGACTGTTTCAGCGCGGATCTGCAGGGTCAGCCCGACGGCCTCGTGAAGCTGGGTGACCGAGCCGCGATGCTGGGTGAGCAGTGACGCCAAGGTGGTGGGTTTGGCGGTTTCCCGGTCATAGATCGTGTCGAAGTAGCGCCAGAAGAGCTGATAGCGGTCCGCTGGCAGGTTGCCGATCCGCTCAAGGATGATTGTCATGATCAGGACCTGCAGCGGGGTCTTCATGAGCCGGGATATCGCCAGATCGGCTAGCTGCTTATCGAACCGCGCGAGCACCCGGTCCCTGCGGTCTGGGTCGTCGGCCAGCCGCCGTGACGTGACCAGCCTCCCGTACCTGGCCGCCGCCCGGGTGTCGAGGTACCGCAGGTCGAACTGGGTGAAGTAACCCGGCGCTATCCGCTCGGTGTACCCGGTGGGCCGGGTGGTCACGACGACGAGCAGATCGGCGTCCTCTTCGTCCGCTTCCTCTACGAAGGACTCGATCTCATCGAGGACACGGCGCCGAACTTGCGGAGAGGTGACCTCGTCCAGTCCGTCCAGGACCAGCAGCCACGGCCAGCAGCGCAGCCACCGCTTGAGGGTGACCGGGCTGACGTCGATCTCCGCACGCAGTGTCACCTTCTCACTGAGCCAGCGCAGCAAGGACTTGTCCCCGCTGGGGCCGAGATCATCGGCCAGCTCGGCGAGGTCGACGCGGATCGGCCACCTGCGGTTCCTCGGTGAGCGCAGGCCGAGCCGGGACAGGGCCGCATTAGTAGCGTCCACGATCTGCCTAGCCGGACCGTCCGGGGCGTCGCCGGCAATGAACAGGGCCCGGTACACCTGCGTGATGAACCGGCTGATGGTGCTCTTGCCGTTCCCGGGGTTACCTGTCAGGACAACATGCCTTTGCTCCCCTGGCGGGAGCATGGAGTTCCTGAGCACGGTGTCACCCCGGCGGATTATCTCGGCCAGGGCAGTTGTCTCGCGGCCATCCGGCCCGTCCGCGCTCACGTCAATGATCACGTTCTCGACCGACTGGCGAGCGTCGTCTCCCGCTTCGCTGAAGTTAACCCACCGCTCGTGCCTAAGCGTGTTCCGCGCATGGGCGACGAGCAGCGGCTGAAGCTGTTCCGGGTCAACCAGTCCCGGCAGGGTCCGGAGCCGGGCCGAAAGGTCGCCGACCGTGAGCATGGCGGGAAACGCGCGGCGGATCCCGTCCTCAACGGTCAGAAGGGCATTGATCTGGTCACGATGCCAGATCTTCCAGTCCCGCAGCCCGCGGGCCTGGAGAGCACGCCGGGCTCCGCCCTTGCCATCGCCGCGTACCCGTCTGCGAATGAGCTCGTTGAGACTATCGATCCCGCCCGTCCCGGCCGTGCTCGACAGCCGGACGTTGGTCACGAAGATGATGTACTGCGGGAACCTCCCCCGCTTGCTGGTCTCGCTCGTCCACTCGCCGAACTCATCCTCGATCTGCCTTGCCAGCCACGCCGCGTTCCCCTGCGGATCGGCCGGATGCTCCCGCTGCTTGGCCTGGATCACCACATACCCGTCCCACGAGCCGGCGCCGAATTCTGTGGTCGCCGACCAGTTCACAGGACCCGTGTAGGTGGCCTCCCGCCCGCCGTCGGGTCCTGACCCGAATGCTTCGACGCCGGGGCCGAGGACCTTCAGGGACAAAGCCACCGTCAGCTGCTCAAAGGCACGCGGGCCGAGTTCTTCAAGCGGGTAGTCGTGAGCCACAGCACCTCGCCCGACACCGTCGGCATGGATAAGAAATCATCCCACCGGAAGCTACTCCTCGTGGTGATGACCGGCCTGTGCTGCTTCAGGACGAACCTGCAGGCTGGATTGACCGCAACCGATCTTCCCCCCGGCCAGTCAAGCCAGCGCCTTTTCACCTAGCGCCAAGGCAGGCCCTCCCCCAGGCGCCCGGCAGCGGACCGCTAATGGCTGGTACCGCTGATCTCCGTCCGGCTTCAACTGGCAGTCAGGCGCGTCGTCGCTGTCAAGGCACCAGCGAACACCTGTTCAAAGGCCCTGGCGGCTTCGATGAGCTTGTCGCGCGCGGTCACGGCGACAGCCAGCGTTTCAGCTGCGATCCTTGCCTGGGCGTCCTTACCGAGTCGCTGATTGAGTCCGCCTTCAAGGCTCCGGATGCCGTCCCCTTTCTTCCACGGAGACCTCTTGGCGACCCCGCAGATCCCGTCCGTCTGCACTCTCCAACGATGGAAGTCAGAGCCGCGAGCATCGTTAAGACGCCTCCACTCGGCCGAGTCGACCAAGGCGAGGACGGGATCGGCGACGATCCGGATCTCGACTATAGACGAGGTATGCGCAACGGCCTTGAGCCTTCCTACCTTGGATGGGCTTGCAGATGGCCAGTCTTCCACCCGCTCTGATAGTGGCGGGAAGTTGGTGCCGAGCTTGCTTCCCAGGTCGTTCTTGAGCTTTTCGTCGAGGGCGACTGTACGAGCTGCGAGGTTGAACAGGCCGTGACCGGCGCCCAACACGTAGTGCCCGACTATCTCGGCCAGCGCACGTTTGGCCATCTCAGCTTCGACAGCCTCCACCCCTTGCAGCTCCATCTGCTGCCAGCCGAGATGGTCTCTTTCTGCCGTACAAGCCAGACCAACCTGCTCGCCTATACCAGCTTTGCATCCGGCGAGCTCATATAGCCTGTTTTCCTCGGCCCCCGCTACTTCCCAGAACTCGGCGTAGGCGCCTGTCTGCTGCCAGTCCAATGCGAGCTTTATAGCGCCGTGCATGTGATCTGGCAGCGGCCCGGTGGTCTCTGGTCCAAGCCTGCGCGGGATCAACCCGAGCAGCAGGGGTGCGGCAGGATCTTGTGCGGCTGACTGACTTTCGTGATCTTGACCGGATGCGGACACGGCTCCATATGTACCCGATCAGCGCCTTTATGGTGCAGCCCCAGCCGCTCCTCGCCCAGCGCCAGGGCATGCGGCTCATCCGGCAACCGGTGCAGCATCTCCCGCTCGGCGGCCAGCCGCGCGGTCGGGACCGCGGCGGTCTCCCGGTGCACCCGCCCGTTGACAGGCCGCAGAACCCGGCGCAGGCCTCCGCCAGCTCGGTGAAGCTGCCGTAGGCCGGCAGCAGGTTCGCCTGCGAGGGCACCAGGTCGGCCCTGGCGATCTTCACCGTGGCCTCGCCCCCCGCCCTTGGACTCCGGATCGAACGGCGCGCAGGTCTCCACCTTGCACCCGTAGTGGCGGCCCAGCGCCACCATCTCCGGGTGCCGCACGGGTATCCCGGCGACGTGGTCCATGGTGACGGTGCGCGGGTTGTCGGTCAGCAGGCACGTCGGCGCGCCGCCGGTAGCGCGCAGCGCCTGGTCGATGCACCACGTCAGCGTGCCCAGCTGCTGATCCCAGGCCGGGATCACCACCCGGAACCGCGACCAGGCCAGCCACGCCGAGAACAGCTGCGTCTTGCGGCCCCGGACCGGCGGCCCGTCGCCCCAGTCCCACTGCAGCCACATCCCCGGCTCCGTTGCCCACGGCCGGTACCGCCGACGCCGGCCCGCCTGCCAGGCTTCCCTGGCCTCCGCGACCGCCCGCCGGGTCGACCGCTCCGACCCCGTAGCCCATCGCGGCGATCTTCGGGTGCGCGACATCGGCGCGGATCTTGCCCCTGCTCCGCTCGACCAGCTCCTCGACCTTCGGCATGAACCCGTCGGTCAGCCGCCGCCGGACCGCCTGGCCCAGCGGATCCCCGCCCGCATCCCGGACCGCCACGTAACGGGCCACCGTCTTGGCGTCGCACCCGGTCAGCTGCGCAGCCGACCAGGCCGTCCCGGTGAGGTCAAACGCCTCGAAAATCTCCATGATCTCCCTGCCAGACTTGGTCATGGGTCCCTCCGGACACCGATGCGTAAGGCGAATCACCTCAAACCCATCCACACCGGAGGGACCACCAGCATCACGACACGCCGGACGCCGGCGGAGAACACATCGCCAGCCACCTGGACCGCAGATGGCCACAGGACTGGAATTCTGATGGCCGCGAACCTGGAGCTAACTGGCCGCACACCCGTATTTTCGTGGCCGCTAGCACGCGGGAGATGTGCTGCCCGTTGTCAGGTTCCGCCGCACGGCGCCGGGTGAGTATGAGCCGGTCAGGGCAGTGGGTTCCGGGTTCACCTTCGGAGAGGGAACGTTCATCACGTGCTGGCATTGCGTCCGCGAGCCACTCGGCGACGGCGAGGTCTACGGTGCCGAGATGCGCTCCGGGGGAATCACCAGCCAGTCCTACGACCAGGTCTTCGAGCTGGCCGACCTGGAGCAGGATGCCGCCGGGCGTGATCTCGCGCTCGCGCGGGTCGGCTACACGGCTGATCCCGTCCTTGCGCTGGCCAGCGACGCGGCGGCATGGGGCGAGGATGTCGTGGCGTGCGGGTATCCCTTGCCGGTCAACACCCGTGACCCGGACAGCCGGGAGCCGAAGATCGACATGAACGCCTGCCTCTTGCGCGGCTACGTGACGCGGCTGAAGGCAGACGACCGGCCCGGACAGCAACCCGTGCGGGCATACGAGCTGGACATGCCCGCGCCGGGCGGGATCAGCGGGTCGCCGCTCTTCCGGCAGGCGCCCTTCGAGGTCGTCGGCGTGGTTTACGAGGAGCAGGACCAGCACGTCCCAGGGCGGGGACACCGGTAATTTTCTCCGACGCCCACCACCTGCCGCTCTCCGGGCTGCGCGTGCTGCGGCGACCGGCAACCGGCCGTTGTCCGAGCACCTGAACCGCGGCTAGCCGACGGCCATCGGACGGATCCCGGCCGACGACCGTGAGAGTGACTGGCCGGCGGCTTTTGGTCCTGATGGAGACCGCGTGCGGGCGTTGGTGCGCGATCCTGGGTCCTTCCGCCCTTAGCCTTTAGGGATGGCTGAGAGACAAGCACCGGGGTAGCGCGTGAGCGGCGTTGTCATCGGCGTGATCGGCGCGCTTGCGGTAGCGGCCGTCGGGGCTGGCCTGAAGTGGGGCAAGGCCGTGCTCGCGGCCGTCATGAGGCGCGTCCGTCCTGATCACCGGACGCTGACCGCGCGCCCGGCCTGGGCGCTGGTCGCTTCCGGGGTGTCCGGGAACCGCTCGGCCGTGCGCGTCCTGGTGGCCTGCGCGCCGAGCCGGTCGCTGCGGCCTGCCAGCATCGATCCCGACCTGGCGATCGAGTTCATCCGGTCGAGCTTCCCGGGCATGTTCCCGGATGAGCCCGCGCTGTCGCTGCCCCGCGAGGGCGTTAAGTTCACCGTCTCACCGGAAGGCAGCCCGTCGGACGGGTTCGCGTGGGCGTGGGCCTCGGGACGGGTGGACCTCAGCGCGCTCATCACCCTTGAACCCGGGCCGGACGGGCGGTTCGTGATCCCCATCCTGGAGATCCTGCGCCCTGTCGCCCTGCTGGCTGAGGCGGTCTCCGGCCCCGCCTACTCCCGGGTCTACGGCAAGACCCGCACCCTGTTGCCCCGTCGGTTTGACTGGTTCATCGCGGTGAGCACGGATCTCGTGCTGCCCTCCGATGGTGCGACCGTCCCGTGGAGCGACCTGGAGTTCCCCGGCCGGTGCCCGAAGCGGGCCGGCGCCAGCCAGTACCCGTTTTGCCCCCCAGGCGGGTACGCCAGCAGTGGGCTGCGCGGCTGGAACCCGCGACGCCCCGTTCCGGAGCTGCTCGCCCTGTTCCTGGACGACTTCCTGAAGCAAAACGGGTATCACGCCATCGGCGATGCCGTCACTGACACCGTCGAAGCAGCCGCAGCGCTCCAGAGCGCCGTACGGGCCGAGATAGCCACGCCCCTGGCCACAGCCACAGCTAACTCACCGGCCGAACGGGGCCAGGCGTAACGCGGCACCCACCGTCGGCTTGCCGCACGCCGTGGGCAAGCGCGCACCTTAGCCAGCTCGCTGGCGCGGGTTCCCGCAGGCGACCCGGAGTGCACCGGGCTGGCGCCGAGGCGCTTCACCGGCTCGCGCCCGCGGCGTCACCCAGGCGGCGCACCGCGTCAGCATCGGGCAGCAGGACCTGCTCCACGGTAACCTGCGTGTCGCTGATGGGAGACTCGTTTTCCAGCAGCTGCCGGCGGAGCCGGCTGAGGTACGCGCCTGCCGTGTCGGCCGGGTTCCATACGACCAGCCGGTTCCGGGGATCCCGGGACAGGAAGCGCGCCAGCGCGCGGTTCAGCGGGCGATCGCCGAAGCTGTAGCCGCCTACTACGACCAGTGACTCTTGCGACAACTTCCGGTGCAGTTCGTCGTAGAGCACCGAGAACGGGTACTGCTCGGTGTACCGGGTCTTGAGATCGCCCAGGATCACCGCCGGGAGCCCCCGCTCCACGCTTCCCGATGCCCACGCATCAAGCAGGCCCTGGTCTCGGACCTCTTCGAGCCGCAGCTTGCGCACCAGCCCGTCAGCGCTGCGATGCCAGGCAACCGACCCGTGCAGGTGGTACAGCGTCGCCGGTTCGGACCAGCGGTCGAGCGGGACGTTCAGCGTCCCGAAGCGGAAGCCGTCGTAGGCCATCCCGTGCTCCAGGAGCGCCGACATGAGCAGCGAGTCGTAGTTGAGCGTGAACACGATGGCCTGGAGCCTGACAAGCTCGGCCGCGAATGCGTTCATCGCCTGCCACGAGGCGTGCCGCTCCGTGTTCGGGGCCTCGGTGATGCAGCAGGCGTCAACCTCATGGAGCACCGTGCCCACGATCCTGACGTAGTGCTGCCGAAGGCCGTCGGCAGCCTCACGGAGGCCAGTCAGCAGCGGACTCGCGATGGACCCGGTGAAGAGCCGCTGCATGGCCACAAGCGCGTCCGCCAGCCGGTCCACGGGGCCGGCCAGCTGCTCGAACCCGCCCCGGACTACGCCCACGGGCGCCGTGTCCGGATCCTCGGGCGTCCCGAGTTCCGCTAGGTCTCGCAGCATCCCGGCGTAGGAGTCGCCGAGTGAGGCCACCACGCGGCCGGTAATGCTCTCGGTTGACAGGCGAGAGTCAAAGCCGATTGACAGCCCGTTCCCGAACACAAGAATCACGCTGACTCCCCAGAACCAGATCCTCATCAGCAGGTGCGGCACACCAGGCGCGGGCTGCCCTCACGGCGAACGCCCGGGGCGCGCCGCACGCGCAGACCCGGGAGAGGAGAAGCCCTACGTCAGCCCGTCGCCCCTGGCGCCCCGTGGTCACGAGGGCTCCGAACCCGCGGCGGCACCCAAATCATAGGCTCAGGAAGGCCGAGACTCCTCCGGCTCGCTCTTCCAGGGGTAGGTCGCCCATGCGTCGTCGATGATCTGGTTGCGGCCGCCTTCATGCCCGGTGAGGGCACTCTGCACTGACCACCCGTCTTTCTGCGGGTCTGTGAGGTGATCCAGCAAGAGCCGGCCTGCTGAGATATCGGATACCGTCACGAGCTGCTCGAGCTCGAGCGCGCTGCAGACGCGATACGGGATGTCGCAGGCCGGCAGGTAGCCTCGCGTGAAGGGGGTGTTCACCGTGTGGAACGGTTCCATGGTGACCACGAGGCCGACAAGGGGGCGGTCCGAGGGGATGCCCTCGAAGCCCTGCTGGCGTCCGCGGACAAGGGATGCCGACGTGTTCAGCTGCCGGACGGCATGGGTGAGTATCCCTCCGAGCGCGTCGGCGATCCTGTCATCGGCGAGCCTCACCGGTTCGGTCGGGCGGGTTGACTTGACCTCCACCAGCACCACGCAGTCATCGAACACGGCGAACCAGTCGACGCTCCGCTCGCCCTTCTTCCGGCCGTATGCGATCTCCGGGAGCACGGTCGCGTCGGGCAGCAGTTCGAGCTGGCGCCCGACGTATGCCTCGAACAGCTCGCCGAGGTCCGCTGTGAACGGGGTGCCCCACTTCTCCAGGCCCGCGTAGTAGATGCCCAGAGGGCTGGCCTTGCGGACGATGTAGCCGGGTACGGGTATAAGCAGGCCGTCCGCGAGGCCGGCTACGGCCGGGCGGCTCGACAGCGGGTTGAAGCCGAAGCGGCGGTACTGGCTGCCGGGCGCGCCGGTACGCGCCTCGGCGTCCTGCTGGAGGCCGCGAAGCTGCGTCGGCGTCGCGGCGAACTGCTCCTCTATCACCCGCCGCAGCACGTCGGCCGGCACCTCGCGCGTTATCTCCTCTATCTGAGGCTGCGACAGCCAGCCAAGGTCGAAGGTCCCCGAGTTCCTGAGCGCACCCGTGTGCAACAAGATGGCCGCCCCCGCGTACTCCTGGAGGGTGCAGCCGAGCAGGCGCTCAGGCCAGCCGGAAGTCGCCATCGTCAGGGGCTTCCGCGGCGTGGTCTGTTCCAGCAGGGCCACGGGCCGCGATAGGTCATTCAAGATCGCTTGCTGGAAGGTCAGCTGCTCGCCCGATATCCGCATCAGGAAGCGGCCGATCGCAGCCGGCCCGCCCCGCCCGAGTTCCGGGTCCCGAAGAGCCTGATACGCGGCGCAGCACGACAGCAGGTCATCTTCTGCCGCCGGCGTCCGGTTGAACTCCGTCCCGTACAGCAGGCTGACCCGTGCGACCTCCGCCAGGACCCAGGGAGCGAACACAGCCGAGTCGGCCTTCAGGTAGGCCTTCCTGTCAGCGAACGCGGCACCGTAACGGGCCACCAAAGGGACCATGCTCGACGGGGCGTGGCGCCGGACCCGCTGCACGAACTCCGCATCCCGCACCGCGCGGTCGTATCGGTAAGGCGCACGCGACTGCGGCCGACGCGGTATGTCGGCGCGCCGCCGCCCTCGCCCTCGACCGGGAGCTGGCATGAGCGCAACCTACCCGCATGCCCGGGGCTGGACCAGCGCATTTGCTGGCCACGGGGCCTGGCTGCTCATGATCATCCGGACCGTCAGCAAGCCACCGCTGCTCACCTGTGAGAACTCCGCAGGTCAGAGTTCGTGTGTTTGCTCGCCATGGTCCGGAACTTTCACTCGCGCGCGCCCCAGGCCAGCATGAGCGCCGCAGCGGGTAACACGCCGGGAAACCGTCGCCCCGCACCCGGCTTGACCCGGTGCCCGCAGCCACGCTATCGTCACCGACGCCAGGACCGAGCCCGCCCTCCGCCGGGGCAGCGCGACCGCCCGGCCTGAGATGCCAGCTGCCATTCAGGATTCCGGCAGCCCCGCGCTGTGAATTGCTCACGGGCACCGCCAGGCGGACGACTTTTATGCCGGCCGGTTGAGGTTGCGACGGCCACTGGAGGATCCCGGACAGCGCACGCTGAATGCAGCCCCGCCGTCATCTTCAGCTTGGTCCTGGCGGCGCCTCCCGGTGCGGCCAAGAGGCGGGCGGCGCCGCGCCGCGCGGCCGGCCCGTCGCCGCAGCCCGGGAGCCGGAGCGGGGGACCTGGCCGCGAGAAAGCCGGACCGGCCGCCGTTCCGCACCGCCAGCTATTCCGTATTCCACTTCGTATACCTGCCGACACCGGAACCCCCGGACCCGGGAAATGCACAGGCAGTGCCCGGAATAAATCTTCCGGTGGACTCCCAGACCTATTTACGCGCAAAGCTCGTAAAACAATAGTAATCGGCGCGCCACATGCATGATGATGCTGTGTTTATTTTCCCGTGGTGCCCGTTTCGCGTATGTGTACCTCTGCCCCTGACGGCCCTTGCCCTTCCGGCCCCGGACCTCCCCTCGAGACCGTACGGCCAGGCAGGCGGGCCGCGCGAGGCGGCCGACGGCGGGTGGGGAAAGGCGCGGGCGAAAGGCGGCCGGCGGGCCGGAAAGGCGCGGCAGCGGACGGTAATAGCGACCGCTGCTGTCCGTGACGAATTGCGCGGAATTCGCGCGGGAAATTCCCCGGATTCGAGGCGAAATGGCGTTGACTCCTGCCCAAAAGGCGAGCTAGCGTCGTTGTTGTACCCGGGAATACCGGGGGGAATTCCCCCCGGGGAAATTAGAATCCCGGGTGATGGCGAAAAGCGTGCGCACGCCAATGCCGGCCTCTATTCCGCCTCGCCTTTACGGAGGTAATCCCGATGACCGCCCCCGCCGCCGCCCCTAAGGGTCGGCTCGGCAACGGCCAGCTGCGCCGCCAGGTAGCCGAGTACCTCACCGACCACCCCGGACCCTGCAAGACCGGCGAGA
>Ga0335074_10000167_pt1 | contig 106012 bp, 95 predicted proteins | sample Lox_Sample_23_FD_206715 | JGI IMG/M metagenome (GOLD analysis project Ga0335074, IMG submission 206715) | Soil microbial communities from Loxahatchee National Wildlife Refuge, Florida, United States - Lox_Sample_2.3 | ecosystem: Environmental > Terrestrial > Soil > Wetlands | place: USA... | reverse complement strand
GCCATCGCGATCCTCACCGCCGCGCGCAGCCGGGCGCGGATCACCCTGGCGGCGGTGGCGGCCGGAATCGCCGTCAGCTTCGTCGCCGATACTGGCGCGGTCGTTCACCTGCCCGTAGCCGGCGAGGGGGTCGCCATTGAACAGCAGCAAGACGGCGGCACGCTCTGGGCGGAGGCGCGATGGAACAGCCGGTGACGGTGGCGATCATCGAGGACCATCCGGTCGTCACCGAGGGGGTGGAGTCCTGGATCCGGTCTGATCCCGGCCAGCGGGTGCGGCTGGTGCAGACTGCGCGCGACCTGACCGGGCTTCGCACCGTGCCGCCGGCCGCCGTCGTCATCCTGGACCTGGAGCTGTCCGGCGAGCTGGTCACCACGCACATCCCCGGTCTGGTCGCCGCCGGATACCGGGTAGTGGCCTTCTCCGGGCACAGCGAGCCCGCGATCGTGATGGAAACGCTGGACAACGGCGCGCACGCCTACGTGTCCAAGGACGAAGGCCGTGACCATCTAGTCGAGGCCGTGCTGGCGGCTGCCGCCGACCGGCCGTACGTGACCCGGTCGCAGGCCCGGGCGATACTGGCCGACCAGCACCCGGCCCGGCCGGCGCTGTCGCAGCAGGAGCGGCAGGCGCTGCTGCTGTGGTTCCAGGGCATGTCGAAAGAATCGGTCGGGCGGCGCATGTCGATCAGCGAGAATACGGTCCGGCAGTACATCACCCGCGCGCGCGCCAAGTACGCGGCCACCGGGCGGACCGCGCCGAGCAAGGACGCGCTGCTCGCCCGCGCGATCGAGGACGGCGTGATCAAGCCGGGCGACATCGCGCCGTACCAGTCATTCGCCCGCGCCGAGCCCGGCCACCCCGTCCTGGGTGCCCCGGGCCAGTGAATGGCCCGGGGCCCAAGTCCCCCCCGGGAGCTGCCCTCCAGGCGAATCGGCTGCAGGCCGACGCCGGGCATGGCCAGACGCCGCGGCCGTCATCAGATCGCGGGCTGGCGCACCATCAGCATTCCCGATCGAGGGCGACGCTGTCTTGACGCCCGATCGGGTGACACGACGGTCCGCATCCGGCAGCCCGGCGGCTGGTCACTAATTTAGCTATACTTATAGCCATGTCCATCTCCGAGCAGATGCCGCTTGCCGACGTCAAGAACCACCTGTCGGAAGTCGTAGACCGCTTGCAGCGCGAGCACGGCCGCGTCATCATCACCCGGCACGGCCACCCTGCCGCCGTCGTCATGAGCGTCGAAGATCTGGAATCGCTTGAAGAGACTCTCGACATCATGGACAGTGCCGCATTGCTCAGTGATATCCGGGAAAGCCTCGCCGAGCTTGGCGCCGCCGACGCATCCGTGCTAACCAAAGACGATGCCCTGCGCCTGATCTCCGGGCCGTGAGCGGGAGCGATTTCGCGGTCGCGTGGACCACGGCTTCGCGCCGGGCGCTGACCAAGCTCCCGGAGAAAGTGGCGACTGCTGTGGTGGAGTTCTTGTACGGCTCGCTGGCCGCCGACCCGCATCGCATCGGCAAGCCCCTGAAGCTCGGCCTTGCGGGACTTCACAGCGCTCGCCGCGGCGATTATCGCGTTATCTACCGTATCGACGACCAGCAGCGCCTGGTCACCGTCATAGCCATCGAACACCGCTCCGACATCTACCGGCCGCGGGGAACCTGACCCAGCGACACGATCTCGCCCGGATTACCATGCGGTCATGCTGGAGACGAGGAAAACGTTCGGTGACGTGAGCGTCTGGCCGAGCCGTGACCTCGTGGCGACGGTGGAGATCGGGCGCGCGCCGGCCAACTTCTTCGATGCCGAGCTCATCACCTCGCTGGCGGACGCCTACGCCTGGCTGGACGAGCAGCCGGAGTTCCGCGCCGTGGTGCTGTGCTCGGACGGCAGGCATTTCTGCGCGGGCGCAAACTTCACCGAACGCTCCGGGGGGCCCGCGGTGGGCAGCGTGAAGGAACTCTACGCCGCGGCGGCCCGGCTGTTCGAGGTCCGGACGCCGGTGGTCGCCGCCGTGCAGGGCGCCGCGGTGGGCGGCGGGTTCGGGCTGGCCTGCGCCGCTGACTTCCGGGTCGCCAGTCCGCAGACCAGGTTCTGGGCGAACTTCGCCCGGCTCGGCCTGCACCATGGCTTCGCGCTTACGGTCACGCTGCCCGCGATCATCGGCGAGCAGCGCGCGCTTGACCTGCTGTGCACGGGCCGCCGGGTCGGCGGCGAGGAGGCCGCCCAGATCGGGCTGGCCGACCGGCTGGCCGAGCCCGAAGGCCTGCGGGCGGCCGCGCAGGAGCTGGCCGCCGAGATCGCCGCCGCCGCCCCGCTCGCAGTGCGGTCGATCCGGGAGACGATGCGCGGGACGCTGGCGGACCGGGCCCGGGCCGCGATGGACCGGGAACTGACGGAGCAGGACCGGCTTCGGCAGACGGCGGACTTCGCCGAGGGCATCCGCGCGTCCGCGCAGCGGCGGCCGCCCCGATTCGAGGCCCGGTGACCGCGGCCTTCTCCCCGGCGTGCTGCTCGGGGACGCCGCTGGTTAAGCGATGACGGACGGCCAGTTTTTCACGTCGCGGCTGAAGGGCCGTCCGCTGCTGGATGGCGAGGGCCTCGCGATCGGCCGGATCCGCGATGTCGTGATCCTGCCCACCGCCGGAAACGACCCGCCGCGAGCGCTGGGCCTGGTGGTGACGTGGCACCGGCGCCGGATCTTCGTCAACCTCGGGCGGATCGCGGAGATCTCCGTGGACGGCGCCCATCTGCTGGGCGCCACTGTCGACCTCGAGCGCTTCAGCCGGCGCGCCGGGGAGCTCTTGGCGTCTGAGCTGTACGGCCGCCGCGTCGACGGCGGAACCGTTGCCGACGTCGCCATTACGCCCTGCGAGCAGCGGCGGATCGGCTGGGAGGTCTGTGCGCTGGCCATCACGCATGGACTGCGGCTCCGTGGTCCGATGATCGTCCCGTGGGACAAGTACACGGAGCTCTTCCAGGCCGGGGCTCTAGCCGAGCAGCTGGCCGACCTGCGTGAGCTGAAGCCGGCGGATCTGGCCAGCGCCGTGGAAGGCATGCCGCCGAGCCGGCGCAGCCAGATCGCCGCTGCCCTTGATGACGAGTCGCTGGCCGATCTGCTTGAGGAGATGCCCGAGGAGGATCAGGTGCGGCTGCTGGCCAGCCTCGGGCTGGAGCGCAGCGCCGACGTGGTGGAGGAAATGCAGCCTGATGACGCGGCCGACCTGCTGGCCGAGATGTCGCCCGAACAGCGCGAACGGTTGCTGGCGACGATGGAGTCGGTCCAGGCCGCGGACCTGCGGCGGCTGCTGCGCTACGACGCGACCACGGCGGGCGGCCTGATGACCTCCCAGCCCATCATCGTCACACCAGACACACCGGTTGCTGAGGCGCTGGCGCGGGTCAGGGATCCGGACGTGCCGACGACGGTGGCGGCACAGGTGTATGTGTGCGAGCCGCCCGTGGCCACGCCGACCGGCCGGTACCTGGGCAGCGTGACATTCCAGCGGCTGCTGCGCCGGCCGCCGTCGGCCCTGATCGGCCAGTGTGTCGATGAGAAAAGCGTCTTCGTAAGGCCCGACCTGCCCGAGCGCGAGCTCGCGGTCCGGCTGGCCGCCTACAACCTGGTCAGCGTGGCCGTGTGCGACGAGGACGGCCACCTGCTCGGCGCGGTCACGGTAGACGACGTCCTCGATCACCTGCTGCCCCCCGACTGGCGAAGGACAGGAGGCTGACATGGCCCGGATTTCACTGCGCCGCCTCGCCGAGCGGGCCGATCTGTCCGTTCCGCGTGGCACCCCGCAGATGGGCGCCCGCTACGACGCCGACGCCTTCGGGCGTTTCTCCGAGGCCATCGCGAGGTTCCTCGGCACCGGGCGTTTCCTGTTCTGGCAGACCATGCTCGTGGTCGCGTGGATCATCCTCAACACCGTCGGCTTGGTCAAGCACTGGGATCCGTATCCGTTTATCCTGCTCAACCTGGCCTTCTCGACCCAGGCGGCCTACGCCGCGCCGCTGATCCTGCTTGCGCAGAACCGGCAGGACGACCGGGACCGGGCGTCCATCGAGCGTGACCGCGCGGTGGCGGCGCGGACCCAGGCCGACACGGAGTTCCTCGCCCGCGAACTCGCCGCCGTGCGCTTGGCGCTGTCCGACGTGGTGACCACGGGGGACCTCGAGGATTCCCTCACCCGGTTGGCCAAGCTGATCGCCGACCGCCCGCTTCCGGCCAAGACCGACCTGCCGACGGCGCCGGACCAGCAATAAGCCCGCAGTCTCGGGCCCGGGCCGCGGCATCGCCGCGGCCCGTCGCCATGCACCAGTTGACCGCGAGCAAGACATAGGCGCCGGAAACTAATTATTCAGTAAATCCTCAGATACGGGAGTAATCATACATAAAGCGCGCGCAAGTATGACGGGGGGTACATATATCCCCATACCACGTGGGCCTGGCTAAGGGCCCACGTGCCGCAACAAAGGCAGGGTAAGCGGCCGAAGGGGAAGTCCAGACGAGATCTATAGCTGTCCTTCAGGTTATACCCAGCGTTCTTATCAGGTAATTTCAGGTATTCCTACGGGAGGAAACGATGCGCTTCATGCGCCCCGTGATTTACACCGCCGTCTCAGCGGCGGCTATCGCCACCGCCGGCTTGCTCGCCTCGCCGGCCTTTGCCTCGACGACCCAATACCCCTTCCAGGGGCAGAGCGTCAGCCTGTACAACAACTACGGAAACGCGAGAGGCACGGTCGCCTCCGACCAGTCCGACCAGTACGGGCAGTACCGCCAGAACGGGCAGCGGGGCCGTGGCTCGGTCACCGTTTCCGGGACGGTGTCGAGCAACCACTCAAACCGCTACGGCAACCGCCAGGGGACCATTGAGGAAGTGTTCCTGTCCTCTAACTCCTGGAGCCGGGGCAAGCTGATCGGCTCGACCGGTTACGGCCAGAGCGGCCGGTTCAGCGGCACCGTGGACAACACCGACAGCGTCACGATTACGCTGTGCGCCGCCAACAAGGGCGGTGGCAACGTCCGGGACTGCACGAGCCAGACCGTCAAGGTCTCCGCCCAGCAGAACAACCCGGGTAACCACTAGTCAGCAGGCCCCGGCCGGCTATGCCCGGCCGGGGCCTGATCAGCGGTACGGGGAGGCCTGGCATGCCGCCGACGGCGCTGAAGCCGGAACCGATCCGCAGCACTAATCAAAAGCCCCTTAAGCCCGTGCCCGGGCACGCAGGAGTGCCATTCGCCACGTGTCGCCGAGCTGACACCACCGGTGTCGCCGAGCCGACTCCGATCGTGTCGGTCCGGTGACTGACCTAGCTCACCGCCATCCCGCACCCTTGACCTCGGTGGAAGTCCGTCGGGCAGCGCCATAGTCCTTCGGCCAGCCGACCCGCAGGGAGATGCTGATGACTACGGTGTGGAGCTCAGAAATTGGTCTGGGAACCTCGGCGATCGCGCTGGCCAGGGTGGCGCCGGACAGGCCGCGGACGGTAGGGCAGGTCCTGGCCGAGACGCTGGCGGTGGTGGAGCCCGCGTACCGGGCCGCGGTCAATGACCTTCCGCCGGAGATCCGGCATGTAGCCGGTTATCACATCGGCTGGTGGGAGGCCGACGGCAGGGCGGCAGGCGCGTGCGGCAAGGCGGTCCGCCCGGCGCTCGTGCTGGCCTGCGCGCGTGCCGCCGGCGGGGGAGGCGACCACGCGGAGCTGCCCGGCCGCCCGGCGCCGGCGCAGGCCGCGGTGGCGGTGGAACTGGTCCACGACTTCTCGCTGCTGCACGACGACGTGATGGACGGGGACCTGACCCGCCGTCACCGGGCTGCGGCGTGGGCGGTGTTCGGCGTGGGCCGGGCCATCCTGGTCGGGGATTCGCTGCTCGCGCTGGCCATGGACATGCTCAGCGGTGATCCGGGACGGGTGTTGTCCGGGGCGTTGCTGGAGTTGTGCCGCGGGCAGTCGGCTGACCTGGCCTTCGAAGACCGCGGCAACGTCTTGCTCACCGAGTGCCTCAATATGGCCGAACGCAAAACTGGTGCCCTCCTTGGGGCCGCCTGCCAGCTCGGGGCTCTGGCCGGTGGCGCCGACCCCCGGGTTGCCGAACTGTACGGCCGTTTCGGCCGGCCGTTGGGAGTGGCGTTCCAGCTGGTCGACGACCTGCTGGGCATCTGGGGTGACCCGGCGGTGACCGGCAAGCCCGCGGGCAACGACCTGGCCGCGCGGAAGAAGTCGCTGCCCGTGGTGGCGGCCCTGAGCTCCAACAGCAGGGCGGCCTATCTCCTGGCCCGGCTCTACGAGCGTGAAGACGCCTTCGATACGGCCACCATCGGGCGCGCCGCCGAGTTGGTCGAGAAGGCGGGAGGCCGAGCCTGGGCGCTGGCGGAGATCGGCCGGCGCATCGAAGCGGCCCGCGCTGCGCTCGCCCAGGCCCGCCCTGAGCCGTCCGCCGCAGCCGACCTGCACCTTCTCGCCGACCTGATCACCCGGCGCAACCACTGACCGGCCCCGCATCCGGCCCGCCGCTACCTTGAGACGGGCCGCCGCTCAGCACGGCGGGCCCGTGTCCGTCTTCGGCCCGTCCACGGTCATGGAGCGGGCCTGCACGCCGTCACGGCCCTACGCCATCCAGATCCTGGCATCCACCGGAGGTGCCGCGGTGCCGGCCCGGACGATCGGATTCCTGTCCGCCGCCGACGACACCGGACACCCGCCCCTGCGGCTCGCCAAGGACCCCTACTGGCCCTTGAAGTGCCCCGAGCCATCGTCGAGGCCGCCATCCTCGCGGCACTCCGCCTGTCGGGCAATCCGGCTAAACCGCACTCCGCCGCTGCCTGACGCTCACTCCTGAGTCAACCGCGGTACCGCCCGTGGCGTGACAAAGAAGGTCGGCCGAGCGAACAATGAGCCGTGTGGCAAGGCTGCTGATTGACGACCGTGCCGTCATCGTGTCCATGTCGGTCATGGAGAAGCTCGAAGCGCTGCACGGGAATGTGACCATACCGCGGACGGCGGTGATCGCCGCGCGAGGAGTCCCGGACGGGTTGGCGGAACTCCGCGACAGGGACGCCGGCACCGGCACCGGCCTGCCGGGACTGATGATGGTCGGCACCATCCGGAACAATGGCAGCGTTACCTTCGCGGTCTGCCGCGGGCGCCGGCCTGCCGTAGTCCTCGACCTGGCGGGTCACTCGTACGACCGGATAGTCGTTACCGTTGACAACCCCGACGAAATCGTCAGCCTCCTGCCCTTACCCGGCCCGCCCCATGCGCGCGCGTTTCCGCGGAAACGTCTCACGCAATTGCGTGAAGGCACCCGATCCGCGAACGGCGAAGTTTCGCATTTCAGCGGCCCGGGAGCGACCGCGACTCTGGATGCAGACGCGGCCAGGGTGACCGCGCAAGGCTAAGGAGCACTGTCATGGCAACCACGCAGACCAGCACCACCACCCCAGCGTCCGGCAACGGTTACGGCACTCCAGGCACGGCGCACCGCCCGGCTGCCGCCCTGCGCAACCTGGGCCTGCGTCAGATCCGGCTCGGCATCGTCTGGTTCGCGATCGGCCTGGTGATCACGGTCGTCACCTTCAAGCACCCTGTCGGCGGAGTCTTCATCGCCGCCTACGGCCCCATGGCCTTCGGTGTTGTCTCCGTGGTCCGCGGAATCGTCACCCTAAGCCGGTCCGTAAAGCTGCGCCAGCAGTAAGGACCTGTCATCAATCCCGGGCTTTCGCCCGGGATTAGCCAGCCAGCCGATTTGACCTAAAAAGTGCCTTCGGCCTGAGCGGATAGGGCTTGTCTGGAGTCCTTCCCGTTCCCGGCCGAAGGCACTTTCCCATTTCACCGCGCACGTCACCGGCCAGCGCGTGCAGCGGGCGGTGCCGCCCGGCTCAGTTCCTTAGCCCAGCTTGAGCGGCACGTCCGCGTAAGGATCGAGCGCGTAGGCGAGGGAGACACGGTGGTAGCCGTCCGCGATATCTCCGTCCGCGATGAGAACCGGAGACAGCTTCTCCCCGGCGAGCACCTTCTGCAGGTCTTTCAGCACGCCCGGGTCCGACAGCGGCAGCGGGTCGCGCGTGGTAGCCCGCAGGATATCGTTGGCGCGGCGCTGGATGACCGGGAGCTTCTGCAGCTTTTCCGACATCTCCTTTGCCCGGCTCTCCCCGAAGCGGATACTGAGGTAGCTGGAGGCAGCGGCATAGTCGTGGTCGGCTACGTCCTTCCTCCACCGCAAATACTGGACGGGTTCTCCGGCAGCGGTCATTCGTCCTCACCCTCCTCCCGTCCCGGGAACGACGTTCTGTACCAAGGTCGTTCAGTTCATCTACACCTTACGGCTTGGTCCGTCCAGAACTAACTCACCACTGCTGACCTGGCGCGTTGCCGATAAGGCTCAGGACGTTCCGGCGGAAGCGCCTCGTGAAATCGCGCACGAGCCCCTTTCTGGCGCGGCATGTGCCCTCGTGCTGTCAACCCGCGCGGGCATGTTCATTCAGAACGAGCTGTCGTGATCTCCTCGACCGTCGGCGCCGCCTGGACCGGCGGCGCCGCCTGAGGCCGGGCAGGCCGGATCAGCGCCAGGGCGAGCACCCCGCCGGCCAGCGCCAGCATTCCGGTGATCACGAACAGGTCGTTCATGCCGGTGGCGAACGAGGTGGCCACGTGCGACGCGAACACCGTGCCGAGGACCGCGATGCCGGCCGCGATGCCGATCTGCCGGAACGTGGCGTTGATGCCCGAGGCCATGCCGGCCCGCTGCGGCGGGACTACGGAGATTGCGGTCGAGGCCAGCGGCGGGTTCACCAGGCCGGCGCCAAGGCCCGCCACGATGAAGCCGGGCGCGAGGTGGGTCCAGGACGAGGTGCTCGTCAGGCCGGTCATGAGCAGCAGCCCCGTGCCGTTGAGCAGGAGTCCGGGGCCGATCAGCCACCTGGCGGGGACGCGGTGGCTGAGTCGGCCGGCCGCGGTGGCGGTGACGAACTGCGCGCCGCTGATGATGGCCAGCCGGAGGCCGGTGCCAAGCGCCGAGTAGTGCTGCACGTCCTGCAGGTACAGGACGAGGTACAGCAGGACGGCGTACAGCGAGCCGTTCATCGCGAATGCCGCGATCGAGGCTCCGGTGAAGGCCGGGATCCGGAACAGGGACACATCGAACATCGGACTGGCCTTGCGGCTCTCCACGATGCCGAACGCGATCAGCGCCACGGCGCTGATCGCCAGGCAGGTGATCACGCCGGTGTCGGTCCAGCTGTTGCGCTCGCCGGCCCGGATGAGCCCGTAGACCAGTGCGATCAGCCCGGACGTGAGCATCGCGGCGCCCGCCAGGTCGAGCCGCGGCGCGTGCGGCGAACGAGACTCCTCGACCTGCCACCAGGTCACGGCCACGGCGAGCACGCCGACCGGAACGTTGATCAGGAAGATGCCCCGCCAGTCCCACTCGGTGGTGATCAGGCCGCCAAGCACGGGCCCGAGCGCGGTCGCGATGCCCGCGATCGCGCCCCACGCGCCGAACGCGATGCCCCTTTCCCTGCCGCGGAAGCTCTGTCCGAGCAGGGCCAGGGAGACCGAGAACATGACGGCGCCGCCGATGCCCTGAAAGCTGCGCGAGGCGATCAGCATGCCCGGGTTCCTGGCCAGCCCGCACAGCAGCGAGCCGGCGGTGAACACGACGAGGCCGATCTGGAACAGCAGCTTGCGGCCGTACCGGTCGGCGAGGATGCCCGAGGTGAGCAGCAGCGCCGCCAGGGTGAGCGCGTACGCGTCGACCACCCACTGGATGTCGCCGAGGCTGGCGTGCAGTGCGGTCTGAATCTCCGGCTGCGCGACCACGACGATCGTCACGTCGAGTAGCAGCATGAAAGTACCCGCAAGGACTGCGATCAGGGTCCACCACTTCTTGTCCACGCCCCCAGACAACCCGAGGCGACCTGCTGGTATCCATAAAAGTGAGCTATATCGCCCGATCTCGATTTTGCTAGCCTGGATTTTGTGGAAATCGACACCTTGGACGTCGTAGACCGTCAGATCGTCCACGTGCTGGCCGTGGATCCCCGGGCGTCGTTCCGCGCGATCGCCGAGGTAGTGGGGGTGTCCGACCAGACCGCCGCGCGGCGTTATCGCAGGCTGCGCGAGGTCGCCGCGCTGCGTGTGATCGGCCTGGTCAGCGGCGCCCGGGTCGGCTGGACCGACTGGGTGGTCCGGGTGCAGACCACGCCCGGCAGCGCGAGTGCGATCGCCGATTCGCTGGCCCGGCGCCCCGATACCAGGTGGATCCGCATGTACGCCGGCGGCACCGAGGTCGTGTGCGTGCTGCAGGCGCGGACCAGCGAGCAGCGCGACGCGCTGTTCCTGCGCGGGCTGCCGGGGAGCCGGCGCGTGGTGCAGGTCTCCGCGCACGCCACCTTGCATATGTTCAGCCCGGTGGCGTGGGGCGGCCTGACCAGGGCGCTGTCGCCCGAGCAGGCCGCGCGGCTGGCCGCACATGCCGGCCTCGCCGGGAACGACGTGCACACCGGTGCCGACGTGCACCTGAAACCCGACGACGAACCGCTCCTGGCCGAACTCACCCGCGACGGGCGCGCCAGCAGCGCCGCCATCGCCGCCGCGATCCACTGGCACGAGTCGACCGTGCGCCGCCGGATCGCGGACCTGCACGCCGCCGGCCTGCTGTACTTCGACGTCGACATCGACGACCGGGCGCTCGGCTACAACGTTGCGGCGATGTTCTGGCTTTCCATCGAGCCGGCCAAGCTGGAGGCGGCCGGCCGCGCCATCGCCACGCACGCCGAGATCCCGTTCGCGGCGGCGATGACCGGACCGAGCAACCTGGTCGCCGACGGCCAGTTCCGCGATACCCAGCACCTGTACGAGTACCTCAGCGGCCGCCTCATCGAACTGCCAGGCCTGCGCTCGGTCGAGACCGTCCCGGCGATCGGCACGGTCAAGCGGGCAGGCTCGCTCGGCTAGACCAGGCCCAGGATGATCGTGGCAGTCTGACCGTCGCCGGATTCACGCACAGGGTGGTCCGCAACGGCACACCGCACACGGCGATATGACGAGTTCGCCATCAAGCCCCTGTTACCGTATACATTCCTGCTGTAGCCCGATGACTCCACGATCTGCTCCCCGCGGCGGATGGGAACCCCGGGGGGTCTGCTCTGCCGATGGACGCTCTTCAGCGCGGCGATCCCGTCAGCGTGGGCGGTTACCAGCTGCTGGGCAGGCTGGGTGCCGGGGGAATGGGGCAGGTGTATCTCGGGGCGTCGCCGGGCGGCCGCAAGGTCGCGGTGAAGCTGATCCATTCGGTGCACGCCCGGGACGCTCAGTTCCGGGAGCGGTTCGCCAGGGAGATCCGGGCCGCGCAGCGGGTCGGGGGTTTCCACACCGCTCTCGTGGTCGACGCCGACCCGTATGCCGACCCGCCGTGGATGGTAACCGCTTACATCGAGGGGCCGTCGCTGCAGGAGGCGGTTCGCCGGGCCGGGCCATTGCCGGCCGGCCAGGTGCGGGCGCTGGGCGCCGGGCTGGCCGAGGGGCTGGGCGCGATCCACGCCTGCGGGCTGGTGCACCGGGACCTCAAGCCAGGCAACGTGATCCTGGCCGCGGACGGGCCGCGGATCATCGACTTCGGCATCGCCCGGGTGGTCGACGCGAGCACGGCAATCACCATGACCGGCGCGGTGGTGGGCACGATCGCCTACATGTCACCGGAGCAGATCCGGGCCGAGGTGGCCGGGCCGGCCAGCGACGTGTTCTCGCTGGGCAGCGTGCTGGGGTTCGCGGCCACGGGTCACCCGCCGTTCGGCGCCGACTCGCCCGTGTCGATCATGTACCGCCTCGTCAACGAGCCACCGGACCTGGCGGGGGTGGCCGACGACGGGCTTCGGGAGGTGATCGCCGCCTGCCTGGCCAAGTCTCCCGGCGACAGGCCGCCGGTCCGTACCGTCATGGCCGCGTTCAGCCGCCCGGGCCTGGCGCCGGCCGCGTTCAGCCGCCCGGGCCTGGCGCCGGCCGCGTTCGGCAGCCCGGCGCCGGCGGCCGGGACGGCGCCGCCCAGGACTTCGCCATCGAGGAAACCGCCGCCCAGGCCCGGGCACGCCCGGCGACCTCGCCGGACGGCCGGGCTCGTCGCGGCCGTCGCGGTCGCGGCCGTCGCGGTCGCCGTCATCCTCGTCGTCTCGCTGATCCCTCGCAGCACTCCGCCGGCCGCGGCCGGCCATCGCCCGAGCGGAACCGCCAGCGCCGGGAGCACGGCGACGACGCGGGGCACGAAAGGCCCCCACCCGGCAACCAGCCAGGTCAGCGCGGGCGGAACGACCCCGGTCCATGACCTCACCCTGACGGACCCGGACAACACGGGACTGAACGACATCTCCTTCAGCGCGGACGGCAGGCTGCTGACCGACACCGGTCCCGACGGCCGTGCCTACGTCTGGGATCTCGCCACCGGCACGCTCGCCCACGCCCTGACCACGCCGAACGAGACCGTCGTCGTCCCGGCGTTCAGCCCGAACGGCACGCTGCTCGCCAGCAGCGCGGGCGCTGTCTCCCTCGGCGTGGACCTGTGGGACGTCGCCACCGGCCAGCGCCTCACCACCCTGATCAACCCGTCGCAGCCCCTCGGCGTCAACAGGCTGGCGTTCAGCCCGAACGGCAAGCTCCTGGCCGTCGGTGTCGGCGGGCACGTCTGCCTGTGGAATCTCGCCACCGACACCCTCATCTACACCCTCGCCACCCCCGGCACCCTCATCAACGCGCTGGCGTTCAGTCCGGACAGCACGATGCTGGCGGCCTCCGCCATCCTCGGCGGCGGCAACTCCGTACGCCTGTGGGACGTCGCCACGGGCGACCTGATAGCCACGCCGCTGGCCGGCATCCCGGACGTCGAGAAAATCGGCATCGGGGCTCTCGCGTTCAGCCCGGACGGCAAGCTCCTGGCCGCCAGCGGCGGCGGCCACGGCGGCATCTACCTGTGGAGCGTCGGCACCCAGAGTCTGGTCAACACCATTTCTTCCTCGGGCGAGGGCACCATGCCGATGGCGTTCAGCCCGGACGGCGGGCTGCTGGCCGCAGCCGACTGGGGGAGTTCGGATCGCGGCTACATCTGGGACGCGGCCAGCGGTGCGCTCCTGCGCACCTTCACCGACCCAGGCGGATATGCCATCTCGGACGTGGCGTTCAGCCCGGACGGCAAGCTCCTGGCCTTCGCCGACCAGATCGGCGACGTCTATGTCAAGGTCACGAGCCAGTTCGTCTCGTGAAGCACGGGGCGGCCAGCCTCAACCGTTCAGGGTTCCCGAGGTGCGGGCACCAGCAGCCCGTCCGGGTCGTGCAGCACAACCGTGCCGGCGAAGAAGTCGCCGACCGAATTCAGGGTGGGGCTGAGCAGCATGATGAAAGGGCCCATCAGCAGTTCGCCGTTGAGGAGGATGCCGGTGACCTGGCGTATCGCCATCTTCCCCCGGCCGGCCACCTGTCCGGCCACGCCGCCGGCCCCCCGGTCGGCGGACGGCTCCCAGCAGCGCAGGCCCAGCAGCCGCTGGGCGGGAGTCTGCCCGTGGCCCCAGGTCACCAGGGCCCAGATCAGGTAGCCGACCCCGAGCGTGCCGATGAAGAGCGCGACGGCGAGGCAGTAGGCACCGGCCACCCGGCCCACGCTGGCCGGCCGCACCCCCTGCGGCAGGACGAGCCCGGTCGGCCGGTCGTAGTACATCCCCGCCGGCACCTGCGGCGGCGCGAACTGCTCGTAGCCGCGCCTGATCGCCTCGGCCTCGCTGTCCGGGGCTGGATACGGCTCTATGGCCCCATCCCCAGCCGTGTCTTCCATATCTGTGAATATTACCAGTTCTATGAGCAATAGGTTAGGCTTCCGGCATGGCGAGCGCGGACCTGCTGCTGCACCCGGTGCGCCTGCGCATCGTCAAGGCGTTCCTGGGCGACCGGGCGCTCACCACCGCGCAGCTCGCCGCCGAGCTCGACGACGTGCCCGCCGGGAGCCTGTACCGCCACGTCGCCCTGCTCGCCAGGGCGGGGGTCCTCCAGGTGGTCGCCGAGCGGCGCGTCCGCGGCACCATCGAGCGCACGTACACCCTCCGGCTCTTCGCCGCGCAGATCCAGCCGGAGGAGGCCGCGGCGATGACCCCGCAGGAGCACGCCCAGGCCTTCATGGCTTATATCGCCGGGCTGCTCGCCGACTTCGACCGCTACCTCGCCGCCGGCGCTCCCGACCCCGCCCGCGACGGCGCCGACTACCGCGTGGCCGCCATGTGGCTCACCGACGCCGAGCTCGCCGGCTTTCTCCAGGATCTCCGTGCCATCGCTCAGCCCCGGCTCGCCAACGCCCCGGGCCAGGGACGGCGGCGGCGCATGTTGTTCACCGTCCTGCTCCCGGAGCCCGGTGAGCCACGCTAGGCTCTCGAGCTCGGCCCGCAGACCGACGGCGGTTAGGTCCAGCGGCCAAGGATTCAGGCGGGATCGAACCGGACCGGCAGGTTCGGCGGCGACCGGAAGATCAGCCCGTGGATGTGCGTATCCTCCGCGTCGGGATCCAGCCGCAACCCCGGCAGCCGATCAAGCACCGCGTTCAGCAGCACCCGCATCTCCAGTCGTGCCAAGTGCATACCCAGGCACTTGTGCGCCCCATCGCCGAACGACAGGTGCTGCTTGTCCTCCCGGAACACGTCGAACAAATCCGGATCCGGATACCGCTCCGGATCCCGGTTCGCCGCCCCCAGCGAGACCGCCACGAACCCGCCAGCAGGAATGGGCACTCCACCCAGCGACACATCCTCGGTCGCCGTCCGGGCGACGGTCAGCAGCGGCGTCTCCCACCGCAGCGCCTCCTCGATCGCCTGCGGCACCAGGTCCCTATCGCCGCGGACCGCCGCAAGCTGCCCCGGATCTGCCAGCAACCCGAACAGCAGGTTGCTCGACGACCGGTACGTCGTCTCCGCCCCGGCGGGCAGGAGCAACAGCAGAAACGGATAGATCTCCTCATCGCTGAGCCGGTGCCCCTCGACCTCGGCCGAGATCAGCTGACTCACCAGGTCATCGCGCGTATTCCGCCGCCGGTCGGCGATAATCTCGCCGAAGTAACCCCGAAGCTCCCGGCTGGCCGCCACCGCGCGTTCCCAGTTCCCCATGACCGCGATCAGCTCGGTCGACAGCCGCAGGAACCGAGGCCAGTCGGCCTCGGGCAGCCCGAGGACCCGGGCGATGACCCGGACCGGGAACGGGAACGCCAGTTGCGGGACGAGATCAGCGCGCCCGTCCCCGGCGAAGGCGTCGATCAGCTCAGTCACGGTCGCGCCGATGATCGTGTCGCTCCAGGTGTCCAGCACCCGGGCGCGGAACGCCTTGGCGACCAGCGCCCGGTGGCGCAGGTGCTCCGGCGGGTCCATCTGCAGGATGGTCCGGCCCATGACCTGCCCGATGGTCAACGCGTACCCGCCCGAGGAGAACCGCGCGGTGTCGGTGAGCACCTCCTGCGCCAGCGCGTGGCTGGTGACGGTGAACAGCGACGTCATCCGCGGACCCGGCCGCTGCGGCCGCGACCCGCCGCCCGGCCGCGACCCGAAGTGGACCTCAAGCACCGGGCTGTCCGCCCGGATCCCGGCGAACATCGGGTACGGGTCGCGCACATCCCCGGCGAGCTCGGCGAACTGCCGCATCGGGTCGTAGCCGTCCTCAGGAGAACCTTCCTGCTGGGACGCCATGCCCTCAATTTATCCCGAACGTACCGTGGTGCCCCTCTCGCTCAACCCGGCGTTTTCAGTAGTAGCCGTAACGGGCCAGCGGCTCGACGAGCTCCCGTTCCTCGTAAGACAGGTGGGACAGCAGCGTGTCGGTCAGCAGGTCAACCGCGTCCTGCAGCCCGGTGAAATCGTCCGGGCGCCCGACGAAGCTCACCAGCGCGCGGTCGACCGAATCAAGCACGCCGTGGATGATCACATGCTCCTCGTGCAACCGGTCGAGCACCGGGCCGAGGCCGGCGTCCCTGGCCCTCAGGTGCGGGAAGACCGCCGTGTCCTCGAGCCCGTGGTGCGCCGTGACCACGCGGCAGTAGCTCTGGCAGTAGGTGCCCATCGTCCAGTTGTTCTGCCGCATCGTCATCTGGTTCAGCTCGGACCTGGCCCGCGCCGCGTCGATGGCGCCCTTCTGGACCTGCACGATCAGGTCGCGGATCGTGGTGAGTTCCTGCCGGAGCATGTCGTGCACCCGGACCAGGTCCTCACCCGCGCCGCGGCCGGCTCGCGTGTACCCGGCCGCAGGCGGCGGCGAGGCCGGCCGGGTCGGCCGGGCCGCCTCGTCCCACAGCCGCGTGCCGCTGAGGCGGATACCGTCGTCCGGAGTCGGCTGCACGTCCAGCGCCGACCCGGCCTGCCTCTGGACCATGGGAGACGACTTGGCCCCAGCCGCGGCCCCTCCGCTATCGGCCCCTCCGCTATCGGGCCGTCCCGAGCCGGACCTCGCGGCCGCGACCAGTTCACGGACGGCCGGGGCCACCTCGGCGGCGTAGGTTTCGATCGTGACCGGATCGTCGGCCGCGAGGATGAAGGTGCTGATCCCCTCGGTCACGGCAAGTTCGGCAAGCTGATCGGCCCAGTGCCCGGGTGGGCCGTCAAGCAGGCCCGATGCGGTCGGCGCGAACCGCCCGCCGACGTTCAGCAGCCTGCGCACCGCGGCCGGCTCGCGGCCGGCCTGCGCGGCCGCGTCGTCGATGATGGCGTTGCCCTCAGCCAGCTGGCCGGGCTGCAGGTAACCAAGCGACGGCAGCCAGCCGTCGGCCAGGCGCCCGGTCAGCCGCAGCATCCTTGGCTTGTAGGCGCCGACCCAGATCCCGATCGGATGCGCCGGAGCCGGGCCGGGCTTGGCGCCGGACAGCTTGTAGTACCGCCCGTCGAACCGGACGCCGCCCCTGGTCCTGACGTCCCAGATCTGCCGGATGACCTCGATGCCCTCCGCTAGCGCGTCGACCGCCTCGCCGGGAGATAGTCTCGGTCCGCCCATCGCCGCGATGGCGTCATGGAACCCGCCCGCGCCGATGCCCAGCTCGACGCGACCGCCGCTGAGCAGGTCCAGGCTGGCGAGGCTGCGCGCCAGCACGGCCGGGTTGCGCAGCGGCAGGTTCAGCACGTTGCCCGCGAGCTTCACCCGCTGGGTCCGGGCCGCCACATAGGACATCAGCGTCCAGGCGTCCAGGAACGCGGGCTGGTAAGGGTGGTCCTGGAAGGTGATCAGGTCAAGCCCTGAACCCTCGGCCACGACCGCCAGGTCGACCACGTCGTGCGGCGTCTGGCTGGACGGCGTCACGAAGATCCCGAACTCGAGTTCGTGCCCGTAGTCCGTCATCGGTGCGCTCCCTCCGGCTACCATCCCTTAACGCTGAATAGTTTAGCATTGAACCATCTACTGGATTATCCTGGAGATGTGACCACCGAGGTCGTCCGCGACCGCGCCGACGTGCTCGTCGGCCTGCTCTGCAGCCAGACGCCTGACGTCGACACGGCGACCAAGAAGCTCGGCGTCCGGCTGCGCCGGATGGCCCACCACCTGGAACGCGAGCTGCGCCGCGAATTCGCCGCGGAAGGCATCGAGGCGTGGGAACTGGAAGTCCTGCTCGCTCTGCACAGCGCGCCTGGCCAGCGCCGCAGCGCGGGAGCGCTACTGCGCGGCTCACAGGTCACCGCGGGCGCGATCTCCAACCGGATCGCGCGGATGGAGGCCAGGGGCTGGGTCAGGCGCGATCTCGACCCGGCCGACCGGCGTCACGTCCTGGTCACCCTCACGCCGGACGGCCTGCGGCGTACCGAGCAGATCCTGGCTATCCGGACCACCGCGGAGCAGCGCCTGTTCGGCCAGGCGGACGCGGCCACGATCGAGCGCCTGTCAAATGACCTGCGCGAACTCCTGCTCGCGATCGAGGGCCCGGCGGTCGACGAGGACGCCAAGCAGGCGTGCGCGGAGGAAGCGGCGCCGATCTGACCCGATGCGTGCCGCCCGCCCGGATCAGCCGTCCCGGCGGACCCGAACGGGACCGTGCTGGCCGCCGACAGCGTAGATGACCTGGCCGGTAATGAACCCGGCGTCCTCGCAGGCGAGGAACGCGACGAGGGCGGCCGTGTCGGCCGGCTCGCCGATCCGGCCGAGGGCGAACGCCGATCCCGCCTCGGCCCGCTGCGCCTCGGTCAGCCGGGCGAACGGGCCGGTGGCCGTGCTCCCGGGCCCGACCGCGTTGACCGTGATCCGGCGGGGCGCGAACTCGATCGCGGCGACCCTGGTGACCTGGTCGAGGAAGGCCTTCGCGCCGGAGTAGAGCCCGATGCCCGCCACCGCCGTGCCGGTGACGCCGGAAGATATGTTCACTATCCGCCCGCCGTCGGCGAGCCTGCCCGCCGCTGCCTGCATCATCAGGAACGGTGCGCGAGCGTCGACGGCCACGAGGCGGTCGAAGTCGGCCACCGAGGTCTGGGCCAGCGCTCCCCAGTGGGTGATCCCGGCGTTGTTGACCAGGATGTCCAGCCTCCCGAACTCGCCCGCCACCGCGTCTACCAGGGCCGCGGCCGCGGCCGGGTCCTCCAGGTCCGCGGCGACCGCGATCACCCGGCGGCCGAGGCCCCGCACCTGCTCGGCCACCCGCTCGGCCTCGTCCTTACCGGTGTGGTAGGAAAAGCCGACGTCGGCTCCCTCGGCGGCCAGCCGGCGCACGATCTCCGCCCCGATCCCACGGCTCCCGCCGGTGACCAGCGCCACAAGCCCCGCCAGCCGGTTGGTGATATCCATCGCGTCTCCTTCTCTTAGGGCAGCACCCAGTACAGCCGCCCGCCGGCCCGGGCGGAAGGACGCGCTGGGTCCGGCTCCATACACTGCGGGTATGGATGACGTCGAGCTGCGCGAGCTCCGGTACTTCATCGCGGTCGGCGAGGAACTGAACTTCACCCGCGCCGCGGCACGCCTGGGCCTGGCCCAGCCGCCGCTCTCGGCGGCCATCGGCAAGCTCGAACGCAAGCTCGGCGTCCGGCTGCTTGAGCGCACCAGCCGCCGGGTCGCCCTGACCCCGGCCGGAGCCGTCCTGCTTGAACAAGGCCGGATCGCGGTCGAGGCGGCCGGCGCCGCGATCGAGCGAACCCGCAGGGCCGGAACCCAGCCCGCCCGCCTCACCGTCGCGGTCAAGCCGGGCACGGGCACCGACCTGCTCAGGAAGGTGGTCCGGCGCTGCGCCAGGGACCCGCGGATGCCGCGGCTGCACGTCATGTTCGGCCACCCTGGCGGGCCCGCCGCCGCGGTCCGCGGCGGCGCCGCCGACGTCGCGATCCTGCGCGCCCCGTTCGACCGGCGCGGCCTGGACACCGAACTACTCCTGACCGAACCCCGCCTGGCGGTCCTGCCCGCCGACCACCGCCTGGCCGGAAGAGCCGAACTGCGCCGCGCTGACCTGGCCGGCGAGCCGATGCCACGCTGGACCGGATCACCCGACCCGGCCGCCGCCGCGCACTGGATCGGCGCCGACACCCCAGGCCTGGCCGACGGCACCCCCGACGGCCCGCTGGACGGTCCCGAGATCAACGACATCAGCCAGCTCATGGCCGCTGTCACCCTCGGCAACGCCGTCGCCTACCTGCCAGCTTCGTTCGCGCACCAGCACCGCTCCGCCGACCTGGCCTTCGTGCCGGTCACCGACCTGAGCCCGAGCGAGGTCATGGTGGCCTGGCCGTCCACCAGCCGCTCGCGCGCCGTGGCCGCCTTCGTCCGCGCCGCCGTCGAGGCCGCCGCCGCCCACGCCGGCCAGCCCGCGGCCCTGGCCTGATGACTCAGCCACCCTCACCCGAACTCGAAGGCGTCCGCGCGCTCGTCACCGGGGGTACCAGCGGCCTTGGCTTCGCCATGAGCCGGGCGCTGGCCGGAGCCGGCGCCCGGGTCGTCCTGACCGGCCGGACCGAACGCCGCGTCCAGGATGCCGCTAGCCGGATCGGCGACCTCGTGACCGGCCTCGTCATGGACGTCCGCGACGAGCAGTCCGTCTCCGCCAGCGTCGACCGCGCTCTAGGCGCACTGGGCGGCATCGACGTCCTGGTCAACAACGCCGGCCTCGGCATGCGCACGGTGAACCCGGACTTCATGACCGAGCCGATGGGCTTCTGGCAGGTCAGCCCCGACGCCTTCCGCGACCTGCTCGCCACTAACGTCGTCGGCTACTTCCTGGTCGCCCGCGCGGTCGTGCCGCACATGCTCCGGGCCGGCCGCGGCAAGATCGTCAACATCTCGATCAACGAGCCGACGATGCGGCGCAGGGGCTTCACGCCGTACGGCCCGTCGCGCGCGGCGACCGACGCGCTGTCCCACATCATGGCCGCCGACCTGGCCGGCACCGGCATCGACGTGAACCTGCTGCTGCCCGGCGGCGCCACCAGAACCGGCATGACGCCGGACGCAGCGCCGGAAGACGTGCGGGCCACCTGGCTCGACCCGGCGATCATGGGCCCGCCGGTCTGCTGGCTCGCGTCCGGCGCCTCCGACGGCCGCACCGACCAGCGCGTCGTCGCCACCGAGTTCGCGCTTCACGGCCCTCCTGCTTAACCGCGCAACCACACCGCGGTGTCGGGCGGCAGCAGCTCACCGTCCAGCGGGCCGCTCGCCAGTAGCAGGCCCGCGTGCTCGGGCAGCGGCGCCGCGGCCGCCGAGATGTTCACCACGCAGCGCACGCTCCCGCCGCGGTCGAACGCCAGCACGCCGTCGCCAGCCGGCAGCCAGGTCATCGGCCCGTCGCCGAGGCCGGGCTCGGTCCTGCGCAGCGCCAGCGCGGCCCGGTACAGCTCGAGCATCGAGCCCGGCTTCCCGGTCTCCGCCTCGACGGTCAGATCCCGCCACTCCTTGGGCTGCGGCAGCCAGGGCTCGGACGCGGCACCGTCCGGCGAGAAGCCGAACGAAGGTTCGGCCCCCGTCCACGGCAGCGGCACGCGGCTGCCGTCCCGGCCCGGGTCGGCGCCGTGAGTGCGCCGCCAGATGGGGTCCTGCCGGCGCTCATCCGGGATGTCCTGCACCTCCCACAGGCCGAGTTCCTCGCCCTGATAGACGTAGACCGAGCCGGGCAGCGCCATCGTCAGCAGCGCAGCCGCCCTGGCCCGCCGGGTACCGAGTTCCAGGTCGACCGGCAGGCTGTGGAAGTACGCTCGCTGCTGCAGGCTGAACGCGGTGTCTGGGCGGCCGTACCGCGACACGATCCGGTCAACGTCGTGGTTGGACAGCACCCACGTGGCCGGGGCACCAACCGGCGCGTGCAGGGCCAGCGTGTGGTCGATGACCTCGCGCAGCCGCGCGGCGTCCCACGGACAGGTCAGGTAAGGGAAATTGAACACGGTATGCAGCTCGCCTGGGCTCACGTACCGGGCCAGCCGGGCTGCGTCCGGGATCCAGATCTCGCCGATGAGCACCCGGCCCCGGTAGTTGTCGGCCAGCGCGCGCCAGGACCGGTAGATCTCGTGTACGTCGTCGCGGTCGGTATACGGATGCGCGGGGCCGGGCGGCTGGTCCGGCGTCACCTCGGGCAGCGACGCGTCCTTGGTGAGCAGCGCCGCGGAGTCGATCCGGATGCCGTCCGCGCCGCGATCGAACCAGAACCGCAGCACGTCCTCGAACTCGGCGCGAACCGCCGGGTTCGCCCAGTTGAAATCGGGCTGCTCGGGCGCGAACAGGTGCAGGTACCACTCTGCCGGAGCGGAGTCCGGCCCGGTGGTCCGGGTCCAGGCCGGCCCGCCGAAGATCGACTGCCAGTCGTTGGGCGGCAGGTCGCCGCCCGGGCCGCGGCCCGGGCGGAACCAGAATCGGTCCCGCTCCGCCGATCCCGGCGCGGCGCCGAGCGCGGCCAGGAACCAGGGGTGCTGATCCGAGCCGTGGTTCGGCACGACGTCGATGATGACCCGGATGCCGAGCGCGTGCGCCTCGGCGATGAGCGCGTCCGCATCCTCCAGCGTGCCGAACACCGGGTCGATGCCCCGGTAGTCGGAGATGTCGTAACCCGCGTCCGACATCGGCGACGGGTACCACGGGTTGAACCAGATCGCGTCGATGCCGAGTCCGGCCAGGTAGGGCAGGCGCGCGCGCACGCCGGCGATGTCGCCGATCCCGTCCCCGTTCCCGTCGGCGAAGCTGCGCACGTACAGCTGATAGATGGCGGCGCTGCGCCACCAGGCGCCTTCGTGAGCGGGGCCGGGACCGAAAGATCCGGGGTCTAGCAAGGGAACCTCTTTCTCTGGGGTCACCCGCGCAGGCCGCCCGCGGTGAGACCAGCCATGATGTTGCGCTGGAAGAACAAGAAGAAGACGATCGTCGGTATTGCGGCCATGGCGGAGGCGGCGATGATCAGGTTCACCTGCGTGCCGTACGCGGCCTGCCAGATGCCGACGTTCAGGGTTTCCCTGGTCGGGGTGTAGCCGTACTCGACCAGCAGCGGCCAGAGGAAGTCCTTCCAGACGGCGACCAGGCCGAAGATCGAGACCACGCCGATGATCGGCCGGGAGATCGGCAGCACCACCGAGCGCAGGATCCGCAGCCGGGACGCGCCGTCGATCTGCGCGGCGTCGATGTAGTCGGTCGGGATCGAGTCGAAGAACCGCTTGAGCAGGAAGATGTTGAACGCATTGGCCACCGAAGGCAGCCAGATCGCTTCCGGGGTGCCGATCAGGTTCAGGTGCAGGATGGGCAGGTCGGCCACGGTGATGTACTGCGGCACGACCAGCACGGTGGTCGGGATCATGAGCGTGGCCAGCATGAGGAAGAAGACGACGTTCCCGAACACCGGCCGCAGCCTGGACAGCGAGTAGGCCGCGGCCACGTCGAAGGTGAGCTGGAACGCCAGCGCGCCGAACGCGTAATAGATGCTGTTCCAGAGCAGCCGCGCGACGTCCAGCCGGTCGAACGCCTGCCGGTAGCTGCCCGGGTACAGGTGGTGCGGGTACAGCGTCGGCGGCGTCGCGATCGCCTCCTGGGTCGACTTCAGCCCGTCGGTGAACAGGAAGTACATCGGTCCGATGAAGACCAGCGTGAACACGATGATGGCCAGGGTGAGGACGATCCGGTAGACGATCTTCCCGCGGCGCCGGTTCAGCGCCGAGCTCGAGATCAGCGTCCGGGTCGTCGTTCCGGCCGCCGGCCGGCTCCGCAGCGGGCCGGCGATAGCGGAAAGCGATGCCATCTCAGCTCTCCTAACGGCGCTCTCGGGTGGCCCACAGGAACCCGCCGGAGAAGACGGCGAGCACCAGCATGAGCATCACGCCGAGGGCCGACGCGCTGTTGTAGTTGCTGGCGCCGCTCATCGCGAACGCGTACTGGTAGATGAGCATCACGACCGACAGCGTGTTGTCGCCGACCCCGCCACCGCCGTTGGTCAGCACGAACGACTCCACGAACATCTGCATGGTGGCCACGATCTGCAGCATCAGCAGCATGAGCAGGATCAGCCGGGTCTGCGGGATGGTGACGTGCCGGATCCGGCGCCATAGCCCGGCGCCGTCCAGCTCGGCCGCCTCGTACAGCTCGCCGGGGATGTTCTGCAGCGCGGCCAGGTAGATCAGCGTCGCCGCGCCCATGTTCATCCAGGTGGAGGCGATCACCACCGACACCATCGCCACGCTGATGAACCCGCTGCCGGGCTGGAACACCCACTGCGAGGCCGGCAGGTGGACGAGCCGCAGGATTTCGTCGAACAGGCCGTACTGCGGGTTGTAGAAGTAGGCGAACAGCAGCAGCGCCGACGCCGGCGGCAGCATCACCGGCAGGTAGACCAGGATCCGCAGGTACCCCCTTGCGTGCCGCAGCTCGTTCAGCAGCAGTGCTACGAAGAACGGCGCCGCGTAGCCGAAGACCAGGGCCAGGACGGTGAATTCCAGCGTGTTGCGCCAGGCCAGCCAGAACGTCGGGTCGCGGAAGATCCGGATGTAGTTGGTCCAGCCCGCCCAGGCGTAGCCGCCGCCGAGGACCGCCTTCTGGAAGCTCATGATGACTTCGCGGACGATCGGGTACCAGGAGAAGAACGTGAAGCAGAGCACCGCGCCGATCAGGAAGCCGTGCGCCGACAGGTTGCGCCGCACCTTCGGCCCGAGCCGGCCGGCCGACCGCGTGCGCGCCGCCCGGGGTTCGGCCCTGGGCTTCCGCAGCGTCGCGACACCTGCCATCCGCACTCTCCTATCCTGGTCCGCCGGGCGCGGGGCCGGCCCTCGACGATGACCGGCCCCACGCGACGGGAGGCAGCGGGCTATCCCGCGCTGTTGGCCAAGATCGTGTTGACGTTGGCCGCGGCCGTCTTCAGCAGGTCGCTCATGTTGACGTTCGGCTCGGTCAGCACGGCCAGCATCACCGGGTCCAGCGTCTTGTAGACCGCCTGGGCGTCGGTCGGCTCGCCGTCGCCGGCCTCGTTCGCGTTCACGAACGGCGCGTAGTACGAGGTGTTGATGGTCGCGTACTTGGCCCGCAGGGCGTTGATCGCAGCCCCGGCCGCGCCGTCGAAGAGCTCAGGCTCCGGGAATCCGACCGGCAGCCCGTCTGCCTTCATCCTGGCGAAGTTGAACTGCCCCAGGCCCGGCGTCAGGTCCTCGAAATCGATCCACTTGATGCCGGCCTCGATCTGCGCCGGGGTGTCGTGCTTGGCGAAGATGTAGTCGTTGCCGCCGGACAGCGACCCGGCCGGCGTGCCGGTCAGGCTCGGCAGCGGGCCCATCCCGATGTCGTTGACGTTGCCCTTGTCGGTCGGCACGATCACGTTGTAGATGTCATCCGGCGCGGCGATGTACATGCCCAGCTTGCCCGCGGCGAACTGCTGCTGCAGCGTGCCCCAGGCCAGGCCCTGAGTCGCGCTCATCGCGTGGTCGGTGAACCGCAGCGTGTGCAGCGCCTCCAGGATCGCCATGCCGTCGGAGTTGTCGAAGTTGGCGGTGGGCGGCGTGGCGTTGTTGTTGACCATCGAGCCGCCGAGCGCGTCCATGTAGGACGAGAAATGCCAGCCGCCGTTGTTGCCGGCGCTGTAGTCGCCCCAGCCCTCAATGCCGTGGCCGAGCTTGGCGATGGCGGTGGCATCCGTCTCCACCTGCGCCCACGTCGTGGGCGGATCGTTCGGGTTCAGCCCCGCCTGGCTGAACAGGCTGCGGTTGTAGATCAGGCCCTGGGTGTAGTTGACGGTAGGCAGGCCGTAGATCGTGGTGCCCGCCGTCACCGCCTTCATCGAGCTGGGCACGATGTCGTTGAGCGTCGGCACCGTCTTGCTGTTCACGTACTGCGTGATGTCCGCCGCCTGCCCGGCCAGCAGCACCTGCGGCAGGTCCGTGAAGTAGGAGTAGAAGACGTCCGGCTCGGTCCCGGCCCGCAGCATGGCGGTAAACGTGGCAGGCACTTCGCACGGGTAGTTGTAGACGCTGTCGATCGTGATGTTCGGATTCGCCTTCTCGAAGGTGGTGACGTCCTCCACCCACTCCTTGTGCTGCACCGGGTTCTCGGCCGCCGGCGGAGCGCAGTCGACGCTGACGGTCACATTGCCGGTGCCGCCCGAACTCGGGGCGCTGCTGCTGCTCGAGCAGGCCGCAGCGCCGAGCCCCAGACACGCAACGGCGATCACGGCGGCCCCCTTGCGGAAGCCGGCCAGCTGGTAGAGCTGTCTGCTCATCGATCAATCCTTCTTCCTCAGGGCGAACGTGGGCGATGCGCTACACCGGTGAACCGGCGCTGCCCTTTTGGCACTGAACATACAGAGGCGGACATCTGACCGCAAGATATCGATGAAACTTTGCAAAGAAACAACTTGATCACCTGTTCTAGTCGCCGGTACCACCTGATCTTGACCATGTATCCGGTTGCAGTCGAGTTTCTTGCTCTCTTTCAAGCCACTTGCGGACGACATCGCAGGCCAGCGGCCGACAGAGTGATTCAGGTCACGCAAGTTCTTGCAGCCAGATGTCGTATTGTTGCGCCATGACGCGAACCCCCGCCCGGCGGCTCGCCGACGTGGCCCAGAAGGTCGGAGTCAGCGAGGCCACCGTGAGCCGGGTCCTGCACGGCAAGGCCGGCGTGTCCGACAGCACCCGCGAGGCCGTGCTCAGGGCGCTGGACGTACTCGGCTACGAGCGCCCGACTCAGCTGCGCGGGAATCGTGCCCGCCTGGTCGGCCTGGTCCTGCCCGAATTGCAGAACCCGATCTTTCCGGCCCTGGCCGAGGTGATCGGGGGCGCACTGGCGCAGCGCGGGTTCACGCCGGTGCTGTGCACCCGGACCGCGGGCGGCCTGTCCGAGGCCGACTACGTTGAGCTGCTGCTCGACCAGCACGCCTCCGGGGTGGTATTCGCCGGCGGTCACTTTGCCGAGCTGGCCTCTCCGCACGAGCATTACAAGCTGCTGCACGCCCGGGGCATCCCGGCCGTGCTGGTCAATGCGGCGGTCGACAACCTCGATTTCCCGTGCGTGGCGACGGACGACATGGCCGCTGCCGGGCAGGCCTTCCGGCACCTGGCCTCGCTCGGGCACGAGCGGATCGGCCTCGTGGTCGGGCCTGAGGACCACATGCCCTCGCGCGGCAAGCTGGCCGCGTTCCTGGATCACGTGCACCAGGCAGAACTCACCGTGGCGCCCGTCGAGCACACCCTGTTCTCCCTCGAAGGCGGCCAGGCGGCGGCGACCCGGATCCTTCGGCAGCAGGTCACCGGCATCATCTGCGGCAGCGACGTGCTCGCCCTCGGCGCGATTCGCGCGGCGCGCCGCGCCGGACTTCGCGTGCCCGGTGACGTCTCGGTGGTCGGTTACGACGACTCCTGGTTGCTGAACTGCACCGATCCGCCGCTCACCACGGTCAGGCAGCCCATCGAGTCGATGGGCAAGGCAGCGGTCGCCCTGCTGGTGAACCAGATGGAGAGCGTCTCCGTCCACCCGGAGACGCTGCTGTTCGAGCCTGAGCTGGTGGTCCGCGGATCCACTGCGCCAGCGCCGGGCGAGACCGCATCCTCCGCAAGCTCCGGGACTGATCGCCTCGCCGCCGGTACCGATTCCGACGTCATGGGGTCGGGGGGATGAAGGTCTCGCTTGCCGGCGGCGCGCTCACCGATACCGGCAGCCCGAAGTCCCCGAAGGTGATCTCGAGATTCCGCTCCGTCTGCCCGACCGAGTCCAGGACGGTGAGCTGCCGGACCCGCCCCTGTGCGTCGACATCGACCGTGCCGCTGATGCTCGCGGCCGGGGCCGAGGGCGCGGAGAACGTGACGCCGAACGTGTACGCCGAGCCCGTCCAGCCAGGCCCGGACGCCGCACCCGCCGCGCTAACCTGAGTGGCCGACTCCAGCAGGGCCAGCATGTCCTGCGGGTCGATCAGGCTCAGGAACGCCGGGCGGCGGGCCAGCGCGGCAAGCTGCGCCGTCGTCGCGTTCGCGCCCGGCGGCAGCGGGCTGGCCAGCCGCTCCCAGGACGCCCACGCCGGGATCGCCCCGCCGATCTTGCGGCCAGAGGCGGTCCGCAGAGCAGCGGTCACGAACCTGTATGCGTAGCCACCGGCGAAACGGATCTGGTCGCCCAGGTTGTCCGTCCCTTCCCCGACCCCCCGCGCCGGGTCGAACTCGCCCGAGGCAGTGGTCCACGACTGCGAATACTTCCCGCCGGCCGCCACTATTTTCTGGGTCTCACTCACCTGGTAGCTTGTCGCCGCCGTCAGGGCGGCGGCCCGCGACACCTGGGCGAACGCCGATGGCGCCTGGACCGCCGAGAGCGTGATCACCGTGGCGGCGGCCACGATCCCGGCCGCGCCGACGGCCACCACCGACCGGGTCCGCACCACACGTGCCCGGCTCCGGGCCCGCACGCCGTGCAGCAGGTCGATCCCCGGCGGGACGTCCTCGGCGGCCATGGCGAACAGGCGGCGCGCGGTTTCTTCGGCGTCGTTCATGGGATGCTCCTTCATCGCAGGTTCACCTGCTGTCACGCTGCGGGCCTTGCGTCTCGTTGACCGCGTACCGGTCGAACTCGCTGCCCAGCAGATGGCGCAGCGCCCGCAGGCCGCGATGCGCGTGGGTCTTGACCGTCCCCACCGTGCAGCCCAGCAGCCAGGCGACCTCGGACTCGGGCAGGTCTTCGCAGTACCGCAGCACCAGCACGGCACGCTGCTGCCGGGGGAGTCCGGCCAGCGCCTGTCTGACCAGCGCACCGAGCACCTGCCGGTCCGCGATGTCCTCGACGCAGGAGCTCTCGGGCAGCGCCGCTGCCGGGGCTTCCCGCCGCCAGCGAGCGCGCCACCAGGACCGGTGCGTGTTGATCATGATGCGGCGCAGGTAGGCGTCCGGGTCCGCGGCGGTGTCGAGCCGCGGCCACGCCCGGTACAGCTTGACCAGGCTGGCCTGGACTAGATCCTCCGCCGCGTGCCAGTCCCCGGTAAGCAGGACGGCCACCCGCAGATGGTGTTCGCCGCGCTCGCGGACATAGGCCGCGAAACGCTCCTCGATCCCGCTATCGCGCCGCATCCGCCGTCCTTCAGTCGGCCCACCTCACCATTACACGCTGGCCGGCCGGCCCCAGGTTGACATCGCAGTTCTCAGCGCGTGTAGCGCAACCGCCGGCCTAATCCTTTGGCTGCATCCCCGGCCGGGCCGCGGCCGGGACGGGTACGGCCGCCGCCGTGCCTTCGGCGGGACCAGGCGCCGCGGCCTCGCGCGGCGGAACCGGCCGGTCGGCCCGCGTCAGCAGCACCGCGGAGACGACGCCCGCCGCGGCGAAGAACGCGATGATCAGGACCAGGGCGTTCCGGTAGGACGCCACCGGGTCGACGGGGGAGAGCCGGGACAGGATGGCCACCAGCGCGGCCACCCCGAGCACGGTGCCCACCTGGCGCCCGGTGTTGAGGATCCCGCTGCCGGTGCCGAACCGGGCCGGCGTCAGCGAGATGCTGCCCGCCCCGAGCAGCGACGGAATGGCCAGTCCGACCCCGGCGCCGCCCAGGAGCTGGGCGGGCAGCAGGTGGGTCACATAGGCGGGGTGGGCCTGGATCCGGGACAGCCACAGCAGCTGGGCCCCGGCGTTGACCAGGCAGCCGATCGCGGCGACACGGCCGGGCCCGCCAAGCAAACCCGCCAGGCGGGGCGCGACGACCCGGGCGAACGGCAGCACCATGAGCGGCCCGGGCGCGATGGCCAGCCCGGCCACCACCGCCGAGTAGTGCCACACTCCGGTCAGGAACTCGACCGCGCTGAGCACGAACGCCCCGAACCCCGCGTAGTACAAGATCGACGCCGCGAACGCGCCGCTGAACGTCCGCGAGCGCAGCAACTCGAGCTCGATGACCGGCGAATGGTGCCGCCGCGACCGCCAGACCATGCCCGCGCCGCAGGCCAGCGAGGCGGCCAGCAAGCCGATGAACCCGGCCGAGCCCCACCCCCAGTCCGGGGCCTTGACCAGCGCGAGCGCGACCAGCCCGACCGACGCGGCCAGCAGCCCGGCACCGATCAGGTCGGGCCGGCCGCGCGACGTCACATCACGGCTCTCCGGCACGACCCGAACGGCCAGGATCACGGCGGCCACCCCGACCGGCACGTTGATCCAGAACACCCAGCGCCAGTCGACCTGGACCAGGCTGCCGCCGATGACCGGGCCGAGGGCCGCGCCGAGCGCGCCCAGCGCCGACCAGGTGCCCAGGGCCTTCGCCCGGGCGTGCGCCGGGACGGCGGCCAGCAGCAGCGACAGCGACGCGGGCACCATCGCCCCCGCCCCGGCCGCCTGGATGACCCGGGCCCCGATCAGCGCGGCCACCCCCGGCGCCAGCCCGCACAGCACCGACCCGGCGCTGAAGACGGCCAGCCCGGCCACGAACAGCTTGCGCCGCCCGATCCGGTCGGCCCACCGCCCGGCCGGGACCAGGACCGCCGCGAACACGATCGTGTAGGCGTTGAGCACCCAGGACAGCGAGCTGAGGCTGGTGTCCGGGTACTGCCTGCTGATGTACGGGAACGCCAGGTTGACGATGAACAGGTCCAGGCTGGACATGAACACGGCCAGCGCCAGCACGCCGACCACGGCCGCGACCCGGCGGGAATCCGGACCTGCCGTGGGTGCCGGGGGAGTGGAGCTCACTGGTCATCCTCCTAGTAAGTCCGGAATCTGGATTTACTCTACTTCAGACTGGCTAGTGCGTCCAGAAAACTGACTGACGAGGTAGACTGCGAAACATGGTGAGTGTCCCGGCCGAGCCGCGCCCTTGCTCGATCGCGCGGACCCTCGACATCGTCGGCGAGAAGTGGGCCCTGCTGGCCGTGCGCGAGGTCTTCCTCGGCAACCGAAGGTTCGACGAGATCGTGCGCCGCACCGGGGCGCCGCGCGACACGCTCGCGGCCCGGCTCCGCACCCTGGTCGGCGCCGGGATCCTGGAACGGCGCCCCTACAACGAGCACCCGGCCCGCTACGAGTACTACCTGACCAGCGCGGGCCGCGACCTGTACCCCGTCATCGTCACGCTGATGCGCTGGGGCGACCAGTACCTGGCGGGCGAGGACGGCCCGCCGCTGGTCCTGGAACACCACTGCGGGCACCAGGTGACCGCCCAGGTCGTCTGCGAGGCCTGCGGCGAACCGCTCCGCCCCACCGACACCAGGCCGCTCACCCGAGGCCGGCAGGACGCGGCCAGCGTCACGGCCTAACCGCAAGTCTGCTGCCGTCGTCGCCCGTGACACCACTACGCGTTCGGATAATTAGATCCCGAATTTTTGCCCGAACGAATCGTGGTGCTTCTCCCGCGCCAGCGAATCCCTCTGGACGCTGGCTACCCGATCACCGAGACCGTGTCGTCGCCTTCGTTTACGACGTACACGTCGCCGGTCTGCGGGCTCACCGCGACTCCCTCGGGGTCGTGGCCCACGGCCACCGTGCCGGTGACCGCGTTGGTCTGGCCGTTGATCAGCGTCACGGTGTTCTCCGCGCGGTTGGCCAGGTAGATGGTGCCCGACGCGTTCACCGCGACGCCGTACGGGCCGGCCCCCACCGCGATCGTGGCGGTGACGAGGGGCGTGTGGGTGTTACTGATCACGTACTCGGTGCTGCCCTGGCCGCCGCTGACGTACGCCTCGCCGGTTACCGGGCTGACCGCTACCGAGTTGTAACCGCCGCCGCTAGCCGGGATGGTGCTGATGACCGCGTCGGTATAGTCCTTGAGCACCTGCAGCATGCCCGGGTTGTAGCCGGTCACGTAGATGTTCCCGTTGACCGGGCTGACCGCGACCGCGGCGGGGTCGGCGATCACCGGGACGGTGGTCCCGACCAGGTTGAAGTAGCCGCCGATCACCGAGAGGGTGTTGCTGCCGCTGTTCGCGACGTAGACGGCGGCGGTGCCCTGGTTGACCGCGACTCCTTCCGGGTCTGATCCGACCGGGATGGTGTCGATGACCGCGTTGGTCTTGCCGCTGATCACCGACACCGTGTCGCTGCCGCTGTTGGTCACGTAGATCTCGCCGGTCACGCCGCTGACCGCGACCGACCACGGGTCGCTGCCGACCGGGATCGTCGCGATGACCTTGTTGGTCGTGCCGCTGATCACCGACACCGAGTCGCTGGAATAGCTGGTGACGTAGACGTCGCCGGTCACCGGGCTGACCGCTACCGCGCTCGGCGCGCTGCCCACCGGAATGACTGCGGTCACGGGAGGCACGTCGGGCATGGCATCGGCGCCGGGACCCAGCGCCGTCAGGACAGCAACCGCCGTGGCGGCGCACGAGACAAGGAACCACCGTGCTGACATTTCCACCCCGTAGCTAATTCATTCCCCGGCGCATTGGGCGCAATGCAAAATCACTCATGCCCAGCGTGCTATGAAAATAAACGCAGGCCGGGAAGGCGCGGATTTCCGGCATGTCATAATCTGGACGCTTATTCCGGCAATTACTGAAGCTCGGTAATATGACGCGCGTTACGCGGGCTGCGCTTCTCGCGGCCGGGCGGTTCCGTCAGCCAGTGACGTTGATCACGTCGGCGTTGACCATGGTGGACAGCCGGTGCGCGATCGCGACGGTGGTCCGCGAGCCCATCAGTTCGTCGAGGGCCCGCTGGACCTTTTCGGCTCCCGCGCGTAGCCTCACGATCCGCCTCCTGCGTCAACGGCTCTGCCTCGCTACCGCCGACAGCGCAAGATTCAGCCGAGGCCTTTGCCCGGCGCGTATCGTAGGGCCGTCTCGCCCGTCCGGGTTCCGCGTCTTTGCTGGAGGCTCGCCATGCGGTTCACCAAGCTCGGGCACTCGTGCGTCAGGCTGGAGAAGGACGGCGCCGTCCTGGTCATCGACCCCGGCACGTTCAGCGACGCGGCCGCGGCGCTGGCCGGAGCGGCCGCGGTCCTGGTCACCCACGAGCACCCGGACCACCTCGACGCCGACGCGATCCGTGCCGCGCTCCACGCCGACCCGGACCTGACGCTGTGGGCCAACCCGTCGGTCACGGCGCAGTTCGGGGAGTTCGGCGGCCGGGTGCACGAGACCCGCCATGGCGACGCGCCGTCCGTCTCGGGCTTCTCGGTGCACGTGTACGGCGTGGACCACGCGCTGATCCACCGGGACATCCCGCTGGTGGTGAACACGGGGTTCCTGGTCGAGGGCGAGGTGTTCCATCCCGGTGACTCCTACACGGTCCCCGAAGAGCCCGTCGGCACGCTGCTGCTCCCGATCAGCGCCCCCTGGCTGCAGGCGGGGGAGATGATCGACTACTTCCGCGCCGTCGCGCCCTCCCGCGGCTATGCGATCCACGACGCGATCCTGAACGAGGCCGGCCTGGGCTTGATGACCAGGATGATGTCCGTGGCGGCCGCCCCCAGCGGAGCGCCGGTCGCCCGGCTGGAACCCGGCACCACCCTGGACCTGTGAAGGAGCGGACAGTGGACGAGCAGCGCATCACCGTGGAAGGTCAGGAGCTCGCGTACACGTGGAGCGAGGGCCAGGATCGCCCCGTCATCTTCGTGCACGGCAACTCCTCCTCGTCGCGCACCTGGCACGGCGTCATGACCGGGCCGTTCGGGCGGCGCTTCCATTGCCTGGCCTTCGACCTGCCCGGCCACGGGGCTTCGGCCCGGGCCGGGAACCCCGGGGACTACTCGCTGCCCGGTTATGCGAGGACCCTCACCGGGTTCGCCCAGGCCACCGAAGCCACCGACGCGGTGATCGTGGGCTGGAGCCTGGGCGGGCACATCGCGCTGGAGGCCGCTCCGGGCCTGCCGACGGCGGCCGGGTACGTGGTGTTCGGCACTCCGCCGGTCTCCACCATGGCCCAGATGGCCGAGGCCTTCCTGCCGAACCCGGCGATGAACGTCGGGTTCGCCGCCGTCGTCTCCCCGCAGGACGCACGCACCTACGCCGCCAGCTTCACCGCGCCTGGTTCGGCCCTGCCGCTGGACGATTTCGTCGCGGACATCGAGCGGACCGACGGCGAGGCCCGGGCCGGCCTGTTCGCCAGCGTCGTCGAGGGCCGGTTCGCCGACCAGGTCGCGGTCGCCGAATCCCTCGGGCAGCCGCTCGCCATCCTGCAGGGCGAGGGCGAGCAGCTGGTGAGTCTCGACTATCTGCAAAAGCTCACCATCCCGCCCCTGTGGCGCGGCACCGTCCAGGTGATCCCCAACGCCGGCCACGCCCTCCACCAGGAGGCCCCCGAGGCGTTCGCCGCCCTCCTCGCGGACTTCATCGCCGATCTCCCCTGACCGGGACTGGTCAGATCGTCACGTCACCGTCCTGCTTCCGGTACGCTACCTATCGTGATGATTTGGTCTCATTGCGCAACCTGGACGATACCCGGTGGGAATCGACCGCTCTGACGACGCCGGCGACCCGCCCGCCGAGCAACCAGACCGTTCGGCCGACCGGGCGGACGCCGCCCCTGCGGACCACGGCAAGCAGCCATCCCGGCGCGAGCAGATCGAGCCCCGCAGTCGCGAGGAAGCCTGGACCGACCTCCGCGGCACCGTCGGCCTGCAGGAGCGAACCGAGCCGGCCGGCCCCTCCGAACCCGGCGCCCGCTCCAAGACAGGAGAACCATCCGAGAACGGCCACCAACCCAAGGCCGAACCGAGCTGGGAAGAGAAGGCCAACGAGTCCCGCTGGATGTGGGGCGAGTTCAAACGCCGCTTCCCCGCCGAAGAGCGCCCGCCAGTAGACCGCTCGAAGGACCCCATCGGCTCATGGCGCGCCGAAGGGGACAGATACCTAGACCCCGTCAAAAACCAACGCATTGACGCGGAGTGCGACCGTATCGCAGACCGCGAGAAGGAAAGGATCTTGCCCGGGTTGCGCGCTGTTGAAAGCCAAGATCCACAGCGGCACCTGGTCGGTTTCGACCACCGCCTCAAAAGCCGCGATCGCATCAAGGAAAAAGTCTGCGATACCCTCAAGGAGCAGTCTGAGCTCTCCGTAGATGGAGCTGTCTCGCTTGTTCCAGACGCGATTCGGTTTACCTTTCAGTACGAGGATGCGCGTTACACGCGGGGCGTCTACGCGGACATGGCGCGCATGCGAGAGCAGGGCTTCCAGCTGAAAAGCACAAGGAATACCTGGTCCGATGACCAATACAAGGGCATTAACAGCCAGTGGATTGAGCCAGTAAGTGGCCAGCGGTTCGAAGTGCAGTTTCATACGCGCATCAGCCGCGAGGCAAAGGAGCTCACCCACCCTGCCTACGAACGGATCCGCGCCGTACCGAAGCCTGATAAATTCGAGCAGATGGTCTTGGAAGCCTTCCAGAAAAAGGTCACCGCCGAGGTGCCAATACCGCCCGGTGCCACCGATATTCCCGACTACCCGAAGAGAGGCACAGATGCCAGATAAGGTCACGTATTACGCTATTGTCAACGACTTGAGCAGTCGTGACCGGCCTGCAGGTGTATTCCGCCGTATCTACACAGAGGACGGCGGCAAACTCGACGAAGCCTTCACCCGGAATCTCATCTGGGAATTCAGCCCATCGCTTATCTCCGCCGAGCGCGGAGATCTGCAAAACGAGTTCATCGAGATCACCGAGGACGAGGCGAACCAGATCGTAGACCGCATCCGAGCTACAGTCGCTGGCGCGAACGACGGCTAACCAAGCTGGCACTCGGGGCACCAAAATGCTCGACCACCTCGTCCGCGACCCTTCCTCGCATCTGCTACTGCCAGGGCCCGGCTCGCTTAACCAATGGTTGTGACAACGTACCCATTCTTCTGGGTAGGTTGCCACAACCATTGGGTCGGTACCCGGGCTCCGATGGAACGGATGGTGCGGGTGCGATTCATGTGATGCCGACAGGGTTCTCCGGGGTTCCGCCAGCGGTAACGCAGCGAGCCGGTCGCGGCAGCGTTGATAAGGGCTTGGCCTAGGCTGATCCTACCGCCTACGCCTCCGCCGCCCTACGCCCGCCGAGCCGCCGCCCTACGCCTCCGCCGAACCGCCCAGCGTCCGTTCCGCCCCGCGCACCACCGCACCATCCTCCACGCTGACCACCACGAACCCGCTGAACCCGTCCGCCTCGAGCCGCCTCAACTGAGCCCCGAACTTCCCGCTTCGCCGCACCGTCTCAACCACGCGTCCGGCCCCGTAAACCCCGCGCAGTTCCCGCGCCACTTCCAGCGCGTCCGCCACCGGCACGTCCGGCTCCACCAGCACCGCCACCGCGTCCCGCGAGGGCCGGCGGGCCAGCAGGTCCGCGATCCGCTCGAATCCGATCGAGAACCCGCACGCCGGAACGTCTCGCCCCAGCGACCGCCCGATCAGCTTGTCGTACCGCCCGCCTCCGGCCACCGAACCGCTCATGTCCGGGTGGATGATCTCGAACACCTGCCCGGTGTAATACCCGAGCCCCCGCACAAGCGTCGGGTCGAAACGCCAGCTCAGCGCCCGTTCGGCCGCCAGCCGGTCCAGGCATGCGGCCGTATCAGCCAGGTCCGACACGACCTCCGCAGGCAGCTTAGGCAGGCGGTCAAGCAAGGCCCCGGCCAGCCGAGAACCGGGCACGCCCTCCAGACCCTGGATCGTCTCCTGCACCGCAGAGACCACCGCAGCGTCGAACCCGAGCTCGGCCAGTTCGGCCCGCACCCCGTCCCACCCGATCTTGTCCAGCTTGTCGACCGTGATAAAGAACGACTCCCAGGCCTCAGCAGGAACCCCGCACTCCTCGGCCAGCGCCGAAAGGAACCGCCGGTCCGACACCCTCACCACAGTGCCCGAAAGCCCCACCGCCGCCAGCGCCGCGCTGGTCGCCTCGATCAGTTCCGCCTCCGCGAGCACGGAAGCCTCGCCGATCATGTCGATGTCGCACTGGTAGAACTGCCGGTACCGCCCCCGCTGCGGCCGCTCCGCCCGCCACACCGGTCCCACCTGCAACGACCGGAACGGCAGCGGCAGCGACGCGTGGTTGTGCCCGTAGAACCGGCTCAGCGGCATGGTCAGGTCGTACCGCAGCCCGAGGTCGACCAGGTCCCGCAGCGGAGTATCGGCGCCGACCGAAGCAGGCAGCCCCCGCCGCAGCACCCAGTAGGCAAGCTTCTCGTTCTCCCCGCCCTGCCCGCTCGTCAGCCGCGCGATGTCCTCCAGCGCCGGCGTCTCGATCCGCTGGTACCCGAACCGCCGGTACACCGCCGCGACCGACTCCAGCACACGGTCACGGACCGCGACGTCAGCAGGCAGCAGATCCCGCATCCCCCTGGCCGGGCTGTTATCGATCTTCATTGAGGCCTTCCGCACATGAGGTACCGAGCACGACACCGCCAGCGCACGGCGGCACACGCAATGCTAGGTGAGCGTCTCGGGTGTTCGCCTCTAGATTTTCCCGCAGGACGTGGGAGGTGAGGCCGGCGCGCAGTGGTGCGCCCCGGCCCGCCTGAAAGATTGCGGAAGATCCGTGCTCCGCGGAAGATTGGGCGCCGTATTTGACGCCTTTTCCTCCGTCAAGCACGGATCTTCCGCCGTAAATCCCAGATACGTCGAATTCCCGATCGAAGGGGCGCCCAAGACATTTAGGCCGAACGATCGGTGGTGCCACTCCCGGGGACACCGCCGACCTCAGGACCGCGCCGCGCCAGCACCAGGGCTCCGACCTGGAACCCGAGCAGAACGCACAGCACCGCGGGCGTAATAACGTCCCGCACCCCGGGCACCCAGTCCGCCGCCAGCCCGCTAGCGGCCACGCCCCCCAGCACCCCGAACACGACCGCCCCCGCCACCGGCCAGACCACCAGCCCCACAGGCTTGGACGCCCAGTAACAGTGCTCGGCCGAGCCGAAGTGCAAAGGCACCCGCGCGTTCGAGGCCAACGTGAAACAAGCGCGCCCGGACGCCGCGATCATCGCCAGCAGGAGCACCCCGCCCACCGCCAGCGACGCCGTCACGACGTCAGGCTATCGAAAGCGACGGCAGGTTAGCGGGGACTTAACCGGCCATGGGCATCGGCCGCATTGTGCCCGACGGACTCGATGCCGCATCGCGCGCCGTCATAACTGGCTGGTAGCAATAACCTGCCCATTGGCAGCCTGCAAGCCGAAATGGAGTGTGCCGGTGCTGCCTTTTCAAGTACGAACTTTCCGCTCATTGAGGCCCGCCCCCCGATGGTCCATAGTCAGAGAATGAGGTCGACCTCCGGTGACGGTGAGCCGCGCCATGCGGGTCATTGAGCTGTCCAACCACCCCGGCGACATGCTGAACGACGTCGCCCGGCGACGCCGGGCCGCGGACACGAAAGCGCACTCGGCGTACGAGGACGCGCTGATCCAGCATCAAGCCAAGGTCCGGGCCGTGCGGGTCAAGCGCGACCGGGCGCGTAAGCAGCACCAGTGGTGGACCTGGCTGCGGCTGGCGCTCGCCCTCTTGGCCCAGAAACGCCGAGCGCCCAGTCCGCCGGGCCCGAGCACCGAGCCCACCGATGCCGAGGAGAAGATCAGGGCCGGGATCGCCGGCGAGCAGCTGGTCGCTACCGAGCTCGGCCGCGCGCTGACCGACGACTGGACGCTGCTGCGCGGGTACCGCAACCGGCGCGGCGAGATCGATCACCTTCTCCTGGGCCCGAAGGGGCTGTTCGCCATCGAGGTCAAGAACGTCAACGCCACCGTGCACGTCGACGGCGGCACCTGGCGGGCCGACAAGTACGACAACTACGGCAACCTCGTGGAGCAGTACCAGATCACCGACCGGAAGGGCCGCTCGCCGAGCGAGCAGCTCAACGAATCCGCCGACGAGCTGGAACGCTTCCTGCGCGACCGCGGCCAGCCCGTAAGAGCCCAGCGCGTCGTGGTCCTCACCCACCGCCGGTCCCGGCTCGCCGCCGCCAGCCGCCCCACGGTCAACGTCGGAACCTCGACCGGCTACCTACTCCACCTCGCCGACGACTCACCCGACCATCTCGACGAGAAACAGCGCACCGAGCTCCAGCGCCTCATCCGGCGCGACCACGACTTCCACGAGAGAACTCGCCGTAAGCCCGGTCCGCAGAACCAGCGCACGAACCGCGGCCACTGAACGGCGTTCGTCAAAAGCGCAACCCCCACCGCCACGCCTACCGGGCAAACGGGCCAGAATCGGTAGACGAGGGAGGCCCGAACACCATGACCGAACGCCATGCGCCGTCGAGTTCTCCAGGAGGACGGGGCCGGCTCGCCCAGGTCATCGCGACGCGGGGAGGCCTGGCGCCGCCCGAGGCCCCGTTCGTGATCGAGCACCGCGAGGCGCTGATCTACATGCTGTGCGAGGCCGCCGAGCTCGAGCACGGCATCATGTGCCAGTACCTGTACGCCGCGTTCTCGCTGAAGCAGTCCGAAGCCGAGGGCCTGACCGCGACCGAACTAGAAGCCGTCCAACGCTGGCGCAAGCAAATATCGCACGTGGCCACCCAGGAGATGCTGCACTTGTCCCTGGTCCAGAACCTGCTGTCCGCCATCGGCTGCGCGCCGCACCTGTCCCGGTCGAACTTCCCGCACCCGGCCAGCAACTACCCGGCGGGCGTCCACCTGGCGCTGGTCCCGTTCGGCGAGACCGCCCTTCAGCACTTCATGTTCCTTGAGCGCCCGGAGGGCATGGACCTGGACGACGCCCAGGGGATGGCCGCGTTCGGCCGTGCCCGGCCCGCCATGCAGAAAACCGAGATCGTAGCCCGCGGCCAGGACTTCGCCACCGTCGGGCACCTGTACCGGTCGATCGAGGCCGGGATCGCCCACCTGGCCGACAAGTTCGGCGAGCGGTGGCTGTTCGTCGGCCCGCCGCGGGCCCAGGCGACGGAGCAGTATTTCGTCTGGCCCGAACTGGTCGCGGTGACCGATGTCGCCTCCGCGCAGCAGGCCATCGACGAGATCCTCGAGCAGGGCGAGGGCCCGCGCGGGGACTGGAAGGACGCCCACTTCGGCCAGTTCGTCGAGATCCTGGACGAGTACACCCAGCTCCGCGACGCCAACCCGGCCTTCGACCCGGTCCGCCCGGTGGTCACGGTCAACGTGCGCCCGGCCGTGCGAGAGACCGACATCCCGCTGGTCACCGACCCGCTGACCCGTCAGGTCATGGACCTGTTCAACGTCGCCTACGAGATCCTGCTGCTGATGCTGCAGCGCTTCTTCGTCCACACCGAGGAGACCGACGCGCAGCTCAAGGCGCTGGCCGACGCCACCGTCGCGCTCATGTACCAGGCCATCAAGCCGCTCGGCGACCTGGTGACCACGCTCCCGGCGGGCCCGGACTACCCGGGCCGCACGGCCGGCCCCAGCTTCGAGCTGTTCTACGAGACCGATTACGTGCTCCCGCACCGCGAAGCGGCCTGGATCCTGCTCACCCACCGCATCCGCCAGGCCGCCGACTTCTGCGAGCCCGGGATGCCGTGCGCCCCGCAGGTCGCGGGGGACCTGGACGCGGTCAAGTCCAGCCTGACCGGGATCGCCGAGGCCCTCGAGGCGCACATGCCGGCCCGCGACGTCCGCCCGGCCGCCCCGGCCCCCGCTCCGCCTGACGTCCTGCCCGCCCTCCTAGCCCGCGCGGACGATATTTACCGAACGACCAGTGCTTTCACCGGTCACCCCAACGAACTCCTGTCCCACCTAGGCGACGCCGTGCGCTCAACGTACCAGGCGGTGCTAGCCCACCAGGACGACTCCCGGGTGGTCGCCCGCCTCGTCGACAGCGTCCTGCGCCCGCTGGGCCAAGCGCTGAACGACGTGTCAGCCGCCCACCACATCGCTCCCGTCGCTCCCATCCCCGCCGAGCCCGCCCCCGCCCCTACCGCCGATGACCCCCTGTGGGACGCCGCGCACCACGTCACCCGGCTGCGGGCGCAGTTCGCCAACCACAGCCCGGACGGCCTGCTCGAGGCGGCCGCCGCGCTTCAGCACCTGGCCTGTGACCGGGCCTCGCCGGGAGAGCGGGCCCGCCGGATCGCCGTGCTGGCGGACCTGCAGAAGTCGCTGCGCCCCGCGATCGTCGTCGCGGAGAACGGCCCCTACCTGGTCACCAACGTCCCGGTGCGTGACCACCTCGGCGAGCGCCTCACCGTCCCGCCACAGGTGGCGTTCTGCCGGTGCGGCGCCTCGTCGATGAAGCCGTTCTGCGACGGCACCCATGCCACGAACGGGTTCACCGGCGCCAAGGACCCGGACCGCGTGCCCGACCGCCGCGACACCTACCCGGGCCAGCAGGTGACGATCTTCGACAACCGGGGCATCTGCCAGCACGCGGGACTGTGCACCGACCGGCTGCCCACGGCGTTCCGCACGGACAAGGAGCCGTTCGTCGCCCCCAGCGGCGCCCGGATGGACGAGCTCGTCCGGGCCGTCCGCGACTGCCCGTCCGGCGCGCTGAGCCTGGCCTTCGACGGCGAGGAGGCCCGCGGCCTGGCCGACTGGCACGGCCGGCGCGAGCGCGCCATCGAGATCACCCAGGACGGCCCCTACCGGGTGACCGGCGGCGTCCCGCTGGCCGGCGCGGCAAGCGCCGATCTGCCCCGCGCCGACGTACCCCGCGTCGCGGGCTCGTCCCGCGAGCACTACGCGCTCTGCCGGTGCGGTCACTCGCAGAACAAGCCGTTCTGCAGCGGCGCCCACTGGTACGCCGGCTTCCGCGACCCGGTGCGCCCGCCCGGCGCGGAGCCGAGCCTGTTCGACTGGGCCGGCGGGCTGCCCGCCCTGACCCGGATGACCCGCCTGCTGTACGAGAAGCACGTCCCCGCCGACGACCTGCTGGCCCCGCTGTTCGCCGCGATGCCACCCGACCAGCCACAGCGCGAGGCCGCCGTGCTGGCCGAGGCGTTCGGCGGACCCGCCCGGGACAGTTCCGCGGACCTGCGCCAGGATTTCACCGAACCGCAGCGGGCCCGCTGGGTCGCCCTGGCCACCCGGGCCGCTGACGAGGCAATGCTGCCTGCCGACCCCGCGTTCCGCGCGGCCCTGTCGTCTTACCTGGAGTGGAGCTCGCACGCCAATGGCACGACCCCGCTCCCGTGGGACTGGAGCCCGGCAGGCCCGCCCGCCGAGGAGCCGGCCCAGGCCAGCACCGACACGACCGAGGAGGTCACGTTGCCAGGACCCGACGAGACGGTGAGCTTCGAGGCCAACGTCAAGCCGCTGTTCCGCGAGAAGGACAGGCAATCCATGGCCCGCGCGTTCGACCTGTGGTCCCGCGACGACGTCCAGGCGCACGCCGCGGCCATCCTCACCCACCTCAGCAACGGCACCATGCCCTGCGACGGCGCCTGGCCGCCCGAGAAGGTCGAGGTCTTCCGGCGCTGGACCGAATCCGGCTTCCAGCCCTAGGCCTTTCCTATATGTTCCCGTAGTACGGCAAACGAACTTTTCGCGGTCTGCTCCGGGAGCAGGTAGGGGCGGGGTCTGGTCGGGTAATGGAGGGTCTTCGGCACGGTGATCCGGCCAGCGTGGGCGGCTACCAGCTGCTGGGCAGGCTGGGAGCCGGCGGGATGGGCCAGGTGTTCCTGGGGATCTCGCCGAGCGGCCGCCGGGTCGCGGTCAAGCTGATCCATCCCGTCCACGCCGGGACCGAGCACTTCCGGGAGCGGTTCGCCAGGGAGATCGAGGCCGCCCGGCGAGTCGGGGGGTTTCACACGGCCCCCGTAGTCGACGCGGACCCGCACGCCGAAACGCCGTGGATGGTCACCGCCTACATCGACGGCCCTTCGCTGGAGGAGGCGGTCGCCCGGCACGGGCCGCTGCCGCCCGGGCAGGTGCGCGCGCTGGGCGCCGGGCTGGCCGAGGGGCTGGCGGCGATCCACGCGCATGGCCTCGTGCACAGGGACCTGAAGCCCGGCAACGTGATCATGGCCGAGGACGGCCCGCGGATCATCGACTTCGGGATCGCCCGGGCGATCGGCGCGACCGCGCTGACCACGGCCGGCTCGGTGGTGGGCACGTTCGCGTACATGTCTCCCGAGCAGGTCCGCGGCAATCCGGTCCTGCCGGTCAGCGATGTGTTCTCCCTCGGCTCCGTGCTGGCGTTCGCGGCGACCGGCCGGCCCCCGTTCGGCAGCGACACCGCCGCCACGGTCATGTTCCGCATCGTCAGCCAGCCGCCCGACCTGGGTGGCCTGGCCGACCAGGACCTCCGCACGCTGATCGAGGCCTGCCTGGCCAAGTCTCCCGCCGATCGCCCGCAGCTACCGGCGGTCCTGGCCGCACTGACCGGCCGCGGCCCCGTGCCCGCCCCCGTCGTTCCCCGCACGACCCCCGTCGCCGGCGGCCGCGACGCCCAGACCCGGACGCACCCGGGCACGAACCCGCCCGCGACCAGCACGCCCGGACCCCCGGTCCACGCCCGGCCCGCCGGCCGCCGGCCTCGCCGCCGGACCGTCACGCTCATCGCCGCCGTGGCCGTCCTCGCCGTGCTGGGGGCCGTGATTCCCATCCTGCTGACCAGCGGCAGCCCGGGGACGCCGGCCGGCCACGACCCGGGCACGGGATCCAGCCCGGGCGGCGCCGTCGCGGCGCGGGACTTTACCGTGCAACTCCCGGCCAACGCAGAAGCCAACGACCTGGCGTTCAGCCCGGACGGCAGGTTCCTGGCCATCGGCGCAGAAAATACCGGGGCTACCTACCTGTGGGATGTCGCCACCGACAAGCAAGCCGCCATCCTCAAGGTGCGCGGCAGCAGCAGCATCACCAGCGTGGCGTTCAGCCCGGATGGCAAGCTCCTGGCCAGTGCCAACGCGAACGGCCAGGTCTTCCTGTGGGACGTCCCCACCGGGACGCTGGTCGCCACCCTGACCAGCCCGGGTAGCGGCGAGGCGGACGGGGTGGCGTTCAGCCCGGACGGCACGCTCCTGGCCATCGGCCAGGGCAACCGTCAGGTCTACGTATGGAGCGTGGCTACCCGCCGGGTTGATCGCACCTTCAGCGCCGCGAGCAACATCAACGGGGTCGCGTTCAGCCCGGACGGCCAGTTTCTCGCCGGCGCCGGCCTGCCCGCGATCATCTGGAACGTTGCCACCGGCCAGCGATACGCCGCCTTCTACGACCCGCACGGCCAGAACGCCGGGAACGTCGCGTTCAGCCCGGACGGCAAGGTGCTCGCCGTGGTCGACGGGAACGAAAGGACCTACCTGTGGGACGTGGCGAGCGGCAATGTCATCGCCACGCTTGTCGTCGCGACCCACCCGTTCGTCTTGGCCACCTACAACGAATCGGTGGCGTTCAGCCCCGATGGCAAGCTCCTGGCGACCGGCGACTCCTACTCCCACGTCTACCTGTGGAACGTCGCCACCGGTAAGGTCGTCGGCTCCATAATCGACCCGAGGCAATCTGGCTTCTGGGGGGTGGCGTTCAGCCCAGACGGTCGTCTGGTCGCCGCCGCCAACGGGGACGGCACCGTCTGGGTCCGGGTGGTCAGCCAGCTTGTGGGACCTGGTGGGTAATGGAGGGTCTTCAGCGCGGTGATCCGGCCAGCGTGGGCGGCTACGTGCTGCTAGGCAGGCTGGGGGCCGGCGGGATGGGCCAGGTGTTCCTGGGGGTCTCCCCTAGCGGCCGCCGGGTCGCGGTCAAGCTGATCCATCCGGTGCACGCCGGGACCGGGCATTTCCGCGAGCGGTTCGCCAGGGAGGTCGCGGCGGCCAGGCGAGTCGGGGGCTTTCACACGGCCCCGGTGGTCGACGCCGACCCGCACGCCGCAACGCCGTGGATGGTCACCGCTTACATCGAAGGCCCGTCGCTCCAGCAGGCGATCGGATGGCACGGGCCCCTGCCGCCCGGCGGAGTACGCGCGCTGGGCGCCGGCCTTTCCGAGGGGCTGGCCGCGATCCACGCGCACGGCCTGGTCCACCGGGACCTGAAGCCCGGCAACGTGATCATGGCCGAGGACGGCCCGCGGATCATCGACTTCGGGATCGCCCGCGCGATCGGCGCGACCGCGCTGACCAGTGCCGGCGCGGTGGTGGGCACGTTCGCGTACATGTCTCCCGAGCAGGTCCGCGGCGATCCGGTCATGCCGCCGAGCGACGTGTTTTCCCTGGGCTCGGTGCTGGCGTTCGCCGCGACCGGCCGGCCCCCGTTCGGCACCGACACGGCCGCCACCGTCATGTTCCGCATCGTCAGCCAGCCGCCGGACCTGGCTGGCCTGGCCGACCAGGACCTCCGCGCGCTGATCGAGGCCTGCCTGGCCAAGTCGCCGGAGGACCGGCCGTCGGTCGCGGCCGTCCTGGCCGCGCTCCTCGGCCGCGCCCCGCTACCCCCCGTTACTCCGCGCCCCGCGCCAGCCCCCGACGGCCATGATCCCCTGGCCGGGGCACGCGCGCCGCGGGTGCCGCCCGGGACGAAGCCCGGCCCTGACCGCCTCGCCGAACCCGGCACCGCCCCGTCAAGACCGGTCCCGCCCAGTACGGATCCGCCTGGCACGGTCCCGTTCCCGACGCTCCCGCCCGGCTCGGCGGTGCACGCTCACCCCGCCGGCCGCCGGCCCGGCCGTCGGCCCGGCCGCCGGCTCGGCCGCCGGCCCGCTGCGTTCATCGCGGCCGCGGCCGTCATCGCCGTGCTCGCCGCCGTCCTTCCCGTCCTGCTGACCAGCGGCCGCCCGGGCCAGGCAGGACCGACCGCGGGCCCCAGCCTGGGCAGCACCATCCCGGAGCGCTACCTCCGCATAACGCCCCCGGGCAGCGCTCAGCCTTACACCGTCGCGCTGAGCCCTGACGGCGGGCTCCTGGCCGTCGGCGGCGAGTTCTGGGGGTCCACCTACCTGTACGACGCCGCCACCGGCAAGCTGGCCGCCACCCTTAAGGTACGCGGCAGCGGCCCCATCACCGACGTCGCGTTCAGCCCGGACGGCAAACTCCTGGCCAGCACCGACGGCAACCGGATCTTCCTATGGGACGTCCCCGCCGGGAAGCTCGCCGCCACCCTGACCAACGCGGGCGGCAGCGGGCTGGCGTTCAGCCCGGACGGTCAGTTCCTGGCCACCGGTGATGGCAGGAACGTCGACGTGCGGTACGTGGCCAGCCGCCGGATTACCTTCACCTCCAAAGTCGTCGCGAGCGGCATCAGCGCGGTGGCGTTCAGCCCGGACGGCAAGCTCCTGGCCGCCGCCGGAGCTCCGGCCTTCCTATGGGATGTCGCCACCGGCCAGCGCGTTGCCGCCCTCTACGATCCAGGCGGGTATGGCGACGATGACGTCGCGTTCAGCCCGGACGGCAAGCTCCTGGCCGTTGCCGACCACAAGGGCATCACCTACCTATGGAACGTCGCCACGCACGGCCTCATCGCCACCCTTCCTGACTCCGGGCCGAACTCACAAGAGAACCTGGTGGCGTTCAGCCCTGACGGCAAGCTGCTGGCCACGGCCAACGGCGACCTGTGGAACGTCGCGACCAGAAAGCTCGCCGGCAGCATCGCCGGCCCAGGCGGGTGGCACTTCGCGAGCGTGTCGTTCAGCGCCGACGGCAGGCTCGTCGCCGCCGCCGACTGGAACGGTCCCGTCTTTGTCCGCGTCGTCAGCCAGCTCGTCTCCTGACGGCCGAGCCACCACCCTATTTCCGGCTGAAGCCGGGGTCCGGGTCGCCGTTGGCGGTATGTTCCTGTGTTAATGCAGCCGTTTCTTACGGTCTGCTCCGGGAGCGGATGGGGCGGGTCTGGTCGGGTCATGGAGGGTCTTCAGCGCGGTGATCCTGCCAGCGTGGGCGGATACCGGCTGCTGGGCAGGCTCGGCACCGGCGGGATGGGCCAGGTGTTCCTGGGCATGTCGCCCAGCGGGCGCCGGGTCGCGGTCAAGCTGATCCATCCGGTGCACGCCGGGACCGAGCACTTCCGTGAGCGCTTCGCCAGGGAGATCGAGGCGGCCAGGCGAGTCGGGGGCTTCCACACCGCCCCGGTGGTGGACGCCGACCCGCACGCCGATCCGCCCTGGATGGTCACCGCCTACATCGACGGCCCGTCGCTTGAAGAGGCGGTCGGCCGGTACGGGCCCCTGTACGCAGAACGCGTACGCGCGCTGGGTGCCGGCCTGGCCGAAGGGCTGGCCGCGATCCACGCGCACGGCCTGGTCCACCGGGACCTCAAGCCCGGCAACGTGATCATGGCCGGGGACGGGCCGCGGATCATCGACTTCGGGATCGCCCGCGCGGTCGACGCGACCGGGCTGACCTCCACCGGCGCGGTCGTCGGCACGTTCGCCTACATGTCTCCCGAGCAGGTCCGCGGCGATCCCGTCCGGCCCGCCAGCGACGTGTTCTCCCTGGCGTGCGTGCTGGCGTTCGCCGCGACCGGCCGGCCCCCGTTCGGCAGCGACACGGCCGCCGCGGTCATGTTCCGCGTCGTCGGCCAGCCGCCGGACCTGGCCGGGGTAGCCGACGAGGGGCTCCGCGCGCTGATCGAGGCCTGCCTGGCCAAGTCGCCCGAGGAGCGGCCGGCCGTCCCGGCCGTCCTGGCCGCGCTGACCGGCCGCGGCCCGTCACCCGCCACCCTCGCCCCCCGCGCACCCCGTCACGCGGCGCCCGCCGCGGACCACACCGGCATCCGGACGCAGACCAATCCGCCCGTGCGGGTGCCGGTCCAAACCGACCCGGGTCGCAACGGGTTCCCCGCGCCGAGTACCGTCCCGCCCAGCACGAACACGCCGCCCAGGGCGCTGCACGCCCGTCCCCCTCGTGGCCGGCCTGGTCGTCGGCGCGCCGCGCTTATCACCGCCGCGGCCCTCGTCGCCGTGCTGGCCGCCACCATCCCCCTCCTGCTGACGACGAGCAGCCCCAGCCGGAGCACGGGCGCCAGCCTGAACGACGGTGTCCCGGCCCGAAATCTCACCCTTCACGTTCGCGCGAGCCTGCCGTCCGGACTGCGGGTGATCGCGTTCAGCCCGGGCGGCAAGCTCGTGGCCTTCGCCGGCGGGCCCTTCGACACCAAGCAGGACCAGCCGACGTTCGTGTGGAATATCGTCACCGGCAAGCTCACCACGCTCACCGACCCGGCCGCGCAAGCCCCGACCGCGGTCGCGTTCAGCCCCGACGGCAAACTCCTGGCTGACGCCGACGGTAACGGCAACGTCTACCTGTGGAAGGTGGCCACCGGCAAGCTCGCCGCCACCTTCGTCAGCCCGAAGGACGACCAGAACCCGGACGGGGTGGCGTTCAGCCCGGACAGTGAGCTCTTGGCCGTCGGCGAAACCAGCGGTCACACGGACGTGTGGGACGTCACCACCGGCAGGCTTATCAACGCCCTCAACAGCGGGGGCAGCAGTGCGGGGGTGGCATTCAGTCAGGACGGCCAGCTCCTGGCCGCCGCCGGAAGCAACGCGCTGCTGCTGTGGCACGTAGCCACCGGTAAGCAATACGGCGCCATCTACGACCCGGGCACCGATGGCATCAGCGACGTCGCGTTCAGCCCGGACGGCAAGGTCGTGGCCGCCGCCGACAACAACGGCCGCGCCTACCTGTGGGGCGTCGGCACCGGTGATCTCATCGCCACGCTCACGGCCCCCGCACAGCATTCCAACCAGGGCAAAAATGTGCTCTGGGTCGCGTTCAGCCCGGACGGCAAGCTCGTGGCCACGGCCGACGCTAACGGCCGCGCCTACCTGTGGAACGCCGCCACTCACAAGCTCGCAGGCACCTTCACCGACCCGGTCGGAGCGCAGGTCTTCGGCGTGGCGTTCAGCCCGGATGGCAGGACCCTCGCCATCTGCGACCTGAGCGGAAACGTGTACGTCCGGGTCACCAGCCAGCTGCTCTCCTGACCGCCTGGCGGCCGGCAACCGCGGCCGCGGCGGGCACGTCCTCGGCTGGCACCGCATCCGGAGCCTGCTCCCCGCCAGCAGCCGCCGAACGCCCGGCCGGACCCGGATCCTTCCAAACGCCGCCGCCCGCGGTGGGCACCGGGGAATTCGCCGGGCCGCGCGTCCGATCCCGTGCGAATCGTCGGCAGGCTGTTCGCGGGCGCCTGGCCGAACTACTGCGGTTACATCGACTGGCGAGATCAGTTCGCCTGGTACAGCTGATCACACCGACCGGACTGCCCGCCGTATGGACACGTTCAGGCGCCGGGGGTGCTGACCGGCGCGCCGGCCCCAGCCGGCGGGGGAGTCCTCCGCTGCGGGCGGAGCGCGATCACCGCGCAGGCCGCGGCGACCACCGTGCCGAGCGTGGAAGCGCCGCTTTCGAGGGAACCCACATTCACCCCGCCGGAATGCCGTTCGGCAACGGTCCTGGTCGTGGTCACGGTGACCACGACCGTGGTCGGCGCGGGTGAGGAGGAGGGCACTGGAGTTGACCCCGGTGACGGGGAAGGCGCAGGAGGCGTCATGGTGAGGGTGATTGGGACTTTGACGATCTTCACGACTCCGGAGGCGGGCTGCGTTGTCGAGCGGGTGAACGCGAGAGCGCCAAAGACGACCGCCACCACCACGAACATCCCCGCCGAGCCCAGGAGCACCAAGCGCCTCCGGTCAAGGTGCATCACCCGGTGCGGGCCCGCGACGAGGCCGTCACGCGTCGGGGATGGGGGCGTCATACCTGCCACGTTAGACCTTCCGCCGGTGCGCAGACAGGCGCGGCCGCCGGAGCGGATCCTGGACACCGGGTGGCGACATCGCTACCGCACGGACCGCTACACTAGCCCTGCTGGCCTGCGGTGACGCTGAGGAGACCATGGTGGGCGGACGGCATATGGCGCCGAAGCCCGGCAACGACGTGTTCATGGCCGTGACCATCCTCGTCCTGCTCGCCGTCCTGGCCGCGGTAGTCATCCCCGCCGCGCTCGGCATGTGAGCAGCAACCGTCTCCGGCACCGTCATATTAAGCCCGAACGGGCGCTGGTTTCCGTTCACCATCCCCTGGCACGTGGACAGCGGTGCACCGCGCCGGCCCCGGTACGCTGATGCCTGCAGAACAGGGAGGTGGCCGTCTCGTGGCTGCGGCGGACGACTGGGTGGCGCGCACGGCTGGTGAGGTGTGCGCCGAGGGGGAGCGCCGGCATCCCGGCGAGGCTCCGACCTGTGCGTCGGGGATCAGCCCGTCCGGGCGCGTGCACCTGGGGAACCTGCGCGAGCTGATGGTCCCGCACCTGGTCGCCGACGAGGTCCGCCGCCAGGGCGCGCCCTGCCGTCACATCCTGTCCTGGGACGACTATGACCGCTTCCGCCGGGTCCCGGCCGGCCTGCCGGAGGAGTTCGCCGAATACGTCGGCCGGCCGCTGACTTCGGTGCCCGATCCGTGCGGCCTGCACGAGAACTGGGCCGAGCACTTCAAGGAGCCGTTGCGCGAAGCGCTGGACCGCCTGGGCGTGCAGGTCACCGAGATCAGCCAGACCGAGATGTACACGGGCGGGGCCTACGCGGCGCAGATCGTGACCGCGATGCGCCGCCGGGCCGACATCGAGGCGGTGCTGGCCAGGTACCGGACCAAGCGCGCGGCCGGCCCGGACGACGACGAACCGCAGGCGGCGGTCTACTATCCGTTCCGCCCTTACTGCTCGGCCTGCGGGCGCGATGACACGACGGTGACCGCCTTCGACGACGAGACGACGGACATCACCTACACCTGCGCGTGCGGCGCGGTGGTGGGTCCCACGCCGATCGTGCAGGTCGCGGGCAAGCTGGTCTGGAAGGTCGACTGGCCGATGCGCTGGGCGTACGAGCACGTGACGTTCGAGCCCGCCGGGGTCGACCACTCCACGCCCGGGTCGAGCTTCACCGTGGGTGCGGAACTGGTCTCGGAGATCTTCGGCGGGCAGACGCCGCTGCACTTCGGGTACTCCTTCGTCGGCACGCAGGGGTCGGCGAAGATGAGCAGTTCCCGTGGCGGCGCGCCGACCCCCGCCGACGCGCTGGAGATCTTCGAGGCCCCGCTGGTGCGCTGGCTGTACGCGCGCCGGCGCCCCGAGCAGTCCATCACGCTGGCCTTTGACGCCGAGGTCGGCCGGGTCTACGACGAGTGGGACGCCCTGTCCCGCAAGGTCGCGGAGGGCACCGCCGACCCGGCCGCCCGGGTGATCTTCGTCCGCGCGTCCGGCCCGGCCGAGGGGCCGCTCCCGGTCACGCCGCGCCCGCTGCCGTTCCGCACCCTGGCCTCGGTCGCCGACATCACGGCCGGCGACCCGACGCAGATCCTGCGGATCGTGCGCGATCTCACCGCCGGTGACCCGGTCGCCGACCTGGACGAGGTGCGCCCGAGGCTGGACTGCGCGCAGGCGTGGATCACCGACTACGCGGCGCCCGAGGACCGGACGCAGGTCCGCGATCACCCGGACACCGCCAGGCTCGCCACGCTCACCGACGAGGAGCGCGGCGCCCTCAAGCTGCTCATCGACGGCATGGCGGCCGACTGGTCCCTGGACGGCCTGACCACCCTGCTGTACGGGATCCCCAAGCTCCAGCGCGGCCTGCCGATCTCGGCACCCCCGACGCCGGAGCTGAAGGCCAGCCAGCGGCACTGGTTCATCCTGCTGTACGAGCTGCTCATCGGCAAGGACACCGGCCCGCGGCTGCCGACGCTGCTGCTGGCCCTCGGCCAGGACCGGGTGCGCTCCCTGATCACGGACCAGTGAGGAACCGGTCCATGATCCGGACACCCGCGTCGAGCGCGGACAGCGGGATGCGCTCGTCGGTGCCGTGGAACATCGCGTAGTAGTCGTAGCCCTCGGGCAGCACCAGCGGCGTGAAGCCGTAGCAGGCCATCCCCAGCCGGGCGAACTGCTTGGCGTCGGTGCCGCCGCTCATGCAGTAGGGGACGACGACCGACCCCGGGTCCTCCGCCAGCAGGGCCCCGGCCATGCGAGCGACCACCGGGGCGTCGGGCGGGGCTTGCAGTGCTCTCTCCTGGAGCGCGTACTCCCAGGTCACGTCGGCCCCGGTGAGTTCGTCAAGGGTCGCGACGAACTCGTCCTCGGCGCCCGGCACGACCCGCCCGTCCACGTACCCGATCGCCTCTGCCGGGATGACGTTGACCTTGTGCCCCGCCTGCATCATGGTCGGGTTGGCGCTGTTCCTGATCGTCCCGGCGACCAGGGCGGCCGCGGGGCCAAGCCGGGCCAGCAACTCGTCGGCCCCCAGGTCGCCGGGCGGCGCGGGCTGGCCCGACGCGGCGGCGATGGCCTCGATCGCGGCCTGCACGGTCGGGATCAGCCTGACCGGCCAGCGGTACGTCCCGATCCTCGCCATCGCCGCGCTCAACCAGGTCACCGCGTTGTCTGGGTGAGGCTTGGCGCCGTGGCCGGCGCGGCCCCGCGCGGTCAGCTTCAGCCAGGCGGTGCCCCGCTCGGCCGAGGCGATCGGGTACAGCCGCTGACCGGGCCCGGCGTGGAACGTGAAGGCGCCCGACTCACCGACCGCCTCCGTGCACCCCTCGAAGAGCTCCGGGTGCCGCTCGACCAGCCACTGGGACCCGTACCGCAGCGTGTCTTCCTCGTCCGCGGTGAACGCGAGCACGAGGTCGCGGCGCGGGCGCCGGCCGTCGCGCGCCCACTGGCGGGCCACCGCGAGCAGTACCGCGTCCGCGTTCTTCATGTCGACCGCGCCGCGTCCCCACAGCACCCCGTCGCGGATCTCGCCGGAGAAGGGGTGCACCGCCCAGGCTGCCGGGTCCGCGGGGACCACATCGAGGTGGCCGTGCAGCAGCAGGCCCGGCCCGCCCGGCTCGCGGCCGGCGATCCGCGCCACCACGTTCGTGCGCCCCGGCGCGGACTCCAGCAGCACCGGCTCGGCGCCGGCCTCGGCCAGCCGCGCCGCCACGTATTCCGCGGCCGGGCGCTCGCAGGCGTCCCCGCCGCCCCGGTTGGTGGTATCGATCCTGATCAGGTCGGCGGCCAGGCGCGCCGCGTCGGCCCCGGCCTCGGAGAGCTGGTCCACGCCTGGCCAGCCTAGGGCACCCCGCCGACACGCCGTCTCCCGGATGTCGTTCACCTTCCATTCACCAAACGGTTTACTTTGAGTCACCACGGGGCGGGGGCGTAACCCGTGGTTTGCGCGTGCGGGCGGAGGATGGAGCGTTGAGCCATGGTTACAGCCGTGTCGCGCTGGTCAGCGCCGGCTCCCGCGGCATCGGCGCGGCTACGGTGCGCAGGCTCGCCGCGGACGGCTGGGACATCAGCTTCTGCCACCACGACGACGAGATGTCGGCCCGCGAGGTGGAGAAGTCCGCGTTCGAGCTGGGCGCGCGGGTGCTGGCCCTCCAGGTGGACGTGACCGCGGGCTACGAGGTCGCCTCGTGGGTCCGGCGGGTCCAGGAGGAACTCGGGCCGGTGGAGGCCGTGGTCAGCTGCGCGGGGATCACCCGGGATCAGCCGCTGACGCGGCTTGACGACGCCGACTGGCGCGCGGTGACCGACACCACCCTGGACGGGGTGTTCAACCTGTGCCAGGCCACCCTGCTTTCCATGATGAGACGGCACTCCGGCCGCATCGCCATGGTTTCCTCGGTGTTCGGCGTGTACGCCCACCCGTCATGGGGCCGCTACCCGGTGCCCAGGGCCGGGATCGTCGGGTTCACCCAGGCGCTGGCCAAAGTGACCAGCCAGTTCGGCATCCGCGCCAACGTCATCGCCCCGGGCGTGACCGTCACCGACACCACCGCGATCGTGCCTGAGGCGACCGGTGCCGCGATGACCGAGACGATCATCCTGCGCCGCTTCGGCAGCGCCGCCGAGGTCGCGGACCGGGTCGCGTTCCTGCTGTCCGACAAGGGCGCCGCCCTTACCGGCCGCGTCCTGGAGGCGCCCGGCGGCATCTGGCGGTAACCCTCACGCGCCCCCGGCCCACAGGCTGGCCAGGCCGAGCCCGGCCAGACGGCCACGAAGGCGACGGCGTTCGTCGCGTTGGCCGCCAGCGGCGGAATCCCGGCCGCCAGCAGCAGCCGGGTAGGAGATCAGCGAGGCGGTGCCCCCAGCCGTCCCGCGATCCCGGCCAGGGCCCCCGCCAGGCGCAGGAGCGTCCGCGCGAGATCGGTCATCACCGCGGTATGCCTACCGCGCGGGCGGCCCCGGAGGTGACCTGAGCCCGCCGGTGCGGCCGTTCACAAGGTAGGGTGTCGCGCATATCGCCGGCGCGGCAGCATGAGGTCGTCCAGGCGCGATCCGTGACGCCGGGCGGGAGGGGGGCTTGGTGTGGCTCGCGAGCCTCTGCTGAACAGCGACCCCACGCGGGTCGGGCGCTACCGCCTGTCCGCGCGGCTGGGCTCGGGCGGGATGGGCGTCGTGTACCTCGGCGCGGCCGAGGACGGACGCCAGGTCGCGGTGAAGGTGGTGCGCCCGCAACTGGCGCAGGACCAGGAGTTCCGGAAGCGGTTCGGCCGTGAGGTGGCCGCGCTGGTCCGGGTCAGTGGCGTGTGCACGGTGCGGGTCATCGAGGCCGACACCACCTCGGCCCGGCCGTTCCTGGTCACCGAGTACGTCGACGGGCCGTCGCTCGCCGAGTACATCGACGGGCGCGGGCCTCTCGGCAGCCGGATGCTGTACGGCCTGGCGACCGGGCTCGCGGAGGCGCTGACCGCGATCCACGACGCCGGCATAGTGCACAGGGACCTCAAGCCCTCCAACGTGCTCCTCAGCGGGAGCGGGCCGAAGGTTATCGACTTCGGAATCGCCCAGCCGCTGGACGCGACCGCCCTGACCAGGCCGGGAGTGACGATCGGCTCGACCGGGTTCGTGGCGCCCGAGCAGATCACGGGCGGCCGGTCAGGCACGGCGGCCGACATCTTCGCCTGGGGCGTGACGATCGCCTACGCAGCCAGCGGGCAGCCCCCGTTCGGTACGGGCACCCCCGAGTCCATCCTCTACCGCGTCCTGCGCGTCGCCCCCGACCTCATCACGGTCCCGGCCGAACTGCGCCCGATGGTGGCGGCGGCCCTGGCCAAAGAGCCCGGGAACCGGCCGACCGCGCACGACCTGCTGGACCAGCTGACCAAGACATCCGCGCAGCCATCCCAGGCCACGCACACCATCCTCGCCCAGAACTGGCGCCCGCCCGAGCCCGGCCCCGCCGCCGGAGCCGCACGCCCACCTGCCCCTTCCCCCGCCGGCGGAGCGCCACGGCCACCTGCCCCTGCTCCGGCCGCCGGAGCCGTACGCCCATCCGCCTCCGCCCCCGCCGGCGGAGCGCCACGGCCACCTAGTCCTGCCCCGCCCGCCAGGGCCGCACGCCCGCCCGAGCCCGCCCGGGCCCCAGACGCCTTCGGTCCGACCGCCGAGACCGTGATCCCCCAGGCCTTCCGGAGCGCCGATCCGCCGCGGCCCCCGCAATCCTGGCCGCCTCAGCCGGCGTCCGGCGGGACGGGGCCGAAGCGCCCCGGACGCCGGCGTGTGATCCTGGGCGTGCTCGCGCTGTGCCTGGCGTTCGCGCTCGCCGCGGGCGGCACGGTGCTGGGCATCTCCCTGGCCGGGCACCACCCCAAGCCGGGCAAGGGCGGTACCTCGCCATCTGCCACCGCCACCTCGTCCGCGACCTCGGCCCTGCCGGTCCTCACCGCGGGCACCTACCACGGCGTCAAGCCGAAGGAGATCGACTTCAGCGCCGACGCGGGGAACGTCGTGACGGGCATCACCTGGTCCTCGTGGACCGCGACCACCGCAATCGGCTCCGGCACCTCCGACATCGACAGCTGCGTCCCGAGCTGCGCCGCGGCGCCAACCGATCTGGTCGCGACGACCCTGATGCTCTCCGACCCGGTGAACGGGCGGTTCACGGTGATCCGGGAGATGCGCGACAGCACCACGCAGGCGTTCGTCTATCCCAGTACCTGGGCGCTGGGCGCCTCCTAGGCGTCACTAAGGAACCGAGCGGATCTTCCAGACCAGCCCCGAGCTGAGCACGACCAGCGCGGCGACGGTCAGGAACAGCGTGGGGTACCCGCCGAGCCTGCCGACCAGCGGGGCGGCGATCGCCGGGCCGAGCACCGCCGGCGCGGAGCCGGCGATGCTCAAGACGCCCAGGTCCTTGGCGCGACCTGCCGCCGAGGGCAGCACCTGGGTGATCAGGGCCTGGTCGACCGACAGGTACACGCCGTACCCTAGCCCCAGGATGATGGCCGAGACGATGGCCACCGGCCACGAAGGCCAGAACGCGAGCATGACCGCCGGGATCGCCATGACCAGGCCGGACACCGTCACGGGGAGCCTGCGACGGCCGGTGCGGTCCGAGATCATGCCGCCCGCCACCGCGGTCAGGACGACCCCGGCGGAGTAGATCAGGACGAGGATGAGCAGGCCTTGCTCGGCGGTATGCCCGGGGAACAGCCGGGTGTAGTGGATCCGGTCCCGCAGGAAGTACAGCAGGTACAAGATCGCCATCGCGTTACCGAGGCTGATCGTGAACCTGGTCAGCCAGGCCCAGGCAAAATCGGGGTAGAGCCGCGGGCTCAGCCAGAATGACCTCGCGAATTCGCCCCAGTCGAAGGCCGGCCGTGCGGACCGGGTCAGCGGCGGGTCGGGCGTGGTCAGCGCGAACGGCAGCGCGCACGCCACCACGAGCGCCGCGATCAGCGCGTACCCGCCGTTGCCCGTGACCACCAGGCTCACCAGCGCCACGGCCAGTACCACCCCGATGATCTGCGGCATGCCGATCCAGCCGGATACCGCGCCGCGCTGCGACACCGGGACGTGATCGGGCACGCCCGCCGCGATGCTGGCCTGCATGGCGTTCAGGCCGGCCTGCGCCAGGCTCCAGCTGATGATGACCCCGCCGATGGTGTGCTGCCCGGCCAGCAGGACCAGGGCGGTGCCGCCCACCAGGGCGCCGCCCGCCGTCCACGGGTGCCGCCGCCCGAACCGCCCGGTGGTCCGGTCCGACAGCGCCCCCGAGACCGGGTTGGCGACCAGCGCTACGGCCGCCCCGATCCCGGTCACCCAGCCGAGCGCGGCGATCTTGCCGGCAGGCCCGGCGATCGCCTGGACCTGATCGGGCAGCAGGACCTCGAGCGGCCCGAAGTACCCGAGGTACAGCCCGAGGTTGGCCAGCGCGATGAGCGCGACCCACCGCTTCCCCACGTTCCGGGTCGGCTGCACGGCGGGGGGCTGCTACGCGCGCTGGCGGGCAATAAGGCGGCGGTACCAGTCGTAGGACCGCTTCGGGGTGCGGGCCTGCGTGGCGTGGTCGACGTAGACCAGGCCGAACCGCTGGCGGAAGCCCTCGTTCCACTCGAAGTTGTCGGCCAGCGTCCAGTGGAAGTAGCCGCGCACGTCAGCGCCCGCGGTGATCGCGGCGTGCACGGCCCGAAGGTGGCCGTCCAGGTAGTCGACGCGGAACTGGTCGTCGACCGTCCCGTCGCCGGCCGGCCGGTCATCGTTCGAGCAGCCGTTCTCCGTGACGTACAGCGGCGGCAGCGCCGGGCCGTAACGCCCGGCGAGCAGGCCGAACAGCTCGGTCAGGCCACCGGGGATGACCGGCCAGCCGAACGCGGTGACCGGGTAGCCGGAGATCGGCTGGAGCTGGAAAGGCTGCGGCGAGTCCGCCGCGTCCGGCGGCGCGGCCACGCCGGTCGGCATGTAGTAGTTGACCCCGAGGCCGTCGAGGCGCGCGGAGATCACGGCCAGGTCCCCGTCGTGCACCCAGGCCTGCCCGCTGGTCTCGTCGTCCCCGCCGCCCAGGCCGAACGCCGAAAGGTCCGGGTAGCGCCCGAGCAGCACCGGGTCGGTGAAGATCCGGTTGTGCAGGGTGTCGTAGGCGCGCGCGGCCGCCTCGTCGGCTGGCGACGGCGAGGCCGGCCAGGCGGGGGAGTAGTTGTTGGTGAGCATGACCTGGCTCGCGCCCGCCGCCCGCAGCGCGGCGGTGGCCAGCCCGTGCCCGAGCAGCTGGTGGTGGGCGGAAGGCAGCCCGTCCAGCAGCAGCGCCCGGCCCGGCGCGTGCAGCCCGAGCATGTAGCCGAGCGCGGTCACCACGAACGGCTCGTTCAGCGTGATCCACAGCCCGACCCGGTCGGCCAGCCGCCCGGCGGCGATCGCGGCGTAGTCGGCGAGCCGCTGCGCCGTCTCCCGGCTCATCCAGCCGCCCGCATCCTCCAGCGGCTGCGGCAGGTCCCAGTGGTACAGGGTCGGTACCGGCGTGATCCCCGCCGCGAGCAGCGCGTCGGTGAGCCGGTCGTAGTAGTCGAGCCCGGCGCGGTTGACCGGGCCCGTGCCGTCCGGCTGGACGCGCGGCCAGGCGATCGAGAACCGGTACGCGGTCGCGCCCAGGCCGGCCAGCAGCGCGACGTCCTGCTCCCAGCGGTGGTAGGAGTCGGTGGCCACCGCGCCGCTCTGGCCGTCGGCGATCACGCCCGGCCGCTGGCAGAACGTATCCCAGATCGACACGCCCCGGCCGTCCTGGTCGACGGCCCCCTCGATCTGGTACGCGGCCGTCGCGACTCCCCAGTAGAACCCGGCGGGGAACCGGGGCATCGGCTCGTTCACCACCGGGCCGTCAGGGCGTGAACACGATCCGGCCGACGACCGTGCCGTCGGCCAGCCCTTGCACCCCGGCACCGACGGCGTCCAGGTCCAGCCGCGAGCCGATCAGCGGCCGGATCGCGCCGTCGGCGGCCAGCTTGGACAGCTGCGCGTGGCAGTCCTTGATGGCCTGCGGTTCCTTGGTCTGGTACAGGCCCCAGTGCAGCCCCACGATCGCGTAGTTCTTGATCAGCGCGTGGTTCAGCGCGACCGAGGGGATCTGCCCGCTGGCGAAACCGATCACCAGGATCCGGCCCTCGAATGCGACGCACTTGGTCGAGCGGGCGTACGTCTCGCCGCCCACCGGGTCGTAGATCACGTCGGCCCCGCGCCCGCCGGTAACGTCCTTGACCACCTCGACGAAGTCCTCGCTGAGCCGGTCGATCACCACGTCCGCGCCGAGGGCCCGCGCCGCGTCGGCCTTGTGCGCCCCGCCCACCACGCCGATGACCCGGGCCCCGGCCGCCTTGCCGAGCTGGACGGCGCCGCTGCCGACCCCGCCGGCCGCGGCGTGCACAAGCAGCGTCTCGCCGGGCGCGAGCCGCGCCCGGCGGTGCAGCCCGAACCATCCGGTCTGGTACGTGATGAAGAACGCCGCGGCCTCGTCGTCCGCCAGGGCGTCCGGTGCGGGCAGGACGGCGTCCGCGTTCATCAGCGCGAGCTCCGCGAAGGCCCCGCGCGGCAGCGCCGTCCCGCCGATCACCCGGTCGCCGGCGGTGAAGCCGGCCACGCCGGGCCCGCTCGCCACGACCTCGCCGCACAGCTCGATGCCGGGGGTGAACGGCAGGGGCGGGCGGACCTGGTAGAGGCCGCGGCACATGAGCACGTCGGGGAAGTTCGCCGCGGCGCCAAGCACCCGGACCAGCACCTGCCCGGGCCCGGGTTCCGGGTCGGGGACCTCGCCCAGTACCAGCACGTCGCGCGGCTCGCCGAGCTCGTGCACCTGCCATGCTCTCACCGCGACGCCTCCGCTTCTTCGATCCGCTGCTGCATCCGGTTCATCCCGCGCAGCCACTTGTCCGGGTCGCCGGCCCGGAACGCGTAGTATTCCTGCACCTCCGGGTGCGGCAGGATCAGGAACCTGCCGCCCGCCATGCCCTCCCACAGCGCCTGCGCCACCTGATCCGGCTCGATCGCGGCCGCGGCCAGGACCACCTTCCCGGCCTCGCCGGTCTCGTCGAGCATCCGGGTCTTGACCCCCTGCGGGCAGATGCAGTGCACGGTCAGCCCGCGGTGGGCGTAGGTCGCCGCCAGCCATTCCGCGTAGGCCTCGGCCGCGTGCTTGGTCGCCGAGTACGGCGCCGCCCCGAGCATGGTGAGCAGGCCGGCCGCCGAGGCGGTCACGACGAAGCAGCCCCGCCCCCGGCGCAGCCAGCCGGCCAGGAGCTCCCGTGAGGCCCGGACGTGCGCCATGAGGTTGATCTCCCAGGACCGCTGCCAGGTCTCCTCGGGGGCGTCGGGGCCATGCCCCTCGGCGATCCCGGCGTTGGAGCAGTAGATATCGATCTCGCCGAGGTGCCCGCGGGCGGCCGCGATGAGGTCGTGCACGCCGTCGGCGGTGGCGACGTCGCCCGGCGCGGCGTACCCGCCGATCTCCGCGGCGACCGCGGCCGCGGCGCCCGCGTCCAGGTCGTTGACCACCACCCGCGCGCCGCCCGCCGCCAGCCTGCGCGCCAGCGCACGGCCGATCCCCGCGCCGGCTCCGGTGACGACCGCTCCCGACCCCTCGATCACCGTCACGGCCGCGCACCCGCCGTCGGCGTCAATGCAACCCAGAACATTCCTTGAGGTTATCGTGACCCGGCTTTGCCTCGCGGGGGCACGTACCGGTAGCCGAACCCGCGGACGGCCTCGATCCATGAGCCGGGCCCGCCGCCCTGGCCGAGCTTGCGGCGTAGCCGCAGGACCGTGAACTTCACCCGTTCAGGCCCGATCCCCAGCGGGTCGTTCCAGGCCAGCTCCAGCAGCTGATCGGGGGTCAGGGTGCGGCCGGGATTGCGGATGAGCGCGGCCAGCAGGCGGAACTCGGTCGGGGTCAGCGCCACGGCCTCGCCGTCCACGCTGACTTCGCGCGTGTCGAGCCGCACCTGCAGCTTCCCGTCCTGGTACACCTCGGCCTGCGGCTGGCCGGTTCTCGGCCGGCGCAGCAGGGCCTCGACGCGGGCGGCCAGCTCGCCGTTGCCGAACGGCTTGGTCAGGTAGTCGTCGGCGCCGCCGCGCAGCCCGCGCACCTTGTCGGCCTCGTTCCCGTGCGCGGTAAGCATCAGCACCGGGACGTCGCTCAGGTCACGGATGCGCTCGAGGACCCCCCACCCGTCCAGCGACGGCAGCCCGATGTCGAGCACGACCAGGTCCGGGCGCGCGTCGTGGAAGGCGCGCAGGCCCTCCTTCCCGTCGGCCGAGTGGGCCACGTCGAACCCGCTCCTGGTCAGCACGGTACGGATGCCGAGCGCGATGTCGCGGTCGTCCTCGATCACCAGCACCCGGCCCTTCACGGCGCTCCCGGTCACGGTGCCTCCATCACGGTGTCCTCGTCATCGGGGCCGCCGGGAGGTAGACGCTGAACGTGCTGCCCAGGCCGAGGACGCTGTGCACCTGGACGTGGCCGCCGTGCATCTCGGACAAGATCTTGACGATGGACAGCCCCAGGCCGATCCCCGGCAGCCCGGCGGTCCGCGCGTTGGAGGCGCGGACGAAGCGGTTGAAGAGCTGGTCGGCCTCGGCGGGCGGGATCCCGATGCCCGAGTCGGCGACGTCGATGCGCCACGTCCGCCCCTCGCAGCGGGCGGTGACGCGCACCACCCCGTTCCGGTGCGAGAACTTGACGGCGTTGGACAGCAGGTTGTCGAGCACCTGCGTCAGCCGCCTCGAGTCACCCTGGACGGCCGGGCCCTTCCCGGTGGACACGACGATCGTGACCCCCTGCTTGGCGGCGCCCGCCGAGGCGCTCCGGACGGCTTCCGCGGTGAGTTCGGGGACGGAAACCTCCTCCAGGTCCAGCGGCAGGGCGCCCGCCTCGACCCGGTCCAGCATGAGCAGGTCGCCGATGAGCCGGTGCAGCCGGTCGGCGTTCCGCTCGATGATGTCGAGGAAGCGCAGCCCCTCGGCGGTGAGCCCTTCGGCTTCCCCCCTGATCAGCTCGCAGAAGGACACGATCGAGGTCAGCGGCGTGCGCAGCTCGTGCGACACGATGGCCAGGAACTGGTTCCTCGCGTCGTCGACCTTCCGCAGCCTGGCGTTCTTCTCGCGCTCGGCTTCGAGCATCTGCTGGCGCTGCCGGTCCATCTCCGTGCGGTCCGACATGTCCCAGGAGAGCCACAGGTCACCGCGCCACCGGCGGTCGACCATCACCGGCCAGTAGTCGCACTCGATAGTGCGGCCGTCGGCACAGCCGAACTGCTCGCCGGAAACCGGCTGCCTGGCCCGGAGCACCTCCAGGCTCCGCCGGGTGAACGCGGCGGGATCGGCGAACACGCGCTGGATGCGCCGCACGACGGCGGCGCCGCGGGTCCCCACGAGCCGTTCCGGTGCGTCGATGCCGTACAGGGCGCCGAAACTCCGGCTGACGTGCGTGATCAGGCCCCGCTCGTCGGTGATGAGGATGCCGGGGATGGCCGAGGCGATCAGGCAGTCGAGGCGCTCGGACTGGTCGGCCAGCGCGGCGTGGGAGCGCTCGAGCTCGGTGAGGTCCCGAAGGAAGCCGGTGAAGACGGCCTGCCCGTTGACGGTGATCGGCACCGGAGTCAGCTCGACGGTGCGCTCCGTGCCGTCGGCCTGCAGCGTGGCCATCCGCATCTGCCCGCCCGGCGCGGCCGGCCCGGTCCTGGCGGGGGCCTGGAGGTGCTCGCGGAACGATGGCCGGTCCCGCACGGGGACCAGGACCTCGGCTAGCGGCTGGCCGAGCACGTCGTCGCGCTGGTAGCCGGACAGTTCCTCGGCGGCGCGGTTGAATTCCACCAGCCGGCCCCGGTCGTCGGTGGCCAGGATCGCGGTCGGCGAGCCCTCGATCAGCGCGCGGGTCAGTTCCTGCCGCTCGGCGAGCCTGGCCAGGTCGTTGGCGTGACGCAACTGGCCGGCCACGACGGCGGCCACGGCGTGCGCGACGGAGCGGATCTCGCCGTCCCAGCTGGCCGTATCGCCGATCAGGGCGAGCGCGCACAGGCACTGACCGCCGACCGGCACCGAGTAGGCGAGCAGCAGGCTCACGGCCCCGTCGTCCGCCGAGCCCTCGGCGGGCAGCTCGACCGGTCCGCCGAGGGCGGCGGTCGGGTCGCGCTGCGCCATGGACAGCGCGCCGATCCTGGCCAGCAGCGGGGGCTCCACTGAGTCGGCCGGGTGCACCGCCAGGACGGTGGCCGGCTGTCCGCCCGACGGCTGGAAGGCCAGCGCGGCGCGCAGGCCGAAGGTGGTCACCAGCCGTTCGAGCACGGCGGGCAGCGCGCCGAGCGTGGTGTCATCCCGCAGGATCTGCGCGACGGCGAATTCGAGGAGCCCAGCCGCCGACCCGCGCCCGCGGTCCGCGGTCAGCGCCGGGCCAACCGTGACCGCGGCGGCCCCGGAACCTCCAGAACCCCCAGAAGCTCCCGAGCCACCAGGTCCCCGAGAAGCGCCCATAACCCCCCTAATCCCCATTTCCCTCTCGTGTCCCAGGGCCCATTCTACGACACGGAAAGTGACTGCCCCTACGCTATCGGTTGTCTGCAAGGGAACGGGGCCACGCCGAGCAGAACGCAACGCGTACGCGCTATCATCGGGACTGGTGGTTCCGGCCGCCTCTGGGTCCGCGGGCAGAGCTGCAAGCTCACCGGTTGCACGGCAGTGATCGACGGCGAGTCTTTCCCGCCCGAAGCACGCGGACCCCGGGCGTGAGGGAAGGACTGCCATGCCCGACGGGTCGCGTCCGCTACCCAGTCGGCCCAGCCTGCGGTACCTCAGGGTCGAGGCGAAGCGCCGCCTCGCCGCGCGCGAGTTCCCGAACCTGCACGACGCGCAGTCCGCTGTCGCGCGGGAGCACGGCCTGCCCAGCTGGGCCGCGCTCAAGAAGCTCCTCGACGCCAAGACCGCGACGCCCGGCCAGGAAAGCCACGCGCTGGCCCAGCTGCACTGGATACAGACCCGCTTCTCCGGTGCCGGAGAAGCCGGAGAAGCCGGAGAAACAGCCTGGGCGGCACCCGACGAGGACGAGCTACGGGAGCACTTCACCGAGCAGGTCCTGGCGGTGCTCCCGCCGGCCACCCTGACCGCCCAGATCGCCATGGCCGTCGGCGACCTGCAAGGCGAGCTGGAGGTCCTCGGGCAGACCCCGCTGGAGGCCCAGGTCCGGGTGGCAGACGTCGAGTACCTCATCGCCGTCGGGGCCGAACCCCCGCACCGCATAACCGGGCTGCGCGCCCTTCCGCTCGGGCGCCGGATGCGTGATCCGCGGGTCACCCGCACCGCGCCCGGCCCGACCCGCGCCCTGGGTCAGGTCCCAGAGACGGTGCAGGCCATCGCGGACCAGGCGCAAGAAGAGCTCGGCCTGCCCGCCCTGCTCCTGGCCGGCGGGACCAACCAGAATAAGGACCCCTGGGTGCTCGCCCAGGGCTGGGCGGACCTGGACCGCGAGCAGGCCCTAGACCCCGGCCACCGCTTCCCGGCGCCGGGCGTGGCCGCGCTGGTCGCCACGACCGCCGTGCTCCGGCTCGTCGCCGAGGGCCGCATCGTCCTCGACCGCCCGGCCAACGACTACCTGCGCGCGGTCCGCCTCGAAGACGACACCGTGACCGTCAGGGACCTGCTGGCCCACACCGGCGGCGTCGACGACCCCGCCGAGCTGTACGCGGATACCGTCAAGGACCTGGCGACGCTCATGGGCCCGGTCATCGGCTGCTCAGGCCCGCGCGGCGTGGCCCACCCGAGCAACGGCGGCGTGGCCGTACTGGGCCAGCTCATCGCCGACGTCACCCGAACGCCCTACGCCGACGCGGTCACCACCCTGGTGCTCGCCCCTCTCGGCATGCGCGATTCGACGTTCCCGGCCACCCAGGCCGGGATCGACCCCGCCGCGGTCACCGGCTACTCGCTGACCCTGGAGGGCGTGTTCGAGCCGGTCCCGGTCCGGATCTGCACGATCCAGGCCGCGGGCGGGCTGTGGTCAACGGGGGCCGACCTCGTGCGCCTGGGGCTCGGGTGGTCACGGCTGCTGCCCGAGTCCCTCGCGCACGAGGCGCTAACCCGGCAAGCCCCCCAAGCCCCCCAAGCCCCCCAAGCCCCCCAAAGCGACGGACCGGTGACCGGCCTCGGCTGGTTCCTCAGCCGGCGCGGCGACATGGCGGTGCACACCGGGGCCGGCCCCGACGCCACCGCCTCGCTGGCCATCCGCGTCCGCGACCAACGGACGCACGTCGTGCTGACCAGCCGGATGATCCCGATCAACGCCATCGAGGCCCGCCTGCTGCGCGCCTGGACCAACGCCGAATAATCAGCCCAACACAAGGGGACCCCATGTACCAGCCCTACCCGACCGGCGCGCAGATGCCGGCCACGCAGCGCCCGCCCGTTCCGCCCTCGGTCGCCAACGCGGTGCGCGTCATGTACGTCGGCGCGCTGACCAGCATCCTCGGCATCCTCTTTGACGTCCTGACGGTCAGCGCCACCAAGCGCAGCATCGAAAAGCGGTCCCCGAACCTGTCGGCGAGCCAGGTCAACTCGGTCCAGCACGTCCTGGTCGTCGCGTTCATCATCGGCGGCCTCATCGGCGCCGCGGTCTGGATCGTGCTGGCCCGGCTGTGTAAGAACGGCAAGAACGGCGCCCGCATCACCGGCACGGTGCTATTCGGCCTGGCCACCCTCGACACCCTCATCGGCGCCGCCGCCGCCCCCATCGCCGGCGCGGTGCGGGCCTGGGGGCTCGTCGTCTGGCTGGTCGGCCTGGTCGCGGTGATCTTCCTGTGGCGGCCGAGCTCGACCGCCTTCTTCAAGGGCGCGCCGCCCCGATGATCGAAGTCGACCATCTGGTCAAGCGCTTCGGCGCGGTGACCGCGGTGGACGGCCTGACCTTCACCGTCCGCCCGGGACACGTCACCGGCTTCCTGGGCCCGAACGGCGCAGGCAAGACCACCACGATGCGCGTCATCATGGGCCTGGACGCCCCAACCAGCGGCACCGCCCGGGTCAACCAGCGCAGCTACGCCACCCTGATCCGCCCGCTGCACCAGGTCGGCGCGCTGCTGGACGCGACCGCCCTGGACGGCGGGCGGACCGCCGCCGCGCACGTGCTGTCGATCGCGCAGAGCAACGGGATCGGGCGGCGCCGGGTCGCCGAGGTGCTGCGGCTGACCGGTCTCGAGCCGGTCGCGGGCCGGCGGGTCAAGGACTACTCGCTCGGCATGAAGCAGCGGCTCGGCCTCGCCGTGGCCATGCTCGGCGACCCGCCGACCCTGATGTTCGACGAGCCGGTCAACGGCCTGGACACCGAGGGCATCGCCTGGATCCGCCAGTTCTTCAAGGCCCTGGCCGCCGAGGGCCGCACGGTCCTGGTCTCCAGCCACCTGATGAGCGAGATGGCCCAGACCGCGGACCACCTGATCGTGATCGGCCGCGGCCGGCTGCTCGCGGACACCTCGACCGCCGAGCTGATCGACTCGAGTACCCGCCGGGACGTCCTGGTCCGCGCCCCGCGGGCCGCCGAGCTGGCCGTCCTGATGACGGCCCGCGGCGCGACCGTGCACCGCGAGGACGACGGCGCGCTGGCCGTCACCGGCCTGGACGCCGCCGCTGTCGGCGACCTGGCGGCCGAGCACGGCATCGCCGTGCACGCCCTGATCCCGCGCACCGCCTCCCTCGAGGACGCCTACCTGGACCTGACCGGGGAGAGCGTCGAGTACCGAGCGGTCACCCCGGTACCCGAAGGAGCGGTGAGCCGATGACCGCCAGCCCGGCCCCGGCCCCGGCCCGCGCCCAGGCCTCCCCGCCGATCGCCGTCCGGGCCCGCGACGTGCTCGCCAGCGAGTGGACCAAGTTCCGTTCGGTCCGCTCGACCTTCTGGACCCTGCTGGTCGCGGTGGTCACCCCCATCGGCAGCACCCTCCTGGTGGCGGTCGCGCTGTCCAGCCAGCCCAGGGGCGCGCCGCCCATCGACCCGATGCTGCCCATTTTCATCAGCCTGGACTACGCCGTGCTGGCCATCGGCGTGCGCGGCGTGATGGCGTTCAGCACCGAGTACAGCACCGGCCTGATCCGCACCACGTTCGCCGCCGTGCCGCACCGCCGCGCGGTGCTCGCGGCCAAGGCGGCCGTGACCGGCGCGGTGACGCTGGTGGCCGGCGAGATCGTGGCCTTCGCGACCTTCTTCGTGGCCCAGGCGCTCCTGTCCAGTCACCACCTCGGCGTGTCGCTGTCGCACCCCGGCGCGCTCGGGGCGGTGCTGGCCGACGGCCTCATCCTGCCCGTGACGGCCCTGATGGGCGTGGGCCTGGGCGCGATCACCCGGCACACCGCGGGCGGCATCGCCGCCGTGGTCGCCCTGATCATCCTGCCGGCCACCCTGGCCCTGCTCCGCCCCCCGTGGGGCGGCAGGCTCGGCCGCTTCACCCTGCTGGACGCGGCGCACCAGGTCACCGCGCTGCACCCGGCCGCGGACCTGTTCGCCCCGGCGCTGTCCCTGGTCGTCCTGCTGGCCTGGCCCGCGCTCATCTTGCTGGCCGCCGGGCTGGTGATCACCAGGCGCGACGCGTAACACGACTACTCGTTCGGGATAATGACCGTCCTTTTTCTGCCGAACGGGCCGTGGTCTCTCCCTTGAGCCCCCCCAGCACGACCCCGGCGGGCCCGAGCCCGCGGTCCGCGTCGTCCTCGACGCTCCGGGCGCCTAGGCCGCCGCTCAGTAACGAAGGTCGGCCGCTAGCCCGTAATGGTCGGAAACCTGCTGTTCACCGGGAGCGCGGACGCCGAGCAGCGAGCAGCGCACCGGATGTCCGACACCGCCGCGCCGCGGCCACGCGGAGAGGATGTAGTCGAACCGCCGGTCGGGGTACAGGCCGACGGCGGCCAGTGGATTGCGATTGGACCAGGTGTAGCCTCCAGAGCCATCGCCTGCCATCTCCCAGGCGTCGTAGAACACCTGCCCGGGAGCGGCGGTGGCCGACCGGCCGGTCAGCATCCTGATCTCATCGGAGTCGGGACCGGCGTTAAAGTCACCGCACACCACGATGAGGTCCCGGCGCGATGCCGTTTCCGCGATGAACTGCGCTAGCTGCCTGACCTGATCCTGGCGCAGCGCGCTGGCGTCGAGCGGATGGTCGAGTATCACGGCGAACAGCTGGATGGGACCGCGGTCCCCGGCCACGGTGACGTGTACCGCCTGGCCGAATCCAGCACCGTCGGCAGAGCGCAACGGGCGGCGCACCGGGTCGCTCGTCGGCCACCGGGACACCAAGCCGATGCCTGACACCCAGTCTTCCTGCTGCCAATCACCCTCGAACCGGTGATGAGCCAGGTCCAGCCGGGCCGCGAGCAGGCCCGGCTGGGTCACCTTGCCCTGACGCCAGGCTTCGACCAGGCAGACCAGGTCAGGTGCCGCCGCCGCGAGCGCCTCTTCGAGCGCGGCCTGCCGTGCTTCCCAGTCCGCGCCGTAGCGCCCCCACACATTCCACGTGACCACCCGGACCATCGACGTAACGACGGGGCCATACGGGGCATAGGGATCAAAGCTCATCTAGCCGCTCCCGTCCAGGTCGGCCACGAAGACCCTCTGCAGCATGTGCCAGTCTTCCGGGTGCTCGGTAATCGCCTGCTCGAAGACCGTGGCAAGCTGCCGCATCATCTCGGCGGCCTTCTCCCTGAGGTTGCCCGGTTCCGGCACGGGTATCTCGTCGTACACGCGGATACCCCACTCGGTGTCCCCGGCGAACCAGCACGAGGCGGGCATCAGCGCTGCCCCCGTCCGCACCGCCAGCATCGCCGCGCCGGCCGCCATCAGCGCTTTCTCGCCGAAGAAGTCGACCTCGACGCCGGTATCGCTCACGTCGCGATCGGCGAGCATGCATACCAGGTTCCCGGCCCGCAGCCGCTGCGCCAGCACGCCGAACGGGCGCGGGCCCCCCGTGGTCGGCACCACCTCGAAGCCGAGGCCCTGCCGGAACTTCAGCCACCGCTCGTACACCGGCTCAAGGGCCAGGCGTTCAGCCACGGTCGTGAATGACCCGGCCCCGTTGGCGATCACCCAGGCGCCCGCCTGCTCGAAGTTGCCCATGTGCGGCAGCGCGTAGATCACTCCCCGGCCGTTCTTGAGGTACTCAAGACTGCGCTCCAGATTCTCCGCACCCTGGATGTCCACGCCGCTTGCGAGCAACCGCTCCCGCGGGATCTCATGGAGCCGGAAGACCTCCAGGTAGTACCTCGCGTAGGAACGCACGACCTTCCGGGATAGCTTGCGCAGTTCCCCGTGATCCGGGCCAATGACCCGCCGCAGGTTCCCCTCGAGGACCCGCACCCCTTGGCCCTGCCGCCGCCAGGCGACGTCCGCGCCGAGCCTGAACGCCGCGCGCGCCCACGACTCCGGCACCTGGCACACCAGCACCCAGCCGACCCCATACGCGGCGCTGGTCAGCCGCTCCCGCAACACCGCAGGTCAATCCTCCTCATGCCGTCCTTCCCTTGGGCCCGGCCCACGAACTCACCTTCCCCCTACGCCCGGCCCGCGGTCTCGTCCGTTCGCTACGCCCGGCCCAGGATCTCGCCGTGCGGGATCAAGAACCAGGCGTCCTCGCTGTCCGCCCATCGCCGCCAGGCCCGGGCCAGCCGCTCCAGGTCCGCCCGGGTGGCCAGGCCGTGCTCGACCGCCTGGTCCCCGAACCTGGACTCCGTCAGCCGCCGGGCCCAGGACTGGCCCCACCACGCCCGGTCGGCGGGACCGGTATAGCACCAGGAATCGGCCGACGCCTCGACCTCAGTGAAGCCGGCCGCGTGGGCCCAGGCCAGCATCCGCCGGCCGGCGTCGGGCTCGCCGCCCAGCGCCCGAGCCACCTTCCGGTACAGCTCCCGCCACTCCTCCAGCTCAGGGTCCTCGGGATACCAGAACATCCCCGCATAGTCGCCGTCGCGCGCGGCGACCAGGCCGCCGGGGCGGCATACACGCCGCATCTCCGCCAGCGCGGCCACCGGGTCGGACAGGTGCTGCAGCACCTGGTGCGCGTGCACGACGTCGAACGTGCCATCGCCGAACGCCAGCCGGTAGACGTCACCGGTCTCGAGCCGGACGTTGGCCGCGCCCCGGCGCGCCGCCTCCTCCCGGGCCAGGACGAGCACGTCGCCCGCCGCGTCGATCCCGGTGACCTGCCCCTGCGGTACCCGGGCGGCCAGGTCCACGGTGATCGTGCCCGGGCCGCAGCCGACGTCGAGCACGCGGTCGCCGGGCGCGAGCCTGGGCAGCAGGTACCCGGCCGAGTTCTCCGCGGTCCGCCAGCGGTGCGACCGGAGCACGCTCTCGTGGTGGCCGTGCAGGTACGTCTCCTTCATCATCCCCCCGCGACGACCGGCGCCTGCTCCTCGTCCCCGAAGGCGCCGGGGATCTCCGCGGAGTCGGTCAGCCGCAGCTTGCGCCGGGCCCGCTGGTAGAACGTGGTGCGGCCGAGGCGGACCACCCGCGCGGCGCCCGGCCGCGGGACCATCTCGATCCGGTCGCCTGGCTCGACGTCGACGACGGCGATCCCGTCGGCCTCGACGGTGAGCTTGCCGCTGCCGGGCAGGATGTCCAGGACTAGCTGATCGGGGCACCCGATAACCAGCCCACGGTTGTAGGCCGAGTGCGGCGCGACCGGCGTGACCAGCAGGACCTCCACCCCAGGGCTGACGATCGGCCCGCCGGCCGAGAAGCTATAGGCGGTCGAGCCGGTCGGCGTCGCGACCACGATCGCGTCAGCCGCGTAACTGACGAACCGCTGGCCCGCGATCGACACCGCGACCTCGGCCGTCTTGTGGCCGGGGAACCGGACGATCGCGACGTCGTTGAACGCCGTGATGACCTGGTCGCCGATCACCGCGTCGACGGCCATCCGGGGTTCGGTGGTGTAGGTATGCCCGTCGATCGCGGACAGCGCATCGGGCAGGTCGGGCACGTCGACCTCGGCCAGGAACCCCAGCTTGCCGAGGTTCACCCCGAGCACCGGGAACCGCTGGCTATCGGCGAGCCGCATGGCGCGCAGCATCGTGCCGTCGCCGCCCATGCTGACGAGCAGGTCCGCCTGCCGTCGCAGCTCCTCCGCGCTCACCTCCTCGGCGGCGCAGGCCAGCCGGCGCAGATCGTCCGCGAGGCCGAGGACCCGGATCCCCCGGCGGTCCGCCCAGTCGAGCACCGAAGCGACCGCCCCGCCGCAGTCGCGCTCGGGATGCAGCACCAGCCCCACAACGTGCACGGCCTCAAGCTAGCACCATGCCCCGTCCGTTCGAACCCTCAGGCGTTTCCCGGCTCTTATCCCGGAACGCTCAAAGGCGTCCCCGGCCCCTCGCCCCCGAACGCTCAAGGCGTCTCCCGGCCCCCTGGCCCTCGAACGCTCAAAGGCGTCTCCCGCCCCTCGCCCCCGAACGCTCAAGGCGTCCCCGGCCCCTCACCCCCGAACGCTCAAGGCGTCTCCCGGCAATAGCAGGGTAGGAGGGACGTGAGGAGACGGGTGGAGACGGACGGCGCGCTTATCGAGCGGTCGGCACGCGGGCGTCCCGACGCGTTCGTCGAGGTCGTCCAACGGCACGAGGTCGCCGTGTACGGCTTCCTCGCCCGCCGAGCCGGACGGCAGGCCGCCGACGACCTGCTGGGCGAGGTCTGGGCCCGGGCGTTCGCGGGGCGGGCCGGATTCGACCCCGTGCACCCCGACGCCCGGCCCTGGCTGTACGGGATCGCCAGGAACGTGCTGCGCGCGCACTGGCGAGCGGCCCGGGCCGCGGACCAGCTCCCGGGCCGCCTGGCCGAGGACCCGTGGGATGACGTCATCGACCGGCTGGACTCGGCCGCGGCGGCGCGGGCGCGGGAGCTGGTCGGCGCGGTCCGTGCGCTGCCGGCGGAAGAACGCGAGGTGCTGCTGCTCGTCGCCTGGGAGCAGCTGACCCCGGCGCAGGCCGCGGCGGCGCTGGGCATCCCGCAGGGCACCGCCCGCAGCCGCCTGCACCGGGCCCGCGCCGCGCTCCGTCCCGTCCTGGCGCAGACCGCCGGGGAGGACTCGTGAACGAAGACATGACAGAACTGGCACGGCTCGGCTGGGTCGACCCCCCGCTGCCCGGCGTCCTCGACGCCGCGCGCGAGGTCCTGTGGTCGGCGGTGGCCGCCGAGATGCTGGCCACCGCCCCGCCCGACGGCACCCGTGCACCTGGTAAGGCGGCCGCAGGCCAGACCGCCGAGACGCCCATCAGCCAGCCCCGCCGCGACGACCCCGGCGCGTGACCGCGGTCACCGAACGCCGCCACTCCGTTCCGGGCGGCCTGCTCAGGCAGCCGAACTTCCGGCTGCTGTGGATCGGGGAGACGGTCAGCACCGCCGGAAACGCCATGGCGGCCGTGGGCGTCCCCCTGCTGGCGGTCACGGTGCTGCACGCGAGCACCTTCGCCGTGTCCGCGCTGACCGCGGCGGCCTACGTGCCCTGGCTGGTGATCGGCCTGCCGGCCGGCGCCTGGGTGGACCGGCTGCCGGCCAGGCCCCTGATGATCACCTGCGACGTGATATCCGCGCTGCTGTACGCCAGCCTGCCCATCGCCGCCTGGACCGGGACGCTGAGCATCGGCCTGGTCGTAGCCGTGGCACTGCTGGCCGGCGCGGTCAACGTCTTGTTCGCCACGGCCTACCAGGTCTACCTGCCGTCCCTGGTAAGTCCGGGCGAGCTGGTCGAGGGGAACGCGAAGCTCCAGGGCGGCGCGTCGGTAGCCTCGGTCGCCGGCCGCGGCGCGGTGGGCCTCGCCCAGGCGGTCGGCGCCGCGCCTTCGCTGCTGTTCAACGCGGCCAGCTTCCTGGTATCCGCGGCCTGCCTGCTGCGCATCCGGCCGCCGGAGCCCACGGTGCCCGCGCCTGCGCCCCGAGACCGGGCCGGCGTGCGGGCCGAGGTCTGGCGGGCCGGCGTGCGGGCCGAGGTCGGGCGGGGGATCCGCTTCGTGAGCCGCGACCCCTATCTCCGCCCGCTGACCCTGTTCGCGGCACTGGCTAACCTCGCCTACAGCGGCAACCTGGCGCTCGTCGTCATCTTCCTGGTCCGCGTGGTCGGCCTCGGCTCCGTGGCCCTCGGGCTGGTGACCGCCACGAGCGGGATCGGCGGCCTGACCGGCGCGCTGGTCGCGGGCCGGCTCGCCCGCGCGTTCGGCACCGCGCGCACGCTGATCCTCGTCGAGATGGGCGGCGGGCTGTGCAGCCTGCTCATCCCGCTGACCGCGAGGGGCCCGCGGATTGCCTGTTACCTCATCGGCGCGGCGGTGGTGTCGGGCGCCATCACAGCCGGCGGCGTGATCGCCGCCAGCTTCCGCCAGGAATACTGCCCGGCGCCGATGCTCGGCCGGGTCACGGCCAGCATGCGCCTGGTGACCTTCGGCGCGATCCCGCTCGGCGCCCTGCTCGCCGGGGCCCTCGGCACCGCCCTCGGCATCAGGACCGGTCTGTGGGTCGACCTCGCCCTCTACGCCTCTTCGGGCTCGCTCCTGCTCACCCGCAGCATCCGCACCGCCAAAGACCTGCCCCGCCGCCCCGGATCGCTCATGAATTCGGGGTGATCCGGGTTTTCGCGGGAGGATTCGGGCTTGCGGGAGCCCGGGGCTCCTGGGATGCACCGGATCCTCCCGGAGACCCGGATTCTCCCGGACCTTCCCGGCGGTGGCCGCACCACAGCACACACGGACATCAGCAGCCATGTGCGTCTCAATGGACGCACGCTCTGCTCACGTGTTCGATTGAGGTGGCCATCCTTCTCGGCGGTAACGTGAGGCTCGCTCCCTGGCGTAACGCAGGACACGTCCGTACCGCTAGGAACCTCCCCGCCGCGCCGCTGATCGGCTACCGCGGTAATTCTGTGCCTGGCGGAAGGAAGGGCGCCGTATCCGGCGCCTAAACTTCCGCTGAGCACCGATCATCCAAGGTTTCCCGGCCGGCCCGTGGCGGGGGCCGCAACCAGGCAACCAGGGGTGACGAACGAGAGGGGCGCGGGTGAGGTTCGGGCTTATCTACAACACCGGGTACTTCGGCGGCGTCGACCCGGACGCGATGATCGCGCTGGCCCGGCACGCGGAGGACCGCGGTTTCGAGTCGTTCTACGTGCCGGAGCACATCGCCCTGTACCCGGGCGCGACGGCCTACGGGTCGGTGTTCCCGCCCGGCACCCCGATCGCGGATCCGATTGAATGCCTGAGCTTCGTGGCCGCCGGGACCGAACGGATCCTGCTCGGCACCGCCGTCTTGCTGGTGCCCTATCACCACCCCGTCGTGCTCGCCAAGCGCCTGGCCACTGTCGACCTGCTGTCCAAGGGCCGGCTGCGGCTGCTGACCGTCGGCGTGGGCAGCCTGCCGGGCGAGGCGGCGGCCACGGGCGTCGACTACAGAACCCGCGGAAGGCGCGCGGATGAGGTGATCGACGCGCTCAGGCTGCTGTGGGCGGGCGACGAGAACGGTGTCAGCTTCCACGGCGAGTTCGTCGGCTTCGAAGACGTGTGCAGCTTCCCCAAGCCCACCGCGCCCCTCCCGGTGCACGTCGGGGGATCAAGCAACGCCGCGGCCCGCCGGGCCGGAATGCGCGGCGACGGCTACTTTCCCGGTGGCCGGCTCACCCAAGCCGAGCGGGCCAGCCAGATCGACCTCATGCGCGCCACCGCCAGGCAAGCGGGACGGGACGCGCAAGCGCTGGAGTACACCCGCTGGGGATCGATCGACATGACCGCCGACGAGGTGGACGCGAACGCCAGACTAGGGGTGAACCGCCTGGTCGTCGGACCCGCGTCGGCCGACCTCCACGAGCAACGCGAGCAACTCGACGCCTTTGCCCAGCGCCTCGGCCTCGGCCCCGGCTGACAAGCCCAGACCCGTCACGCGCTGGCCGCGGCCGGGCCGGATTCAAGCTTCAGCTGCCCGGTTTCCGCGTCGTATTCGAACAGCTCGCCGTACCGCCCCCAGTCGATGGCGATGTCGAGCTGGTGACGGGCCTCGTCGGCGGTAAAGCCGCGGCGCAGCAGGTCAAGGAAGAACCCCTCGCGCAGGATCCCGTCGTTGGTGGCGTGCAGCGCCCGCATGATCGCCTTGATCAGCGGGGCCCGCTCGGAGATCAGCTTGCCGAACAGGATCTTGCTGGCGTCGATGTCGCCCTCGGCGAACTCGCGGCCGGCCTCGGTCAGCGACAGCTGCGCGTCGTGTACCCGCGCCAGGCCGAGCATCTGCGCCGCGTCGACCAGCGGGAGCAGGTCGTCGACCTCGAAGCTCAGGTCCTCGGCCAGCTCGGCCAGACCATCCGAGCCGCCCCGCGCGGACAAGATCTCCAGCAGCCCGGACAGCCCCGGGGCGGAGACCTCGGGCAGCGGCGTGTCGATCGGGGTGCCGGCCGGGCTACCCGGGGACGCAGCTGAGCCGGAGGCCACGGCGTCAGCGGCCGCGTCCTCGCGCCCGGTCAGGATGCCGTAGACGGTGTCGACGAGCTGCTCGAAGGCGGGATCGTGCCGGTCGCGCGGGCGAGCCAGCCCGACGGGAAGCTCGGCGCGGATGCGCCCGGGGTTGGACGAAAGCACCAGGATGCGGTCCGCCAGGATCACGGCTTCCTCGATGTTGTGCGTGACGATCAGGACGGCCTTGGTCGGGAACTCCCGGTTCTCCCACAGCCGCGTCAGCTCGCCGCGCAGGTTCGCCGCGGTCAGCACGTCAAGCGCGGAGAACGGCTCGTCCATCAGCAGGGCGTCGGGCTCGACGGCCAGCGCGCGGGCGAAGCCGACCCGCTGCCGCATCCCGCCGGACAGCTCCTTGGGGTACGCCGACTCGAACCCGTCCAGGCCGATCAGGTCGATCACGCGCAGGGCCTTGTCGCGCCGGGCCGCCTCGGGCACGTCACGCGCCTGCATGGCCAGCTCAACGTTCTGCTGTACCGTCAGCCAGGGCAGCAGCGCGAAGGACTGGAACACCATGGCCACGCCGGGATTCGCGCCGTTCAGCGGGGTGCCGCGGTAGGTGACGGTGCCGGCCGAGGGGGCGATCAGCCCGGCGATGCACCGCAGCAGGGTGGACTTGCCTGACCCCGACTTGCCGAGCAGCGCGACGATCTCGCCTTCGCACAACCTGAACGACACGTCGTCCAGTACCGGCAGGGCGCGCCCGTCCGGCGTGGTGAACGTCTTGGTGACCAGGTCGGCCTCGAGGATCACCGAGCCGGTCCGGGGCGCCGCCGGCCCACCCGCACGGACCGCCGGGGCACCCGCCCCGGCGGCAGGTTGCGTGCTCACAGCGAGTACCTCGTTTCCGCCAGGCGGTACAGCCTGCGCCATACCAGCCGGTTGAGCCCGACCACGTACACGCTCATCACCGCCACCCCGATCAGGATCTTGGGGAAGTCCCCGACCGCGGCGGCCTGGGCGATGTAGGAACCCAGGCCGAGCGCCTTCAGGTGATGCGTGCCGTAGCTGACCACCTCGGCCACGATCGAGGCGTTCCACGCGCCGCCCGCCGCGGTGATCCCGCCGGTGACGTAGGCGGGGAAGATCGCGGGCAGGATGAAGTTCTTCCAGCGCAGCCAGCCGCGCACGCCCATCAGCCGCATCGCCTCGCGCAGGTCGCTGGGGATGGCCGAAGCACCGGCGATGACGTTGAACAGGATGTACCACTGCGCGCCCAGCGCCATCAGGAAGATGCCGCCGATGTTCAGGCTGATGTGCGTGGCCACGAAGAACGCGGTGGCGAACGGGAACAGGAAGTTCGCCGGGAACGAGGCCAGGACCTGCACGACCGGCTGGGCGAGCCGGGAGACCCGCGGGTCCATCCCGATCCAGACGCCGACCGGCACCCAGATGACGCTGGCGATGACCAGCAGCGCCACGACCCGCCCGAACGTCGCCGCCCCGGCCACGAAGGCCGGGCCGAACGCGCCGAGCCCGGTGTGCACGCGGACGTAGTCCAGGGCCCGCCAGGCGCCGTAGATCACCACCGCGGAGACCGCGCCGGCGAAGAACACGTCCCCGGTCCGGGCCCGGGCCACCGGGCGCTGCAGCGGGTGCTCGGCCAGGCCGAACGGCCGGGTGACCCGGTCCAGGAACCGCCCGGCCGGCCGGAACGGGCGCGAGACGAGGTCCGGGACCGCGGAGCGGCGCAGCGCGTCGAGCACGACGCTGCGGGGCCGGTCGGCCGCCGCGGACTCCTCGGCACGGAACCGCTCGGACCAGGCGACCATCGGCCGCCAGAACACCACGTTGACCACGATGACCATGAAGATCATGACGGCGATCGCGACGCCGACCTCGCCCAGGTTGCCGTAGTGGATCGCGGCGGCCACGTACGAGCCGATCCCGGGCAGCGCGTACGTGTGGTTGAGCACGCTGATCGACTCGGAGGCGGCCAGGAAGAACCAGGCCCCGCCGAAGCTCATCATCCCGTTCCAGATCAGCGGGATCATCCCGCCGGGCACGTCCAGCCGCCAGAACCGCTGCCATTTGGTCAGCCGCATGATGCGCGCGGCCTCGTCCAGGTCACGCGGCTGGGAGATCAGCGAGTGGTAGAACGCGAAGGTCATGTTCCACGCCATCGACGTGAAGATCGCGAAGATGGACGCGCATTCCAGGCCGAGTTCCGAGCCGGGGAACAGGTTGATGAACGCGGTGACGGTCACCGTGAGGAAGCCGAGGACCGGAACCGACTGGAGGATGTCGAGGATCGGGATCAGCACCTTCTCCGCCCGCCGCAGCCGCGCGGCCGCCTCGGCGTAGACGAAGGTGAACAGCACCGACAAGATCAGGCCGATGAACATCCGCAGCAGGGACCGCACCGCGTAGTACGGCAGGTTGGCCGGGTCGGTGGACACGTAGGACGGCGCGGTCTTCGGCAGGAACGGCGCGTTGAGCCCCGGTGCCAGCCGCAGCAGCCCGAACAGCAGGGCCAGCAGCGCGGCGAACACCAGCACGTCCACCGGCCGCAGCCCGGGGCGGCGCCATACCCCGCGCGTCGGGAACATGCCCGCCATGCCGCACCCCGGTCTGGTCGCCCTGCAGGTCCGCTAGAAGATTCTCACGCGCGTCATGCGCCAGGCCAGTACCCAGGATCGCCCTGCACCGTTCGTCCGCCAGAAAGTCAAAAGCATCTTGCCGGGTGGTCCAGGCGGCGCCGGAACCGGCCCGCCTGTCGGTCTGGACCAGCCGTCCGGAGTTACCTCACAGGTGACGGATCCAGAGGTTGGTCTCCGCGTACGTGCCGAGGTCTTGCTCCCGGTCGATCTCGACGAGGTCAAGCGCCCCGGGCACCACGTACCGGCCGGTTTCCGGGAACTCCATGCCGGCCCAGTCCGCCCAGTCGGCGACGGTGCCGGTGACGACCATCGATCTCGGGGCGGGCCCGAGGATCCTGCCGCCGAGGCGCAGGTGGGTGCGGATCCAGGGGTCGACGTGGGTCCCGTCGGCGCGCGTCCACCAGGCGTAGCTCGCCATCGACGCCAGCGGGTACCTGCTCTTGAGTACCGGCCGCACCGGCGAGATCACGCGTTCCAGTCCCGCCGCCATCGCGACGGAACGCATCTCGGTCAGGGCCTGCCCGCCCAGCCCCGCGCGCTGCTGGTCCGACCGGACGGCGACGGCCATCACGCACAGCGTGTCGGGCGGGACGGATTCCTGATGACCGGTGACCGCCCTGATCAGCGCGCCGTCATACCCGCCGGGCAGGGCCCTCGGCGTTCCGTCCCACCGGAACGGCACCCCCCAGCTGCCTGCGATGACCTCCCCGTCCTCCAGGATCCGGATGTCGTACTGCGGGAAGAACTCCGCTACCGGCCCCATCAGATCGTCGCCGACCTGGTCGTGGAAGATGAACTCCGGCCAGACGGTGAGCAACGCCGCCTTGGACTGCTCCTCGAGGTCGGGCCGGTCGGACGTGATGACGATCTGCCGGTCAGGCATCGGTACCTCATCGTGCTCGGGCAGCTACTGCTACCGGTCACGTTACCCCGGAGCGGGCACGGCTGGCGCGGCCGTCCCTGGCTCGGCGGCCTGGCGCGGCAGGGTCGGAATCGTGCGCGAGCCGATCCGGGCGAGCGCCTCCGCCCGGTGCGCCTCCATGGGCATCGCCAGCAGGTAGCCCTGGCCGTACTGGCAGCCCATCGAGACCAGCAGGTCACGCTGGAGTTCGGTTTCGATGCCCTCGGCGATGACGTCGAGCTCGAGCGTCCGCGCGATCTGCACGATGCCCTCGGCCAGCGCCAGGCGCTGCGTCGAGCTGGCGATCCCGTCGACGAAGGACTTGTCTATCTTCAGCACGTCGATCGGCAGCTCCCGCAGGTAGCTGAGGGAGGAGTACCCGGTGCCGAAGTCATCGATGGCCAGCCGGATGCCGACGGACTTCAGCTGCATCAGGTCGGACTGCACCCGCTCGTCGCGGCGGAGCAGGACGCTCTCGGTCAGCTCGAGCATGAGCGCACCTGGTTCGAGACCCGAGGTGTCGAGGATCCGGCGCACGCCGTCGACGAAGCCGGGAGCGCTGAACTGCCGGGCCGACACGTTCACGCTGATGTAAGGCCCGCGACGGGGCTTGGCGCCCTCCACGGCACGGCCGTTCGACCCGGCGTCGCGGGCCGCCGGCTCGCGCCGCGGATCGCGGCGCCAGCGCGCGATATCGGCCGCGGCCTGGGCCAGCACCCAGGAGCCGAGCGGTACGATCTGGCCGGTCTCTTCGGCTAGGGCGATGAATTGCTCGGGCTGCATCATGCCCCACTGCGGATGCGGCCACCGGACCAGGGCCTCGAACCCGGCGAGCTCCCCCGTGGTGAGCGCGACGATCGGCTGGTACGCCAGCGTGAACGCGGAGGTGGCCACCGCCTCCTCCAGCGCGGCCTGCAGCTCGCGCCGCTTGACCAGGCCGGCGCTCAGCATGGGCTGGTAGCGGCGCCACTGCCGCTTGCCCGCCGCCTTCGCGGCGTACAGGGCGAGGTCGGCGTGCCTGAGCAGCTCGTCGGTGTCGGCGCTGTCCTCGGTGGTGGCCACCCCGACGGTGACCGTGGCCAGCACGGCGCCGGAGGCGAGCGCGAACGGCTCGCTGAAGACCCGGACCAGGCGGTCGGCCGCCGCCTCCACCGCGCCGGAATCCGCGACGTTGCCGATGAGCAGCGCGAACTCGTCGCCGCCCAGCCGCGCGGCCGTGTCTGCGTCGCGGATCAGGCCCGAGAGCCGCTCCGCGGTGGCCACCAGCAGCTCATCGCCGACGCTGTGGCCCATCGTGTCGTTCACGACCTTGAAGTCGTCGACGTCGACGAAAAGCACGCCGGCGGCCGTGTCGTCCCGCCTGGCCGCGGCGAGCTGCTGGGAGATCCGGTCCTGGAACAGCAGCCGGTTGGGCAGGCCGGTCAGCGCGTCGTGGAAGGCGTGGTGCTTGAGTTCGGATTCGAGCTTGCGCTGCTCGGTCACGTCCCGCAGGGTGAGGACCAGGCCGGCGACGGTCGGGTCGTCGCGAAGGTCGCTGCACCTGAGCTGGACCTGGACGGTCACGCCGTCGCGGCGGGTGATCTGGTGGTCCACGTAGCGGGAGCCAAGGCTCGCGCCGGCTCGCAGGAGCATCAGGGTGCGGACCAGGTCATCCCGCTCCCCGTCCGCGACGAGGTCCCAGAGGTACCCGCCCTCCACGGTGATGTCACCGAAGATGGTCGTGGCCGACGGCGTCGCGTACCTGACCGTGCCCTCGTCGCCGACGATCAAGATGGCGTCGGAGGTGTCCTGGACCAGGGTGCGGAAGTACGCCTCGTTCTCCCGGCGGATCACCTCGTCGCGGAGCAAGATCCGCTCTACCGCGAGCGCCACCTGGTGCGCGAGGATCTCCATGGTCGCGAACAGGTCCGCGAGCATGCGCTCGCCGTCGAACACCGCGAGCACCCCGATGAGCGGATCGCCCGACGGCCGGTCCTTGACCGTGAGCGGGCAGAGCAGCATCCAGTCGCTACCGGGGGCGAACGCCCTGGCCTGCCCGGGCAGGCTGGTAACGGGCGCGAGGAGCGGCGCGGAGGCGGTCACGAGGGGCAGCCAGGTCTCGGTCTGCTCCGCGAGCCGGCTCATCAGCGCCGGGTCGGCCGAAGCCTGGCTCACCGCGCGGAACGTGCCGTCGGTCCGTACCGCGAGCAGCACGTCGCCGTCGGGTAGCGGGCCGAGCAGGGCGTCGGCCGCGGACTTGACCGCGGCCGCCACCTGGTCCACGCTGGCCGCGGCCACCAGGGACACGCCGGCCTGCCGCACCACCCGCTCCCGGCCCAGCGCGCGGCGGTGCGAGGCCGCCACGTCCGACAGCCGCCACAGCACGAGCAGGTAGAGGGCCGCGGAGAACACCGCGATCACGCCCAGGTCGCTCCCGTGGAACCGGAACGACTCGCCGAACAGCACGGCCGGGGCGATCAGCGACGCGAGCATGAGCATGATCAGCCGGATAGGCGAGACCTCCGCGCGCAGCCGGGTAACCGGCTTGGTGAGATCGGTCATCGTCGGGTGCAGCGCGGCGGCGCCCCACGCGCTGTAGAAGACGGCCCAGCCGAGGTCGACGACGGTGCCGTTATGAAATACCCCGTGCAGCTCGATCAGGCCGTACGCCGTGTCGGAGACAAGTGTTCCGACGGCGCCCAGCGTCAGGAGCTGAACGCACCGGGACTGCCTGGCCCCCGGCGCCAGCAGCCTGGCCAGCATGGCGAGGACGAGCACGTCGCCGAGCGGGTAGGCGATCGCGACGCTCTTCTGCAGCCAGGACAGTTCCGAGTTGTGCACGTAGGGCGCGACCAGGTAGATCCACGACAGCAGGGCCATCCCCACGGTCAGGGTCAGCGCGTCGATCAGGCTGCGCCGGTCGCCGTCCGGGGTACGCCACCAGATGAAGATCGCCAGCCCGGCCGCGTACAGCGGATAGGTGAGCAGGTACAGCGCGTCCGCGTACGAGGGGAACGGGAGCGGCGTTCCCGTGAGCTGCGCCACCAGGAAGCTCATCTGGCCGGCGGTGAAGCTGGCCAGCGCGGCGGCCAGCAGCAGCCAGGGCAGCTTGCGGGTCGGGCGGTTGATGACCACGCCCGTCACGATGGCGGTTACGCCGCTCAGGCCGATCAGGCCCCACGCCTCCACGCGGAGGCCGTGCAGCCAGTAGTACGCCCCGATGAGCAAGGCGATCCAGACGGTGTAGCCGCCGAGCGCATATCGCCGCGATTTCACTATAGTCCCCCGATGCTCACCTATATCACCTCTGACCATTAACCCCAGAAATGCTCTTTAGTTGTTCCCCGATTCGCATCGTTATACGCACCGTCAACATTTGCCGCGTTTACGCGACCTATTTGGGAGGATTAGTACCAATTGTCATAGTGCCATCATTCCGAATTCTGTGAAATATGCCCGGCGGCCAAGGGGCAGCGCCGACCTGGCGGGCGCGTGTCGGCCGGACGCGCTCTGGGCATGAATAAATGCGATAAGTCACCTTCTCGCCCGGACGATCCAGGACTAATAGGAAACGCATCGATGAGCGACGTGAATGATCCGGGCGAGACGGCGCAGGACGCCTTTACCGTCGTTGTCAACGGCCAGGGCCAGCATTCGCTGTGGCAGGCGTTCATCGACCTGCCGGCCGGCTGGCGACGGCGGTCGGCCGTCATGCCCCGGCACGCCTGCCTGGATGCCATCGCGGGCGCATGGCACGCTATCACCCCCGCCAGCGTCCTTGCAGGCGCACAGGCAAAGCGGTATAAACCGGGATCAGCCTCAGGCCGGGCCCGGTTTGTCCATGAACGGTTCGCCCAGCAGGCGTCCCGCCGGCCCGGCGCGGCCGCCGTCATCGCGGCGGGGACGCAGCTGACCTACCGCGAGCTTGACGAGTCGGCGAACCGGCTCGCCCGCCGCCTGGTGGAGCTGGGCGCGGGCCCGGAGACCCTGGTCGGCGTGCACGCCGAACGCGGTGCCGGCGCGATCCGCAGCCTGCTCGCGATCTTGAAGGCGGGCAGCGGGTACCTGCCGCTCGACCCGTCGCTCCCGCCGGCCCGCCTGGCCCAGATCTGCGCAGAAGCCAGCCCCATCGCGATCCTGACGGACCGTCCGGTAGGCGGGTCCGCCGCGAGCCGGACCAGGGTCCTGGCCATCAGCGAGCTGGCCGCCGATCTCGGGCGCCAGCCGGCCACCGCCCCCGAGGCCGGGCTGCACCCGGATCACCTGTGCTACGCCATCCACACCTCGGGATCGACCGGCCAGCCCAAGGCGGTCGCGGTCAGCCATGGCAGCCTGGCGTGCGTCATCACCGCGCTGACCCGGGAGTACCGGATTTCGGCCCGGGACCGAGTGGTGCAGCTTGCTGCGGCGGCGTTCGACACGTCCGTTGAGCAGATTCTGGTCACGCTGGCGTCCGGCGCAACCTTGCTGCTGCCGCCGCCAGGCACCATCGCCCCGACCGATCTGCTCCGCTACGTGGAGCACCAGCAGGTCACCGTCGTCGACCTGACGCCCGCGTACTGGCACCAGCTGCTCGCGGTAGCCGGCCCGGACGACGAACGGCTGCGCAGCGTCCGGCTGATGATCACCGGCGGCGAGATGGCGGATCCCGCGGACTGCGGCGCGCTCATGCGGGCGGCGCCGCGGGCGAGGCTGCTGAACGCCTACGGGCTGACCGAGACCACCATTACCTCGGCCCTCTTCGACGTCAGCGCTTCGCCGCGGACCGCGGAGTCGGCGGCCCGCGTGCCGGTGGGCCAGCCGGTCAGGCGCGCCAGGATCATGGTGCTCGACGAGGCGCTGCGACCGGTGCCGGCCGGAGTGACGGGTGAGGTCTACGTCGGCGGCTGCGGGGTCGCCCGGGGTTACCTCGGCCGGCCAGCGCTCACCGCCGAACGGTTCCTGCCTGACCCCGGCGGCCGCCCCGGCAGCCGGATGTACCGCACCGGCGATCTCGGGCGCTTCCTCCAGGACGGCACCCTGGACGTGACCGGGCGTGCCGACCGCCAGCTGAAGGTCCGCGGCTTCCGCATCGAGCCGGCCGAGATCGAGAGCGTGCTGGCCGAGCACCCGGACATCGCGCAGGCGACAGTCGTGGTCACCGGCCAGGGCCCGGGGAACACCCGCCTGGCCGCGTACTACGTAGTTACTCCGGGGGCGGCGACCCCCCAGGACCCCCCCGATCATGGGGGGGCTGCCCGCCCCCCCATGCCCCCCGGGCCGACAGCCGCGAGCCTGCGGAGCTTTCTCCGAGAGCGCCTGCCCGGCTACATGATTCCCGTGCTGTTCGTCGCGCTCGACCAGATGCCGCGGGCCACGGACGGAGAACCAGCCAGGGACGCCCTCGGGCAGCCGGTGACCGCTCCGGCCCAGCACGATGAAGAAGCGCCGCGCACGCCGGTGCAGGCGGGGCTGACCTACCTGTGGTCCGAGCTGCTGAAGACAGATCACGTCGGCCTCGACGACGACTTCTTCGCCCTCGGCGGGAACTCGCTGCTGGCCGCGGAGATGCTGGCGCACGCGCGCGTCATGTTCGGGATCGGTGCGGACTACGTGCGCCCGCTTACCCGCAGCCTGCTGCGCGATCCGACGCTGCGGGCGTTCGCGGAGGCCGCGCAGGACGCCCGCGCGGGCAGGCTGGCCGTGCACGGCCATACCCCGGTTGACTACGCCCGCGAGGCCGAGTTCACCGCTACGGTGCGCCCGCACGCGGACCCGAGGTACGGGGCACCGGACTGGCGGAAGCCGCGGGAGATACTCCTCACCGGATCGACCGGCTTCTTCGGGGCTCACCTGCTGAGCGAACTGCTGGCCGCCACCACCGCGCGGGTCTGGTGCCTGGTCCGGGCGCCGGACGCCGCGCGAGCGATGGCGCGGATCACCGAGGCCGCCGCCCGCTACGACCTCGCCGACGTCCCCGCCGGCCGCGTGGTGCCGCTGCCCGGCGACCTGGCCTCGCCCCGCCTCGGCCTTTCCCCCGGCCAGTTCTGCGAGCTCGCGCGGAGCGTCGACGTTATCCATCACGCGGGCGCGGCCGTGAACTTCATCTACCCCTACGAGGAGCTGCGGGCCGCCAACGTCACGGGCACCCGCGAGGTGATCCGGCTGGCCGCCGAGGCCCGGCGCATTCCGGTCCACTTCGTCTCCACCACGGCGGTGCTCGCGGGCCTGGGCGTCATGGGCGTCCGCGAGGTAACCGAGGAAACGCCGCTGGCGCACGCCGACCGCCTCGACGTCGGCTACGTGGAGACCAAGTTCGTGGCGGAGGAACTGCTCAGGAACGCCGCGCGGGCCGGCCTGCCCGTCGCCATCTACCGCCCGCTGGACATCGTGGGGAGCCTGCGCAGCGGCGCCTGGAACACCGCCGCCGAGATGTGCGCGCTGGTCAGGTTCGTCACCGACACCGGCCTGGCGCCCGACATCGACCTGCCGCTCGACTTCGTCCCCGCCGACACCTGCGCGGCGGCCATCCGGCACATCTCCGCGGGGGAGCGGGCCGCCGGGCAGACCTATCACCTGGCCAGCCCGGAACATGCCCGGCTCGGCTTCCTCGTCGACCGGCTGCGCGCCTACGGCTACTGCGTCAGCGAGCTACCGTACGAGGCCTGGGTGAGCGAGCTACTGCGATACGCCGCCCAGCACCCGTCGCACCCGATGACGCCGTTCCTGCCGCTGTTCATCGACCGCGACCCCGAATCCGGCCTCACGCCGGCGGAGATGTACTTCGAGCACGTCTTCCCGCACTACACGCGGGCGAATACGGAGCGCGCCCTGCAGGGCAGCGGCATCGTCTTTCCGCCCGTCGACCGGCGGCTGGTCGACCTCAACATCGGGCACCTGATCGCCCAGGGCTACCTCAAAGCCCCCGGGGACATCCGGCTGCCTGTGCAGCGCACGGGAAGTCAGGTGCCGGACCGGCCCGCTCATGCCGGCTAGCTATCCGGACTGGGAGTCGCTCGAAGTCCGCTCGTCCGGTGACACCCCGGTCGCGTTCTGCGCGGACCTGAGCCCGGCGAGCGTACTCGGCGCGTACCGCCGGGGGATCGTCCCGGTTCCCGCGCCCGACGAGTACTTCCGCACCGTCAACGAGGTCAGGTACGAGGACGAGGTAGCGGCCGGGACGATCGGCCTGGTGGGCAGCGGGCGTGATGATCCCTACTGGGTGGCGTGGTACTCGCCCGACCCGAGGCCGGTGATCTGCGCCGGCCACGTCCACCTCGGGCGCAACGTCAGGAAAGCGCTGCGCCGCGGCGACATGCGGACGACCGCTAACGCGGCCTTCGGCCGGGTCGCCGAGGAATGCCGCGCGGACCGCCAGCCGCGCTGGCTCACCGACGCCTTGCTGCGGACCCTGATCGAACTGCACAAGCGGGGCTGGGCGCACAGCATCGAGGTCTGGCTGGACGGCGACCTGATCGGCGGCGCGATGGGGATCGGCATCGGCCGCGTCATGAGCGGGGACTCCCTGTTCAGCCGGCATCCGGACGCGGGCCGGGTGGCGGTCGCCGATATGGCCGCGCGACTGGCCCTGGCGGGCGGCCTTCTCGTCGACGCGCAGTGGGACAGCCCGTTGCTCAGGTCACTCGGCGCCGAACCGCTCCCGCGCGAGCGCTACCTGCCGCTCCTGGCGCGCTCGACGCGGCAGGTGACGCTCCCGTCCCGACTGCTCCCGGCCCGGCGGCTGCTCACGGCCGCTACCACCGGGCCCGGCGCACCAGCGTGACCCCGTCCATGACCGGAGCGCTGAATCGGCGGCGGATGACCAGGCCGGCGGGCCACCGCTCGTTCGGCAGAACTCAGGAAATCACCCATGTCCCCGCGTCTACCTGGCCTGGTCGTCGCCGCCCCGGACCCTGGGTGAGGGATAATCCGGCAGGTGAGCGACGAAATTCCCGAGCCTGGTCACGCGGCGCGCCAGGCGGCGCTCGCGGCCGGATGGTCGCACCGGCACCGTGACGTGTCCGGCGGCTGGCTGCGGCCGACGGTGTTCGGGGCGGTGGACGGGCTGGTGACCAACACCTCGCTGATCGCTGGCCTCGGCGGCGGCGGGGTGTCCGCGCACACCATCGTGCTCACCGGGGTGGCCGCCCTGGTGGCGGGGGCGTTCTCGATGGGCACCGGGGAGTACGTCTCGGTGACCAACCAGAACGAGCTGGTGCACGCCGAGGTCGCCACCGAACGCCGCATGCACGCCAGGTTCCCCGACGCCGAGCAGGCCGAGCTGGCCGACACCTTCCGCGGTTACGGAGCCGACCCGGACACCGCGGCCCGGATGGCCGCCGCGGTGTCCAGCGACCCGGATACCGCGCTGCGCGTCCATACCCGCGAGGAACTGGGCGTCGACCCGTTCGAGCTGCCCTCGGCGATCTCCGCCGGCCTGCTCTCGCTTATCGCGTTCTCGACCGGGGCGCTCATCCCGCTGCTGCCGTACCTGGCCGGCCTGGCCCTGCTGCCCGTCACGCTGGGCATCGCGGCGGTGGCGCTGCTGGCCGGCGGCATGGTGGTCGGCCGGCTGACCGGGCGCTCGATGGTCCGCTCTGGCCTGCGCCAGCTCGCTCTCGGCGCGCTCGCCGTCGCGGTGACGTTCGCCGTCGGCAGCCTCATCGGCGGCCGCGCGGGCTGACCGGCCGCACGCCAGGCGCCTGGTGAACTGAAGGCCGCCGCGGCACGTACTCCTAAAGGAGTTCACGTGAGGATAGGGAGACCTAAGCATGCGAAGACTACTGAGTGCCGCCGGACTGGCGGCCGTCGTACTGGCCGCCGCGGCCTGCGGGAGTTCCAGCTCGAGCTCGAGCACCCCGGCCGCCCCGGGCAGCAGCCCGGCTGCGGCCGCGGGATCCGGCAGCTCAAGCTCAGCCGGGACCATGGTGCTGTCCAGGACGATCAACGGGACGGCGGTGCTGACCAACGCTAAGGGCCTCACCCTGTACTCGTTCGGCCCGGACACCTCCACCACCTCGAAGTGCACCGGTACCTGCGCGACCTACTGGCCGCCGGTCACCGGCCCGGTGACCGCGGGTCCGGGCGTGACCGGCACCCTGGGCACCATCACCAGGTCGGACGGCACGGTCCAGGCCACCTATGACGGGCACCCGCTGTACACCTACGTCGGGGACACCGCCCCCGGGCAGGCCAAGGGCAACGGGCTGAACCTCTCCGGCGGCGTATGGCACGAGGTTGCCGTCTCAGGCAGCGCGGCTCCCGCGGCTCCCGCGGCCAGCACCAGCGCCGGCGGTGGCTACGGGTACTGAGCTGGCGGGCCGGAACGCCTTGGGCCGGGTCGGCATAGCCCGGCCCATCGACGCGGGCCGGCGGGAACTGGCCGGACCGGAGGTACTCGTCGTCCCGCTGATCGTCTTGCTCGGGGGCGGATCAGGACTGGGCGTGGAACGGCTCGATGAGCTGCTCGGCTAGGAGCAGCAGGGCCGGCCCGGCGGAGCCGGCCTGCTCGACCGGCACCGGCCTGCCGTCCAGGCCGGTGCGGCCCACGGCATCGCCGCGGGCCGGGAACCTCGCGGAGCGGGCCAGCACGTCCCAGATCGTCAGCACGACGCCGAGGTTGACGGCCTGAGTATCGGTTGCGTGGTGGAACCGGTGGTAGGCCGGGCTCACGATCACCCGGCCGAGCGGGCCGAAGGTCCAGCGGAGGTTGGCGTGCTGGAGGGTGCCGATGCACACGTAGATGGTGATCAGCACCGGGGCGATCGGGCGCGTCGGCATCAGGACCATGACCGGGATCGTGGCCAGCAGGAACCCGGTGGTGTGCATGAGCGGGTGCGCCCGGAAGGACGTCAGGACGCTCAGCTCCTCCTGGCTGTGGTGCAGGGCGTGAAAGCGCCACAGGGCATCGAGCCGGTGGTCGGCGTAGTGGGCCAGCCAGTTGGCGGCGTCCATGGCCACCAGGGTGAGCGGGACGAGCAGCCAGCCGGGCCACTGCGCGGTCGAGCCCAGCTCGATCCAGCGCGCGTGATCACTGATCAGCACCGCCGCCCCGACGCTGAGCAACGTCATGAGCGGGATCACCACGACGGCGTGCAGGGCCAGGAAGCACGCGTCCTGGATGTGGCCGCGGGCCAGCACCGGGCGGCGCTCGGCCGGCCATATCCGTTCGCACACCCCCGTCGCGACCACCAGCGCCACCAGCAGGGGAGCGGCGAGCTCGGCCCGCCCTGACGACAGCACGGTTTCGAGGCGGCCCTGGCTGAGCAGGTCGGCGACCGCCGCCGACAGGATCAGGGCCGTTATCCCGGCCAGGACGAACGAGAAGGGGGACAGCCGCCGCCACCGCGCGGGCCGGACGGCCACCTCCAGCTGCGAAACGGACACCGGGGCTCCTGGACTCGCCTTCTGCTGAAGATTACGGCCAGTGGGCCCGGCGGGTTCAGTTCGGCGGTTCAGGGGCACCGGGAAACGGCCGCGGGCCAGGCCGTCGGCCTGGCCCGCGCGCTAATCCGCTACAGGTTGAACGCGCTGACCATCGTCGGGTAGTCGGCCGCCTGGCCGAGCTTGGACAGGTGGAGGAGCTGCTCGGCGGTACCGAGCAGGGAGTAGTGGTTGAACAGCGTGCCGGACCTGGCGCCCACCTTGGTGCTCGGGCTGATCACGAAGGTCGGGAGGTGGCAGCTGGTGTCCGAGGTGTTCGTCGCGCAGTTCTCGCCGTTGGCGTAACTGCCCACGTCGCTGCCCTCGTCGAAGGTGATGAAGATGACCGTCGAGCCGTTCTTGTACTCCGAGCTGTTGAGGATCGTCGGCAGATTCTTGGACATCCAGCTGTTGCCGTCGGCGACGGTCCCGTTGTGCATGTCGTCGATGAGGTTCGGCGTGATGAAGGAGAACGCCGGAAGCTGGTTGTTAGCCAGGTCGGTGGCCAGATGGGAATAAGACTCGTCATTGCTGGAACAGCCGCTCAGCGTCGTGTAATACGCGGCCGGGTTGTGCCGGACAGCGTAGTTGCCGGAGTTGCTGTGATCGCAGTTCGACGGCATCGACTCCTCGTACGACTTCCACGTCTCGCCCTGGGCGAAGATGCTCCTGGCCGACGTGTCGCAGCTCGAGCTCGGGCTGCAGTCGGACACGAACTTCTCGAGCGAAGAAAGCGGGAGCCCGGAGGTGGCGGCGATGTAGTTCGGCAGGCTGGGGTGGGTGATGTTGTGGTAGTTGGTGGCCACCCCGCAGTCCTTGGCCAGCGTGTTGAAGTACGGCGCCTGGGACGAGCCGAGGATCGCGCCGTAGCTGTGGTTCTCCAGGACGATGAAGATAACGTGCTTGATCGTGCCGGGCTTGGACTCGGTACCGCAGGGATGGCTGGCCGAAGGCGCCGACGAGACCACCGCTGCGGACCGGGTTCCCGCCGTAGCCGCGGCGGCCTGGCCGGCCCAGCCGGCCGCGCCAAGCAGCGCCGCGCCTGCTAGCACGAGCGCGCCGCGCGTGCCCGCACCCCACCTCATCCTGATGGCTGTCATGCCCGTTCGCTCCCCACTCGAGTTCGGCTATCCGGGGACTGAATATATCGGGACCAATACGCACCGGACAGTGCGATAAGGGTCGTGTCGGCCGGCGGCCGGGTTAGCCGTTCCCGCCGAGCGCGGCGTCGAGCAGCGTCGCGGCGGCGGTCCGGGCCGCCGCGCCGGCGGACGGGTCGTGGTCCATGCGGGCGGACAGGCTGGCGCCGTCGTAGAGCAGGTGGAGCTGGCGCGCCAGGCCCTCAGGATCGGGGGCGCCGGCTTCCCGCGCCAGCCCGGTGAACAGGTCCCGCACCCAGCTCCGGTAGCCTGCGGCGGCCTGCTCCACCACGTTGTTCGGCGACTCCGCGCTGGCGCTGACGAAGGCGCAGCCGCGGAACCCCGGCTCGGCGAACAGCTCGCCTTGGGCGTCGAACACGCCGAGCAGCCGGTCCCGCGGGGTCTGGTAACGGCTGAGGGCACGGCTGATCCGCCGGGCCGTGCTCGCGTGCCGGCTCTCCAGGTACGCCGCCACCAGCTCGTCTTTGCTGCCGAAGGTGTTGTACAGCGAGGCCTTGGCCACCCCGGCCTGCTCGATCACCCGGTCGATGCCGACCGTGTGCACGCCCTCGGTGTAGAAGAGCTCGTTGGCGGCAGCCAGCAACCGCTCGCGCGCCGATGGCCTGGCCGCGGATTTCATCGCCATGGCATCATCCTTCCCCGCGCACCGCCCCCGGCGTAGGGGAGCTGGGCGGTTACCAGGTCGAACTCGTTGCCTTCCGGGTCGGCGAAGGTGGTCCACCGGATCGCCGGCTTCTCGATGGTCCACATGGGCACGGCGCCCGGGCCGATCAGGCGGTCGCCCTCCGCCTCGAACCTGTCGATGCTCAGGCCGATGACAGACGTGGTCATGGTTGATTCCTTCCTTCCTGGCGTTCCGATCGGATCAGGGCGAGCAGGGCGAGCGCCGCCAGCACGATCAGCGCGGCGCCGTAGTAGCGGGCGGCACCGATCAGGCCGGGGCCGTGGACGGCAAGGAATCCGGCGGCCACGGCCGGCACTCCGAGACCGAGGTAGGAGACGACGAAGAGCAGGGACAGCACCCCGGCCCGCTCGTGGGCGGCGACGCGCGGGACCACCGTGCGGATGCCGCCCTGGAACCCGCTGCCGAAGCCGACCCCGCTGACCACGGTCCCGGCGAAGAATACGGCCGGCGAGTTGACCGTCAGCGCGACCAGCGTGACCCCCACGCCGGCGACCAGGGCGCCGATGCCGACGAGCATCACGGTCCTGGCCTTCGTCGTGTACAGCGCAAATATCGCGGCGACGGCGAAGGCGGCGAGCACGGTCAGGCTCAGCCCGCCGAGCACGACGTCCCTGGAACCGGTCAGCGCCTGGACCAGCGCCGGTCCGAGCGCACCGTACAGCGCGGCGAGCGCCCAGACCGCGAACAGCACGGGGGCGGCGGCCAGCAGGTGCGTGCGCACGGTGTGCGGCAGCCCGATCTCGGGCCGCAGGCTCGACAGCGCGCCGCGCGAGCGGGTTACTGTCTCGCGCATCAGCGCCACGCCGGCCGTCTGTACGATGACCACGCCGAGCAGGACCAGGTAGATCAGGTGTGTCGGCTCCGGCAGGAACCGCACGGCCAGGGCGGACAGGATTGAGCCCAGGCCGGTGCCCGTGCCGGGCGATACCGCGTTGGCGAGAGTGCCGCGCGGCCGGTCGATGTCTAGCATGCCCGCGCCGATCGCGCCGAGTGCGGCACCGGTGGACAAGCCCTGGATGATCCGGGCGGCCAGCAGTTCCGGGACGTCGCCGGCGGTCGCGTACACCACCAGCGAGATGGCCTGGACGGCGAGGGCCGCCAGCAGGACAGGCCGCCGCCCGACGTGATCTGACAGCCTTCCGAGGACCAGCAGCGCGACGAGCACCGCCACCGCGTACGCGCCGAACACCACGGTGGTCGTGATCGGGGTGAAGCCCCAGCGTTCCTGGTAGGTGGCGTATAGCGGCGTCGGGGCGGCCGAGCCGGCCAGCAGCGACACGACCAGCGACGCCAGCAGGTACAGCGCCGGCCGGCCGCTCAGCCCGAACGCCTGCCGCCGCGATGTCGCGGGCGCGGAGACGACGAGACTCTCGTTCACGGAAGGTCCCTCCCTAGGCGGATTGAGTAGACCGGTCTGTTCGTTGTTCACTCTAGACAGACAGACCTGTCTAATGCAAGGGGATATCCGGACCTTGACCGCCCAGATCGGGCGCGTGGAAGGCGACCTGGACGTCCGCGGGCTCTACGGCATGGACGACACCGGGCGGCCAGGTTTCCAGGACCCCGGCCCGGTGACCTGCACCATCGCCGCCGAGACCGCCGCGGCCCAGCACCGGCGCGAGCATGCGTCAAAGCGGGCGCCCGGCGCGGGGCCGCTCTAGAGAAACTTCCCCATGCCTCCGCCGACGTCGATGGAGGCGCCCGCGATGTAGCTGGCGCGGTCGCTGGCGAGGAAGGCAACGAGGCCGGCGACCTCGGCCGGCTGGCCGAACCGGCCCAGTGGGACCTCCGCCTTGGCGAGCTGGCCGAAGAACTCTTCGGCGGGCATGTCGGGGGCCCGCCTGGCGTGGATGTTCTGCCACTGCGGGGTGGCGACGAAGCCGATGTTCACGCTGTTGACCAGGATTCCCTCGACGCCAAGCTCGATGGACAGAGCTTTCGACAGGCTGAGGCAGGAGGCGCGGTTGACGGATGAGGCGAGGAAGGCGGGGTCCGGGTAGCGCGCGTACAGGGCGTTGATGTTGATGACCCGCGGCGCGGCGCTGGCCCGCAGGTGCGGCAGGGCGGCGCGGATGCAGCGGATCTGGGAAAACAGCTTCACCTCGATGTCGTCACGCCAGTCCTCGTCGGTCAGCGCTGCGAACCGGCCGGGGCGTGCCCCGCCCGCGTTATTGACCAGGATGTCAATCCCGCCCATGGCCGCGGCCGCGGCCGCGATGAAATCGCTCACCTGGGCGGCGTCGGTCACGTCACAGGGCAGGCCGCGTAGTTGCTGCCCGGAGGCGGCATCCTTGGACAGGCCGGCGACGGTGTCCTGTAGCTCGCCGGCATGCCTGGAACAGATCGTGACGGCGGCGCCCTCGGCCAGCAGCTCGGCGGTGATGGCCTGGCCAAGACCCTTCGAGCCGCCGGTGACGACGGCCCGGCGGCCGGTCAGCCCAAGCTCCACCTATCGCTCGCCCGCCGGGTGCGTCCCGGCCCCGGTACCGTCGGCATCCGCCGCGCCCTGCGCCGCCTGAGCTTCCGCGAGCTTGAGCAGGGTCCTGCGCGGCGGCGCGAACACGTCGACCTCCAGGCAGTGGCTGTCCGTGGTCCACGCACCGTGGGGAACCCAGGACGGCACGACCGCGACGTCGCCCTTGCGCATCGTGCGCACGTCCCCGTCCAAGTCGAAGGTGAACTCCCCGTCGAGGACGATGACGATCTGCTCTTCCTCGTGGACATGGCGGGGCGCCGTCGCTCCGGGCTGGAAGCTGACGAAGTTGGCCATGGCGTTGTGGCCAAGCACTGGCCGGAACTCGAGCCCGGGCAGGAACTCCGCGGCTGCTACCGCGGCCACGCTGACGAACCGGCCGGCGCCGGCCGGGGTGCCGCCTGGCACCGTGCTGAAATGGCTGGCGGCATCGCCGAGCGAGCTGCCTTCGCCGGCCGACGGCTGGTGCGCCGTTTCGCTCATGTGCCCTCCCGGGCTATCCGAAGTTGCCGTGCTGGGAATTACAGTGCCGCCTTGACGACCTCGGCGATGCGGCGGATGCCCTCGTCGATGAAATCGTCGGCGACCCGGCAGTAGGCGAGCCGGATCTGATTCGATCCGGCCCCGTCTTCCGGATAGAAGGGCCGGCCGGGCACGTAGGCGACCTTCTTGTCCCGGGCGGCAGCCGACAGCGCCACCGTGTCAATGCCGTCCGGGCAGGTGAGCCAGACATAAAACCCGCCGGTCGGCGTCATCCAGGTGGCGCCGTCCGGCATATGGGAGCCCAGCGCGCGGGTCGTCAGGCCAGCGCGCCGCTTGTATACCGCGCGGGACGCGGCGATCTGGCGCTCCAGATGGCCGCCCCGCCCGTATTCCTCGAGCATCCGCTGGCCAAGCGCGCCGGCGCACTGGTCGGAGTTCTGCTTGGCGGCGACGAGCTGGGCGATGACCTGCGCCGGGCCTGCGGCCCAGCCCATCCGGAATCCGGGCGAGAAGATCTTCGAGAAGGTGCCCGCCTGGAGCACGACATCGGGCGCCAGGGACCACAGGCTCGGCGGCGGCGCGGCGTCGAATCCGAGCTCGCGGTACGCCACGTCCTCAACGATCAGGAAGTCGTACCGGCGGGCGAGGTCGGCAAGCGCCTGCCGGCGCTCCGGGCTCATCGACAGGCCGGTGGGATTCTGGTAGTCGGGGATCACGTAGACGATCTTCGGCCGCAGCCCGCCGGCCAGCAGATCGGCGAGCGCGTCCACCCGCATCCCGTCCCCGTCCATCGGCACGCCGCGCACGTCCGCCTCGTAGCCGCGGAACGCCATGATCGCCCCCAGGTAGGTCGGCGACTCCACGACCACCACGTCGCCTGGGTCGATGTAGCTCTTGGCGAGCAACTCCATGCAGTCGATCCCGCCGCTGGTGATCAGCAGCTCGGCCGCGCCCGGCCTGCGGCCCTCCGCGGCCGCCAGCCGCTGGGAAACGTACTCGCGGGTCCCGGCCAGCCCCTCGGTGGCCGAATACTGGAGCGCTACCGCGGGGTCCGCGGCGATCAGCCGCGCGGCGATGTCCGCGAGCACGCCGGTTGAGAAAGTCGCCGTCTCGGGAAACCCGCCGGAGAACGTGATGATGTCGGTGGCCCCGGCGAGGGCCAGGATCGCGGTGATATCTGAGCCGCCAACCGCCTCCGTGCGGCGCGCGAGCCGCCCGTCCCAGTCGCGGCGACCGCCAGCGTGATCCGTGTGGCCTCGATCCGGCACCTGCTGACCCATGACTGCGGTCATCAGCTTTGCTACCTCTTCTCCGGCTAATCTTCTGACAGCTCTCCCGGCACCGCCCGCTCGGGTCGGCGCAGCAGATCGGCTTCGGCTTCACTCTCTTTGCAAATGTAAGACCTTTCGGGGTACAGACTTTACGTTTATATGTCTTATCTCCTATCATAGCTCATATCCCTCAGCCTGACGACAGGTGACCTTCCAAATGACAACGAACCCAACTCCGCTGGCCAGGCTTGCGGAAGTATCCCCGCCGTCCAGGCCCGAGGTCGAGGTCGACAACCTCGACCTGGCGCTCCTGCGGGCCCTGGCCACTGACGCCCGGCAGTCGCAGCGGGCCCTCGCCAGGCAGATCGACATGTCACCGCCGACGGTGGCTGACCGGCTGTCGCGGCTTGAGCGCAGCGGGGTCATCCGTGGATACCGGACCGATATCGACTGGGCCGCGCTCGGGCTGCCGGTCGTGGTGTACCTGGCGGTGACCGCCAGCGCCGGCATGGACCTGAGCGAGATCATCCGCGAGATCCGGGAGATGCCCGAGGCCGAGACCATGAGCGTGGTCACCGGCAGCCTGGACCTGCTCGTCCGGCTGCGCGTCCGTGACCACACGCACCTGCGCCACCTGCTGCTCGACAAGGTCTTCCAGATCAGCGGCGTGCAGCGCACCGAGACGTTCCTGTCCCTCGCCGACGTCGAACCCGACAACTTCATCGCCACGCTGCTCGAGGACATGATCAAGCAGCGCAGCGCGTCGCCCGGGCGCTTAGCTCACGGACGCCTTCCTTCGAGCACTACCGAGGACCGCAGATGACCCTCCAGCACATTGTCTTGTTCAGCTTCCCCGGCACGCTCAGCGCGCAGGACGAGGCCGAGCTGCGCGCGATGGTGGCGTCCTGGCCGCGAGAGATCGGCCTGATGACCAGGTGCCGGCTGGGCACCGATATCACCGGGGCCCGTACGCGCGGCTACTCGCACCTGCTCTACACCGAGTTCCCCGACTTCGACACGATGACCGCCTATCGCGACCATCCAGTCCACCAGGCCTTCCTGGCGTGGCTGAACGAGCGCGACTGCGTGCCGATCGCCTTCGACTACCTGTTGGACGATCAGACAGTGCTGATGCCGGAGTAACCAGAGGGACACTGGATGGCCAATGAGCCTATTAGCCTGGCCGGTGCGGCGGGCACGGTGACGATCAGGCGGGATGAATACGGCGTCCCGCATGTGCGGGCCGTCGCGCCCGACGACGCCTGGTTCGGCATGGGTTACGCCGCCGCGCAGGACCGCATGTTTCAGATGGACTACGACCGGCGCCGGGCCTGCGGGCACTGGGCCGAAGTCGCCGGGCCGCCCGCGGTGGCCGGTGATGCCCTAGCCCGCCGCCTCGGCCTGATGACGGCCGCGCGCGCGGACGTCGCGATCATGTCGCCCGAGCTGCGCGCGGCGTTCGAGGCGTACGCGCGCGGCGTCAACGCGGCCATCGGTGACGGCGCGCTTCCGCTGCCCGCCCGGTACCCGCTTGGACCGTGGCAGGCCTGGCACTCGGTCGCGGCGTTCAAGATCCGGCACGTGCTGATGGGCCAGTGGCAGCAGAAGATCGCGCACGCGGTACTGCTCGCGCGGGTCGGCCCGGACGTCTTCGGCTCACTTGAGATGCGCCCGCCGCTCGGCTCGCCGCTTACCGTCCCGCCGGAGGGCCGGCTGGCCCGGCTGGTGGACGACGCGCTGACCGACGTGACCGAGCACGTGGGATTCCTCGCCGAGGCCGAGCCCGGCTCCAACGCCTGGGCGGTCAGCGGGCGGCGGACCTCCCACGGCGGAGCAGTGATCTGCAACGATTCGCATCGCGCGCTCGATACCCCGAACACCTACTGGCAGTGCCACCTCACCTGCCCCGAGTTCGACGTCACGGGAGCCACGTTCCCCGGGCTGCCCGGGTTCCCGCACTTCGGCTTCAACGGGGCGGTCGCCTGGGCGATCACCCACGCGGACGCCGACAACCAGGACCTCTACATAGAACGCTTCGACGGCTCGCGCTACCTGACGCCGGACGGCTGGGCCGAGGCGGGCATCCGCCAGGAGCGGATCGAGGTCAGGGACGCGGCCCCCGTGGACATCACCGTGTGGCAGACCGGGCACGGTCCCGTCGTCCACGGCGACCCACGGCGGGGACTGGCGCTGACGCTGAAGCACACCTCCTTGCAGCGGCCCGACCGCGGCCTGGAGTGCATGCTGCGCATGCTCACCGCGCGCGACGTGCGCGAGCTCGCCGACGCGCAGGAGGGCTGGGTCGACCCGATCAACAACCTGGTCTGCGCCGATACCCGCGGCAGGATCGCCTACCAGGCCCGCGGGGAGCTGCCGGTCCGGTCGGGACCCGCGGGCCGGCGGCTGCCCGCGCCGGGCTGGGACGGGTCCTGCGAGTGGACCGGGACCGTGCCGTTCGGCCGGATGCCGCGCGCGGTCGATCCGGACGCGGGGTTCGTGATGAGCGCGAACAACACGCTCGTGGACGGCGACGAGCCTTATGTGTCGTACTCGTTCACCCAGCCGTTCCGCGCCGAGCGGCTGCGTACGCACCTGGCGGGGACCGGCCGGCTGTCCGTTGCGTACCTGGCGGGCATGCAGGCCGACACCGTGTCGTGGGCGGCGCGGGCGTGGAGTCGCCTGCTCGGCGGCCTGGATGCCATCGATGGCCCCGCCGAGCAGGCCCGGCGGATGCTCTCCGGGTGGGACGGGAACCTCACCGCTGATTCGGCCCCGGCCCTGCTTTACGGGTGCTTCCAGCGCTCCCTCGCCGAGGAGCTCTACCGGCCGGTCCTCGGCGCGGACACCTGGGAGTGGGCGATCTCTGGCGCTCTCGCGCCGACGACCGGCATGATCAGGCGCTGGCTCGGCAACGACATCTGGGAACTGCTCGGCGGTCCCGTGCCCGAACCGTCCGACGGCAAGCGCGGGGAACGGGTCATCGCCGCGCTCCCCGCCGCCCTCGCCGCAGCCTGGCACGCCGCGGTGGCGTGCGCCGGTCCTGACCCCTCCGCGTGGCGCTGGGGTGACGTTCACCAGGCGGCACGGGTACACCCGCTCGGCGACGCCGGCCCGCTGCCCCGGGTGCCGATGGGCGGCGACGCGGACACCATCGCGGCCGCCGGGTTCGGCTGGCGCCAGGCCGCGCCGTTCACGGTGCTTAACCTGTCGGTGTACCGGCAGGTGGTCGACCTCGCCGACCCGTCGGGCGCCGGTTACGTGGTCCCGGGCGGAAGCTCGGGCGACCCGGCAAGCCCGCACTTCGCGGATCAGCTGGCCGAATGGGCGGAGCACCGGCTCGTTCCGATGAACTATGACTTTGACCTTGACGAGCGGACTTCCGGCCGCGGGTGACTGCGGACGGCGGGGACCATCCCTGCCGTCAGAGCTCGTTCTTGAAGATCTGGCCGCCCTTCATGATGACCTTGAGCGTGCGCTCCGGGGTGGTCAGCACCGTGATGTCGTCGAGCGGGTTGCCGTCGATGACGAGCAGGTCGGCCAGGGCGCCGGGGGCGACGACGCCAAGCTCGCCCTCGCGCCGCAGCAGGCGTGCGGCCGTGGTCGTGGCCGACCTGATCAGGTCGGCCGGGGGCTGGACCTCGGAGCGGATCAGGAATTCCTTGAGCTGCCAGTCGTGCATGTCGGCGAACAGGTCGGTGCCGTAGACGATGGGCAGCCCGGCGCGGTGGGCCATCTCAAGCGCGCCGATCGCGCCGTTGATGACCTCCTTGAGCTTGCCCTCGACGTCGGCGGGGAGCAGGCCTTCGCGCGCCCGGGCGGTGAGAGCGTGGTAGGTCACGATGGTGGGGACGTAGAAGGCACCGTACTCCTTGAACAGCGGAATGCTGCTTTCGTCCATCAGGTTGCCGTGCTCGATGCAGCGCACGCCGACCCGCAGGCCGCGGTTGATCGCGCGGGAGGTGTAGGCATGACCGGTCACGTAGATGTTCGCCGAGGTCGCCTCCTCGACGATGGCGGTGAGCTCCTCGACGGAGAACTGCAGGGAATCGACCCGGTCGCTTGGTGAGTCGACGGCGCCGCTCAGGTACACCTTGATGTGATGCGCGCCCCGCCGCACTTCCTCGCGGACCGCCCGCCGGCACTCGGTCACGCCGTCGCAGATGACCCCGAGCGAGGGCGAGTTGTAGTTGGCGTCGTAGACCTGGCGGGTGGGTGAGCGCCAGTCACCCGCGCCGCCGGTCTGGCTCAGCTGCTTGCCGCCGTAGAAGAGCCGGGGGCCGGGGAAGTAGCCCTCTTCGATCGCCCGCGCCAGGCCGATTTCCCCGGCGCCCACGTCGCGGATCGAGGTGAAGCCGCGGGCGAGCATGCCCGCGACGGCCCGGCTGGCCCGCGCCGCCACGTAGACGGGCGACCACTCCGCCATGTCGAACAGCTCGTGATCCACGACGGCGGGATGAGTGTGGGCGTCGATGAGACCGGGCATGACCGTCTGGCCGCGGACGTCAAGGATCAGCGCGTCCTGCGGGGCGGTCAGGCCGGCGCCGACGTCAGCGATGCGGCCGTCCTCGATGACCACCGACTGGTCGGCGTTCAGGCTGCCGTTCTCCGCGTCGAGCACCGACGCGTTCCGCAGGATCGTGACTGCCATTGATACCGTTCTCCTTTTCGTCGCTTCCGGGTTCAGCTGCTTGAGGTGTCCCAGCAAAGGACGCGCCTGGTGTTGTCGATACCGAAGTGCATGAGCAGGTCACGGGAGCCGGTGAGCGTCTCGAACGTCTCTCCCACCGCGTCCAGGATGTGCGCGTACCCGTACCCGCCGTAGCTGGACATCTGCATCTTCATGCAGACGTCGTGGCTGACGAAGATCTGGTCGGCGTACCCGTCCGCGGCCAGGCCGATGAGCGTTCGGGCCCGCTGGGTGTCGGTCGGCATGTCGAAGACCCAGCTCCGGTTCCACGCCGGGTAGCCGAACAGGTCAAGCTCGATGTTGACGCCCATGGACAGCGCGCGGCGGTGCACGGTGATGTCCTCGAGGCTGTAGTCCATGTGGCAGATGCAGATGTTGTCGACCCGGCTGGCGTGCTTCTCCAGGAAGTCAAGGACCGGGTTGACCGGATCAAGCCCTGACACGTGGATCCAGACCGGCGCGCCGGTCTGGCTGCTCGCCAACAGGGCCGCCCCGAGCACCTTCCACTCATCCGGCTCCGGCTCCTTCGACATGCCGATCTCGCCGATCATGCCGCACCTGGTGCCGGCGGTGCCCTCGACCAGCTCGGTCACGAACTCCTCGGCAAGCTCGCCGGCGGCCCGGCCGGCGACGCGCCCGCGGTGGCCGTAGGAGAGGTAATAGCCGGTCGAGGCGATGATGTTGACGCCCGAGGCGTCCGCCATGGCGTGGTACCTGGCGAAGTCCCGGCCCATGCCGATCGGCGTGACGTCGACAAGGGTCCGCCCGCCGACGGCGGCGTACTTCTTCAGGTCAAAGATGACCGCGGCATCGTCGTCGAGCAGCGCGTTCTCGGCCAGGGAGCGCGGCCACCGGCGGAGCTGGCCCAGCTTCTCGATCGAGATCTTCGCTTCCGGCGGGTACGGTTCCGCGACGACGTTCACGTCCGTCGTATCGATCGTCAGGTGCTCGTGCGGCAGCGTGAAGCCGAGGTCATCGCCGCAGACCAGGCCGTCGATGGTGACGGCGCGCGGGCCGGGTGAGGTATCGCTGGCGTCGCTCACGAGAGTGCCTCCGCTGGCTCGTTGGTGTGCCCCTGGGCGTGCTGCCCGGAGAAATGACAGGCCGACCAGTGACCCGGCTCGACCTCGCGCAGTTCGGGGGCCTCGGCGGCGCAGATGTCCTGCGCCATCCAGCACCTGGTGCGGAACCGGCAGCCGGACGGCGGGTTCACCGGGCTCGGCACGTCCCCGCGCAGGACGATGCGCTCGCGCCTGCCTTGCGCGCTGCCGTTTTGCGCGCGGTCGTCGGCGACCTCCGGAGTGGCTGACAGGAGCGCCTGGGTGTAGGGCATGAGCGGCCGGTTGTAGATGTCCGCGGCGGTGCCGAGCTCCACGATCTTGCCGAGGTACATGACGCCGACACGGTCGCTCATGTACTCCACGACAGACAGGTTGTGCGAGATGAAGATGTAGGAGACGCCGAGGTCCTGCTGGAGGCCGGTAAGCAGGTTGAGGATCTGCGACTGGACCGAGACGTCGAGCGCGGACACCGCCTCGTCCGCGATGACCAGCCGCGGGCTGCGGATGAGCGCCCGGGCGATGCCGATGCGCTGGAGCTGGCCGCCGCTGAACTCATGGGGGTACCTGGACAGGTACTCGGTGGACAGCCCGACCCGCTCGATGATCTCCGCGACCCGGTCCGCGCGGGCCTTGCGTGCGGGCCGGCCGACGGCGCGGACACCTTCGCCGACGATCTCCGCGACGCGCATCTGCGGGTCGAGCGACCCGCGCGGGTCCTGGAAGACCATCTGGATTCCGGGGCGCACCCGGTCAAGGCGGCTGCCGCGGAGCTTGGCCAGATCCTGTCCCTCGAACAGGATCCGTCCGCTTGTCGCCCGCTCGAGCTGCATGATCGTCCGGCCGAGCGTGGTCTTGCCGCAGCCGGATTCCCCGACGAGGCCTAGGGTCTCGCCCGGTCCGACGGTGACGGAGACTCCGTCCACGGCGTGCACGCGGCGGGAGCCGTGGCCGAAGTAGGTCCGCACGTCGTCGAGTTCGAGCAGCGGCGCGCCGTCCGCGGCGGTCCGCGCGTTCTCGTCAGTCTTCATGGAGCCAGCACGCGATCTTCCGGCCGTCGGGGAGGGTCGAGTAGGGTGGCGCCGTCGCGCAGCGGTCCATGACGTGATCGCAGCGGGTGGCGAACGGGCAGCCGGCCGGCATGGCGGACGGGTCGGGCACGGTTCCGGGGATGGCGGTCAGCGGCGTCCCCTTGCGGGTCCCGGTCGGGACGGAGCCGATCAGCCCGGCCGTGTACGGGTGCTTGGGGTCGCGCATGATCTGTCCGGTCGCCCCTCGCTCCATGATCCGGCCGCCGTACATGACGATCACGTCGGTGCACATCTGGCTGATGATGGCGACGTCGTGCGAGATGAGCAGGATCGCGCTGCCCGTCCGGTCCTGCACGTCACGGATCAGGCTGAGGATCTGCGCCTGCACGGTCGCGTCCAGTGCGGTCGTCGGCTCGTCGAGGACGAGCAGCTCCGGTTCGTTCGCCAGGGCCATCGCGATGAGCACGCGCTGGCGCATGCCCCCGCTGAGCTGGTGGGGGTAGGCGCCCGCCTGGGCCTCCGGGTCGGGCATCCCCATCTGCCGCAGCAGTTCCACGACCCGAGCGCTAGCCGCCGCCCGCCCGATGCGCTGGTGCGCGTGGAGCGCCTCGCTGATCTGCTGGCCGACCCTGACGAGGGGATTCAGGGTTGTCATCGGGTCCTGCGGGATGAGCCCGATGTCGTTGCCGCGCACGGCGCGCAGTTCCTTCTCGCCGAGCCGCATCAGGTCCCGGCCGCGGAACCAGATGCTGCCGCCGGCGACCATCCCGTCCGGGTCGAGCAGCCGCATGATCGACATCGCGGTGATGGTCTTGCCCGACCCCGACTCGCCGACGATTCCCAGCCGGCCGCCCGGCTGGATGTCGAAGCTGATCCCGTCGACGGCCCGGACCACGCCGCGCTTCGTCGTGAAGTGCACGCGCAGGTCCTCGACGGACAGCAGCCCACCGGGCGGGGCGCCGACCACCGCGCCGGGCGCCTGCGCGCCCGGCGCGGACAGCCTGCGGTCAGCGTGCGTCATGGCCTGCCCGCGCGCGGCGGCCCGCCGACGGTGGTTCCGGCACTGACATGGATGCGAACCCGCCGTCAGGAACCAAGCGAGGCACCGACGAAGAGCTCCCAGCCGCCGCCCTCGTAGGCCACGCCGGTCAGGTTCTTGGCCATCAGCACCAGGTCCGCCTGCGGCCGCCCGGGGATCATCAGCGCCTGCTGCATGATGAGCTGCTGTGCCTGCACATAGAGCCCCGCGCGGACGCTGGTGTCATCGGTGACCTGAGCCTTGTTGAGCAAGTTCGCCAGCGTCGTGCTGTTGTACTTGCTCCAGGAGTACAGGCCGCCGGGCTGGAACCAGACGGCAAGCGCGGACGGGTCGACTCCGACGTAGGACGTGGGAGTGATGTTGAACTCGCCCTTAGCCGCCGAGTTGATGTACGCCGACGGGCCTTCGAGGGTCACCGAGGCCTTCATCCCGTTGGCCTCCAGGCTGGACTGGATCGCCTGGGCGAACAGCGGGTACTCGGGTAGCTGCGAGAAGGCCGCGATGGTCAACGACAGCTGCTTGCCGTTCTTGGTCCAGACGCCGCCGACCTTAGTCCACCCGTCCGCCTCCAGGATCTGCGCGGCCTTCGCCGGGTCGTAGGGGTACTCGCCGGCGAGCGAGGGCGAGTAGCCGAGCATGCCCGGCAGGAGCGGCGCGTTCGACGGTGGGAAGGCACCGGAGTCTGCCAGCTGCACGACGGACCGCCGGTTCACCGAGTACAGGATCGCCTCGCGCACCGCCAGGTCGTTGGTCGGCGCCAATGTCGTGGTGAGCGTGGAGAAGAAGCCGAGCCCGGGAATCGGCACCGAAAGCGCGGTGTACTGCGACTTGAACTTCTCGAAGTCGATTCCGGCTACCTGCTGGATGAACTGCGACTGGCCGCTCTCCAGCGATTCAAGGCGCGACTGCGGGCTCGGCACGATGTCGTAAACGAGCTTCGCGACCTTGGCCGGCCCTTGCACCCCGAGCGCCGGCGGCGCCCAGGTGTAGGCCGGGTTGCGCACGAGCACGATCTTCTGGTTCGAGACGTAGCTCTGGAGCGAGAACGCCCCGGTCCCCACCAGGTGGTTGGCGATGTTCTTGCCGTACTTCTGGATCGCCGCGGCCGACTGCATGCCCAGGTACGGTTCACTGAGCTGGTTGAGCAGCGGCGCGTACGGTGCGGTACAGCTCACGGTCACCACGCTCGCCGAGGTGGCCTGCGCGGTGAGGCAGGGCCCCAGGAGGCTGAGGGCGACCGTGGACTGCGTCGACTTGGCCGTGATGAAGTCCCAGTTCGCTACCACGGCCTGGGCGTTGAACGGCGTGCCGTCGGTGAACTTCACCCCGCCGCGCAGGTGGAACGTGTAAGTCTTGCCGTCGGGCGATATCGACCAGCTGGTCGCGAGGTCGGGGGTGACCGCTCCCGCGGGCGTGAGCCACGTCAGCGTGTCGAAGATGTTCGCGTCGACGGGCGCGACATCCTGCTCGCTGGTGAGCGCGGGGTCGAGCGAGTCGGGGTTCTGCGCCCAGCCGATGGTTATGGTGCCGGAACCGGACGCGGCGCTGCTTCCGGCCGTGCTGCCGCTGCTTGCGCCGGACGAGCTCGAACTACTGCACGCCGCGGCCATCAAGGTAAGCACCGCCGCCGCGCCGAGCGCGGCCGCGGCTCTCTTGTTCTTCTTCGCAAACACGCTCATTCCGTCTCCCTACAGGGTCTTATCGAAGTGGTCGCGCAGACCGTCGCCGATGAGGTTGGTGCCGATGACGAACAGGGCCAGGAAGATTCCGGGGAAGGTCGTTATCCACCAGGCCACGGACAGGTAGTCTTGGCCGCCGGCCAGCAAGGTGCCCCACTCCGGTGTGGGCGGCTGCACACCCAGGCCGATGAAGCCCAGCGCCGCGATCCATAGTGCCGACAGGCCGATCCACGATGAGGTCAGCACGAGCAGGTCGTCACGGACGTTGGGCAGGACGTGCCTGGTGATCATGGTGAAGGGATTGACGCCGACCGAGGTCGCCGCGTCGATGTAGGGCCGGTTGCGTATCTCGATCGTGGCGCCTTCGGCCACCCGGGCGTAGGCGGGTACCGCGATGATCGCGAGGGCGAGCACGCCGTTGGTCAGGCCGGTGCCGAGGATCGCCGCCGCCGTGAGGGCCAGCAGCAGGCCGGGGAACGCCAGCAGCAGGTCCATCAGGCGCATGATGACGAAGCCGACGGCGCCCCGGAAGTAGCCGGCGACGATCCCGAGGGCGATGCCGACCACCCCGCCGAGCAGCACGACCACGACCGCCGCCGCGATCGTGTACCGGCCGCCGGTCTCTACCCGGGAGAGCATGTCCCGGCCGAAGGAATCGGTGCCGAACGGATGGGCGGCCGACGGCGCGTCGAAGGCCGCGCCCGGGTTCACGGCGTCCGGGTTATGCGAGTTGAGGAACGGGCCGATGATGACCACGGCGAGCACGATCACGATCAGCACCACGCCGATGGCCAGGCTCTTGTGCCGGAACGCCCCGGCGAGACGGGACCGGCTGCGAGGCGGTTTCACTGCCGTGCTCACGACTGCCGTGGTGTCCACTGTCCCGCCTACCTGGTCGCGGTCCGCGGGTCGATGATCCGGTACGCCAGGTCGACGAGCAGCGTGACCACGCAGTAGGTGACCGCGATCAGCAGCACGACCGCCTGCACGGTCGGGTAGTCCTTCGAGAGGATCGAGTCCACGAGGAGCCGCCCGAGCCCGTTGCGCGAGAAGACCTCCTCGACGATCACCACGCCGGACAGCAGGCTCCCGAACTGGAGGCCGACAATGTTGATGACCGGCAGCAGCGAGTTGCGGATCACGTGCCCGAGCAGGATGCGCCCGCGCGATACTCCCTTGGCCCGCGCGATCACCACGTGCGGCTGCTGAGCGGCCTCGATGACGCTCGACCGGACGAACCGGGCGGTCAGTCCGATGCCGCCGAGCGCCAGCGTCACGGCCGGCAGCGTGAGGCCGGCGAGGCCCGTGCCGCCCACGACGGGGAACAGGTGGACCTGCACGGCGAACACCTGGATCAGCAGCTGCCCCAGCCAGAAGCTCGGCAAGGAGAGGAAGACGACGCTCCCCGCCATCAGCGCGGTGTCCGTCAGCCGACCCCGGCGCAGCGCCGCGCCGACGCCGATCAGCATGCCGAACACGACGGTGAGCACCATGCCCACGGCGATCAGCTCGAGGGTCGGCGGGATGTTCTGCGCGAGGAGCGAGGACACCGGCTGCTTCTGGCTGTAGGAGTAGCCGAAGTTCCCACGCAGCGCGTCGCCGACCCAGCTCAGGTACTGGATCACCAGCGGCCGGTTCAGGCCGAGCTGGGCGTTGAGCCGCGCCAGCTCCGCCTTGCTCGTCCCGCTCGTGCCGAGGATCGCCTGCGCCGGGCTGCCCGGGATCAGCCGCAGGATCGAGAAGGCGATGATGGAGATGCCGATGGCCAGGAAGATCAGGGCGCCTACCCGGCGCGCCGTGTAGCGCAGCATCGGCGGCTACTCTTCCCGCACGTAGGGCACGCGGTCGGCCACCGGGCGGTAGTGCTGCGGGCGGCGGTCGGCGAGCAGGTTCACGCCGAAGAAGCTCTCGGTGCGCGCGCGCAGGACTTCCGCGGCCAGGTCGGCCGTATGCAGGACAAGGCCTTCCTCCTGCGCGGCCGCCGCCACCACGGTGCCGTGCGGGTCGACGATCTGGCTGTGCCCCCAGTAGCTGACGCCCGCGGAGTAGGCGCCGTCCTCGCAGTGGTTCGCGGCCACCAGCCACATCCGGTTGAAGAACGCGGCTGCCCGGCAGCACAGGTCCATGGACGCGCCGTAATAGTCGCTGTCCGGGTCCTTCCCC